>Ga0080064_1001491_pt1 | contig 46719 bp, 47 predicted proteins | sample Subgrocontami54m_FD_69260 | JGI IMG/M metagenome (GOLD analysis project Ga0080064, IMG submission 69260) | Subsurface groundwater microbial communities from S. Glens Falls, New York, USA - GMW46 contaminated, 5.4 m (SPADES assembly) (version 2) ...
CAGAACGAGTCCTTGCACGAGCGCGTCGATCAGGATCTCGCCGCCATCAAGCGCCGCCCGGCCTTGCTGCGGTCGTTCTTCCGGGCTCCGAGTGTAGCCTATATTCTGAACTAGTTAGTAATGTCTCATTCCTCCGGAGCCAGAGCGGCGCGTGGCAATTCCGTCGGTTCAGCAGTCGAACCTCAATTCAACCCGCTACTCGCGGATGTTCATCCCGCTTCCTCCCCTCAGTGAACAGGTAGCCATCTGCACCCATCTCGACGCCAAGCTCGGCGAGGTGAAGCGCATCGTCGCCGGCATCGAAGCCCAAATCACCACCCTCACCGCCTACCGCAAATCGCTGATCCACGAATACGTGACGGGCCAGCGGCGAGTGACGGCGGCGGATGTGCGCCAGACGTGGGCGGGCGATGGCATTCCACCACCCCGCGCTGTGCACATACATCAATAATGATGTTGACTTATTATGGACTTCGCGGTAGAGTTCTATGAAACAACGGCGGGGAGGTGCCCCGTGCGCGAGTTTCTCGATGAGCTGAAGGCCAGCGACCCGGACGACTTCGCGGCGGTGGTCGCCGGGCTGGCCAAGCTGCGGAACCGGCAGTATCACCGGGAGCCGCTGTCAAAGCCGCTCGGCGACGGGCTGTTTGAACTGCGCCACGTGGGCAAGCTCAATACCCGCGTGTTGTGGTTTTTCGTGAAGGGGCGCCGGATTGTCGCGGTGCACGGCATCCGGAACAAAGGCCAGACCATCTCGGCCCGCGACCTTGGGACGGCACGGGAGCGGATGATCGACTGGCGGGAACGGGCGGAACGATGAGAAGAACCAACTTCGACCGTTACCTGACCGAACAGATGCGGGATCCGGCGTTCGCCGTCCGCTTTGAGCACGCCGGCGAGGCCTGGGATGTGGCGCTACAAATCGCCGCCCTTCGCCAGCAGGCCGGGCTTTCCCAGAAGGACCTCGCGAAGCTCCTCAAGACCTCCCAGCAGCAGATCAGCCGGCTGGAGTCCCCCGGCTACGAAGGCCACTCCCTCAGCACCCTGCGCCGCGTCGCCGACGTTCTGAACGCCCGGGTCCGCGTCGTATTCGAATCGGCAACCAAGGGGACCGGAATGCACGTGACCGAAGCCCCGACGTACCGCGCCAAACGCGTCGGAACCAAGCGGACTGGAGGGGGCCATTGAAGAGACCCTGACCCGACCCGAGAAGGTCGTCGAGTCGTTAAGCGATCCCATGGCGCGGCTGTACTACCGTTTCTACGTGGGACGCGTGTCGGTGACAAATACCTGTGCGTGATCGTCAAGGTGTTCGGCGAGGACGCGTTTGTTCTCACGGCGTATCTGACGGACAAGGTGAAGAGGCGGGTGCACATATGGCCTCAAGAAAGGTGAAGATCTGGTACGATCCGGAAGGCGACTACCTGGAAGTGATCTTCGACCAGAAGCCAGGTTACTTCCGTGAGACATCGAGCGACCAGGTCATGGAGAAGGTGGACGAGGCGGGGAACATCCTGGGCTTCTCGGTCATGAAGGTGAGCGCCCTAAAGAAGGCCCCCCTTGAGGTTGCTCTCTGACCACCCGCAGCCGCTCACCTACCTCTCCCCCCGGCACGCACCCCAGTGATGCTACGCGGCGTGCCTTACGGCAGCCTCCAGGAGTTCGTGGACCAGGCTCTGGTACGGCTTGCGTTGGCGCGCTGCAAGCCTGCGCAGCTTGGCGAGAAGCCGGGGGTCGATTCGGATCGCAATGAGCTGCTTCGCCCGGCCCGTGGTCGGGCGTCCCACCCGGCGAGCGCGGGCCAGTTCCTGGTCCGACGATTCGGGAATGTCGCTGAAATCAATGCGGCTATCCGGCATATGCCTTGCGCTCCTTGCGGGAGGCCTGGCGCGCACTGATGACGCGGATGGTCTCTTTGCCATGGGGCACCCTCCTTACATCCCACGAGAACATATTAGCGTATATACACTAATTCTTCGACCCTGTGAAGGAACACAAGGGGGGACCTGGACGCATCACGACGACTTGCCCCGGAATGCGGGACGCCGCGCGGTTATTTCGTCTAGTGCCTGTGCCGGGCACAGCAGACAGGCGCCCATGCGGCCAAGTCTGGGCTGCGAGAAGCGGGAGAGGTTGAAGCGGGCGCTCAGCCTTTCTGGCTGAGCTCGGCGATGCGCTGGGCGAAGCTGACCTGGCTGTCGTCCTCGGGCGCGTAGCCGATCACGCGCTGCGCGTTGGTGATGCTCCAGAAGCGGTGAGTGTTGCCGCTGATGCCGTAGAAGATCTGGAACGGGACGCCGTGCTCGTTCTCGATGCTTGGCGCCTCGATGCTCCTGATGAAGAGCTGCGCCTGATCGCGCCGGCTCAGGTAGGCGCCCAGGCCGCGGTGCATCTTCTTGATCTCCCCCGGCCGGCATTTCTCCAGGTCGGCCGTGTCGCGCGGCCCGCCAATGCGGATCTGCACCACCTCCAGCCGGCGCGGCAGCCCCTGCCCGGTCGCGAACACGAAGCCCAGCAACTCGTAGGCGGCCTTGGCCCAGCCATAGAAGTTGTCCGAGACCGGCAGCATCTCCGGCGTCACGACGTCCCACTTGTCCGCCCAGATCAGCCGCTCATAGAAGTCCGCCGCGTGGCACGAGCTTGTCACCACGACGCGACGCACCCCCTCCTCCAGCGCGGTCTGATAGACGTTGTAGGCCATGCCGACGTTCGCATGCTCGGCGCGGAACTTGGACTCACTGTTGTCGAGGAAGGTCGTGGTGTCCAGCCCCGGCGCGCTCACGAACGCGCAGTGCACCACGGCCTCGGCGCCGGCGAAGTGCCGGCGATAGGCCTCGCGGTTGGGATCGGTGAGGTCCACCACCTGGAGAGTGGGCACGGCCTTGCCGTCGCGCGTGGTCGGCCGCGCATCCAGCAGCACCAGGTCGTAGCGGGCCTGGAGCTCCGCCAGCATGCGCTGCGCAACGTAGCCCGCGGCGCCTGTCAACACCACCTTGCGCTTGACCATCGTCGATCCTCCGTTGCAGAGCCCCGTTCAGGAACTGCGAACCGCCATGGCGCCAAGAACGCCAGGGTGGACGGTAGGACGTTCCGTTTCGTGACATATTCGCCCTGATCCGAGAAAAACCTTGAACTGCCAAGACGCCAAGGCCGCCAAACATACAGTGGTCCAATCTCTCCATCGAAGAACGCGAAAATCGCTTCTTGGGGTCTTCTGAAGTATCGTTCCTTTCTCCCCCATGAGCCATTTTGGCCTTGGCGTTCTTGGCGCCTTGGCGGTTTGGTAATTTCGGAACAGGGTCAGATGCGGAGCGCCGTGTCATACGCCTCCCGCACCGCGGACAGGATCTCCCGCGCCTGGACGCAATCCCCCACCGCGTAGCATTCGATCCCCCGCCCGCGGAGGACCGGCTCCAGGTCAGCCCGAGGCGCGAGGCCCACCGCCAGCAAAACCTGGTCGGTCGGGAACACCGCCTCCCGGCCGTCTCCGTCCTGGGTCACCACCGTGTCCGGCAGGATGGCGCTTACCCGGTGACCGGTCCTGACCAGGATCCCGGCGCCGGCGATGTGCTCCAGCATCTCGTTTCGGGAGATGACCTCCATGTCTGTCGCGAGCGCCGGCAGCATCTCCAGCAGGGTGACCTGGCGTCCGCAGGCCGCGGCAAACAGGGCCGTTTCGCAGCCGATCTGCCCGCCGCCGACAATGACGAGACTCCCGGGGGCCAGGGGGACCTCTCCCAGCAGGACCTCCACGGCGGTCGCCACGTGGGGTCCGTCCACGCCCGGCCACGACGGGCGGATCGGCCGGGACCCGGTTGCCAGGATCACCACGTCCGGGGCCTCGGTTGCCACGACCTCGGGGCTGACCTGATTGCCCAGCCGGACGCTGACCCCGAGGCGCGAGAGTTCGTGCCGGTAGTACTCGAGCACCCAGCCGATCTTCTCCTTGTGGGGCGCGGCCATCGCCGCCGGCAGCTCGCCCCCGAGGGCCGGGTGCTCCTCCCACAGCGCCACCTCATGCCCCCGAATGGCTGCGACTCGTGCCGCCTCCATCCCGCCGGGACCCCCGCCGACCACCATGACCCGACGCCGGGCCGCCGCGGGGCGAGTCTCGGGAGCCTCCTCCTCCCTCCCAACGGCCGGGTTCAGCGCGCACGTGATCGGCAGATCCAGGAAGACCCGGCGACGGATGCAGCCCTGATTGCAGGAGGTGCAGCGACGGATCTCCTTGTCTCTCCCCTCCCGCGCCTTGCGGGACCAGTCGGGGTCCGCGATCAAGCCCCGGCCGATGGCCACGAGGTCCGCCTCGCCCCGGGCCAGCACCCCTTCCGCCACGCCGGGATCCCGGATGACACCCACGGCGATCACCGGGACCCGCGCCACCTCCCGGACCGCTTTCGCCATGTAGGTCCGCCAGGCCTGGGGATAGGCCATGGGCTCGATAGACCGGGTCCCCGACGGATGGTGGCCGACCGTCGTCCCCGCGGAGACGTCCCAGCAGTCCACCCCGGCCGCCTCCAGGATCGGCACCAGCTCTAGCGTCCCCTCCAGCTCCCGCCCGCCCTCCAGGAACTCGACCGCCGAGATCCGGAAGACGATCGGGAACTCGGGCCCCACCGCCTCCCGAACCCGCGACAGCACCTCCAGCGCGAAGCGCAGGCGTCCCTCCGGCGAGCCGCCGTAGCCATCGGTCCGCCGGTTGGTAAACGGGGACAGGAACTGCGCGATGAGGTAGGCATGCGCGCCATGGACCTCCACGGCGTCGAAGCCGGCCTTCTTGGCCCGGGCGGCGGCCCGGCCGAACTTCTCCACGAGGTCGGCGATCTCCTCCATCGCCAGCTCCCGCGGAACCTCTTGCCCCTTCACATAGGTGACTGGGGACGGGGCCACCGGCGCCTGCCCCGTCTTGGCGCGGCTGGTGGAGGCGCCGCAGTGATTGATCTGCAGGGCCGCGCGGGCGCCGTGCCGGTGGATCCGGTCAACCAGCGTCGCCAGGCCCGGGATGAACGCGTCGTCATCGAGGCGGAGCTGCACGGCGCCGTTCTTCCCGCGCGGGTACTCGATGGTGCAATTCTCGACCACGATGAGGCCGGTGCCGCCGCGCGCCCTGGCCTCGTAGTAGCTCAGCATCCAGGGCGTCACGCCGCCGGTCTCGCTGGCGAAGTTGGTCGCCATGGCGGGCATGACGATCCGGTTCGGCAGCCGCATTCGCCGGATGAGGAGCGGCGCGAAGAGATGGGGATAGGTCGGATGCATCTCGCTTCCTTCGTCCCGTCAGTCGATCAGCCAGCCGCCGTTGATGTCCACGATCTCGCCCGTGATGTAGGACGCCAAATCCGACACGAGGAAGAGCACGAGATTCGCGACCTCCTCGACGGAGCCGAAGCGTCCGAGGGGGATCCGCACCCGCATGGCCTCGTTCTCCTCCGCGTTGCTGAGGGCGCGCATGGGGGTCTCGATCCGCCCGGGCGCCAGGGCATTGCACAGGATGTTGTAAGGCGCCAGCTCATGCGCCATGAACCGGGTGAGCGCCGCCAGCCCGGCCTTGGATGCGGCATAGTGCGCCCCGGCCGGCCCGGCCCAGCCCGTCTTGGCCGAGATGGAGGCGATGCTGACGATCCGGCCGGACTTTTGCGCGATCATGTGCGGGATGATGGCTTTTGCACACTGGAACGCCCCCTTGAGGTTCACCGCCAGGACCTGATCCCACTGCGCGGGGTCGATCTCGTGGACCAGGATCTTGCGCCCGTCCACTTTCGGGGAGGTCCCCGCGTTGTTCACCAGGATGTCGATCCGGCCCAGGTCCCGAATGGCCTGGGCGACCATGGCCTGGACCTGGTCCCAGGACGTCACGTCCACACCACAGGCCAGGGCCTTCCGGCCCGCCTTTTCAACCTTGGCGGCGACCGCCTTGGCCGTCCCGAGATTCTGGTCGGCCACCACCACGTCCGCCCCTTCGGCCGCGAGTCGGAGGGCGATCCCCTCGCCGATCCCCCGGCCCCCGCCCGTGACGACGGCGACGCGATTTGTCAAGAAACACTCCATGCTGGTGGGCCCTCCTCCGCGTCGGCGTGACGCGCTCTAGATAACGCCGCCCTACCTTCCCATTCCGCTCCCGCCCTCCCGCTCCAGGACCCCCGCCAGGGCCCGCAGCCCCAGCAGATAGCTGTCCGCCCCGAAGCCCATGATCTGCCCCACCGCCACGGGTGCGATATAGGAGTGCTGCCGGAACGGCTCCCGCTTGTGGTTGTTGGACAGGTGCACCTCGACCGTGGGAAGGGCGACGGCCGTGACGGCGTCGCGCAGGGCCACGCTGGTGTGGGTGTAGCCCCCGGGGTTGATCAGGAGGCCCTCCGCCCAGCCTCGCGCCTCGTGGATGGCATCCACCAGCGCCCCCTCGTGGTTCGACTGCACGAACCGCAGCTCTAGATTCAGCGTCCGGGCCAGCTCCAGGAGCTGCTTCTCGATCTCCGCCAGCGTCGTCCGCCCATAGATTGCCGGTTCGCGCGTACCCAGGAGATTGAGGTTCGATCCGTTCAGGACGAGCACCCGTCGCATGGTGTCTCCCTCTCTGTCACGCAGGCCTCATGCCCTGCGTTGCCTCATGCAATGATCCCCTCGCGCCGAAGCGCCCCCAGGATATGCTCGGCCGCCTGCGCCGGCGTCCCCGTGAAGAGTTCGGCCTTCTTCTCCACCCGACCGCCTGTCATCAACTGGCGCAGACGCTCCGCGGCCGAGAGGCGGCTGTCCGGCGTGAAGATCTTCTTGGGACGGGGCCGCGGCGGGCCGAGGTCGAGGCGGCTCACCTGTGGCGCCACTGCGCCGAATCCAAGGCTGGATACGTCCCACACCTCCAGTGGCGCCGTGAGGGCCTGGAGGTGAACTGGGAGCGTTGCGTCCACCCGGGGCGGCGTCCCCTCCACGGCCAGCACGGCAGGGAGTCGGGGCTGGAGAAGGGCCCGGCGACCGTGCGGGAGGCGGGTCCGGGCCACGAGTACGTCGGCCTCGCTCCACGCCTCCACGACCGGCGAGACCAGCGGACACTCCAGGAAGCCGGCCAGCACGGCCGGCAGGTTCTCTCCCTGGCCGTCAATGGCCGCGTGTCCGCACAGGATGGCGTCGAAGCCCAGACGCCCGGCGGCGGCGGCCAGGAGGCGAGCCGTCGTCACGATATCGAGGTCCTCGCCGCCGCGGTCTGCCAGCAGGACGGCGCGATCCGCCCCCCAGGCCAGGGCGCGCCGCAGCGCCTGCGGGGCGTGGGCGCCCAGGCTGACCGCAGTGACCGTGCCCTCCGTTCCGCGGAGGCTTGCCGCCACGGTGAGCGCTGCGCCATCGGGCGGATTCAGGTCCCAGATCCAGGAGGCGGGATCCCAGGCCGGATCTCCCGGACCTGCCCCCACGGGGATGCCGGGGTCGGGGACCGCTTTCACGCAGACGATCAGCCGCATCCCATGTCCCTCAACTGAACCGGTAGGCCACGCCACAGCCGCCCCGGGGAAACGTCCAGGTGATGGCCCCGGGTGCGCACACCAGGAGGCACGTCCCGCACTCCAGGCACCCGTCATGCAGGAACCGGATCCGGTCCCCGTCGCGCTGGAAGCATTCGGCCGGGCAGCAGAAGGTGCACGGACCGTCGGGACAGGCCGGGCACGCGTCCGCGTTGACCCGGATGTGGGGTTCGGGGTCCACCCGGTAAAAGACCAGTCGCAGTCGGTCTTCGATGGCCATTTCAGAGGCTCCGCAGCATTCGCCAGCCGTCCCGCACCAGGTCCATCCACGAGACGCGCCGGCGCAGCGATCCGACGAGACCGCGCCAGAGGCCCGTCTTGGCTGGGGGAGACGGCCGGTAGAGACGCTCCAGAAAGTCGCAGACCGCCTCCGGATACTCGCGATACAGCCGGGGCGAGCGGAGGAACGAGGCGGCGTGGCGGAATCGCCTGAGATCCTGCAGCACGAAGCCGTCCCGCAGCCGTCGGCCGTAGCCCTCGAGGCCGGCCGCCGAGAAGTCGGCACGCTCCCGTGCATCCAGGATGGCCTCCGCGGCCGCGATGCCGGAGGCGATGGCCAGGTTCATTCCCTCGAAGTGAATGCCATTCACCGCCACCAGGCCCGCGGCGTCCCCGACCACCAGGAACCCGTCCGTGACCAGCCGGGGGAGTTCGGCGTATCCCCCTTCGGGGATCAGGTGCGCGGAGTACTCGCGCGCCGTTCCACCGGCGAGGAGCGGGGCCACGGCCGGGTGCGTCTTGAAGGCCTCCAGCAGATCCTGGGGGCGCGTGCGGCCCGCCACCAGCGCGTCCAGCCGCACGATGACCCCCAGCGCCAACCCCTCGCAGAGCGTGTAGAGGAACCCGCCTCCCGGCTGCCCCCCGGTCGCCGCACCGACGAAGATCATCTCGAGCCCCTCGTCGTCGCGGAGCTGAAAGCGGGTTTCGATCACTTCGCGCGGCAGGTGGAGCACTTCCTTAACGGCCAGGGCGACGGTGTCCGAGGACACCGGACCCCGGAGTCCGGCGCGCTGCGCGAGCAGGGAGAGGGCACCATCCGCCGCCACGACGACCTTGGCGTGGACCTCGCCTTCCTCCCGGCGGACGCGGACGCCCGCGACCCGGCCACCCTCCCACAGGAGATCGTCCACCGTGGCTTCGGGGACGATGATGGCTCCCGCAGCCTCGGCCTCCTCGCCCAGCCACCGGTCGAACCGGCTGCGGGCGATGATCCATCCCGCGTCCGGCGTCGTTCCCAGCCGCGGAGAGCGCAGGTCCAGGGACACGGCTGCATCCCGGCTCAGCAGGGTGAACATCCGCCGGGTGAGACGCCGCTCGACGGGGGCGCGTTCCCAGAAGGCGGGAAGCATCTCGTGGAGCGCCTGGCCGTACAGGACGCCGCCGAACATGTTTTTGGCGCCCGGGTACAGGCCCCGTTCCAGGACCAGCGGTCGAACCCCGGCCCTGGCCAGGGTAATGGCCGCGCTCAAGCCCGCCGGACCGGCCCCCACGATGACGACGTCGGCATTCATGGGCGCGCGTCCAGGGGTCTCGGCATCCCCGCGGCCCCACCGAGGAGCGCTGCCGCATCCCGCGCCTCTGGCCGGAGGCGTCGGAGCGCGGCGATCAGGGCGGGGAGCACTTCGCGCACGTCGCCGAGGATCCCCACATCGGCGTAGGTGAAAATAGGCGCATGCCGGTCCGTGTTGATGGCGACGACGAGTTGTGCCTGCCGCACCCCGTCCATGTGATGGGGCGATCCAGAGATGCCGCAGGCCACGTACACGCGGGGCGAGATGATCCGGCCGGTCAGGCCGATCTGTCGCGCAAACGGCGCCCACCCCGCATCCACCGCCATGCGGGTGGCCCCCATCGCGCCCCCGAGGAGGCCGGCCAGTTCCTCGACCAGGGCAAACCCCTGGCGCGAGCCCACCCCGAGGCCGCCGGCCACCACAACGTCCGCCTCTGCCAGGTCCAACGCCTCGGGGGGCACTTGCTCTTCCCCGAGATCCCGGATCCAGTCCGGGCGCCCTGTACAGGGAATCCGTTCCACGGTGGCCGATCCGTGGCCGGTCCCTGGCGATGAACTCTCGCTCCCTGGTCGCAAGGTCATGATCTGCAGCGACCCGCCGATCGCGGCAACTCGGGCCACCAGGCGGCTTCCGTACACGGGTCGGGTGCCCTCGAGCCGGCCGGTCGGATCGCGGGTCAGCCCGGCGCATCCCGGGAGCAAGGCCGCTCCCAGGCGGGCGGCCAGGCGACCCGCCACCTCGCTTCCCCAGCGGGACGCGGACAGGAGGCATGCCTCGGGACGCTCTTGCTGGAGCCGGTCGGTGAGGGCCTCCGCCGCGACGATCGGATCCACCCCTCCATCGGCGGCATCCAGCACAAGGATGCGGGCGGCTCCGTGCGCCGCCGACGCTTCCACAGGCACGGCGGTCCCAGCCAGGACGACCGTCACCTCGCCGGCCGGCTCGGTCAGACGTCGCGCCTCGGCAAGCAACGCCAGGCCGCCCGATGCCGGAGGCGTCTCCGCCAGATCGAGAATGACCCAGACCGACGACGTCATCTGCTCACCGTGCTCCTCAGGCTCGGGGCTCATTTGATCCGGAGAATTCACGGGTCCGTTCGTGAATAATGCGGGTTAGCGACTGCCCATGGTGGGGGACGCTTCCGGTGCGGCGCGGTTGCCGGGCAGTCGACCGACTGCTTCCTCCGCGTGGAGGACACCGTCCCGTTCCATCTCCGCCACGTGCGCCGCCGAATAGCCGAGGATCGTGCAGAGAATCTCGCGGTTGTGTTGTCCCAAGAGCGGCGCCGGCGTTCGCGGCGTCACATCGGCATCCGAAAACGTGAACGGGACGTTGGGCAGCGTCACCCGGCCCAGGACGGGATGCTCCTGCTCGAAGATCATGCCGCGGGCGCGGACCTGGGGATCGGCAACTACCCGGTCGATCCGCTGGACCGGGGCGCAGGGGACGCCGGCGGCGTCCAGCGCGGCCACACATTCCTTGAGCGAGGGCTGCGCCATGACCCACTCCCCGATCCATCGCAGGATCTCCTCGCGGTGGGCGTTCCGCCCGACGGTGTCGTGGAATCGGGGATCGGCCGCCAGCGCCTCCCCGCCCATCAACCGGGCCATGCGCTTCCAGGCCTCGTCCATGTGGGCGGCGATGGCGACGTAGCCGTCGCGGGCCGTGAAGACGCCGTAGGCGGTGGACTGGGGCAGGTCGTACCCGCTACGGGTCAGGATATCGGTGCCGCCGCTCAGGGTGTAGTGCTGGATCGCGAATTCATGCAGGGCCACCATGCAGTCGTAGAGGGCGATATCGATGTGCCGCCCCCGGCCGGTCGCGTGCCGTCCGACCAGGGCGGCGCACACGGCCGCCACGCCATGGATGCCGGCGAACCCGTCGGCGATGGGCAGGCGGAGCACCGGCGGTGGCTCCCCCGGCACGCCCACCAGGTCCATGATCCCGCTCTGGGCCTCGGCCAGCAGGCCGTAGCCCGGTCGCCCCGCATAGGGGCCCGTCCGGCCGTAGGCGGAGACCGAGCAATAGATCAGGCCCGGGTTGACGGCCGACAGCTCCGCGTAGCCCAGTCCCAGGCGATCCAGGACGCCGGGCCGGTAGTTCTCCACCAGGACGTCCGAGGCGCGCGCCAGCCGGCGCAGGACTTCCAGCCCGCGCGGGTCCTTGAGGTTCAGGCACACGCCCTTCTTCCCCATGTTCTGCTGGAGGAAGTAGCCGCTCTGCCCGTCAAGGTGGTAGGGGTGGGTGCGGGCCTCCTCGCCGGCGGGGGGTCGCTCCACCTTGATGACCTCGGCCCCCAGGGCGGCGAGGCACCGGGTGAGATAGGGCCCCGCCAGGAAATGGGTGATGTCAATGACGCGGACGCCCGCGAGCGGAAGTGGCTGGTCGGACATGCGGATTCAGGCCTCCCCCGTCCCGTTCCGCCGGGGGATCATGAGGCGGTGCTCACCCCGCTGGACCACCTCGCCGCGCTGGTTGATCAGCTCCGACTCCAGGAACACGATCCCCCACCCCGGCTTCTTGATGGTGCGCATGCTGGCCACCCGGAACTTCACGTGGACGGTATCCCCGATCTTGATGGGGCCCACGAAGTCCCAGGTCCACCCCAGGGAGATCCCCGGTTGAAAGCGGTAGTCGGCCTGTGTCTTGAGCCCGTCGGTGACGGACAGGCCCAGGAGCCCGTGGGCGACCCGGGTCCCGTACTGGGTGGTCCGGGCGAACTCCTCGTTCACGTGCAAGGGCGAATGGTCGCCCGAGACGCCCGCGTAGGCCAGGATGTGGGCGTCGGTGACGGTGACCGCGGGTGTGACGCACTCGTCCCCGACCTTGACGTCCTCGTAGTAGCGTGCCTCTGTCATGGTGGCTCTCCCTCTCGCAGGATCAGTCGATGACCGACCCACCGTTCACGTCTATGATCTCCCCGGTGATGTAGCTGGCCAGGTCCGACGCCAGGAACACCACGGCGTTGGCGACCTCGTCGATCGTCCCGAACCGGCCCTGCGGGATGCCGGCGATGGCCAGCTTGTCCAGCTCCGGGATGGTCAGCTTCCGCATCGGGGTCTGGATGGTCCCGGGGGCCACGGCATTGACCAGGATGCCGTAGGGGGCGAGCTCGTGGGCCGCGAACCGCGTCAGGGCCGAGACGCCGGCCTTGGAGGCGGCGTAATGGCCAGCCGCCGGGCCGGAGAAGCCGATCTTGGCGGCCTGGGAGGAGATGCTGACGATCCGCCCGGAGCGTTGCCGCATCATGATGGGGGCCACGGCCTTGATGCAGTGGAAGACCCCCTTGAGGTTCACGGCCATCACGAGGTCCCACTGGTCGGGCTCGATCTCGTGCACCAGGATCTTCCGGCCGTCCTTCTTCGGGGAGATGCCGGCGTTGTTGACCAGGATGTCGATCCGTCCGAACTCCACCGCCACCCGGTCCACCATGGTCCGGACCTGATCCCAGGCGGAGACATCCACCTGGAACGCAAGGGCCTTCCGCCCGAGGGCCCGGATGCGGGACGCGGCGGCCTCCGCTGTCGCCTGGTTCTGGTCCACCACGACCACGTGGCTGCCCTCGGCCGCCAGCGCCAGCGCGATCCCCTCGCCGATGCCCTGCCCGCCTCCGGTGACGATGGCCACCCGGTCCGTGAGGTGCGTGTCCATGCCGTAGTATCCTCCTATCGGTACCGCCCGTAGATCTCGTTGACGTCCCAGATCCCGGAGACCGGGACGCGGACGCTCTTGTCCATGATGACGTCCAGGACCGTGGGCTCGTCCCGGCGAATCGCCTCGGCGAGCGCGGGTCCCAGCTCCTCTGGGTCTTCGATCCGGCGGCCATGGGCCCCGTAGGCCTCCCCCATCTTGGCGAAGTCGGGATTGTAGATCTCGCGGGTGCCCTCGCGGACGAACTCCGTCCCCAGGGACCGGCCGAAATGCTTCTGCTGCATCCCGTAGATCACCCCGAAGGAGAAGTTGTTCATGACGAGCCAGATCACGCCCAGCCCGTACTCGACGGCCGTAGCCACGGCCGGGCTCACCGACCCGAAGGCCCCGTCCCCGACCAGGGCCACGACGGCCTTCGACGGGGCGCCGACTTTCGCCCCGATCGCCGCGGCGGGGCCGAAGCCCATGGTCGCGAATCCCCCCGGAGGAAGCTGCGTTCGCGGCTCGTAGATGGGGAACTGCTGGGCCACGCCGTTCTTGTTCCAGCCGGTGTCGGTGAGGATGATCCCGTCCCTGGGCAAGGCCCTGCGGAGCTCCCAGAGGATGCGCTCGGGCCGGATGGGCCGGGCGCTGGACTGCTGGTGCCGCCCCACCTCCCCGTCGAACCATTCCTGGTAGGCCCGCCGCAGGTCCCGCACCCGGGCCGCCTGGTCCACGGGCCCGCTTCGCGGGCTCTGCCGACGGCCCGTCAGCGCCTCCAGAAACTGCTGGAGCACCGCGCCCGCGTCCCCCTGGATCCCGACCGCCACCGGGTAGATCTTCCCGATCTCCTGCGGGTCGATGTCCACGTGGATGAGCTTCGTCGGCGGAATGGTGAAGGTCTGGCCGGGAATCCAGGAGCTGGAATCCATCTCTGAGAATCGGGTCCCCACGGCCAGGAGCACATCCGCATCGCGCGTCAGCCGGTTGGCCACGGGCGAGCCGAAGAGGCCCGTGATCCCGAAGCAGAGGGGGTGGTCCTCGGGCACGGCCCCCTTTCCCATGATGGTGGTGGCCAGGGGGATCCCGGTGGCCTCGACGAACTGTCGCAGTTGCCGGTGCGCATCCCCCAGGATCACGCCGCCGCCGACGTAGATGACCGGCCGCTCCGCGGCCAGGAGGAGATCCAGGGCCCGCTCGACCTCCGCGGGATCGCCCAGGATCCGGCCGGCGGGCCGCCGCGCAGCCGCGTCGGGGATCGGGAGATCCACGGGCCGGGACAACAGGTCCATGGGCACGTCAATGAACACCGGGCCGGGGCGCCCCGTGACGGCGAGGCTGAAGGCGCGCGACAGGATGTCCGGCAGCATGCTGGGATCGTGCACCCGCCAGGCCTTCTTCACGAAGGGCCGGTAGATCTCCCACTGGGAGCCGTCGGCGTGGAGCTTGATCTCCTGGTGGGGATCCTTGCCGAACATGTAGCTGGGAATATCCCCGGCGATCACCACCATGGCCGACGAGTCCAGCGCGGCCGTGGCGACGCCGGTCACGGCGTTGGTCATGCCCGGGCCCACGTGCAGCAGGACCACCCCGGGTTTGTGCGTCACCCGGAAATAGGCGTCGGCCGCATGCGAGGCGACCTGCTCGTGCCGGACGCCGACGTACCGGATCTTGGTGTCCGCCAGGCCGTCCAGGACGGCCAAGTTGGTGTGCCCGCACAGCCCGAAGACTACCTCGACCCCCTGCGCCTCCAAGAATTTTGCGACGTATTCACCTGCCGTCATCATGATGGCTCATCCCCCCGTGCGTCTCTCGAACATGGGTACTGCCCTCTACCGACCCAGGTACAGCCGCTTGACCCGCTCGTCGTTCCGTATGGCCTCGCCCGACCCCTCGTAGCGGTTCTTCCCCAGCTCCAGGACGTAGGCGTAATCCGAGATCTCCAATGCCTTGGCCGCGTTCTGCTCCACCATGAGGATGGTCTGGCCCTGCTGCCGCAGGCCTTCGATGATCCGGAAGATCTCCTTGAACACGAGCGGGGCCAGGCCCAGCGTCGGCTCGTCCAGGAGGATCAGCTTGGGGTGGAGCAGGAGCGACCGGCCCATCTCCAGCATCTGCTGCTGGCCGCCGGAGAGGTCTCCCGCCCGCGCCGTCCGCTTCTCGCGCAGGATCGGGAAGGTCTCGTACACCCGCTGCACCTCCTCCAGCAGCTCGGGCGAGCGCTTGCGGATGTAGGCGCCCAGGAGGAGGTTCTCTTCCACCGTCATGAGGGGAAACACGTTGCGTCCCTGGGGGACGAAGGTCATCCCCTGGCGCAGGAGCGCCTCGGGCGGCCGGTTCGTCACCTCCTCCCCGGCGAAGAGCACGCGCCCCTGCCGCACCGGCAGGAGGCCGAAGATACTCTTGAACACCGTGGATTTGCCGGCCCCGTTGGGCCCGATGATGGAGACGATCTGCCCCGCCTCCACCTTCAGGGTGATGCCGTGGAGGATCTCCATCTTGCCGTAGCCGGCGTGGAGGTCGTGCACTTCCAGCAGGGCCATGTCTAGGTCCCGAAGTAGGCATCCATGACGGCGGGATTGTCATGAATCTCCGCCGGGGTGCCCTCCGCGATCTTCTCTCCCTGGCTCAGAACCACGATGCGGCGGCAGAGGGACATCACCACCTCCATGTTGTGCTCGATGACCACGAAGGTATACCCCTGGGCGTTGAGGTCCTGGATGTGGGTGACCAGGGCCTTGATCATGGTGGGATTCACCCCGGCCATGGGCTCGTCCAGCAGGATGAGCTGGGGGTTGGGCATCAACGCCATCCCGAAGTCCAGCAGCTTCTGCTGCCCGTAGGAGAGGTTCGCCGCCAGATTGTCCTTGACGCCAAAGAGCCCCAGGTAGTCCACGAGCTTCAGCGCCCGGTCCATCTCCGCCGTCTCGTCCCGCCGGAGCAGGCGGCTGAGCAGCGTCCCCTGCCGTTCCTGCGCCGCCATGAGCAGGTTCTCCAGCACGGTCATCTCCGGGAAGAGCTGGATGAGCTGAAAGGTCCGGGAGATCCCCCGGTGGTACACGGCATCGGCGCTGAGCTTCGTGATGTCCTCGCCCTTGAACCGCACCTGCCCCCCCGATGGCCGCAAGACCCCCGTCACGCAGTTGAAGAGAGTCGTCTTGCCGGACCCGTTCGGCCCGATCAGGCCCAGGAGCTCCCCCGGCTCGACGCTGAGGCTCACGAGGCTCAGCGCCGACAGGTGGTAGAAGTTCTTGCTGAGTTGGCGGATCTCCATGAATGACATCGTGGTTCCCCCGCTCCGCGGCTACTTGGGCTCCAGCACGGCGGCTGGCTCTGGTGGGGCCGGCGGTCGCGCCGGGTCGAGCCTCTGGGCCGTCAGCTTCCGGACCATCCAGTCCCAGATCTCGACCAGCCCCTTCGGCATGAACAGCATCATCAGGATGACCGCCAGCGAGAAGATGATGAGGTAGAATCCCTCGGAGGCCCGCAGCAGCTCGGGCAGGAGGGTCACCACCACCGCTCCGAGGAACGGTCCCTCGAATCGCCCCAGCCCTCCCATGACCACCATCATCAGGAACTGGATGGACCGATCCAGGGTAAAGGCGCCAGGGTCGATGTAGGTCAGCAGGGGGGCGAACAACGCTCCGCCGACGCCGGCGTACGCGGAGCCGATGGCGAAGGCCATGAGCTTGTAGTTCCGCAGGCTCACCCCCACCACCTCGGCTCGCATCTCGTTCTCCCGGATAGACCGGAAGGCCCTCCCCCACCTGGAGTGGAGGATCCAGTGGGCCGAGGCGACCACCAGCACGGTCCAGCCCAGGATGTAGTAGTAGTACGCACGGTCCGACTGGAACCGGACCGGGCCCCAGCGGGGTCGCGCGATCCCCGAGATCCCGAAGGAGCCGCCGGTGAGCGACTCCCAGTTCCGGAGCACCAGGAAGACGATGATGTTGAACCCCAGGGTCACCATGGCCAGGTAGTGGTGCTTGACCTTGAGAGCCGGGAATCCCAGGACCAACCCCCAGAGGAACGCGATGACGACCCCGACGACCAGCCCGCCCTCGAACGGCACGCCCAGGGGGACGAGGATCGCCACGGCGTACGCCCCGAAGGACATGAACCCGGCGTGAGCCAGGGAGATCTGCCCCGCGTACCCGAGGGTCAGATTCAGGCCGATCGCCAGGATCAGATAGACCAGCGTCAGGCTGGCCAGGTAGAGCTTGTACTGCTCCAGGACCAGGGGGAACAGCAGGAGGACCACCGCCCCCACCAGAATCCCCAGGGTCCGCCACCCCCTCATGCGTACCCCTCCCCTACGCCCACTCTTCCTTGATGCCCAAGAGCCCTTCCGGCTTGAGCAGGAGGACCCCGATCAGGATGACCAGGGCGAAGGCATCGCGGAACTGATTGGAGATGTAGGCGGCGGAGTACGTTTCGACCAGCCCCACCAGCAGCCCGCCCAGCAGCGCCCCCCGGATCTGGTTGAAGCCGCCGATGATCGCCGCGTAGAACGCCTTCAAGCCGATCCCGATGCCGATGTCATACTTCACGAGATAGACGGGGGCGATGAGGACGGCCGCTACCGCGGTCAGCGCCGCATTCAGCATGAAGGTCACTCCCACCAGCCGGGAGACGTTGATCCCGAGGACCGACGCCAGGTCCCGGTTCTGCGCCACGGCCTGCATCGCCCACCCCAGCTTCGTCCGCCGGATGAGGAGCTGCAGCGTCCCGATGACGATGGCCGCGGAGAGGACGTTCATCACCTCCTCGGACGAGAAGATCACGCCCCCCACGCGGATCGGCTGGCGGGAGAAAATCGCTGGAAACGGCAGGGCCAGCGGGGTCCAGAACTGCTGCAGCGAATAGCGGATCAACATGCTCAAGCCGATGGTGGCGATGACCAGGGGCAGGACCCCCATCTTGAGCAGCCGCTCTACCAGGACCTTCTTGACCAGCAGGCCCAGGAGCAGGGTCGACACGATGACCGTCGCCACGAGCGCGGCGGCGAAGGGGAAGCGGAACACCGTCAGGAACAGGACCATCACGAACGCCGGGAGGACCACGAACTCCCCCTGGGCAAAGTTGATGGTGTTGGAGGTCTGCCACAGGAGCACGAAACCGATCGCCGCCATGGCGTAGATGGAGCCGATGGAGAGGCCGGCCACGAGAAGCTGAAAGACATCCGTCATCTGGAATTCCTTTGCCGCCAACGTGGGACCTACCGGCAGGCCCGCTTGGTGTAGGGCCCGCCCAGCATACCCACGACCTTGCTCACCTGGGGTTTCCGGTCCTTCACTTCCACGATGAAGCTGCCTCGGTCGGTGTCCCCCTTGTCGTCCACGTACATGTCCATGAGGAGCCCCGGCTCCTCGGCCGCCGTGAACAGATTGTTGTGGAGACAGTCCCGGACCTTCGCCTGGTCGAAGGCACCCACCCGCTCGACCGCCGCCTTGACCATGTGCGTGCCGATGTACGCCTTGTAGGCATTGTGGTCCGGGACCTTCCCGTACTTCTCCTGGAACCGCCGGTTCATATCCACCATGCTGGGGACGGTCGAGGCCGCGGTCATCCCGACGTGGCACTTCGACCCGTTCATGGCGTCGCCACCCGGATCGATGGCCGTCTGCGCGCAGAGAGTGGTTTCACCCACCGGCTCTACGGTCATCCCGAGCTTGCGGAGCTGGATCATCATGCGAGCGTTCTCCTCCTCGTGGTTGTACACCATGAGGTGAGTGGCCCCGGAGGCCCGCACCCGGGTCAGCTCGGGGGTGAAGTCCGCCTGCTGCGGCTCGGTGGAGATATCGGCGACCACCGACTTGCCCCGATCCTTCAGGAACTTCAGGAACATCTCCCGGCCGCCCCGCCCGAAGGCGTTGTTCACGTAGACCAGCGCGATCTTGTCCGCCTTGAGATCCTCCACCAGCCAGCGGACCTGCTTGGCCATGCCGATCTGCTGGGTGAAGGCCGTCAGGAAGATGTTGGGATTGCTCTTCTGGACCAGCAGCACCGACTCGGAGCCGGTGATCTGGGGGATGCCCGCCTGTCGAACGATATCCATGTTGGCCACGGTGCTGGAGCTGTAGACCGTCCCCAGGATGGCGAACGGGTGCTCGTTGAACGCCCGGCGCATCACCGCCACGGAGGTCGGCGGATCCGTCTGGGTGTCCAGGGCGAAGGTCTCCAGTCGCCTTCCCAGCACCCCGCCTTTCTTGTTGATGTCCTCCACCGCCAGGTTGACCGCGTCCCGCCACATCATACCCACGGCCGCCCCGCCACCCGTGAACTCGGCCACGATGGCGAGCTTGATGGGCGGCAGTTGCGCCGAGGCTGGCATGACCAGGAGCAGGGCTGCCAGAATTGCCACGCACCCCAGGAACCCGCTCCTTCTCACAAGTCGCACACCCGTCTTGCGCAGACCCCCTGACATGGTTCTCCCCTCCTCTGGTGCCGGTCGGCACCGGATTCCCCCCCAACGTTCCGGGGCCCCCAATCCTTCGGGAAACGGCTGGCCAGCGTTCGTGAAGTCCCTGTCCTACCGGCAGGCCCGCTTGGTGTAGGGCCCGCCCAGCATACCCACGACCTTGATCACCTTCGTCTGCCGGTTCTGCACTTCCACGATAAAGCTGGCCCGGTCGCTGTCGCCCTTCTCGTCCACGTACACGTCCATGAGAAGCCCCGGCTCCTCGGCCGCCGTGAACAGATTGTTGTGGAGACAGTCCCGAACCTTGGCCTGGTCGAAGGCGCCCACCCGCTCGACCGCCGCCTTGACCATGTGGGTGCCGATGTAGGCCTTGAAGCCGTTGTGGTCCGGCACTCGCCCGTATTTCTCCTGGAATCGCCGGCCCATGTCCGCCATGCTGGGGACCGGCGAGGCCGCCGTCATCGGGACGTGGCACTTCACGCCGTTCATCGCCTCGCCGCCCGGATCAATCGCGGTCTGCGCGCAGAGGTTGTCACCGACCGGTTCGACGCTCAGCCCCAGCTTGCGGAGCTGGATCATCAGGCGCGCGTTCTCCTCCTCGTGGCTGTAGACCAGGAGGTGGGTGGCCCCGGAGGCCCGCACCCGGGTCAGCTCGGGGGTGAAGTCTACCTGCTGGGGTTCCGTGGAGATGTCTGCCACGATCGATTTCCCCCGGTCTTTCAGGAACTTCAAGAACATCTCCCGGCCGCCCTTGCCGAAGGCATTGTTCACGTAGACCAGCGCGATCTTCTCCGCCTTGAGATCCTCCGCCAGCCAGCGGACCAGCTTGGCAAATCCGATCTGCTGGGTGAAGGACGTCAGGAAGATGTTGGGGTTTCCCTTCTGGACGATGAGGATCGACTCGGACCCGGTGATCTGGGGGATGCCTGCTTGCCGGGCGATATCCATGTTGGCCACTGTGCTGGAGCTGTACACCGTCCCCAGGATCGCGAAGGGGTTCTCGTTGATAGCTCGTCGCATCACCGCCACCGAGGTCGGCGGATCGCTCTGGGTGTCCAGGAGAAAGGTCTCCACCCGCCGTCCCAGGATCCCGCCCTTCTTGTTGATATCCTCCACCGCCAGGTTGACCCCGTCCCTCCACGTGGCGCCGACGGGGGCGCCGCCACCGGTGATCTCGGCCACGATGGCAAGCTTCACGTTCTGGGCTGACGCCGGTGGCAGCGTGCCCAGCACAACCAGCAGGATCACTCCCAACCCCAGCAGAATTATTCGGCGTTGCATGGCTCTCCTCCCCGGGGCTCGACTGGGCCCCCTCCCATGTGGATTTCCCCCGACCATTTCTTCGCGGCCGGGCCTAGTACCCCATTCCTGCCGTCTGTCCCCCCTCGACGGCAAGCTCCTGTCCGGTGATACACTCTGCCAGATCCGAGGCGAAAAACAGGATGGCCTTGGCCACGTCCTCGGGGCGCAGCGGCCGCCCGATGCGCATCGCGAGCGCGCCGCCCATCTGCTGCGCCTCGAGCATCCCCGTCCCCCGGGCCATGGTTGTTGGATGGACGGTGTTGATCAGGATCCGATCCGGGGCGTAGATGGCGGCCAGCAGCCGGGTGAGATGGACGATCCCGGCGTTGCTGGCGGTGTGGACGGTATTGGTCGGGGTCACGGGCTGGAACGGGACCCCACCCACATTGATGATCCGGCCCCCACCCTGCGCCCGCATTTCGGGGATCACGGCGCGGATGCAGCGGACGTATCCCATGAGCTTCACATCGATCCGCTGCATCCAGTCGGCGTCGGTGAGCTCCAGGAAATCCCCCAGGACGCCCACCGACGCGTTGTTGACCAGGACGTCCACCCGCCCGTAGGCCTCCCGGGTGCGGGCTACCAAACGCGTCACGCTGCCATCGTCGGTCACATCGGCGGGCACGGCGATCGCCTTGGCCCCGAGAGCCTCCGCATCCCGCGCCCCCTCGCCCGCGAAGGCCAGCGCCGTGGCGCGTCCCACGCCTCCTGCCGCGCCCGTGATCAGGACCGTCTTGCCCGCCAGGCCGAGGTCCATCACCCCCACCTATTTCGCAGGGAGCTGCCCTGGGGGTCCATATACATACACCAGCCAGAGAGGTTCGTCACCTGTATTGAAATGGCAATGGTGCGTTCCCGCCGGGATGTACATGAAATCGTAGGTGTCGAAGGCAAGCTCCTTGCCATCAGCCACCAGCCTGCCCCGCCCCTTGATGGCCACATTGATCTCTTCCGAGTCGGGATGCGTGTGAAAGGCCGCCCCCTCTCCGGGTTCGAACATCGCCAGGCCCGCCACCAGGTGCTTGCTGTCGTGCAGGTCCACGTCCACCAGGTGGAACAGTTTCCGGCGGGACCCCTCGGTTTCCAGCCCTTTCCAGATCTGCCGGGCATCCCGGAAGGGTTTCAGCACGCATGCCTTGGCCTTCTTCTTGCTCACGGTCGCTCCTTTCAGGAAAAGGACCCCCGAACCACCGGCGCAATCCGGGGGTCGCCAGCGGTTACTTTTGTCCGCTGCCCGGCCCCTTGAATGGCGGGACCCGGGCCATGATCTCATATTTACCATCCTTGACGACGGCGATGTGAGACCGGAAATGGTAATCCCCGTTTTCATCCCAGTAGGCGGGAATGATGTTGGGATCCATGTCCGCCGTCAGGACGAAGTTCTTCATCTTCTGCGCGAACTTCTCCTGGTCGAAGGCCTTGACCTGCTCGGTCACCACCTTCACCATGTAGATCCCCAGGTATCCCTTGTAGGCTTCCTCCGAGGGCTCCTTCCCCCAGCGCTTCACATAGCGGTCCACGAAGGCCTTGGACCGTTCGTCAGGCGAATTGGGGATGAAGCCAGTGTGGCAGAGGATCCCGTCGCCATCCGTCTTGGCCAGTTCCAGGAACACGGGGTCGCAGGCATTGCGGCTGTACTGCAGCGTGTCCACGCCGAGCTTCTTGGCCTGGCGGGCCAGGATGGCGGCCTCGCCCACGTCGGGGTCCACGATCAGGACGTCGGGCTTGGACGCCTTCACCTTCAGGAGCTCGGCCGTATAGTCCTTCTGCCGGACGTCCACGACGATCAACGGATCCACGCTCACGCCTTTTTCCTTCAGATACTCCAACGTGGCATCCTTGCTGGAGACACCCGCTTCGTCCCCGCGGTAGATCATGGCGGCCCGCTTGATCTTTTTCTCCTCCGCCAGCCAGCGGAGCATCTTCACCGCATCAATCTTGGTATTCTCCGAGGTCCGGAATATGTAGGGGTTGCCCTTGGTGGTGATGGCCCAGCTCTCCGACCCGACGAAGTGGGGTACCTTGGCGGCGCGGGTCTCGGCCATGTTCACGATGGTGCTCCCGCTGTAGATCGGCCCCACGACGGCGTAGGGCTTGTCCTGGGCCAGGGCCCGCTTGATGGCGCTGACGGAGGTCGGCGGGTCGGATTGTGTGTCGTAAGACGTGAGCTTGATGGGACGGCCGAGGATCCCGCCCTTGGCGTTGATCTCGTCTCGCGCCATTTGCGCGGCCTTCCAGAAGTAATCGAACATCACCGCCCCGCCGCCGGACAACTCTCCCACGACCGACACCACCACCGGGTCCTTTGCCTGCGCGGCGGCCTCCCCGCTCATCCAGACCAGACACCCGAGCACGAGCGTCGCGCCCACGACGTACCGCTTCACATTGCTCCGCATGGCTTCTCCCTCTCTCTGGGCGGGATGCGCCGCCCCGCTTCCCACGGCATCAGGTTACGGCACCCCTGGCTTGCTCGATGAGTGCCCTCTGCGCCGAACGACTAGGCCCCATCAGTCTCCCCCGGTGCCACCAGCCTCGGCCTTCCCCATCCCAGCCACGTGCGTCCCATCTGGTCCAGGCACGGCACCAGGCCGGCCGGGGAGAAGATGAGCATGAGGATGAGCAGGACGGCAAACAACATCAGGTAAACGGCCTGGGTCGCGCGCAAGAGTTCCGGAAGCAAGGTCACGATCCCGGCCCCGACCAGGGGGCCGGCGAACCATCCCGGTCCCCCCACGACCACCATGATCAGGAACTGAAACGAGCGGTCCAGCTCGAAGGAGCTGGGATCGATGTACCGCAGCAGGCAGGCCAGCAGGGCCCCGCTGGCCCCGGCGTAGGCCGCACCGATGGCGAAGGCCATCGTCTTGTAGGTTCGCAGGCTCACGCCGACCACCTCGGCGCGGAGTTCGTTCTCCCGCATGGCCCGGAAGGCCCGCGCCCACTTCGACCGAACCAGGAACCGGTAGAAGGCGGCGAACAGCGTCGCGGTGGCGGCGATGACGTAGAAGTAATCGCGATCGGCTCCCAGATGCACGCCCAACAGGTTGGGCCGGGGAATGTTCCGCAAGCCGGTCATCCCCCCGGTGATCTCGCTCTCGTTCCGGAGGACCAGGTACACCAGGACGTTGAACCCGATGGTCACCATGGCCAGGTAATGGTGACGGACCTTGAGCGCCGGGAAGCCCAGGAGGAATCCGAAGCCCCCGGCGAGCAGCGCGCCCAGCGGCATGGCCACCCAGAAGGACACGCCCTTCAGCGTGAGCAGGGCCGTCGTGTAGGCCCCGATGGCCATGAAAGCGGCGTGGGCCAACGAGACCTGGCCGGCATACCCCAGGGTGATGTTGAGGCCGATGGCGCCGATCAGATAGACCCCCGTCAGGTTCGCCAGGTAGAGGGGGTAGTCTCCCGCCACGCGTGGGAAGAGCGCCACCGCCGTCAGTCCGGCGATGAGGGCGCCATACTCAAGGACGCGACGATTACTCTTCCCTGATCCCAAAGATCCCCTCAGGCTTGAGCAGCAGCACGCCGATCAGGACCACCAGGGCAAAGGCATCGCGATACGCCGTCGAGATGTATGCCGCGCCGAACGTCTCCAGCAGGCCGACCAGGAACCCCCCGAACAACGCGCCCTTGACCTGGTTGAACCCCCCGATCACCGCCGAGTAGAAGGCCTTGAGTCCCAGGCTGATCCCGAGGTTGTATTGCACGAAGTAGATGGGCGCAATCATTACGGCGGCGAGGCCCATCATCAAGCCGTTCAGGAGGTAGACCTGGGCCATGGTCCGGGACACGTTGATGCCCACGACCCGAGCCACCTCGCGGTTCTGTGCGATGGCCTGCATGGCCCATCCCATCTTGGTATGCCGGATGAGCATCTGCACCAGCAGGATCAGGAGGCTCACCAGGCCCAGCACCCACAGGTCTTCGGGGCTCACCACCACCTCCCGCCACCGCCACGGCTTGGTGCTGAAGATGCTCGGGTAGAAGACCGGGTCGGCCGTCCAGAACACGATGATGAAGTTCCGCGCGAAGAGTGCGATCCCCAGTGTGGCGATCACGATGGCGAGAATGTCCCGTCGCAGGAGCGGCTGGACGATGAACTGCTTGACCACCAGCCCCATGGCCATGGAGCCCAGCACCGTGAGGCCCACCGCCGCGGGAAAGGGAAGCTTCAGGACCTCCTGGAACAGCACGACGCCGAAGGCCGGAAGCATGATGAACTCCCCCTGGGCGAAGTTGATCGTTCGGCTCGCCTGCCAGAGCAGGACGAATCCCATGGCCGCCAGGGCATAGATGGCACCGGACAACAGGCCGCCGACGAACAGTTGGGGGATCATGGCGCCCGGCGTCCTCCAGCTTCCGTTCTTGGTTCCGGAGCAGCGATGCCCGATGGCTCCGCACGCGGCAGATCAGCCACCTCCCGGCCGAGCCCGAGCCGCTCCAGGGTCTCCGGGCGCGGGACCCCGTCCCGGTCCCAGCCCCGGTAGTCGTAGTACTCGTTCAGCATGGTCTCCAGGTCGGGAAGGTAGCCGGCCGCCCCGCCTTCGGGCCGCGGTTCCTTCAGGAGCCGAGGCGGCAGCGTATCGTCTTTTCGAGTGATTCCGCAGCGAACGTTGAAGACTCGCTTGAGGTTTGACATTCGTGCGCCGACACGCATCAACTCATCCAGATCCACCTCGCGCCCGGTCACGTGGCGATACCAGTCCAGGACCGGCCTGGCACCGATCCGGATGAGGAACCGGCAGAGGCGAAGGGTGTGGAAGGTGCCGATATAATCCTGCATCTTCGCGGTGAGGATCCCCTTCCCCACGGTGGCGAAGCGATCGACCTGGCTAGGGTACCCGAGTTCGGGAAGCGCCACCTTCCCCTCGATCACGTGGGTGGCCGCCCAGTGGGAGGCCCCGTTGGGCGACGTCGCGTAGCCAACAGCCAGGCTGCTGAAGGCCCGCGGGTCGTGGAACGGGGGCTCCATTCCCTTCACGTGAACCGCGAAGGCCTCCGCCCCGCCGCCCAGCGCCTCGGCGGCCCGGCGCACCCCATGTGCCAGCAGGTGCGCCATCTCGGGCTCCCCTGTTCCCAGGGCACGAACGAGCCACAGCATCGCATCGGCGTCCCCCCAGCGAAGCTCCCGCCCGCCGGTGTCCGCCTGTGTGATCAGCCCCCGCTCGAACGCCTCGAAGGCAAAGCCCGCGATGTTCCCGGCGGAGATGGTGTCGATCCCCGCCCGGTTCGCCAGTTCGTTGGCCAGGGCCAGGGCCTCCAGATCGTCCACCAGGACCATGGAGCCGAAGCCGGCCAGGGTCTCGTACTCCGGCCCGGCCCCCGCGATCTTGCCGTGAGCCGGCGAGTCAACTTCGACCACGCGGCCGCATCCGACGATGCACGAGCCGCAGTAGTACTTCCCCTTCAGGATGGTCTCGGTCATCCGTTGGCCGGAGATCCGCTGCGCTCCCTCCGTCCACAGCCCCCCGCGCCAGTTCTGGATGGGCAGGTCGCCCAGCTCGTTGGAGGGCAGGACTCCGCCGGCGGTCCCGAAGTCCTTCAGGGCCATCGTGCGCTGGACGATGTCGCCCGCCACCGCCTTGATGGATTGCTTCAGCGCGGCAGGATCCCGGACCGGCGTGGCGCCCCGTCCGTACGCCGCGATCCCCTTCAACCGCTTGGCACCCATGACCGCGCCGAGTCCGCCCCGGCCCGCCATGCGCGCATCGTGGCCGTCGAAGACGATGGCCGCGATCGGGAGCAGGCGTTCGCCGGCCACCCCGATCGTCCCGGTGACCGCCTTGGCGTGCGTTTCGCGCCGGATGGTCTCGTCCGCCGCGAAGGCGTCCAGGCCCCACAGGTGCGCCGCCTCCCGGATGCTGACCGCATCCTCGCTGATCCAGAGATAGACCGGGCGGTCCGCCGCGCCCGTGACGATGAGGACGTCGTAGCCGGCGGCCTTCAGCGCCATTCCCCACTTGCCCCCGACGTCCCCTTCGCCCCAGATGCCCGTGAGGGGGGACTTGGCCACCACCGAGTGCCGGCCCGAGAGGGGAATGGGCGTCCCGACGAACGGGCCGACGGCGAAGATGAGGGGATTCTCCGGGGCCAGCGGTTTCACGGCCGGATCCACCAGATCATAGAAGAGCCGGATGCCGAATCCGTGGCCGCCCCAGTACTGTTCCACCAGGGTCCGGTCCAGGGCCTCGGTGCGGGAGCGCCGCGTGGTCAGGTCCACCTGGAGGATCTTTCCCGTGTAGCCGCCGGGGAGCGTCGTCATTTTGAAAATTCCCGGTGCGCCATGGCCGGCGTCATCCTCCCGCGTGGGGGACGAAGAGTTTGACCTCTGTACCATCCTGGATCATGTCTTCGGGCAGCACGATATTCTCCCCGACGCAGGCCAGGAAATAGTTCTCGAAGTCCACCGTCCCGTTCCCCGTCCGCTTCAGGATGTACCGCCCGAGTGCGGGGTGCTGTTCCACCAACCGCAGGAGCACGCCGGCCAGTCTGGGCGTGCCGGAGAATTCCGCGACCACATCCCTCCGGCCGCACAACCGGTCGAATGGCGCAAACAACCGGACGCGCACCAGGCTACTCACGCATACCCCCGTCCGCCGGGCAGAGGATTCCGGCGACCGGCCTGACCCCGTGGCGCTCACCCAGCCTTCTGGGAGATGAGATGCAGCGCCGCCTCCAGCCCCAGGATGTAGCCATGGACCCCGAGTCCCATGATGACACATTGGGCAGTCGGGCCAGGGATCGAGGTCATCTCCTTCGGGTACCGGGCGTAGAGATTGGACACGTGGACCTCCACGTACGGGATCCGCGTGCTCCGGACCGTGTCGGCCAGGGCGTACCCGTTGAAGGTGAACCCGGCCGGATTCATCACCAACGCGTCCACGCCCGCCTCCACCGCCTGGTAGATCCGATCAATGGCAGCGCCCTCCGTGTTGGTGTAGAAGATGTCCACCTCGTACCCCTTGGCCTGCGCGTGCCGGCGGATCATCGCATCCAACTCCGCCGCCGAGGTGGAGCCGTAGTGCTCGGGCTGGCGCTTGCCCAGCCAGTTCATATTCGCGCCCTGAACGACGAGGATCTTTGGCATGGTCTCCCTCGAGGATCGTCGGGCCAGGAGGGTCCCGCGACCTTCCCTCCTTTCCTTACGGGTTCGGCTCCACGAGCATCTTGCTATCGGGTGCGCCGGCCGCCGCCGGCATCGTCACGGTCGTGCCTCCTGGGAAGCGGCCCTCTCGCTCTCCCCCGTCACGCGACGCGCCTCGGCGACGATCCGGTCCACGATGGCCCCCGCCAGGCCCGTGTACGCCCCGGGCTCCAGCAGTCGCTCGAGCTCTTGGGAGGACAAGACCGCGGCGATTCCCGGGTCCTGCAGGAGCAGATCCCGAAAGCGCCCCCTCCCCTCGAACGCGGCCATGGCCGCCTCGTAGACGCGGTCGTGGGCCGCGTCTCGGCCGATCGCAAGGCCGAGCTGCAGCATCACCGGCTCGGACAGCAGGAGCCCGCCGAGCCGGTCCAGGTTCTCCTGCATCCGCTCGACGTTGACGCGCATCCCGCGGGCGATGACGAGCGTCCAGTGCGTCGCCGCGGCCGCCAGGCAGGCCGCTTCCGGGACCAGCGCCCACTCCGCCCGTCCGACGCTCATGTCGCGTTCGTGGGCCGCCACCATGGTCTCGAGGGCCGTGGCGGCGAGGCCGCGGAGCATCCGGCCGATGGCCACCACCCGCTCCGCGTGGGACGGGTTGCGCTTGTGCGGCATGGTCGAGCTGCCGACCTTCCCGTGCGAGAACGGCTCTTCCAGCTCCATGACCTCGGACCGCTGGAGCTGGATGATCTCGTTGGCGATGCGAGCCAGGGTGCCGCCGATGAGGGCGAGGAGCGTCACGAACTCCGTGATCACGTCCCGCGAGGCATGCCAGGCGATGGAGGGGACGCCGAGCCCCAGCCGTTCCAGCGTCCGCCGCTGTACCGCCTCGGCCAGGGGTCCGAAGCCCGCCAGCGTGCCCACCGCGCCGGCGAGCTGGCCGGTGAAGAGGCGCGGGGCGACCTCGTCGAGCCGCGCGATCTGGCGGAGGCACTCGGCGATCCAGACGGCCACCTTGAACCCGAAGGTGATGGGCAGCGCCTGCTGGCCGTGGGTCCGGCCCGCCATCACCGTGTCCCGGTGCTGCCCAGCGAGCTCGCCGAGGACCCCGACGAGGGCCAGCAGATCGCGGCGCAGGATCGCGTGGGTCTGCTTGAGCTGGAGCACCATGGCGGTGTCCAGGATGTCCTGGGTCGTGGCACCCCAGTGCACCCAGCGTCCGTGGGTCCCGGCATTCCGCGCCAGCGCCCGCACGATGGGCACCAGCGGGTGCGCCGTCAGGCTCAGCTCCTTCTTCAGGCTGGCGAAGTCGAGCTGGTCAACCGTCGCCGCGCGCGCCACCGCCTCGCCGGCCTCGGCCGGGATGATGCCCAGCTCCGCCTGCGCGGCGGCCAGTGCCGCCTCGACATCCAGCCAGAGCTGGATCATGACCCGCTCGTCAAAGACGGCCCGAATCTCCGGCGTGGAGAACTGGTCGCCGAACAGCACGAAGTCGATAACGTGGCTGGGCATGAATCCGCCGCCTATCCCGTTTGCTGGAACTGCGCCGACCGATTGCCGATTCCGGCGAGCAGGAGCGCGTCCGTCGCTCCGGCCGGGCGCGCCCGCCGCACTCAAGTCGTCGGTGCCGCGTACAGGACCCCGGCCCGCTTTAGGCTGGCGACCTGCTCCTCGGAATACCCCAGCACTTCCCGCAGCACCTCGTGGTTGTGCTGGCCCAGGAGCGGCGCCGGACGCCGCGGCGAGACGTCCGCCTTGGAAAAGTGGAACGGCAGATTCGGCAACCGCACCTTGCCGGCCGTCGGGTGCTCCATCTCGACGATCATGCCGCGGGCCGCGATCTGGGGATCGTGCACCACTTCCCGGATGGTCTGGACGCGGGCGCAGGGGGCCCCGGCCTCCTCGAGCCGTCGCAGCGCGTCGGCGATGGACGGGGACGCCGTCACCCAGTCCTGGACCAGGCGATACACCTCGTCGCGGTGCCGGGACCGCTGTGCGTTGGATGCATAGCGCGGATCCGTGGCCAGCTCGGGGCGCCCCATGGCCTGGCAGACCTGGGCCCAGTTCTGATCCGAGGGCGCACCCAGAACCAGGCAGCCGTCCCGCCCCGCGAACACCCCGTAGGGCACCGACCCCGGCAGCCCGCTGCCGACCCGGGTCGCCTCAACCTCCCCACCGCTCAACAGATACTCCTGGATCGCATACTCGTGCAGGGAGAACATGCAGTCCAGGAGGGCGATGTCGATGTGCTGTCCCTCGCCGGTCTTCTCGCGGGCGTACAGCGCGGCGCAGACCGCGGCGACGCCGTGAATCCCGGTCAGGGTATCCGCCACCGGCATCCGGATGATCGGCGGGGGCTGGTCCGGGAACCCGGTGATGTGCAGCGCGCCGCTCAAGGCGTCGGCGATGATCCCGTACCCGGGGCGCTGGGCGTAGGGACCGTCCTGCCCGAAGCTGGAGACGGAACAGTAGACGAGGCGCGGGTTGAGGGCGGACAGGGCCGGGTAGTCCAGTCCCATGCGGGCCATGACGCCGGGCCGGAAGTTCTCCACGACGACGTCCGAGACCGCGGTCAGATCGCGCGCCACCGCCTGCGCCTCGGGCCGCTTCAGGTCCATGCACACGCCGCGCTTGTCGTGGTTCTGCTGGAGGAAGTACCCCGACTGGCCCTGGATGAAATGGGGATGCCCCCGCTGTTCATCCCCGTGGGGCGGACGCTCGACCTTGATGACGTCCGCCCCCATGACCGCCAGGGCCCGGGTGAGATAGGGGCCCGCCAGGAACCGGGTGAAATCCAGGACCCGGATGCCGTCCAGGGGTCGCCGGGGCTTCGAGGTATCTTCCACGAGTTCACCTGTCGTCGGGGCGTCGCCGCCGGAGCGGTAGCCGGGGGTCAGGGCTTCAGGATGATGCGGCCCACCACCTCGCGATTCGTGAGATGGCGGTGCGCCTCGGCTGCCGCGTCGAGCGGCATCGTCTTCCAGATGGTCGGCTGAAGCGCGGTGCGGTGCATGAAGTGGAGAATCTCGTTCAGGTCCTCGCGCGAGGCGCTCTCCACACCGTAGATCTCCCACTCCTTCAGGATCACCAGCGCCAGGTTGATTTCCACCGGCTTTCCGGTCAGCTCCCCGATGACGACGTACCGGCCGCCACGCGCCAGGCTCCGCAGCGGGCCCGGGAAGACGGCGCCGCCCACCGTCTCCACCACCAGGTCCGCCCCGATCCCGCCGGTGAGCTTCCGCACGTCGTCCCCGAAGGTGCCGTCCCGGCTGACGATCACCTCATCCGCCCCTAGCGCCTTGAGCCGCTCCACCTTCGCCTGGGACGTCGTGATCGCGATAGTCCGGGCGCCGGACACGCGCGCGATCTGGATCGCCGCCATCCCCAGGCCCCCGCTGGCCCCGGTCACCACCACGGTCTCCCCGGGCCGCACCCGGCCGACCAGGCGAACCGCCTTGTACGGCGGCGCGAAGCAGCAGGCCCCCAGGCAGGCGTACTCGAAGGGCAGACCGTCGGGGATCCGGACCAGATTCGCGCGGGGGATGGCGACGTACTCGGCATAGCCGCCCTGCCGGACCTGGCCGATCTCGCCCCGGGGATGCATGCACAGCGACGCCCGGCCCACGCGGCACCACTTGCACTCGCCGCAGACCTGGTAGTTGATGGAGGCCACGCGGTCGCCGGGGGCGAAGTCCGTGACGGCCGCGCCCACCTCGACGATCTCTCCCGACAGCTCGTGGCCGATGACGAGCGGCAGTTTGGGGCGCGACCGCATCCCCGAGCGGACGATCATGTCCAGGTGACACACCCCGCACGCCCGGACGCGGAGCAGCGCTTCGTCGGGGGCCGGGCTCGGCCGCGGCAGCTCCTCCAGCTTCAGCTCTTCCGGTCCGCCATAGGCTCGCAGCACGACTGCCTTCATCTTCACTCCTTGTCAGCGCTCGCTATTGGCAATCAGGCAATCTGGGGTTCCAAGTTGCCCAAGCGCCGAATCGCCCGATCGCCTGATTGCTGTCCCTCAGTGTCCCTTGAACTTGGGCGGTCGCTTCTCCTTGAAGGCCTGGACCCCCTCCAGGCGGTCCTCCGTGGTGCACAGGACCGCGTGGCGGTACTCGTCCTCCCGGGACGCGTCCTGCATGTGCATCTCCAATCCCCGGATGATGGATTCCTTGGTCATGCGGAGGGCCACCGGCCCCTGGGCCGCGATGGTTCGGGCCACCCGCTCCGTCTCGGCCATGAGTTCCGCGTGGGGCACCACCCGGTTCACCAGGCCGATGCGGTCCGCCTCCGCGGCCGGAATGATGCCGGCCGTCAGGATGAGCTCCAGGGCCCGATTCCGGCCGATCAGCCGGGCGAGACGCTGGGTCCCGTTGGACGGGAACAGCCCCAGCTTGGCCTCCGGCAGGCCGAAGGTGGCGCGATCCGAGGCGATCATGAAGTCGCACGCCATGGCGATCTCCATGCCCCCTCCCAGGCAATGCCCGTTGACGGCCGCGATCACCGGTTTTCCCAGCCCCTCGATGACCCCGATCTCCAGGTAGCGGTTCTGCTCCAGCCCCTGGGGTTCCGCCAGGCCGCCCGCGATGGAATCCAGGGTTGTGAATCGCTTGATGTCGGATCCGACGCAGAAGGCCTTGTCCCCGGTTCCGGTCAGGATGGCCACCCGCACGCTGGGATCGTTCCCGATGGCGGTGAAGATCCGGACAAGTTCTGCGTGCATCCGGGGGGTGGTGGCGTTCAGGGCCTGCGGGCGATTGAAGCGGACCACGGCGATCGGCTCCCGCACCTCCACCGCGGTTTCCTGAAGATCCGTGAGTCCTCCTACCCCGTCGGTCTTGCTCATGTGCGCTCCCCTTTGTGGGTCATGCCTCACCGGCGACCCGTGACGCCGTCGAACAACCGCTGGAGGGAGGCCATCCCGGCCTTGGCCAGGGCCCCCCGTTCCCGCTTCCAGTATTCGTCGTTGAAGATCTCCAGCGAGTAGAACCCGGTGTACCCCTTGGCCTGGAGGCGCCGCACCAGGTCCGGGATGGGCAACACCCCCTCGCCCGGAAACACCCGGTGGTGCCGGCTTATCTGCAGGACGTCCAGGGCCATCGCAGGCGCATCCACCAGGTGCACCATGAAGATCCGGTGGGGCGGGATCGGCTCCAGGTCCTCCAGGCGAGAACCGGCCATGAAGATGTGGAAGGTGTCGAGGATCAGTCCCACGTTCTCCCGATCCGCCCGCCGGACCACCTCCCATGCGGTGGCGATGTCCTTGATCCAGGCCGCCCACGCCAAAAACTCGTAGGCGATCCGCATCCCGTGCCGGGCCGCCAGGTCCCCCAGGTCGCGAAGGTCCCGGGCGGCCGCGTCCAGGTCCTGGTCGGTTCCCGCTGCCGTGGTCCCGCACGCCAGCAGGGTGTCCGACCCGATGCCTCGCATGAGCCCGAAGAGCGCCTCCGCCTCGGCGAAGGCCTGGACCCGCCGCTCCGGCGTCACTCCCTGGAATTCCCGGAGGACCAGGAACTCCGGAACCGCCAGCCCGCCCTCACGGACCACCTTTCCGGCCGCGGGGATGCCGCCGGGGCACTCCTGGACGTCCTTGGCCCAAACGCCGATCGCGGCGAACCCGGCCGCGGCCGCGGCCCGCACCTGCTCCGGGAGGGATCCCGGAATCGTGATCGTGTTCAGGCAGAGTCTCGGTGTCGCCATGTTCCCCTCACACCCTGTGCCCAACCAGCGCGCCTTCATACGTGGCCTCGTTCAACCGGCGGGGGTAGACGCAGTCCCCGATCGCGTAGAGCTCCCCGGGCCATTCCCGCTTCAGCGCGTCAAGGAGGCGGTTCTCCGCCTCGCCCCCCGCCGCCAGGACGACGTGGGCCACGGGGCGCACCCACTCCGCCTTCCCGTCGGATTGGAGCAGGACCGCGTCCGCCGCGATCTCCTCCAGCGTGGTGTTGAGCCGAACGTCGATGCGGGGATGCTGCTCCACCCGCTCCAGCAGGAGCCATTTGGCCCGCAGGCCGGCATCGGCCGCCATGGCCTTCCCCGGGTCCACCAGGATGACGTCCGCGTCCCGCTGCGCCAGATACTCGGCCAGCTCCACCCCGGCGAGGTTGGCCCCGAGGAGGCAGACCCGGCCGCGGATGTCCACCCGGCCGTCGTAGACGTCGAACAGCGTGGCGACGTGGGGCTGCTCGACCCCCGGGATGGGCGGGATGAAGGGGCGGGCGCCCGTCGCCACCACCACGACGTCCGGCTTCTCCGCCTGGACCAGGGCCAAGTTCGCCTCCTCCTTCAGGCGGATCTCCACGCCGGCCGTCTTGATCTGGTGGCTGAGGTAGCGCACGATCTGCCCGAACTCCCCTTTGTGCGTCGGCCGCATGGCGTACCGGATCTGGCCGCCCAGCTCCGCCGCGCGCTCGACCAGCGTTACCCGGTGGCCCCGCAGGGCGGCCACGCGGGCGGCTTCCATTCCGGCCGGGCCGCCCCCGATGACCAGGATGCGCTTGGGTCGGGCCGCCGGCCGGATGGCAAAATCTCGCTCGCGGCCCGTGGCAGTGTTGATCGTGCAGAAGATGGGGATCTGCTGGCTGAGCACGTCGATGCAGCCCTGGTTGCAGGCCATGCAGTAGCAGATGTCCTCCAGGCGGCCCTGTCGGGCCTTGTTGGGGAATTCCGGATCGGCGTGGAGGGCCCGGGCCATGGAGACGAAGTCCGCATGCCCGTCGGCGAGCACCTGCTCCGCAAAGGTCGGATCGTTGATCCGGCCGGCGACGCTGACCGGGATCTTCACCACGCTCCGAACCTGCGCTGCCAGCGGGACGTGGCAGCCGAGGGGGATCTCCATGGGCTGGACGATCATGAAGGCCGACTCGTAGTTCCCGCCCGAGATATCAATCAGGTGGACGCCCGAAGCTTCCATGGCCTTGGCCACCTCGAGGGTATCGGGCAGCACGATCCCCCCGTCCACGTACTCGTCGGCGCTGACCCGGACCGCCAGCGGAAAGTCGTCGCCGACCTGTCGCTTGACTTCGCGGATGACCTCCAGCAGGAACCGCATCCGGTTCGCGAGGGGGCCACCGTACGCATCCGTTCGCTGATTGGTCACGGGCGAGAGAAACTGCCCTAAGAGATAGCCGTGGGCCCCGTGGATCTCGATGATGTCGCAGCCCGCCTCCCGGGATCGGCGCGCCGCCTCCCCGAACTTCCGGAGGATGTCCTGCATCTCCTCCACCGAGAGGACGTGGGGCATGGCTCCGCCGGACATCTTGCAGGGCACGGCCGAGGGGGCCCAGGGCTGCAGGCCGCTGACCTCCGGGGCGACTACCCGTCCGCCGTAGTTCAGCTCCAGGCCGATCTTGGCCCCGTGGCGGTGCACGGCCTGGACGAGGCGGGTGAGGCCGGGGATCATGGCATCGTCGTGAACCCCCAACTGGAAGGCGCGGCCCTTGCCTCGCGGGTCCACGTAGGACGCCTCGGTGAAAAATAGGCCCACGCCGCCCCGCGCCCGGGCCTCCAGGTAGTCGATGTACCGCTGCGTCACCGACCCGTCCCGGTTGCAGTAGTTCCGCTCCATGGGGGCCGAAATGATGCGGTTGCGCACCTCCAGGCGCCCGATCCGCCCCGGCTCGAAGAGTCGCGGAAAGCTCGCCATGACCTGCCTCCTAATACACCGCGCGGCCGCCGCTGCAGTCCCAGCACTGCGCAGTGAGATAGCTCGCCTCGCTGGACGCCAGGAAGCGGATCAGCGCCGCCACCTCCTCGACCCGGCCCAGCCGGCCCAGGGGCACCCGCGATTCCAGCGCCTGCCGCTGGGCCTCGGGGACCGTCTTGATCATGTCGGTCTCGATCATGGAGGGCGCGATGCAGTTGACCCGGATGCCCAGCGGCGCCAGTTCCTTCCCCAGCGCCTTGGTCAGGGCGATCACGCCGGCCTTCGACGAGGAATAGGCCGCCATCATCGGGTTGCCTTCCTTCCCCGCGATGGAGGCCATATTCACGATAGCCCCCGCGCGCTGGCGTTGCATGGGTGGGATCACCGCCTTGCAGCAGTAGAAGACCCCGGTGAGGTTCACCGCGTGGATCCGGTCCCATTCCTCCAGGCTGAGGTCCTGGACCGTGATGTTGCTGCCCAGGATCCCCGCGCTCGTCACCAGGACGTCCACCCGACCGAACTCGCCCAAGGCCCGGTCCACCATGCCCTGGACCTCGGTCCAGCGCGTCACGTCCACCTGGTACGCGATGCCCTTTCCCCCTTGCTTCTTGATCAAGCCCAGCGTCTCGTCCAGGAGACCCGCCTCCAGATCCGCCGCGAGAATGTTGGCGCCCTCGACGGCGAATCGCATTGCCGCCGCCCGGCCGATGCCCTTCCCCGCCCCTGTCACGATGACCGTCTTCCCGCTGAACTCCGTCATCGTTCCTCCTGCCGGTTACCCCAGATATTGAGCGCGCTCCACCAAGAGGTCCGCCTCGTGCCCGTGAAGGGCCAGCATGCGCCGCAGCCGCTGGAGGGCGGGCCGGACCAGAACGCGGACCAGATGGATCGCCACCCAGACATCCATGACCATGGCGGTACGCGCGTGAACCCACGTCACGCGTTGGATGAGAGACTTTCCCAGCGTCCCCTCCCCGATCCAGAGGGCGGATCCGGTGGCGGCGAAGACGAGGAACGTCGCGCACAGCGACAGTTGCCACGCCTTCCGTCCGGGGTGCGTCTCTCCGAAGGTGGGGAAGCTGACGCGCCCTCGTGACCGGATGGCCCGCCACCACTGCCGGAGCCACTCGGCATCGGTCCGGCCCCAGGACGCGATCTGCCGGAGGCGCCGCCCGAAGTGGCACCGGTCCAGCCAGAGGAAGACCAGCGGGGTGAGGGCCAGCGCCGGGGCCGCGATCCGGTGCAAGACGCCCAGCACATGAATCACGGCTTCCGGCCAGACCTCGCGGAAGTGGAACAGCGCGATGCCGCTCAGGGACAGGCTGAGGAACGCCGTGGCCAGGAGCGCATGCGCGACCTTCTCGCCCCGGCGGTAGGCCAGGGCGAACTCCTTCAGGCCCCGATCCGTCTGGGGACAGGCACGGATGCAGGCAAAGCATCGCAGGCACTGGTCCGCCACCAGGTGCTCCAGCGCCATGGAGGTCCGCATGTTGGGGATGACGATGGGCCCGAACTGCTTGGCCATCACCGGGCAGGCGTCCACGCAGTTGCCGCAGGAGAGGCATCCCTTGTCGCCCACCACATCCCGGAACGACTCGGTCCGGAGCGCCGGCGACATGCCCAGGGACATCAGCCGGAAGCGCGCCACCGGCGGATGTACCGTGTCCAGGACGTCGGTCATGGCGGCGCCCAGCGCTTCCCGCTGGCGCCGCAGGACGTCGCGGTCGGGCATCAGGCCTCCTCGAGAGCGGGACCGTCGTATTCGAAATCCGTCGGGTGGATCCGCCGCATCGGGCGCATCCGCGTCCGCTCTTCGTAGACGTGGGCGATCAGGCCCGGCAACCGGGCCATGTAGAAGAAGGCATTCCCCAGGGCGGCGGGAATCTGCAACTCGCACAGGAGCGCCGCGATCGCCCCGTCCACGTTGATGGGCAGCTTGGTGTTGAGGATCCGCTCGGCCGTCGCCTGCAGGGCCTCCAGGATGGGGGGGTAGACGCCGCCCAGTCCTTGCTCACGCGCCACGCCGAAGAGGGCCTCAACCCGGGGATCCTTGGAGTGGATTCGGTGGCCGATGCCGAGGAGCCGCCGCTTCGTCGCGCGACTCGCGTGGACCGCTTCCTCCACCACCTCCGGCAGCGGCTTCCCGGTCCGTTGCTTCTCCGCCAGTTCGTGGAGCAGGTCCATGCAGCCCTCGATGGCTCCACCGTGCAGATCGGAGAAGGCCAGGACGCCGCTGGCCACGGCCGCGGGGAAGCTGGCCCGCGTCGAGGCGACCGTACGGGCCGCCAGGGTGGAGGGCGGGGTCGCCCCGTGGTCGATGGACGCCACCAGGATGGCATCCACGAGGCGGGCCTCCGTGGGGCTGGGCGAGCGCCCCAGGAGCAGCAGGAAGATCGCCTCGCTGAAACGGGCGCCGGCGATGAGTCGTTCCAGCGGGACCCCGCGGATGTAGAGCCGGCCCTCCTCGGCCAGGGAGATCCCCGTCTGCCACTGCAGATTCTCCGTCATGAGTCGCCTCCCCACCCCCAGCGATGTCCGGACTGCCGCCGGGAGCTCTTCGATCGCCTTCACCACGACGGCCCCCACCTCTTCCAGCCGCTTCACCTTGCCCGCGTGGCTCCCGGTTGTCCCCTCGATCAGGGCCCCGGCATGGGAATACCGCATCCCGGATTTGGCCGCGGCCCCTCCAATGTAGGCGAATACCGGCTTGCGGACCTTTCCCGCCGCGATGAGATCGGCGACCTCTTCTTCCTGGGAGGTGCCGATCTCCCCGAACAGGACGATGGCCTCGGTCTTCGGATCGGCCTCGAAGAGTTCCACCACCCGGGGCAGGGGCAGGCCAACGATCCCGTCCCCGCCGACGTGGACGATGGTGCTCTGGCCGATGCCAGCCCGGCTCAGGCCGGAGCTGAGCGCCGAGGTCATGCCACCGCTCCTGGACGCGACGCCCACCGGCCCCGGGCGGAACCACTCCTCCGCCAGCCGGGCGCGGCCCCCGATCATCCCGAGGAGGGCCTGCCCCGGGCTCACGATCCCGAGCGTGTTGGGGCCGATCACCCTGCCGCCGAGCCGATCTGCAACCTCCAGGACCTCCAGCGTGTCGTAGACCGGCACGCGGTCGGCGACGAGGACCAGGAGCCTGATCCCGGCCTGCAGGGCCTCCAGGGCCGCATCCCGGACCTGGGGAGCGGGGACGAAGATCACGCTGGCATCGATGCCGCCCACCGCCTCGGTCGCCGCCTGCACGGTATCGAAGACCGGGATCTCCCGCGTAACCTCACTGCCCCGCCCCGGCGTGACCCCGGCGACGATCCGAGTTCCGTAGCGCTGCATGAGCCCGGCGCGGGCCGCCCCCTCCCGGCCGGTGATCCCCTGCACCAGGACCCGCGTCTTGGCGTCCACGAGGATCGCCATCACCCCACCTCCGCCAGGCCCGGGATCGGCAACTCGATCCACAGGGCATCACGTCCGCAAGCCTGGCAGGCCAGTTCGCGCGATAGCTCAAACGGTGCCATCCGAGCCCCAGTCGAGAGGCCGGCGGCCCGTAGCCGCGACGAGGCTCTCCAGCATCACCTCGCGCGGCGCCTCGCGGCCCGTCAGCATACGGAACGTGAACGGCGCCTGCTCAAATATGTGACGCATCCCGTCGCACACCAGCGCCCCCGCGGCCAGGGCTTCAGACTGCAGCCTGTTGAGGCCGTCGCGCCGGTACACGATGTCGTAGACGAGCAGGCCGGGCCGCAACGCCTCTCGGGGCACCGGGCTGGGATCACCCTCACGCACGCCCAGGGGAGTGGCGTTGAAGATCAGCGTCGCCTCCGCCAGCGCCTTCGCACCTTCCTGCAAGTGGCCTGCCTCGACCGGCACCGGGACCCACCCGCGGGCGCGCTCCGCGAGCGCCTCGGCGGCCTCCGGCCGGCGGGCCAGCACGAGCACCCGGGTGGGTGGCACCCGGCGCAGTGCCTCCAGCATGGCCGCGGCCGAGCCGCCCGCGCCGATGATCACGGCCGGCCCCTTGGCCACCGTGGCGGCCCGGCGGCTGAGGCAGGCGGCGATCGCCTCCACGTCATTGTTCTGCAGCAGGAATCGGCCGTCGCGGTTGATCAGGATGCTGGCGGCGCCGCAGCGGCGGACCGTCTCCGAGCACTCCTCCGCCGCGGCCAGCACGTCATGCTTGTATGGCATGGTGATGTTGCCGCCCAGGCAGTCCGGCTGCCGCATGCGTGCCAGGGCCTCCTGGAGCCCGGCTGGAGGCACGTCAAGCAGTCCGTACTCGTAATCGAGTCCCAGCGCGGCGAAGGCGGGGTTGTGGACGGCCGGCGAGAGCGAGTGCGAGATGTGCTCGCCAAGCAGGAACGCGTACCGCGTCGCTTTGCGCACCGATGGTCGATTCATTCTTTGCTTGCCTCCTCTCAGACTCGCGGCCACCAGTTGCAGGCCGCTCGCATTCGCGGCTCGTTGGCTCCTGGGCCGTTTTGGTCAATACGTACGGAAACCTTTACCTCTGGAGGCCCGGCTGGGGTCGGGCGGGGCATAGCCCCAGAAGATCGCCATCAGCCCGCCTCCGCCAGGCCGGGAATCGGCAGCTCGATCCACAGGGCATCACGTCCGCGCGCCTGGCAGGCCAACTCGCACGCGAGGCACTCGATGCACCCACCCCGTTTCGCCTCTTCCGGCGGGATCTTCAGCGCCGCGCGTCCCTCGCGCAGTTCCAGGATCTGGGGTGGGCAGGCGGCGATGCACGGCTTGGCCGCACAGGCGAGGCAGGCGGCCTGATTGATCGCGATGCGCCCCGTCGGGATCTCGAAGGTATAGGCATCGGGCGGAGGGGTGCTTCGCGCTCGAGACGGGGCGGCCCGACGCCGGGGCGCCCGCATCAGCTCCACCAGCCGCGCCGCGCATTCACCTGCGGACTTCTCGTGGCCGTAGGCTTCCACGGGGGCCGGAAGGTCCGAGCAGAATTCCTGGATGATGGCCACCGCCTCGGCCTCGCCATTGCCGCCCAGGCGGAGCACCGCCGGGACGTGGAGTCCCACCTCGCGAAACGCCTTGGCCAGCCCCCGCGCGGCGTGGAACTGCTCCTGGCTGGCGGCGCCGGACCCCGAGAGGAAGTAGCCGTCGATTCCGCGCTGGGCCAGGATGATCCGCGCGGCCCGGTACACCTTGGAGGCGGGGGGATTCCCGCTGGTGTCACAGTAGTTCGCCGGTCGCAGGCCCTGCCCCACCAGCGCATCCATGGACATCATGGCCCCGCCGCCCCCCGACCCGTGGAAGCCCACCACCCCCTGGCCGGCCACGACCTGCGTCTCCGTCTGCGCAAAGAAGAAGGTGCCGCGAAAATCGGCAGACTCCACCGCGTGGGCCACGCGTTCCAGGGGCGTCGGGGGGCGGTCCATTTCCCGGGCCATCTCGATGCCCAGGTCCGGGTGGCGGAAGACCGCATGGTCGTCGATGCTGACCCGGGCGTCCAGCGCCACGACCTCGCCGGTAGAGGTGACCGCCAGGGGATTGATCTCGGCGACGCGGGCCTCGCACGCCCTCGCCATGCGACACAGGTTCGTCACCGCCGCCGCGACCCGGATCAATTCCCCGGCTTCGAAGCCGAGCTGCCGCAGGAGGTTCCGGATCGCGTACTCTTCCACCCTGTCCCGGACGGGCAGCGGGAGGGTGGCCATGCGCCCGGTGCGGGCCCGCTCCTCCACGCCGGTGCCGCCTTCCAGGCTGACCATGAGGACCGGACATCGGTGCCGGTCGCTGATCGTCACCCCGGCGTACAGCTCTCGGGAGACCGTCACCTGCCGCTCCACCAGGACCAGCCCGACCGGGAACCCCTTGAGCGGCTTCGCCAGGATCGCCGCGGCGGCTGCCTCGGCCTCTGCGGGACTGGCCGCCCGGCGGACCCCGCCCGCCTCCGCCCGGCCGGTGACCCAGGCCTGCGCCTTGACCATGACCGGACCCTCCAGCCGCTCCGCGGCCGCCCGCGCGGCGCCGGGCGAACTGGCGACCTCGCCGGCAGGTATGGTGATCCCGTGGCGCTGCAGGAGTGCCTTGGCCTGATATTCGAAGAGCCGTGCCATAGCCGTCAGTTTCCCGAGCGGGCTGTCTGGAATCCCCGGAATGCCTGTTCCAGCTCTTCCTTCCCGGCCGACATCAGCCGGTCGAGTTCCTCTTCGAACGTGCCCGCGTCGATCCCCTCCACCCGCTTCGCCACGTCATGGGAGGGGGGCGTCAGATGCCGTCCGGTCAGTCGCCGAACGTACAGGAAGATATTGAAGGGGGCGATATCGGCCGGACACCGGGCGGCGCAGAGGCCGCACAGGATGCAGTCGAAGGACTTATCGGCGATGCGGAAGAAGTCGTTCCGGAAGGTCGCGGAGAGCAGGTCCATCACCGGGATGTCCTGGGGACAGACCCGCGTGCAGGTGTTACAGCCGATGCACCGGAGGAGCTCCGGGTATGCATCACGCACCGTTTCGTACGTGGCCGCGCGGTCCTCCAAGATGTGGGGCGGGCGAATGACAGGATAGGAGGGCACCGGGGAGATGTGCAGACCATCCGCAACGATGGACTGGCAGGCCAGGCCGGGCCGGATCTGTTCCTCTCCCTCGAGGTGCCCCAGATACGCGCAGGCCCCGCACAGACCGCCGCGGCAGCCAACCCCCCGAACAAATTGGTATCCCACTCCTTCGAGCGCCTGGAGGACCGTGGAGAGCGCCGGGACCTCGTAGTCCTGTCCCATGAACACGATCCGGACCCGCTCCATCGCCCCACCCTCTCTTCCGCCCGCCCCCATCTGTCAGCCGACCTCCACCGTGGCGCGCCGTGGTTCGATGCCACAGCACGTGCGAACCGAGGCGATCCGGACGCCGCTGGCGCGCTGGGGGCCGATGTTCACCAACGTGGCCAGGACCGAGACGCGTCCCCCCAGGCCGAGGGGGCCGCTGCCGCCGGCGTTGATCTTCTCCGTGATCTGCAGTTCCAGCGGGGTTTGCCGCTCCAGGTCCCCCCGGGCCATGGCCTCCAGCATCAGGCTGGTCGCCTCGAAGTGCGTGCGGCCCAGGCCCACCGCCACCACGGCCGGGGTGCAGCCCAGTTCCCGCACGGCCTCGATCCCCCACTGGGCGACCTCGTCTACCACCGTCTCCATGCGATGCTTGTGAAAGATCCGGTACGTCTTGGCCCGGATTTCCGGCCCGCCGCCCAGGAGGAGGACGGTGATCCGGACCCGATCGCCGGGAATCCGCTTCACCGAGAACGCGGGAGGGATGACGTCCTCGGAGTGCAGGCTCAGCCCCTGGCTCTGCTCGATCCGCTGCACCTCGTCTCCCAGGACCGCCATCGGCCGGCCCGGCAAGCGCCGCAGTCCCTCGGCGATCCCCTCGGTCACCGCCCCGAGATGGGCCCCGCCGAATTCCGCGAACTCCCCCACCTCCAGCAGGACGTGCGGGATCCCCGTGTCGTCACACAGGGGAAGCGTGCGCCGTTCCGCCACGTCGGCGTTCTCCAGGAACTGGCGCATCGCCCAGAGCGAGCGCTCGTCGGTTTCCACTTCCAGGGCACGCGCATAGGCCGCGCGGAGTCCTGGGGTGAAACTGGACCCGGCACGCACCAACGCTTCAGCCGTGGCCTCTCGTATCTTTTCGGAGGAGATCCCCATTGGATTACCCTCGCTGTGTCTGCTGCTCGAATATGGAATTCCCGTGGAGAATGGCGACCACCGCCGGAATGCGGTCTACCCGCACCCGGTAGAGCGCCTCCATCCCGAGTTCCGGAAAAGCCGCAACCTCCGTGGACAGGATCCGGTCGGTCAACAGGGCCGTGGACGGCGTGGTGACGGCAAAGAGACTCCCGTGGGCATGCAGCGCCTGTATGGTGTCGGCCTTCAGCCGGCCCTTGCCGAGGTGGATGCGCACCCCGCGCGCCGACAGGGGCGCGATACTCTCTTCGATCTCGAGCTTGCTGCTCGTGGTGGGTCCGACACCGGCCACGCTGACCGCCGTGTGGAAGATCACGCTCCCCTCGAGATGAATCCCCCTGGCCGCCAGCTCTGCATCGGACATCGCCACGATTTTCGGAAGGACCGCATCCCGGCCGGCGTAAATCACCCCTGAGATTTCCAGGAAGTCCCCCACGTGCAGGCCAGCGATGACCTCTGGGCTGATAGGCGTCTGCACGGGAACCGGTTTCATCGCACCGCCTCCACACGGTCTGCGGGTCCGTAGTCTGGAAGCAGGAGTGGGGACGCAATCTGGTGATCCAAACCCAGCCTGTCCAGTTCGGCGTGATATGCCTGCAAGTGGTCGAGCGTGGCGTGGGCCGGCCATTCCGGTTTCAGGGTCTCTGCGGCGTGATGTCCGGCCCGCCGGCCAAAAACCAGGATGTCCAGCAGGGAGTTCGATCCGAGCCGGTTCCGTCCGTGGACCCCGCCGGCGACCTCGCCGACCGCATACAGGTTCGGGATCGTCGTGGCGCTCCAGGCGTCAATGGCGACGCCACCGTTCTGGTAGTGTTGCGCAGGGTAGATGAGGATGGGCACCTGCGTGACGTCAATGCCGAATTTCCGGAACCGGTGATGAATCCCCGTGAACTGCCGCTCGATGGTGCCCCGACCGTGCAGCAGGTCAATGAGGGGGGTATCCAGCCAGATCCCCTGGCGCCCGCCCGGCGTGGGCACGCCCCGCCCCTGGGCGGTGCACGCACGGATGATCGCCGACGAGATGGCGTCTCGCGTCTCCAGCTCGTTGATGAATCGTCCCCCCTCCCGGTCCACGAGCTGGGCTCCCTTGGCGCGCAGATGCTCGCTGATGAGAAGGCCCAGCATCTGCTCCGGCCAGACCACCCCCGTGGGGTGGTACTGGATCGAGTCCACGTACAGCAGGCGGGCGCCGGCGCGGTACGCCACCACCAGGCCGTCCGCCGTGGCCCCGTAGTGGTTGGTCGTGGGAAATCCCTGGATGTGCAGCCGTCCGATGCCCCCGGTGGCCAGGATGGTCTTCTTCGCGTGCACGATCACGTGCCGACGGGTGTCCAGGTTCAGGAGGACGGCGCCCGCGCAGGCGCCATTGGGATCGGTCAGGAGTTCGACGACCGGTGAGAATTCCAGGACGGGAATCTGGGCGTTTCGCATTTCATCCTGGAGGACCCGCATGATCTCCAGTCCGGTCATGTCCCGGCAGGAGTGGGAGCGGGGCCGGGAGTGGCCGGCCGGGGTGTGCGTGAGGATATTTCCATCCTCGACCCGGTCGAAGAGCACCCCCAGGCGCTCCAGCCACGCCACGACTCGCGGGGCGTCCGTGACGAGCGCGCGCACGAGTTCCGGGACGTTTGCGAAGCGCCCGCCCCGGATCGTATCCACGTAATGGATGGCGGGCGAGTCGTCCGGTCGGGTCGCCGCTCCGATGCCACCCTCTGCCATGATGGTATTGGAGTCGCCGTGGCGAAGCTTGGTGGCCATCAGGACCTTGGCTCCCTCGTCGCGTGCCATCAGCGCCGCAGCCGAGCCGCCGCCCCCACCGCCGATCACGAGGAGGTCCAGCTGGTGGTGCGGGTGCGCCAGGTCGAGAGGGATCCCCTTGAGGCGGCTTGGCGCTTCCAATAGTTCCACCAGTTCCAGCGGGGCCATTTCGCCCTTGTTCTGCCCCAGTGGGATCTCGCGAAATCCCGAGAGCCGGTAGTCCGGGTGATACTCTTCGAGGAGGCTCTGCTTCTCCTCAGGAGTCATCCTGGGGATCTGCTGAGTCTGGCGCCTCGTCCGGGTAGACTTCACCATCTCCAGGGAGTCGTACAACCCTGAGTAGTAATCCATACTGGCGTCAGTCCTCCGCGATGGGGTCGCTGATCCTTTTGTGAGGCTAGCCAGCGGGATAGATCAGGAGTGCGAGTGTTTAATACTTGTATTGATGACCATACAGGGACGCAAGCTAACACAGGGTTCAAAAAGGTGTCAAGCCAAAAGTAAGTGAAAATTATCCAATAGCATCTGTCATTGCTGTCCAAACTTTAGTCGAATAGAAGCAACTGGTTACCGTTGGTCCGTCTCCGGCGTTGCGGCCGGAGCGTCGGTGACGGTGGCAGTCATGGCGGGGTTCGAAGGAGTTCAGCAAAGGAAGAGGCCGGTGTGGCCACAGCCGCTCCGGCGCAGGCAGCGCCATGTTCGCGCGGCTTGGCAAGTTCGGCTTGGAGCGCTTGTGCCGAGATCATGTCGAGGTATACGCTCTGCCGGCCGGACGCCGGCCGGACGCCCCGGAATGGACTCACTGCGCTGCCACTTGCCGCAACTTGGTGTTGATGAATTGCAGCGCAAGATTGTAGCCCAGGGTTCCGAAGCCGCACACCACCGCTTCGGCCACGTCCGACAGATAGGAGTGGTGGCGAAAGGCCTCACGCTTGTATACGTTGGAGATGTGCACCTCGACGAACGGAATGGCGACGCCCGAAAACGCATCGCGGATCGCCACGCTGGTGTGCGTGAAGGCTCCGGGGTTGATCATCATGAACGTGACGCCCTCGGCCCGTGCGGCATGAATACGGTCGACGATGGCGCCTTCATGGTTGCTCTGGAAGCATTCGACTTCGATGCCAAGTTCTTTCGCCTGCGCTCGCAGGCTGGCCTCGACGTCGGCGAGCGTGGTCGAGCCATAGATCTTGGGTTCGCGCGTGCCGAGAAGGTTCAAGTTGGGTCCATTGAGGACGACGACTTTCATGACAGGGACTCCAGGTTGAAAGAAGGGGAGGTAAGGGAGCAGCCAGACAGCCGTAGCTTCCTCGCATCAGTGGGTGTGCGCCTCGGTATTGACGATCTGTCCTGTGCGCGCAGCCTTGACGATCGCTTCGGTGATGCGCAGGTTCTCGAGGCCGTCGCGTGCAGTGACCAGCGGTTTTGCTTCATCGCGGATGACGGCGCAGAAGTGCTCCAGTTGCCGCTCCAGCGGATCGGCGCGCTCGAGTTCCGCCACACCGACTTGGAACGGCTTCCACCACGATCGGTCTTCCTTCTTCTCGTAGGTCTTGAGCCGCATCGTGGGCACGGCCAGCGAGCCGAAGGTGCCGGCGACGACATAGCAGTCCTCGTCGGGGTAGGTCGGATAGCTCTTGTTCTCCTGCGAGGTCTGCTCCCAACTCTTGGGCGAGCCCGCGGTATCGGACAGCAGGAAGGTGCCCAGGACACCGCTGGCGAAGCGCAGGTTGATCGCCACCGTGTCCTCGACCGGGAAACCGCGCGTGGCGTTGGACGAGAAGGCCTGTACCGCGATGATGTCGCCGCACAGCATGCGCAGGTTGTGCACCTCGTGGATCATGTTGAGCAGGATCGGGCCGCCGCCGCGCTGGCGACGCCATGGGGCGGCGTCGTAATAGTCGTCGGGCTTGTAGAACATCGCGCTGCCCATCACCGCAACCAGCTTTCCGAGAACGCCCTGTTCTACAACCTCTTTCGCGCGCGCCATGATCGGGCTGTGGGCCCGGTGGTGGCCGACCAGTATCTTCGCCTTCGCGGCGTCCGCCAGATCGCACAGGCGCGCGCCTTCTCCCAGCGTGTGGGCGACGGGCTTCTCGAGCAGCATGGGCACGCCGGCGTCGATGCACTTCACGGCGTGCTCGACATGCAACTGATTCGGCGTAGCAAG
>Ga0080064_1001492_pt1 | contig 46716 bp, 43 predicted proteins | sample Subgrocontami54m_FD_69260 | JGI IMG/M metagenome (GOLD analysis project Ga0080064, IMG submission 69260) | Subsurface groundwater microbial communities from S. Glens Falls, New York, USA - GMW46 contaminated, 5.4 m (SPADES assembly) (version 2) ...
TCCCCCCTCCGCGCCCCCGCCCTACCTCCTGTCCGACACCGCGCACCGGGCCCCCCGCCCCCCCGCCCCCCTCTTTCTTGGGGGGGGCCGCCCGGCGTCCCAAGGAGGAACCCCCCGGCCGCCACTCCAGCGTAGCCACTCGCCACATCCCACCGCTCGCCAGCCGCAGTGCCAGCCACCCGCGGTAGCCCGCGTAGCCAATGAGGGCAGCGAAGCCCGCGAAGGGCAGGAAGATCACGTACGCCAAGCCCATCAGCGGCATCGCCGCCACCAGGATGGGGGCTGGCGCCTTGACGAAACGCCGTTTTTCGTCGCCGGGCAGCTTCCCGCCCGCCTTGGGCACGGTCACCACCTCGCCGCTCATGGGGCACCAGTACGTGCCTCCGATAACCCTCTGACCACCCCGATACTTCATCATGGCTGCCTCCTTTCTTGGTCCCACCCCACTTCTCTCATCCACCACCAGTTTGCATCAGAGGCAGCCAGGGGCACATCGGTAGTCCACCCGAGTTTTCGCCGAAAAACGCCCTAATCATGGGGGGGGTCCATGGGCACTATGCGCCGGCTAATGGCGAACTTCACCAGGTCGGTGCGACTGTGCAGGTCCAGTTTCTCCATAAGGCTGGCCCGGTGCGCCATCACGGTCTTGACGCTCAGGGTCAGCAGGTCGGCGATCTCCTGGTTCGAGCGCCCCTCGGCAATGAGCTTGAGCACCTGTTTCTCTCGATCACTCAGGAGGTCATATGCGTCGCCGGTCTCAGCCTCGGACCGGCGCAGATAGCCTTCGATCACCTCGGGGGCAATGGATGGGTCGAGAAAGGAGCCCCCTCGGTACACGGCGCGGATGGCCGAGAGAAGCTCGGCGCCAGCGGCCCGCTTCATGACGTACCCCGCAGCGCCTATCTTGAGGAAACGGTGAACGTACTCCTTGTCCCCATACTGAGTGAGCACCAGGACCTTCACATGAGGCGCTTGCTTGCGGACCTCCAACGCCGCCTCCAGCCCACCCAGCCCGGGCATAGCGATGTCCAGGAGGAGCACGTCCGGCGCCAGGGTCAATGTTCTCTCAATAGCCTCCCTGCCGTCAGCAGCCTCACCCACCACCTCAATATCCGCATGGGGCGCCAGTATCATGCGGATGCCCTCGCGGACCAGGTTGTGGTCATCGGCAATCAACACCCTGATCCTAGTCACGGGCAGCCTCCCTCGACAATGATACCTCTATGGCAATGCGGGTGCCATTGCCTGGGTGAGACTCAACCGTGAAGCGCCCTCCGATCAGCTCGACGCGCTCCTGCATTCCCAGCAGTCCCAGACCCCTAACCTGGCCCGGCTCGGAGCCTACGCTTTGGACGTCGAAGCCGCGGCCGTCGTCCTCAACCTCGATGCACAGCCGCGACTCAGTGGACTCCAGGCTGATCACCACGTTCTCCGCCTCGGCGTGCTTCACGATATTGCTTACTGCTTCCTGCACCACGCGGAACAGGGCCACCTCGGTTTCGCTGGGCAGGCGGCGCTCGGGGCCGGATGCCTCAAAGCGCACCTTGGTCCCCAGCGGGGTCAGACGCCCCTCAGCATACCAGCGCAGTGCGGGAAGCAGCCCCAGGTCATCCAGGAGCGATGGGCGGAGGTCGAATATTATCTGATGGACACCGTCCAGAGTACGCACAGCCATGTCCTTCATGGTGGCCAGCTTGCCTGCGCCTGCGGCGTGGTCTCCCGAGGCCAGAACCATGTCCAGGGCCATGACCAGAGCGGCCAGAGACTGGCTGGTCTCGTCGTGAAGCTCCCGGGCGATGCGCTTGCGCTCCGCCTCTTGGGCGGCGATGAGTTTGGCCAGGAGCTCCCGGCGCGCGGCCTCATGGTGGTGCAGGACATCGTACAACCGGGACAGCTCCTGATGGCGGCGCTCCAGCTCCTCGGTGCGCTGGGCTACCCGCACCTCCAGCTCTCGATTCCACGCCTGTACCTGCTCCAGGGAGTCCTTGAGCCGAGAGCGCATGGCCTCCAGGCTCCGTCCCAGCTCGCCGATCTCGTCTTCGCCCTGCACGGGGATGCCCTGGGTGAGGTCACCACTGGTAATCCGACGTGCGGCGTGCGTGAGTGCCCTTACCGGTCCGGCAACGCTGCGGGCTGTACCCCAGGCCACCAGCACTCCAACGATGAGCATAAAGGCACTGAGGACCGCAAGGCGCTCCTGGAGGCGACGGGCGAGGGCCAGCGTCTCGTCCTCCCGCTGTCGTATGGTAATGCCCCAGGAGATGGTCGGCAATGGGGCAAAGGCAGCCACCTCTGCCGCACCCGACGTCTCGGAGGGCCAGGTGCCCACGGAGACCTTCCTCTCTTGTATCAGCGGCACTATGCGGTCGGCCTGGTCACTCTTGCGGAGGAGTTGCCGGGGGTCCGTGCCAGCCAACACCGTCCCCTGGGAGTCCACCACCTCCACATAGCCCGTCTCACCCAAGCCCGCAGGCAAGATTATGTCCTGGAGGTCAGGGCGGGTGACGTCAATGTCCCCACCCACCAGCCCCACGAGCTGTCCCAGGCTGTTGCGCACTGGGGTGACGATGGCCACTGCCGCGTGACCGGTGCGCTCGGCCACGAAGACATCCGAGACCACGGGGCGAGACCGGGCCAGTGCGCCCTGTATGTGGGGATACTCCGCCAGGGACACCCCCAACTGGTCTCTACGGTAGGGCTCAATCCATTGGACCACGCCCCGGGCATCGGTCAAGTAGACCCCGTCGGAGAAGATGGAACGGAGATAGGCCTGATGGAGCGCCTGGCGCTCCGGCTCGGGATTCCCGTCTTCCAGGTCTACCCCCGCAGCAAAGCTGGCCTCCTCCAAATAGCGCAGGTTCTGCCGGAGGACGTACTCCAGGTAAGCCGCTGAGACGCGCGCCGTGGCCTGACGCTCCTCCAAAGCCCGCCGCACGCTCTCTCTGCCGGCAAGCCAGCTAGAGACGCCGAGGACTACCACCAGCACCACCATTCCCAGTACCACCAGCAGCACCAGGCGCCGCTGGAGGCTCGCCCTCAGGAAGCGGGGCACCAACTTCTCTCTGGCCACAACACCCCTATACCTAGTGCCTTACAGAATCATATTGTAGTGCGAATCACAAGATTACAACAACATGGCAGGCATGGGTACGGTCAGAGATAAGTGGCGGATCATAGTTGCCACAGGTAGACCTATCTGCTCTTTTCGAGCCTATACCTTGCCGCCGGAGATGGCGGGAGCCCGTTGCGGTGCCCCCACCACCCATGGCCAGTGCATCACCGGAGGCAACTACTGGGCTACGGTGTACCTCATGATGGGCTGGCGCGGCGAGCGGCGGAGGACCTCCACGAAACCCACCTTGCGGAAGACCGGGACTAATCCCGTGTAGCTGGAGGATGGGGTAGCCTTGGTGCGCTCGGGGTCTATTGGATAGCCCTCGACCATCTGCGCCCCGTGCGCCCGGGCATAGTCCACTGCCGCTGTCAGCAGCGGCGCCATTATCCCCCGCCCCCTGAAGGCCCTATCCACGAAGAAACAGACCACCGACCACGCCGGCTGTTCATCAACTCGCTTCAGGTTGCGGGAACGCTCCAGAGCCGAATAGACATCCCTGGGGCCGATGGAGCACCAGGCCACAGGCTCCCCCGCGACGTAGGCAAGCAGACCAGGCACCTGCCCCAAGTCAACGATGGCTTTGAGGGCGCGTTTGTTGCCTGGTCCCACCTGACGCGACCACTGAGCGCGAGGCAACCTGAACCACATGCACCAGCAGCCTGCACAGGCGCCCTTTTCACCGAACAACCTCTCCAGGTCGCCCCAACGTTCGGCGACCAAGGGATGTACGTCCAGGGGTGGTAGCAAGTCAGGTCGGCTTCGCAAGCGCACCTTCCCTTCACGATGCCTGTGGCCACGGGCCTGTCCATCATGCCGGCGACGCCACTATATCACCGCCACCTTCACGAAGCCATAGGCATTAACCCATGAGGGCATGCCGACAACGACTCGGTACGGGCTAGACGACGGTGAACATGACGGAGGACTCCACTACCGGGCTAATTGGCACGTGGTTGTTCTCGTGCAGGTCAACTCTGACCGTGTGCATGCCCGGAGCCACGCCCATCAACGTGAAAGTGGCCGTGCCCACCGTCCCCTTGAACAATCCATCCAGGAAGATATGCATGTGACCGTGCCCAGGCACGGGCGGCATGCCTATCTCGCCTGGCGCCAACATCAAACCAGCGACCATGAACGTGAAAGTGACGTCCGGCCCGGCCACAGTCGCGCCATTCATGGGTGAAGCGATCTGCACGGATACCGGCGCTACCTGCGCGGTAGCTGTATGGATGCCCAATACGGGCGTAATTATCAGGAAGAGCGCCACGATAAGAAGGGTCTTCTTGCCCATTCTACACCTCCCCGGCCAGTTGTCCTCGACAACAAGCCATCACACTATGATAGCAGACCGGCCTGGTCAGGTTTCGATTGGCGGCGGGGGCTATCGGGAATGTCTCTCTTCCTTCCAGGGGTCTGCGCTGGAGCTGTAGCCCCGGCTCTCCCAGTAGCCCAGCCTCTTGTCTGCCAAGAGCACCACGCCGAGGACCCACTTGGCGCTCTTGTAGGCGTATTTGGTGGGCACCAACAGCCGCACCGGTCCGCCGTGCTCTGCGCTGAGCGGCGCTCCATTAAGCTTGATGGCCAGCAACACATCGTCGGCGCTTGCCTCTGTCAGAGTCAGGTCGGTCGTGTAGCCGCCTTCAGCCATGAACAGGCAGTAGCGGGCTGCCGGCCTGGGTCTGGCCGGGGCCAGCAGTGTCCTGACGCGCACACCCCCCCATACATCCCCTAGATGGGACCAGCCCGTCACGCAGTGGAAGTCGCTGGCCTGACTGACCTGGTCAAGGGCCTGGAGCTGTGCCCAGGTAGTACGCAGCGGCACCTCAACCTCCCCCTCCACCGTGAACGTCCAGCTATCCGGTGGGATGCTGGGGACAGGGCCCAGATGGAGGACAGGGAACTTGTCGGTTAGCTTCTGGCCGGGGGGCACCGAAGGCTTCTTCTCCACGTGTGGCGCCTTGAAGCCGCGCCAACCGCCGGCAATCATGGTGAGCAACAGCACCCGACTGCCCCGTTCCAACAGGCGAGACAGGTCGTCCGCGTCCTCATCGTTGACGAAGGTCCGCACACACGCCGTGAAACAGCCAGATGCTGCATCCCAGACCTCCGCAGGGAACCTGGCGCCCGGATGTAGCCCCACGGCGCGGTGAAGGTCAGTCAGGCAAGCGCCCTCAGGCAGGTCTATCTCCAGCTCCGGCGCACCCGCGTACTCGGCCAAAATGCCGACCAGGGATACCCTGACTACCACCGAGGCGTCAACCCAGGCCCAGGTCCCGGGCCACCCCACGCAGACCTAGCTCCGCCAGCTTCTCTCCAGTAGGCACACCCTGTGGCGTCCAGCCCCGGGCGGCGTAGTAGTCCTGGAGCTGGCGGGTCAGGTCGGGAACGCGGCCGGGGGCCCCCCCCTCCTCGGCGGCGCGCAGCAGACGCGGAGGCAGGGTGTCGTCGGTCCCGGTGACGCCGCAGCGCAGGTTGAAGGCCCGCTGCAAGTTGATGATGCGCTCACCGGCCCGCAGCAGCTCTTCGCCATTGTAGGTCATCCCCGTGGTCAGGTAGAGGATACCCGCCAGGTCATCCATGTCGAGCGCCTGGCCACAGAACACGCAGAGAACAAGGCAGTTGAGCAAGGTGGACCGGTCCTGGGCCAGGCCCACGCCGGCGCCCTTGCCTTCGTCACTGAAGCGGCGGGCGGGGCCCCCCTTGCTCCACAACCCCATCTCATGGGCCAGGGCGTAGCCGCGCATGTGGTCAGGGCCTCGGGGTCCGGTGGCGTAGTTTACCGCCATAGCAAAAAAGGCGCGGGGATCGTGCATAGGGATCTCCATGCCCTTTACATGCAAGGCGAACTCATCGCTCCCCCGGCCCAGGGCTTGCGCCGCGCGCTTCACTCCCTGACCCAGCAGCTCGCCCAGGCCCCGGCGCTCGCCCATCTGGTGCAGTAGGCCCACTATGGCCTGCGGGTTGCCCCAGGCCAAGTCCAGGCCATCGGCTTCACTGGGCGAGATGATGCCACGCTCGAAAGCCTCCATGGCGAAGGCGATGGCCGCCCCCGCCGAGACGGTGTCCAGGCCGTAGCGGTTGCACAGGTCGTTGGCAACCATAACCACTTCCAGGTTGTCGTTAAGCAGAAGCGGGCCGAAGGTGGCCAGGGTCTGGTACTCGGGGCCGGGGCCATCCAGGTGCAAGCCCTCCTTCTCCAACTTGACCCACCGGGAGCACTTGATAGGGCAGTAGAGGCAGGCGACGTAGCGCTGCGCCACCAAATCAGCCACTTTCTGGCTGGTTATGCTGGCCTGGCCCTCTTTCCACCGTGCCCGTCGCCAGTTCTGCACCGGCACATCGCCGGTGACCCAGGCAGCATCTATGTTGGCCGAGGTGCCCCAGCGGGCCAGCGCCCGAGACGTGGGGCTGCGCCCCAGGGCCGCCAACACCTCTTTGACGCGCGCCCGGAATGGGGTGGGGTGGGCCAGGGGGACCCGTTGCCTACCCCTCAGGGCAATGGCCTTCAACCGCTTCGACCCCATAACGGCACCGGCGCCGCCCCTGCCCGCAGCCCGCCCCTCGTCGTTGATGATGGAAGTAATCAGTACCAGCTTTTCCCCCGCCGGCCCGATGGCCGCCACCTTGAGTGCCCGCTCGCCAAGCTGTCGGCGCAGAGCACCCTGGACCTCCACAGCATCCCGCCCCCACAGGTCGGCGGCATCTCGAACCTCAGCACCCTCGTCCGTAATCAGAAGATACACTGGCCGGGGAGATGCTCCGCGGACAACGATTGCGTCGTAGCCGGTATGCTTCAGCTCCGCTCCCCACTTGCCGGAGGCGCCGGCATCCAACCAAATGCCCGTCTGAGGTGACTTGGTGCACACCTCGTATCGGGAGCTGGTGGGGAAAGTAGTGCCTGTGAGCGGTCCCGCGGCAAATACTAGCTGATTCTCCGGGCCAAGGGGGTCTGTCTCCCCACCAACGGCGTCGTAGAGCAAGCGGCTGCCAAAGCCGACTCCGCCAACGTACAGACGGGCCAACTCTTCGTCCAGGGGTATGGACTCAATGCTGCCGTCGGTCAGATCAACGCAAAGGAGCTTGCCCATGTAGCCGAACATATCAGGCAGTATCATTATATCAGCCCTCAGCTTGCGTCGAGCTAGGGTTGCCGACCTACAAAGCCCGTGCTAAACTCTACATGAATCCGTAAAGGGAGGCGCGTGATGTGTGATACCTGCGCTGCTCACGCCAAGGCCAAGCCGGCATCGTCACCGAGCAAGCAGCCGGCAAAGCCCATGAAGAAGTAGCTATGCGCGGTTGGCCCTCCGATGTATCGGGGGCCTTGTACTTTGTAGGAGGTCAACATGTGTAACACCTGCGCTGCCCACGCCAAGGCCAAGCCCGGACCCGCCAAGCCCTCACCCAAGAAGTAGGCATCCGCTGCGAGGACCCAAGTAAATAGCCCTTCGTGAGACCATAGCCGGAGAGGCCCGGCGCCGAGGGAGGATATCGTTCGCCCGGTTTATGGAGATGGCCCTTTATGAACCGGGGGTAGGTTACTATTGCTCGCCACGGGCTCCTATAGGGGCCAGAGGGGACTACTACACCAGCCCCAACGCTCATCCTGCCTTCGCGGCGCTGATAGCCCTTCAGTTGGAGCAGATGTGGCAGGTCCTGGGTGAGCCGTCGCGCTTTTCCGTAGTGGAGATGGGAGGTGGCAAAGGCCTGATGGCAGCCGACGTCTTGTCCTACGCTTCCAATCTCGCCCCCGCCTTCCACCAGGCCCTGGAATACCTCCTCATCGAACGGGACCCAAGGACTGAGGGGCTGCCCCCTGCGATCAGGGCCTATGAGGCATCCGACGGAGACCTCCCCTTTTCCGGGGTCACCGGCTGCTTCTTGTCCAACGAGTTCTTCGATGCCCTCCCCGTCCATCGCGTCGTGATGTCGGGCGGCGAGCTCCGGGAAATCTACGTGGCGGAGCGCGGTGACGGCCAGATGGTGGAGGAGCTAGGGCAGCCTTCGACCCCCGAGCTACTGGAGTACTTCCAATGGGTTGGGGTGAGTCTGCCTGAAGGTTGCCAGGCTGATATCAACCTCGCGGCGCCCCGCTGGGTAGCACGCATGGCTGACGCCCTGGAGCGGGGGTACATCCTAACCATAGACTACGGGGACATCGCTTCGCGGCTGTTCTCAGCCCAACACCCCAGAGGCACGCTGATGTGCTACTATCGCCACACTCCCACTGAGGACCCGTATCAGCACATAGGTGAGCAGGACATTACCGCCCACGCGGACTTCACTGCCTTGGCCAAGGCTGGCGAGGGTGCTGGGCTGGCCACCCTCGGTTGCGTGCCCCAGGGCCTGTTCCTGTGGAACCTGGGCCTATCCGCGTTTATCGAGGGTGTATCCCATCTAGGGTTGCCTCAGGCTGAAGCCTACGCCAACCTGCTGGCCATGCGCGACCTGGCCCGCCCCGACGGTCTCGGGGGATTCCCCGTACTAGTCCAGGGGAAGGCGGCACCAGACATGCCCCTGCACGGCCTAGCGGACTCGGAAGACGCACATCCCAACTGGACGAGGGTCGCCCAGCTCCCGGCGCCCAGGCTAGACCAGCGGCACATCCCGCTCCTTAAGGCACGGTATCCCTACATGGCCCTGGACATAGGACTGCCCACGGAGTAGCCACGCCGGAGGACATGAGAGGACAATGTCATGGTAGACAAGGTCTCTTTGGAAGGCATGGTCTTCTACGGCTACCACGGCGTCAAGCCGGAGGAGAAGGCACTCGGCCAGCGCTTCGTGGTGGACATCGAGGCGGAGGCTGACCTGTCCCGAGCAGGGGCGAGCGACAACATTGAGGACACCGTGAACTACAGCCGCATGTTCCGCATCGCCCGGGAAATCATGGAAGGCCCTAGCCACAACCTCTTGGAGAGCCTGGCCCAGGCCATTGCCTCCCGCATACTAAGCGAGCTGGGGCCGAACGCCGTCCTGGTCCGCATTCGCAAACCCTCGGCGCCGGTGCCGGGAGCTATCGCCGCAGCCAAGGTCGAGCTGTACCGCGAGCGCCAGTCGAGGTAGCCATATCGCTGCAAATAGAGAAATGCCGCTAGGCAAGCCATGTGGCATTTGGTATCATGGACGCCCGAAAGGTATGTGTTATCAGGCACAACGGGGGAACACTGCAGGGAGGTGAAAGCACCTCAAGAAGAGAAGAGGGGGTCTTGACACTGCCTTCTGCGAGCACTGAACAGGACGGAGAAACTAGGAGGTACACATGCGGAAGAAGCTACACTGGTGGTCTATACTGCCCGTGCTGGCGCTCATCCTGGCCGCTTGCGGCCCCCAGGCCGGCCCAACGGCAGCGGCGCCCCAAGAGTTTCGTGCCAACCTTAGCAGCGAACCTGCCACCATAGATCCCAACCGCGCATCCTGGGCGCACGAGCGCTCGGTCATCATGCAGGTATTCGAGGGCCTGCTCGGCTTCAACCAGGACCTGACCCTCAAACCCATCGGCGCCCGAGAGATCCCCACCGTGGCCAACAAGGGTATCTCCGCCGATGGCCTCACCTTTACCTTCAAGCTCCGCGACGGCGTGAAGTGGAGCGATGGTCAGGCAGTTACCGCCAAGGACTACGAGTACAGCATCAAGCGCACGCTCAGCCCCGAGCTGGCAGGTGAGTACGCCTTCCTCTTGCTCGACATCAAGGGGGCCAAGGAGTACAACTCCGCCGCCGGCAAGCCCGCTGCTGAGCTACAAAGCCTGCGGGACGCAGTGGCCATCAAGGCCGTAGACAACAGCACCCTCCAAATCACCCTGGCCCAGCAAAGCTTCAGCTTCCTTCAGCGGATGGCCCTCTGGCCCGCCTACCCCGTACGCCAGGACATCATCGAGAAGAACGGCGACAAGTGGATTGAGCCTGCCACGTACATCGGCAACGGGCCTTTCAAGCTCACCGAGTGGGTCCACCAGGACCACCTAACTTTCCAGCCGAACCCCAACTACTGGGGGACAAAGCCCAAGCTGACCAAGATCACCTACCGCATGATCGCCGACATCAGCGCGGAGCTAGCCGCCTACAAGGCAGGTGAACTGGACCAGAGCCGGGTGCCCGCGGGTACTGAGAAGGCCGTCATGGCGGACACGGTGCTCAGCAAGGAGATCGTGCGCTACGCGGAGCTGACCACCTTCGCCTTCCAGTTCAACGTGTCCATGAAGCCCTTTGAGAACGTGAAGGTGCGCCAGGCACTCACCACGGCCATTGACCGCAACTCCCTGATTGACAACATCTTCAACGGCGTGAACGCGCCGGCACTAGGCTGGATCCCGCCAGGGATGCCGGGATACGACCCCGAAGTCGGCAAGCAGTACGCCTTCAACCCAGCCAAGGCCAAGCAGCTTCTGGCCGAGGCCGGTTACCCCGACGGCAAGGGGTTGCCCACTGTCAAGTTCCAGTACCGGACCGCCGGGAACAACCCGATCATCGCCCAGTTCCTACAGGAGCAACTGAAGGTGAACCTGGGCATCAACCTAGAGTTGGAGCCTATGGAGTCGCGGGCGTTCACCCAGTTGGTGAACGACGAGAAACACACCTGGGCATTGTTCGGCTGGGGCGCCGACTACCCGGACCCCGACAACTGGCTGCCCGACATCTTCGGGACCGGCGCCAGCATCAACCATACCCTCTACAGCAACCCCGCCTTCGACGCGCTGTCCAAGAAGGCATTGGCCGAGCCGGATGCCCCCGCGCGCCTCAGCTTGTGGAAGCAGGCCCACAAGATGGCCATTGATGACGCTCCCATCAGCCCCATGTTCTACCGAGAGCGCTTCCGCCTGGTGAAGCCCTCCGTCACCTTGAAGACCACAGCCATGGACGGTGAGATAGCTGGCGACATGTTCCTGCACGAGGCCAGCATCAAGAGGTAACGAGACACGCGAAACTAGCCGAAGAGGGACCGCCACCCACCAGGGCGCCGGTCCCTCTTCACATTTTGGTATAGTGTAGTCGTATGCTCAAGTATGCTGTCCGGCGTGTGCTCTGGATGGTCCCCGTGCTCCTGGCTGTCACCAGCATAACCTTCATACTGATGCATCTGGTGCCCGGAGGCCCCTGGGACAGAGAGAAGACCCTGCCCCCCCAGATCCTGGCCAACCTCAATCAGAAGTACGGTCTGGACCTCCCCCTATGGAGGCAGTACATCCAGTATCTGTCCAACCTGGTGCGAGGAGACCTGGGTATCTCCTACACGTTCCAGGACCGCAGCGTCACCGACATCCTGGGCCAGGGCCTACCCATCACCGCCACTCTGGGGATCGTAGCCTTTGGCTGGGCGTTGCTCCTGGGCGTCTCCCTGGGTATGCTTGCCGCCCTACGGCGCAACTCACTGGTAGACTATGCCAGCGTTTTCTTCGCCACCGCATTCGCCAGCGTCCCTGGCTTCGTATTGAGCCTCCTGCTCATCATTGTCTTCTCCGTGTGGTTCCATCTGCTGCCCACAAGCGGCTGGGGCAGCCTCAAGCAGGTGTTGATGCCGGCACTGGCCTTGGGCGCACTCCCCGCCGCACTAATCGCCCGGGTCACCCGGGCGAGCGTGCTCGAGGTCCTCCGGCAAGACTATGTGCGCACAGCCTACGCCAAGGGTCTTGTCCCCCGCACCATATTCTATAAGCATGTGCTAAGAAACGGCCTGATCCCAGTGCTCAGTATTGCAGGACCGGAGTTGGCCCTCCTGGTCACTGGCTCGTTCATAATCGAGCAGGTCTTCTCCATCCCGGGCATAGGCCGCCTTTTCGTTGCCGGTGTGTTCTCTCGGGACTATGGCCTGATCATGGGCACCATACTCTTCTATACGGTGGTGATCGCGTTCCTTAACCTGGCGGTTGACCTCATGTACGCCGTCGTTGACCCGCGTATCCGCTACGGGTAGGCAGTTAGAGTGAATGCCAACGTAGCTATTCCAGCCCCAGCCAAAGCGCCCGCCGCTGCGCGGCCACCTCGCAGCCTGTGGCGCGACGCATGGGGTCGCCTCCTTCGCAACCGTCTCGCCGTGGTCAGTGGGGCGACAGTCCTTCTGTTCCTTCTGATTGCAGTTTTGGCCCCTCTAGTAGCGCCATACGACCCCATAAGGCAGGACCTAAAAAGCATACAGCAACCACCTTCCATAAGGCACCTTCTGGGTACAGATATGCTGGGGCGCGACATGCTCAGCCGGCTCATCTTCGGAGCGCGCACCTCCATTAGCGTAGGCATGTTCACCCAGCTCGTGGTCCTCGCCATTGGGCTGCCGCTAGGGGCAGCCGCCGGCTACCTGAGCAGCCGCTGGGACAACGCCCTGATGCGCTTCACCGACGTAATGTACGCCTTCCCCGACCTGTTGCTCATCATCCTACTGCGGGCCATCCTGGGCGGCAGCATCTACATGGTGTTCCTGGCCATCGGACTGGTGGCGTGGGTGAACGTCGCCCGGCTGGTACGCGGGCAGGTGTTGTCCTTGAAGTCGTCGGAGTACGTGACCGCCGCCCGCTCCCTGGGGGCAAGCGGACCCTACATCCTGGCGCGCCACATCCTGCCCAACGCCCTAGGGCCTGTCATCGTGGCTGTAACCTTCCTCATACCCCGGGCCATCTTCGCCGAAGCGGCCCTTAGCTACATCGGCATCGGCGTCAAGCCGCCGACGCCTAGCTGGGGCAGCATGATTCAGGACGGCTTTACGGTCATCTTCGCCAACCCCCACCTGGTGCTTTTCCCAGCCATCGCCATCGGGGTGGTGATGATGGCCTTCACTTTCCTGGGCGACGGCCTGCGTGACGCCCTCGACCCTCGCCTCCGCGGCGCTGAGGGCCGACTCAAGTAGGGGCATGGCGCGGAGTCTGTCTCAGAAGTCGGGCGTCCAAGTCTGCGCAGACCCCAGCTTTGGGGATAATGTCCGTGGGGTTGTTACCGTCGGAGCAATATGCCGCTACGTTAGTCAGCCAGCCACGATGGACATGCGCAGGGGTGCACAGCCAAGCACCCCTGCGTTGGCCGCCTGCATTAGCCTTGTGAGACAGGCTCCGCGCCATGCCCCTACGTATGTACACCCCAGGGCGGAGGGCTGTCCGCCCTATGAAGGAAGACCCGGCTCGGTGAGACGACGCAGGTCGAACGCGGCGACTAGCTGCTGCGGTGTGAGCAGTGCCTTCTCCACCACCACCTCGCGGACGGTAAGGCCCCTAGCTTGCGCCTCCTGGGCCACTTGCGCTGCCCGTTCATAGCCCAAGTAGGGACTAAGGGCCGTAGCCACACCCAGGCTGCGCTCGGCCAACTCCCGGCAACGCTCAGCGTTGGCCGTGATGCCGGCTACACAGCGCTCCGTGAACGCCTGTACCCCATTGCGCAGCAGGTCCATGGACGAGAACAGGTTGTAGGCAATCACTGGGGTCATCACATTCAGCTCGAGTTGGCCCGCCTGCACGGCCAGGGATACAGCCGTGTCATTGCCTACCACCTGAAACGCCACCATGTCCATGACCTCTGCCATGACTGGATTGACCTTCCCGGGCATGATGGAAGACCCGGGCTGGACCGGCGGCAGAACAATCTCCCCAATCCCCGTGCGGGGACCGGAGCTGAGAAGGCGCAGGTCGTTGGCAATGCGGATTAGCTCAAGGGACAGGAGCTTCAAAGAGGTGGACAGCGTGGCCAGTGACCCCATGCTCTGGGTAACCTCAAACAGGTCGGAGGGTGGTCGCAAGTTGAATCCGGTGAGAGCACGAAGGGTCATCGCCACCTGCTCCCGGTATTTGACATGCGTATCGAGGCCTGTACCTACGGCGGTAGCCCCCAGGTTGATCTCCTCCACCTCATGGCAGGCGCGCTCGATCCTCGTGGCGGCCTTGCCCACAGCGCTGGAATAGGCAGTGAACTCCTGCCCCAGTCGCACTGGCACAGCATCCTGCAAATGGGTGCGGCCGGACTTCAGGATGCCGTCAAACTCAACCCCCTTGGACGAAAGCGACGCCTCGAGCTCCCGTAGCTCAGGCAGTAGACGCTTTGCCAGCGCCAACGAAGCCAGCTTCACCGCAGTGGGGAAGAAGTCGTTGCTCGATTGCGACATGTTCACGTGGTCGTTGGGGTGCACCAGGCGGTAGTCGCCGCGGCGGCCTCCGAGCACCTCGATGGCGCGGTTGGCGATCACCTCGTTGGTGTTCATGTTGTGTGAGGTGCCCGCCCCAGCCTGGAAGGGGCCGACCACAAAGTGCTCGTGCCAGCGCCCGTCAGCCACCTCCGCCGCCGCCTGGGCGATGGCCCGGCCCAGGCGAGCCTCCAACTGCCCCAAGGCCATGTTGGCCTCCGCTGCCGCCTGCTTGATGAGGGCTGACGCCCTGATGAGCTGCGGATGGGGCCGCCCGCCACTAATGGGGAAGTTCTCCACCGCTCGCAGGGTCTGCACTCCGTACAGGACATCGTCGGGGACATCACGTTCCCCCAGAGAGTCCTTCTCTTTCCTCATGACCCACCTCCATGCTTCTGGTCCCGCACCAGCCCAAGCAACGCTGTGCCCATTACGATGTAGACCACACATCCCAGCAACAGCACTGTGTAGCCCTGCCCGGGATTCCTGGCATTCAGAAAATCAATGGCAGGGCCCCACAACCTGGCTACCACACCACCCAGGGCCGCCAGGTTCACCAGGCCCAGGTAATGGGCAGCCCGCTCCTGGGGCACTAAATCGGTAGCCAACGCCCAGCTATTGACCAGGAAAATGCAGGTGGCTCCGCCAAGCACCGCGCCTGAGAGCACTACCTGCACCGCGTTCTGGGAAAGCAACAGCCCGATCACCCCAAGAGCACCCACGGTCCCTGAGAAGTACAGCATTCTCTTGCGACCCAGCCGGTCTCCCAGCCTCCCCGCAGGATAGGCCAGTGCCAGGACCATCGCCCCACCAGCCAGTGACAGGTACCCGGCCACCCGCGCCGGCCTGTCCACCCCCACTACGTCGGCCAGATAGTAGTAGGCAAAGGCCTGGATAGAGCTCATGGCCACCACGATGAAGAACCGGGAAACGATGTACCACTTGAAATCGGCATGTTCCGCCCAGCCCACCGCAAACGTCTGCCTTAACATGGCCCACAAGGGTGCTGGCCTCGCCCTCTCAGTGTCAGGTACCCGCTCCCGCACCAGAGCAAGGGTCAACATGGCGGCTATCGCCACCAAGGCTGCCAGGGTACCGAGAGCCAGCCACATCCACGTCACACTGCCCTCCTCTCGGTACAGATCAATGAAATACCCCGTCATGGGGACAAGGGCAATAATCCCTATCACCTCAGCACCCAGCTTGGCGGCGGATGCCCGGCCCCTGTTGTGCCCCGGCACCAGGTCGGGAATAAGCGCCTGGTATGGCCCCTGAGCTAAGTTGGAGAACAACTGAAGGCCCAGGTATGCCAGGAGCAGGGTCAGAAGACCGGGAGCCAATCCCAGAGTCAACACCAGGAGGGCTGCCACGAATCCCCCCGCCAGCAGGTATGGTCGCCGCCTTCCCAAGCGCCGGCGCGAGCCATCGCTGGCGGCCCCGGCCAGGGGCTGCACCAGCACGGCAAGCAACAGTCCAGCCGAAGTCAGTGCCCCCAGGTAGGTATTCTTGGCATCTGCTGGCACGAAGTCCATGATCCTGGCCGGCAAGACGATGAGGTTCAGGGAGTTCCACAGGCCGGAGAGGGCAAAGGCAAACAGGCTGATCTTCACATAGGCTGCCCAACCCGAGGCCCGCTGGCCCCCCAGGGCTTGTGCTGCTGGCACTGGCTCGATGGCGGCCACGGCAACCAGTGTGGCAGGGGCATGCCGCCAAGTCAACGACCCATCCCTCGCGGTACGGCTCGGCCAGCCGCTCACCACGGAGCTTACAAGTTACTCGCATTTGTGCGACACTGGGGCTAGAGGCACACGCGGTCAACCCGCCGCGGACAAGATGCAGCACATCATCGCAAGCGAAACGAGTTGGCTTCCGGCAACCGCCCGGCAGGAGCTGGAAGCTCGCGTACGCGCGATGATGGACGAGAACCGCGTAACAGTCGTCAGGCGTTGGAACGGCCCGGACCCAGCGGTGTGCACGTACCATGCTCCCTCCTGGGAGAAACCCCACCTATTGCACTTCATCACGGGCGCCTGGGAAGTGCATTACCCGCACCAGTGGTTTTGGGATTCCTGCGCCCACGCCGTCATCATGGCATCGCTGCAGCCTGAGCTAGCTAAGGCCGAGCTGCGCAGCCTGCTCTACGCCCAGCAGCCGGATGGATTCATCCCACACCTCATCATGCACCATGGCCATCGCCACAGTCTGGGCATGGCGCTGGCCCACTTGGGGGGCTCCCGATATCACTCGCGATACCTCCAGCCACCGCTCCTCGCGGAGGCCGTGGCCCACGTATTCGAGCACTCCCACGATAAGGACTTCCTCCGCGAGGTACTGCCTCGCTTGGCGGCATACTACAGCTACATTCACTCCTATCGCTGCCCCTCGGGGGATGGCCTGGCCGAGATAATCATCTCCTACGAATCGGGCATGGACCTGAGTCCTGAATACGACGGCGTCTATGGCAGGTCCCTCGGGCAGAGGTTCGGGCGGGCGCCCATCATAGGCCTCTTGCTCCACCACTGGCGGCTCAAGCACGACCTGAAGCGCATCCTGGCTGGACAGCGCTTTCGGGTCAAGGACCTGCTGTTCAACTGTGCGTATGCCCGCAACCAGTCCGTGCTCGGTGACCTGTTGGAGGCCGCCGGGAAGGGCGTGGAGGCCTCCGTGTTCAGAGAGCGGGCCAGGGCCACAGAAGATGCCATAATGGGCAAGATGTACTCGCCGGATACCGGTCTTTTCCACAGCCTGGACTCGCGCTTCGGTTGGGATACGCCCGTTCCGGTGACTACTCTGGCAACGTTCATGCCGCTGTTGCTGGCCAGCATCGGCAAGCACGCCGTGGAAAGGTTGATAGACCACCTCAGTGATGCTGGAGCCTTTTGGACACGCTACCCCGTGCCCGCAGATCCGCTGTCAACTGCCCCTACCACTTCTCGAGGCCACGTGATCTGGCGAGGCCTTCAGACCTGGATACTGCCCAACTGGCTCATACATACTGGCCTGCGACTCCAGGCCCAACGCTACCCTTCCCTCGCCCCCGTGCTGCTCGGGCTGGCGGAGGACCTTGCCCGCCGTAGCTACGAGCTAGTTGACCGCCATGGCTTTCGCGAGTACTACCACTCCCAGACCGGCGAGCCCTCAGGGGCACAGCACTTCGCCTGGACCGGACTCGTGTGGGACATGGTACAGGGGGGCGCGCCCGCGCCCACAAGGTAGGAAAGGCGCTAAGCGCGCTACTGGATGCCACTGGAGCGCTGGGGGCTACTCAACCCTGTTTTCCAACCACCCGAGCGGATGACCACGGCGCCTGAGCGCGCATTGACACCCCATAGGGCCACAGCTATCATAGGTTCGACTTTCCAAAGATGATCACCTCTCACAGTGACAGCCTGCTCCAATCTTGCCGGGTCTTGGACCTGACGGACCCCAAAGGCATGTTCTGCAGCAAGATACTGGGCGGCCTGGGCGCTGACGTCATCAAGATCGAGCCTCCCGGTGGCGACCCCACCCGGCGATTCGGCCCCTTCTTCGGCGATACCCCTCACCCCGAGCGCAGCCTGCTATGGTACTTGTGGAACACCTCTAAGCGCTCCATTACCCTTAACATCGAAACGCCTGACGGCCAGGACCTCTTCCGCCGCCTGGCTGGCACGGCCCACTTTGTCGTCGAGTCCTTCGCGCCCGGGCATATGGAGTCACTGGGCCTCGGCTACAACGTCCTCAGCCAGACCAACCCAGGGCTGGTGATGGTCTCTATCACGGCATATGGGCAGACTGGCCCTTACTCCCACCACAAGTCCTGCGACCTGACCGGCATCGCCACGGGCGGCCTGCTCTTCCTGACCGGCGACGGCGACCGGCCACCGCTGAGGATCAATGCGTCGCAGGCGTACTTCCAGGCCGGACTCCACGCGGCAACAGGGGCCATGATCGCCCACTACTACCGCCAGGCCACAGGGGAGGGCCAGTACGTGGATGTATCCATGCAAGAGGCAGTAGTGCGCACCCTATTCACCACTCAAGCCACCTGGAACCTGAACCACGTTAACCGGCAGAGGGAGGGCATCCCCTACGACCAGGGGCCCCCTCTGGGTATGGCCCCTTTGCGGCGCTCCGTTTTCAAGTGCAAGGACGGCCATGTGGCAGTGGCCTCCTCCGACACCTCAATCCGCACCCTGGTGGACTGGATAGCGGAAGGGGGCCTGGATGGAGACCTGAAGGATTGGGCCGAGCGCACGTTCAAGGCCAACCCCAAGCTGTCCTTCGTAGGCCAGCTTGATCCGATCGGAAGGGACCACATGGAGACTGCCCTGGCCCGCTTCCTGGTCACCATGACCAAGGACGACCTCCAGGCCGGCGCCCTCCAGCGCCACCTGATGTTCGGCGTGGTCAACACACCAGCCGACCTCCTGCGCAACCGGCAGCTCCGCAGCCGGGAGTTCTTCGTGGAGGTAGACCACCCGGAGCTGGGCCGGTCACTGACCTACCCGGGCGCTCCCTTCAAGGCGAGCCTCACTCCATACCACATCCAGCGGCCGGCCCCCCTCATCGGGGAACACAATCACGAGGTCTACTGCCAAGAGCTAGGCATCTCACCTCGGCAACTAGCCATGCTCAAGGCCGGAGGTGTCATCTAGACCATGGCAGAGCACCCCCGCGCCCTCGAAGGGATACGCGTCATTGACTTCTCCTGGATTGCGGTGGGACCCACCAGCGTCAAGTACCTCACCAACCAGGGAGCCGAGGTCATCCGCCTGGAGAGCACCAGCCACCTGGACATATCGCGCCGCATACCTCCCTGGAAGAACGACATCGTGGACATCAACAACTGCGGCGTCTACATCAACTACAACGAGGACAAGTATGGCATTACCCTCAATCTGCGCCAGCCCAAGGGCCAGGAGCTAGCGCTGCGACTCATCTCCGCTGCTGACGTGGTCGTGGAGAACTTCACGGCAGGGGTCATGAAGCGATTGGGATTGGACTACGACTCACTGCGCCAGGTCCGGCCCGACCTGGTCATGTGCAGCCTGGGTCTCCAGGGAGGCACTGGTCCCGAGGCGTCCCTCCCGGGCGTGGGCATCACCGGCCAGGCCCTGGCCGGAGTCACCCACCTCACCGGCTGGCCTGACAGGGAGCCAGTGGCCACCAATGTGCCCTACTCTGATTACACGGCGCCCCCGTTCGCGGCGCTGGCGATCATCGGGGCGCTGGAATACCGGCGGCGCACCGGCAAGGGCCAGCACATTGACATCTCCCAGTCTGAGTGTGCCATGCACTGCCTGGAGACGGCTGTCCTGGATTACACCGCCAACGGCCGGGAGCAGTCCCGACAAGGCAACTACGTACCCTATGCCGCCCCCCACGGGGTCTATCCCTGCCGGGGGACCGAGCGGTGGGTGGCCATCGCCGTCTTCACTGACGAGGAGTGGGACGGCCTCTGCCGGACAATGGGCAACCCGCCCTGGACTGCCGAGCCGCGCTTCGCCACCATGTTGGGCCGCCTGCGCCACGTCGCGGACCTCGACAGACTCATCGGGGAATGGACGCGCCCCTACATGGCCGAGCAGCTTGTAGCCATGCTCCAGGCCGCTGGCGTGCCCAGTGGCCTGGTGGCCAGCGCCGAGGACCTGCACAGCGACCCGCAACTGAAACACCGCCAGCATTTCTGGGAGCTGTACCAGTCCGTCATCGGCTGGCACACGGTGGATGGACCGGCGTTTCGCCTGTCCAAGACCCCTGCCGAGCTAAAGCGTGGCGCGCCCCTCCAGGGCGAGCACAACGAGACCGTCTACCGCGAGTTCCTGGGCCTCTCCGAGGACGAGTATGTCCAACTCATGGTGGACGGGGCGCTGGAGTAGGGGCGGTATCCTCTCCCGTTGGGAGAGGATTGAGGTGAGGGACACGGATCGCGCTGAATCCTCGACATATCACCCACCATATCTGCCTTGACGTGCCCCAAGACAAGCGATAGCATACTGTCAAGGCACCATCACAGCATGAAAGGCGCTCTTCGTCACTATGCGTCCCATGGCCGACGATACTCAACTCACGATTGCGCTTGAACGGTCCGCAGAAGCGGCTGACCTCGACTTCAAGTCTACCTTTGACGCGAATCAAGCAGGAGACTGGCTTGAGATCATCAAGGACATCGCGGCCCTCGCAAACTCCGGTGGAGGAACAATCCTCGTTGGGCTCAATGACGATGGCTCTCCGTCCGGCACCGACGTGAGCGGTGCGCTTTCAATCGACCCTGCCGATCTCACGAATAAGGTCCACAAATACACGGGAATCCAATTCGATGGTTTCGAAGTGGCCGAATGCCACAAAAGGGAACACCTAATCTGTGCGATATCCGTTTGCGGCTGGCGCATCCCCATTGTCTTCACGCGAGTTGGAACCTACGAGGCGGCACCGGGAAAATAGAAGACCGCGTTCGCGGTCGGGACCGTTTACTTCAGACATGGCGCGAAGAGCGAGCCCGGAACCTCCGATGATCTCAGGGCATTCTTGGAGCGGGAACTCGAAGCGATCAGAAGATCCTGGCTTGATGGGATCGCCAAGGTGATCGAGGCACCAGCGGGATCCGTATTCGCTGTTCTCCCGCCGCAGGCACAACCAGTCGGCCCGTCTGGTATGCTCCCGGTCAGGCTTACCAACGATCCCAACGCCCCACCCTACTATGCCGCCTCCGTTGATGAGACGCACCCGTACCGACAGAAAGAGGCAATCCGCGAAATAAACGCCAAGCTGGCTGGCCGCAAGATGATCAACTCCCACGACATCCAGTGCATCCGTCGCGTCTACAACATTGAGAAGGACATCTCATTGTGTTACACGCAGAAGTACGCACCGCCTCGTTACAGTGCGGCCTTCGTGGACTGGATCGCTCAAAGGTATGCCGAGGATGCGGAGTTATTCGAGAAGGCGAGGGCGCAGGTTGACAAACCCAAGGCCGATGGTGTCTGAAATCCACTTTGGGCGAATCGCCACAACCAAGCGAAGCGCCGCTTGTTGGCGACCGCTCAAGTTGCAACCCGTTGACCCCAAGAGCGAGGCGGCACAAGGTACGTGCCAAGCAAAGGAACGTGGCCCCCACGCCCTTTGCCATCGCTGATGGTCTCACTGGTGCACGCACCCTTGTTATTCCCTCGGCGTGGGATCGTCCTCATGGGTTTCAGAAAGTAGGCATGCTTAACCGCGTGGAAGCGGATAACCTGGTCGTGGGGTATGAATTCGACCTGAGATCCAGCGAGATAATACCCAGGACTGTACCGAACCCCTCTGCAGGCACAGTACACTCATTTGACGCCTACCGTCTCGAAAAGGATTCCGACAAGGCCGTTAGCCTTAGCGCGAAGGAACCTGACGTTGCCGCAGATGACGAGGAGTCCTGACCGTCGGGGAAATGGAATGGCATAGATGCCCAAGTTGATCGAGTCCCAGTTTCCTTTCGCACGCCTCTCCCAGATTGCCGAACAGGAATCCTGGCGGAAAGAGGTGTACCGCCCTGTATACTACATTCACAAGTGGTGGGCGCGCAGACTTGGCACGGTCTTTCGAGGCATCATTCTTGGATCGTGCGCAGATGAGATCGAGGACTTCTGGCAGCGCTTTTATGGTGCCAACGACTTTCGTCATATCTCACTCTTTGACCCCTTTATGGGTAGTGGAGTAACTGTAGGCGAAGCCATTAAGCTCGGCTGCCGGGCCATGGGTCGTGACATCAACCCGGTTGCTGTTACAGCCTGCCGCGCTGCTTTTTCGCGTTATGATTACCGAGAGATCGACGTAGCCTACCAAATGCTAGAATCTACGGTCGCGCCGAAGTTGCTCAAGTTCTTTGAGACACGTTCAGCGTCAGGCGAGTTGGCCACGGTGCTCTACTACTTCATGGTCAAGGTAGTGGAATGTCCAAAATGCAGTACAACAATCGAGCTCTTCAAGAGCCGGATATTCTCGGCCAACGCTGTGCCCAAGAAAGACCCCTCGGCACGTGCATCATGCCCAGCTTGTGGAGCAATCACACACACAAGATACGATGCTGAAGACACATCCTGCGCCCACTGCCAGCATCGCTTCAATCCTCAAATCGGGACGGTCTCTGGTCCGCATGTCCGATGTCCACACTGCACTGTAGGCTTCAAGCTCGTTGACAGAATGAAGGATCTGGATGGACCACTCGGCTACCGCCGATATGCGAAACTGCTTCTACTTCAAGACGGTCGCAAAGTCTATGAACCCATGAATGAATACGACCGCCAGATGGAACAGGCGGTAGCGGAAGAGTATCGCTCAATCGCGCACAGCGTCCCGCGAGTTCGCGTGCATCCAGGCTACAACACCAATCAGATGCTCAAACACAACTACTGTTTTTGGCATGAATTGTTCTCTGACCGTCATATTTTGTGTATCAGACAACTAGCAGACGGTATACGTTCACTTGAGAATCCCGATATTCGCCGCTTATTCGCGTGTCTGTTGTCCGGAACGCTAGAGTTCAACAATTTGTTCGCATCATTCAAGGGGGAAGGAACTGGCGCGGTAAGACACATGTTCGCCAATCACGTTCTCAAACCGGAACTCATGCCCATTGAGGCAAACATCTGGGGCACAAGTACTAATGGTCTCATAATAGTTTGAAATGCCCGTAAGCGCTTGTTGCGCTATGCGGTGAGACCATACAATTATAAGACCATTAGTAAGTCATCTGGTGCCTTCTCCTGCCTTTATCACTCTCGCATTGAACGTGCTCTCCAATACAAAGCGAATCCAACCGAAGTTGTAATAGATTCATACCCCGGGGCAAAGACCGGCGGATTCAATCGGCCTCTTGCTGCACCGATAGCTGCGTCCTATCGTGAGTTCCAGAGTGATCAGGACAGCGTCTACATCAGCCAGGGTGATTCGGCCTGTACCGACATTCCCGACGACTCCGTTGATGTCGTTGTTTCCGATCCGCCATTCTTCGATAACGTACATTATTCTCAGCTCGCCGACTTCTTCTATTACTGGCTGAACCAAGTTTTGAACCTATCGCAACTGGACAGTACCAGGTGTTCGGCCGAGGTTCAAGATACGGATGCCTCCCTGTTTGCAAGCAAACTGACATCCGTCTTTGCTGAGTGTCGGCGCGTGCTGAAAACTGGTGGACTCTTTGTCTTCTCCTACCATCACGCGAGGCACGATGGATGGACTGCCGTGCACCGCGCCATAAGACACTCCGGGTTTGTATGCACGCGATCATACCCAATCAAAGCTGAAATGTCGGTTTCTATGCCCTTGCAGCAGGCCAAGTCACCAATCCATCTGGACCTTATTCTTGTCTGCCGCAAATCATCGGAGCCTGACCTGCCCGCGGCCAGCGGCGATTCATTGCAATCTGCGATCGAGACAGCGAGCACTCAGGTGTCTATGTTGAAGTGTGCGGGCATTGATGTATCTCTTGCCGACGCAAAAGTGATCCTAATGGGGCAACTGTTGTGTGAGGCGCACAAATTCTGCTGTCTTGATCGAGAAGAAACATTTCTCGAACAACGCGAACAAGATGTCGATTCCTATGTTGCGGGCATCCTGTCTTCCAAGGGAGAGGTTCTTTATGCCGCGACACAGTCGAGGCAACTCATGTTGTTTGAAGGAATGGCAACATATCTGGCCAACAAAAGTGCCGGACGCACCGTTAACCCCTGAGCGGTTCACCGTCCTCTCACCCCTGGCGTCAATTGACCCCAAGAGCAACCCACGGTAGGGTAAAAGCTGAGCGAAGGAACGTGGCCCAAAGGCGACACAACGTACTGAGCCGTTCCCATAGGCGCGCCATGGCGGCAGATGGGCTTTGCCGTTATCCGGAACTGGATATCCTTGAGAGTTTTGTGGCCTGGTTGGCGCATGGCGGGCAAGCAAGGCCGACCGCTGGTAGTCTCATGCAAAGGCGATATACTGTTATCGTACTGAGGGTTGGGCATGAAAACAGCCAAGGATGAAGTCCGCGTACTGCTGGAGGTTCTCCCTGACGTGCATCTCTTGAGGATATCCAGTACCACTTGTACGTGCGACAGAAGGTCATCAAGGGACTTGAGACGGCCGAGCAGGGTAGAACGCTCACGCACGAGGAGGCCGTTCGCCGTATGTCCCGATGGCTCGACAAGTAATCTGGACTGAGCCTGCATGGGACGGCCTTAGGCGCTCCACAGCGGCGGGTGGGCTTTGCCGGTAGGTGGTACCCTGGTTTGATGCTACAATATCTTGGTATCGGGGGTCCTCAGCAATGACCAAGGTACAGAAGATAGAAGATGATGTGCGCAAGCTTAGCCGGGACGAGTTGCTGGCTTTTCGTAGGTGGTTCCGTGAGTATGATTCTGACGACTGGGACCGCCAGATCGAAGAAGACGTCCGAGCCGGTAAGCTTGACAAGCTAGCGGAAGAAGCCCTGGCTGCACATCGTGCAGGGAACAGCCAGGAGCTTTGAGGCACTTCGCTTCTCCTAGTTTTTGGGCCTGCTATCGCGCTCTACCCGAACCGATCCAACAACTTGCAGATAGGAGTTTCGAGCTTCTCAAAACAGACCCTTCTCACCGGTCATTGCGCTTCAAGAAAGTCGGAAAGTACCGTGCCGTCCGGGTTGGCCTGCACTACCGAGCGTTGGCCACCGAGTCGGGCGAAGATTTGCTGTGGTTTTGGATCGGGCCTCACTCCGATTACGACGGGCTTGGGGGTTAGCCTTTTGCTCCAGACCGATCGGCCAAACAGCGCCGGCTGATGCGCCGGCCGTTGGTCGGACCCAAGAATAGCGATTGGCTGCGCACTTCAACGGCACTGCCTCCCTGTGCTGTCATTCTGAGGGAGTCCCTGCGGCTAAGGACGACCGAAGAATCTCGTGGCACGCCTCGGCAAAGGGCATAACGACGAGATTCTTCGCCCTTCTGCGGAAGGCTCAGAATGACAAGGGGGCCCCATGCCGTTTCACCCGGCGGGTGAACATGCCACAGCGCAATCGCTACTATGGGGTCGGACAAGGGCCTTGACACGAAGAAGCTGATGTAATTATATTGTAATTACACGACGGAGATAATGGACCATGAAGACGCGACTAATCCAGATTGGCAACTCCCGTGGCGTTCGGCTGCCCAAGCCTCTCATCAAGGAGGCGGGCCTTGGCGATGAAGTTGAGCTCAGCCTGCGTGAGGGGGCAATCGTTATTACACCTGTGAAGTCCACACGCGCAGGCTGGTCAGAGGCGGCCCGCTTGCTTCGCGAGCGTGGGAAGGACCATCTCCTCGATCCACCCATTCCGACTCATTTTGACGACGAGGAATGGCAGTGGTAACAGGGGATGCCGCAACTCGTGGCGACGTGTTCCTGGTCAGCCTGGACCCAACGCAGGGGAACGAGATCCAGAAGACTCGCCCTTGCGTTATCGTTTCGCCGGACGAGATGAACACCTACCTGAGGACGTTCATCGTTGCCCCCATGACTACAGGCGGCCACCCCTATCCTTTCCGCGTGCCCTGTCGCTTCAGGGGGCGATCGGGATACGTTGTACTGGACCAAATTCGCACCGTGGACCGGCATCGTCTCGTTCGCCACCTGGGAAGGCTCCCAGAGACAACACTCGTTCGTTCGCTGGTAACACTACAGGAGATGTTCACCCCGTAAGCAATGCGGGCCAGCGGCTGGCTATCGCCTACTTGACCGGCTATTGCGGAGCCCACATCCTCACCTTTTCCCAGAGGGAGAAGGGACAGAAGCTACGCCGCGGCCCGCTGGGCCATCCTGCGCACGTAGACCGTGTCGCCCTCCACCGCCACCTCATATGTCGGCAGCGCCCGGGGCGGCTTCAGTAGCCTGGCCGCAGCGCGCATGGGCGCAGGCAGCTTCCCCACCCACTTGACCACCCGCCCATCCCTTATGTCAAATTGAGAGCCATGGGCGGCACACGTGATAACATTACCCCTGAGGCGCCCCAGGCTCAAGGAAGCACCCCTGTGGGTGCACACGTCACTGATAGCGTATACCCTGTCCTGCACCCGGACCAGCAACACGCGCACTCCGTCAACGTCCACCTGCTTGGTATGCCCCGAGGGGATCTCCTTGAGCGAGCCAACCGCCACGAAATCGTTACTGACTGCCACGGCAACCACCTACCTATTCGTAATCAGACCCGTTTTCGGGCCTTCTCCTCATTCTACAGAATACGCCTCGGCGCCACGAAAACCCGCCACCTAACCTGTCACGTGGCCTAATGGTCGTGTGTGAGAGCGTAGGGGCGAAGCATCCGAAGCACAATGCCCGCAGATTGCCACTGTGTGGTTGGATGCTTCGTCCCTACCAGTGACACCGTTCTGGTGGGCTCGCGCAGCCACCAAACCACCCACCACCCATCTGCGCTTCACCCACACTACACCTGGAATCACTTCTCTGGGCGCAATTCTATGGTGGATCCTCGGCCAGCCCATAGCTTGACAGAAGCCCTCCGCTTGAAGTATAACCAAGCCGTCACCAGCTTTGGACAGTCGAGGGGCGAGAGCCCCTACCCAGGGGAGGCAAATGGGTGTTCAAGAGGATTGACCACGTGGAGATCATCCCCCAGGACATGGGCAAGACCATGGACTTCTACACCGGAGTTCTGGGGTTCAAGGTCAAACAGCGGATACCCGCACGACCGGGCAGCCCGTGGAAAGAGGTCGCCTACCTGACACTCAACGACAGCATGATCGAGGTGCTCGCGGCGGCCACGCCGGCCCCTCTGTCCACCGCGTCAGAGCAGGTGGGGTATCGCATGATGGCCATCGAGGTGGAAGACATGGACAAAGCCATCGAGTACCTCAAGACCAAGGGTGTGGAGCTGTCGCGGCCAGTCATGCAGTTGGGCAAGTCCAAGAGGGCCGAGATCAAGGACCCCAATGGCCTTTCCATCGAAATCAGGCAGTGGTAGATTGGTCTAGGTCTGCTATCTGACCTCAACATGCCCACTACACGACGCTAGCGACACAGCACTCATTTCAGACAGCAGCCGCCCGGGTTGACATTGCCGGGGACCGAGCGTAAGTTGGACACACAGTTGGCCGTGCCAGCCAACTGCAAACTACACAGGAGGAAGGCCATGGCCATCGTTTCCGGGTTAAGCCGTAGTCGCCGCGTGCTGTTGGCCGGTGTGGGCGTTGTTACCCTGCTGGCCGCAGCTTGCACCACAACCGCCAGCCCGACAGCTACCAGCGCACCTGCCGCACCAACGTCCGTCAGTAGGGCGACCCCGGTCCCCACGAAGACCGGTGGGGTCACACCCTCGGCCAACACGCCAACACCCGCCGCTTCGGCTGTGCCCGGCGGTACATCCACCGCCAAGTACGGTGGCACCATGCGTACCTACCTACGGTCTGAGATACAAGGCTGGGACCCCACCAAGGAGATCACTGGGTCCTTCCACCTACGGAGCGTAGAGAAATCGGTGTTCAGCAGCTTGTTCGTCCGCTATGCGCCGGAGAAGGCATGTGCTGACGACTACTACCCCTGGCTGGCTCAAAGCTGGAAACAGGTGGACGCCACCACCTTGGACGTGACCATCCCCAAGGGCGCGAAGTTCCATGACAAGGCGCCCGTGAACGGGCGAGAGATGACTGCTGACGACCTCGTCTGGTCCTGGCAGCGCATCCTGGCCGTCAACCCCCGCCTGGATGCTCTCAAGAACAATCTGAAAGACATGGTGGCCGTTGACCGCTACACGGTGCGAATCACCGTGAAGCAACCCGCTCCCAACGTCATTCCCGCCCTCGGCGAGAGTACGACACCCAACATCCTGGCCAAAGAGGCCGGCAACTTCACCAAGGACACCACATGGGGTGACTGGGCTGACCCGGCAAAGACCTACATCGGCAGCGGGCCGTTCATGTTCAAAGATAACGTGCCTGGCGTTAAGGTGGTCCTGGAGCGCAACCCGAGCTACTTCAAGCAGGGCCTCCCTTATCTCGACCGCATCGAGTACAACGTCCTCCAGGACATGAGCACCCGCACCGCAGCTCTGCTGAGCGGCAAGATAGACGTTTGGTATGCCGAAGCTGCCATTGGCCCAGTCCAGATGATGCGCAAGGCTAATTCCAAGCTATGGACCCAGAGTTGCCCCTTGCTACAGGTGCCCGAAATGGCCGTCGCCCGGGTTGACCAGCCCCCATTCAATGACGTCCGCGTACGCCGGGCGGCGCTCATGTCCATGGACCAGCAGGGCATGATCAATACCGCCTTCCTGGGTGAAGGCGCCCTTTCCGGGGTGCTGCCGGATATCGCCAAGGGCTATTACCTGACGCCAGACCAGTTCCCTCCCGAGCTGCGCAAGTACCTCCAACCCAACATCCAGGAGGCCAAGAAGCTCCTCGCGGAAGCTGGATTCCCCAACGGCTTCGAAGTAAACATCAACTACTACCCGGGCTATGGCTCCCCCTTCAACGAGGTCACCGAGGCCTTCGCCGAGGCGCTGAACTCCGTGGGCATCAAAGCGAGACTGCGTGGCATGGAGCGCGGTGCCTACAACACCATGAAGTCCACCGGCAACTTCGAGGGGATTGTCATTACCAAGCAGCAGATCTACGAGCCCACCACCGGGTTCGACATGTTCTACAGCAAGACGCCTGCTGCCCTGAATCTGGGCCGGATCAACGACCCCACCCTGGACCCGCTCATCGAGGAGTACTGGCGGACGGTGGACAAGGACAAGGCCCAGGACGTGGCCCGTCGCATCCAGTACCGCATACTGGACCAGGCATGGAACATGCAGTTCCCCGCCCAGTTCGACTATTCCATCGGCTACCCCTACGTGAAGGGGTACATCAAGGGAGGCTACGAGTCCTCCACCGGCCCCAAGTTCGAGCGGATCTGGTTCGACAAGTAGCCAGACAAGGGCGAGGCGCCAGCCTCGCCCCCACACCACGGGTTGAAGTTGCTCCGGGGTGCCCCTTGCGGGGCACCCCGGTCCGTTTCATCCCGCAGCGACCCTGTGCTACACTCATAGATAGTGGACGCCCCGCCGCTTGGCATGGGCGTGACAGTATTTATGTACCTCGTAGGTGGGGAAAGGGGTGTGGACTATGGCCCGGGAAGCGGTGAAGGACAAGCAGTGGATGGGCGCTCTCCGCAAGGTTGACGACTACCGCTGGGAGCTACCCCTGGACTACAAGGAGGGCATGCGTGTCCCCGGCCTGATATATGCCGACGAGGAGATGATGCGTGTCATCGAGCACGACCAGTCCCTGGAGCAGGTGGCAAATGTGGCCACGCTGCCCGGCATAGTAGGCCACTCTATGGCCATGCCGGATATCCACTGGGGCTATGGGTTCCCCATCGGCGGGGTGGCCGCCACCAGGGTGGAGGACGGTGTGGTCTCGCCCGGCGGCGTGGGCTTCGACATCAACTGCGGCGTGCGCTTGCTCCGCACCGACCTCACCGAAGCAGAGGTCCGCCCCAAGCTCCAAGAGCTCGTAGCTGCCTTGTACTCTGCGGTACCGTCAGGTGTGGGGGTTGGGGGGAAGCTACGCGTTGACGCCAAAGAGATGGACAAGGTCCTGCTCAAGGGCGCCCAGTGGGCGGTGGAGCGCGGCTACGGGTTGCATGAGGACCTGGACCTCCTGGAAAGCCACGGGCGCCTGCCCACCGCCGACCCGGAGAAGGTGGGCGCCAAGCCCAGAGCCAGAGGCACTCCCCAGTTGGGCACACTGGGGGCAGGCAACCACTTCCTGGAGGTGCAGGCCGTCGAAGAAATCTTCCAGCCAGAGGCCGCCCGGGCCATGGGCATCCAAGATGTGGGCCAGGTGCTGGTGATGATACATACGGGATCTCGGGGCTTCGGCCACCAGGTATGCGAGGACTACCTCAAGACCATGGACCAGGCCATCAAGCGCTACGGCATCCAGTTGCCGGACCGTCAGTTGGCCTGTGCGCCCGTCCGCTCACCGGAGGGCCAGGACTACCTGGCGGCCATGGCCTGCGGGGCCAACTTCGCCTGGGCCAACCGCCAGTGCATCACCCACTGGGTCAGTGAAGCCTTCAGCCAGGTATTCGAAAAGTCCCCCCGGGAGCTGAACATCCGGACGGTGTACGACGTGGCGCACAACATCGCCAAGATCGAGGAGCACGTGGTGGACTGCAAGCGCCTCAGGCTGTGCGTCCACCGCAAAGGGGCTACCCGCGCCTTCCCCGCCGGGCACCCCGAGGTGCCCGCGGCCTACCGGGGCATTGGACAGCCGGTGCTCATCCCCGGCGACATGGGCCGCTACTCGTTCATCGCCGTGGGCACGGAGCAGGCCATGGCCGAGACCTTCGGCTCCACCTGCCATGGGGCGGGCCGGCTCCAGAGCCGGGCGGGCGCCATGCGCTCGCTCAAGGGGACGGACATCGCCGGGCGTCTCGCCGCTAAGGGGATCGTCGTCCAGGCGGGCAGCTATCGAGGGTTGCTCGAAGAGGCCTCGGAGGCATACAAAGATGTTGCCCACGTGGTGGACATCACTGACAAGGCGGGCATCTCCCGCAAAGCCGTCAAGGTCAGGCCGCTGGGGGTGATCAAAGGTTGAGCCACGTAGCGGCATGAACGATTACCTCGAAAATAGCCCACCCGACGTAGGGGAGGAACTCTGTGTCCTCCCCCGGCGGGGCGCACGGGCGGGCACGGAGTCCCGCCCCTACGACAGACTCGCGCAACCCAAGCGTTTTCCTCCTCTGTGGTGCTCATCGCAGTGAGCATCGGGGCACTGGTATGGCGGAGGAGGCTATGCGATTGCCGCTTCGAGATGTGGAGCGGGAGAGACCTGGAAGGTCACCTCACAGATCTTAGAGCGGAATACCGGCCTCTCCTGGCTGACATCATCACCCTGCCTACAGCGCTGCAACATGGGCTCCAGCCTCTGGCAGGCCGAAGGGCACAACTCACTGGCGGTGCCGTGGAAGACGAACTCCTTCCCTGGTTGGCAGCGGCCCAGTGGGCAGCTACCCTGGTAAGCGGCCACACGCGCCAGCACCGGTGTGGGCGCAAACGCGGAGACAAAGGCATCTCGTCCGGCTGGCCGCCTTGACAACAGCGGATATGCCAGTGCCGCTGCGGCAGCCACCAGTGCAGCAATCAGAATAGCAGCCACCGTCAGGCCGAAGCCCACCAACATGAGGAGGGGCAACATCAGCGCCAGCAGAGGGCCGGCAGTCGCCACCGCAATTACAGCGGTCCGGTTGACCGTTCGTTCACTCATCTCGTGCCTCCGTCGCAAATGGCTTTTCATTCCGGTCGGAGAGGAACACTCTCCACTATATGACCACCATAGCAGCCCCTCGCGCGAAAGGTATCGTTTGTTATGCGTATCAGCACTGGCGATTAGGCTATGGCCTTTGCCGCATGTCCTACGACACCGAGGTTGAATGGCTTAGCCAAACTACCTATAATGCGAGGTAGGTTCCTTGAGTACGTCTAAGATAGCCATTGTCCTGGCCGACGACCACGTGCTGGTCCGCGAGGGTACACGCTACGTCCTCGAGCATGAGCCTGACCTACAGGTAGTGGGGGAGGCGGGAGACGGGGAGGAGGCTGTGCGGCTGGTGGCCGAGTTGCGGCCTGACATCGTGCTCCTGGACATGGCTATGCCCCGGCTCAACGGCATCGAGGCCACCCGGCGCATCAAGGCGCAGTCCCCGGAGACCGCGATACTCGTGCTTTCCGCCTACGACGATGACCAGTACGTGTTCGCGGTCTTGGAGGCTGGGGCTGCCGGGTACCTGCTTAAGGAGTCCAGCAGCCGCAAGCTGGTGGATGCCATCCGGGCCGTGCGGTCGGGAGAAGCGGTACTCCACCCAGCGGTGGCCCGCAAGATTCTGGACCGCTTCATGAAGCGAGGTGAGGCGCCCCCAGCCGCCTCGGTGGAGGACATCAGCCCTCGGGAGTTGGAGGTGCTCAAGCTGGCCGGTCGCGGGCTCGACAATGGGGCCATCGGGGCAGAGATGGCTATCAGCAGCCGCACCGTGCAAGCCCATCTCACCAACATCTTCCGCAAGATGGCTGTTGGCTCCCGGACTGAAGCGGTGATCCTGGCCCTGCGCCGGGGTTGGATAACCCTGGAGGACATCGGCGACCCCTCGCCGGGACAGTAGATTGCGCTGGTCACCGGAGCACCGCTACTACCTCAGGGCAGCGGTGTTGGTGGGGACAGTGGCCGCAGTGGTAACCCTCCACTATACGGTTGCCCCGAAAGAGCTCTGGGGCCTGTCCACCTCTCTGGCCTTCCTGCCCACAGTGTACGGCGCCCTTTCCTTTGGACTCAACGGCGGCCTCGGTGCCGCCCTGGCCAGCGGGGTCTCGCTAATGCCCCATCTATTGATGCATCACCGGGGGCCAGAGCTGGTTACGGAGTTCGGTCAGACCGTTATCATCGTGGTCAGCGGTGCGGTCATCGGCTGGCAAGTGGACAGGGTGCGACAGCAGAGCGGGCGCGAGTGGAGGGCCAAACAGCGTCTGGAGCACTACGCACGCGGCATTATCGCCGCTCAAGAGGAGGAGCGTCGCCGAGTTGCCCGGGAGTTGCACGACGATACCGTGCAGGGCCTCGTCTCCCTGGGGCAACGGATTGAGGCATTGGAGCGAACGTTGCCCCCTGCCCAGGCGGGGGAGCTTAGGGAGCTCGGGGCCCGTTCCCAGGCCCTCTTGGACAGCGTACGTCGCTTCAGCCGCGACCTGCGTCCCTCAGTCGTGGATGACCTGGGGCTGGTGCCAGCCATCGAGGCGCTGGCCAACCGGCAGCGGACGCCCACCACTGTGACCGTCGTGGGCGCCCCGCGGCGCCTGTCCGCCGACGTAGAGCTATCCCTCTTCCGCATCATCCAGGAGGCACTGAGCAACGCAGAGAAACACTCGGCGGCCACCCGAGTGGCGGTCAGGATTACCTTCGAGGACCACCGGATAGGCCTGGCCGTAGCTGACGACGGCCGCGGCTTCTCTGTGCCTGTGCACGTGGGCGACCTGGCCAGCGACGGCAAGCTGGGCCTATTGGGCATGCAAGAACGGGCGGAGCTTATCGGCGGCTCATTCCACGCCACCTCCCAGCCAGACTCGGGCACCACTATCACGGTAGACGTGGAGTGCTAGTAGGCCAGGCGTGGGAGGGGCAATCCATTGCCCCTGCGTGCCATTCGCCTTACCCCAACTGTCGTTGCGAGGCCTTCCGCAGAAGGCCGAAGCAATCCGTATCTCTGCGCATGACCAGGGGGCGGATTGCTTCGCTGCGGCTCGCAACGACAGTGTGTGTGCGCAAGGCCAGGGGGTGCGTCCTCTTGTCGTTGCGAGGCCCCGCAGGGCCGAAGTCCCGACTTGTCGGGATATCTCTGCGCATGACCCGGGGGGCGGATTGCTTCGCTGCGCTCGCAACGACAGCGTGTGTGTGCGCAAGGCCAGGGGGTACGTCCTCTTGTCGTTGCGAGGCCCCGTTAAGGGCCGAAGTCCCGACCTACCGGGATCTCTCTGCGCATGACCAGGGTTGCGGATTGCTTCGCTTCGGCTCGCAACGACAGGGGACTAGCCCTGGGTTGGTCCTGGCCCCGGCACCTCCAGGCTGACCAGGCCAACGACGTTCCCCTCGGGGTCTGAGAACAGCGCGAATGTGACCATGTTCGGGATGTCGGTAGGCGGCATGACAGTCTTGCCCCCCAGCTTCTCCACCTTCTTCAGGTATCCGGCCAGGTCCTTGACCTCCACGTAGATAACCACCCTGGGCCCTTCTGGCGCCGGCCCGATGCCACCGTTGATCCCTTTTCTGGTGTGGGTGTCCACCAGCCCATACTGCATGGGGTTGTCGGCATTGATCTCCCAGTTGAAGAGCTGCGTGTAGAAGCTCTGAAGCCTCTTGCCATCCTTGCCCAGGACCTCCCAGTGCACTACAGGGTTCGGCATGCTACCTCCTTGCTACTGGACGTCTATGAACGTCTCTGCCGTGAACAGCCGTTTTCCGCTCACCCAGTGGATGAAGTCTACCCTGACCCGGAACCTGCCTGCCTCCGTTGCCGTAATCAGCAGGTCGTGCCGCATAGCCGACGTAAGTCGGAAAGGCTCGTTGGCCGCTCGGGTGAAGGGGTGCGAATACTTGTGCTCGGGAGGCACCCCCAGGGGATGCCCGTCCATGGCAATTACCTCCACCGGCAGCCCGATGGTCCATTCATGTATAGTGTAGCAGGCGTTGAGTATGCGCAGTAGTATGGTCTGGCCCACCTTCGCCTTGACGGACACCTCCTCGAAGATAGCGCTATCCCCCAACCGCTTGGCCCGGCGCCCGTGGCCGGTAACGGTAAAGACGTCGGGATTGAATTTGTTAAGGATGCCATCCTGGGTAAAGTCCTCCGCCGCGATGGGGTTGTCGGGGACGCACTTCTGCATGAAAGCGTCATGCCCCAGCTCATGCCATATGGTGTCAATCCCGTCGGGGACCCAGAAACCCTCTACGTCATACTTCCTCACGTGGCTGGGGGGATTGAACGCCGCCACAAACCCGGGCCCGCCCGCCTTGAAAGGCGGGCCTGGGATTCCCGCCGCACGCGCCAAGTCCGGCACATTCGGGTCCACAATGAACAGGCCGTACAGGCCCATCTCGAAGTGCAGGGTGGTGTTCTTGTGGCAGTGGTAGAAGTACGTACCTGCCTGGCGCGTGGCGAACTGGTAGACGAAGTTGCCGGATATCTCGAAGGAGTGCTTGCCTACACCGTCATTCATGGGGGTCGGCTCAATGCCATGCCAGTGTATGGTGTGGGTGTTGAGCTTAGCCCCCACCCGCGCGTGGACCGTATCGCCCTCCACAGTCCTAATCATCTTCGAGGGGAAGGACCTGCCTCCCTCCGAATCGTCGGGGTCCTCCAGTATCCACATGCGGACCTTCTCCCCGTCCGGCAGCACCAAGTCCAGCTCGATATCTAGGTCTCGCGCCACCTCCACGTTCGCTGGGACCGGGTCCAAGGGTCCCCCGCCGAAGGTGGGTGGGCAAACGTGTTTGTTGAATGCGGGGAACTCGCTGGGACCGACGTGAGGGAGAGGTACGGCGCGGGCGGTCATGGCTGGCCTCCTTGGTGCTGTTCACTGGGCCCGCCGGCTTCCTGGGGACTTGACTCGGGGAAGTCAACCCCGTCCACGTCGCCGGTGATCTCCCAGTGCGTCACCAGCCCCTGGGGATAGTTGCCGCCGGCAGCCGTCTGGGACATCTCCATATGGCAGTGCATGGGATACGCCAAGGGGGATTGGCCAACTCCGCCCAGGGTGAGCGCCAGCTCCTGCGGGACCATCCTGCGCAGGGGAATCGTGGGGTCTCCCGCGATGTCCGGCGGCCTCTTGAGGGGCAGCAGCCAGTCCATCCGTTCCAGGGGCTTGGCCGTGAAAGTGTCTATGAAAACCACGTTCTCCTGGACACCGTTGCTCAGGTCATCGCTAACCCTGGACAGCACGTACACGTGGTTAGCATGGATGTGGAGCGAGTGGGCGGCCATGCCTGCGTTCATGATGCGGATGAGATAGGGCTGCCCAATCCTCCCCGAGGGCATGACATCGTGAGCATGCGAGGCATAGGCACCCGACAGACCGTTGATGGTGAAATAGCGCGGCAGGAACGTCTCCCTGAAGCGAACAGGATCTATCGGCTCCCCTCTCTCAGCCAGGGCGTTGAAAGCAGGGTCTATGGAGCTGAGAAACCATATCCTGGTACGCTCGGGATGCCACGGATCGCCTGGAAAGTTCTCGGCTGTCCCCAGGTCATTGAACAACTCCTGGACGGCTTGGGTTGGCTCGCTGTAAGGCGTGTTGCCCGTTTTGGGGAGCACCACCATCGGGCCCTGTAGCCCCAGCACGCGGTTGACCGGCGAGTTGAGGTGGTCAAAGTACATGTAGCTGCCGCCCGGGGGCGCCGTGAACTCCAGGTCACGAGTTTCCCCCGGCGCCAGGGAAACCCCTGCGCCTACAACCCCGACCACCCCGGAAATACGGAACCCATGGACGGTGCTCAGGTTGTTGGTGAGGGACAGCGAGATGTTGTCCCCCTCTGTGGCCTGGACCAATGGACCTGGCATCTGCGGAAGGTGCTGCGGGTTGTCCAGGTCCTCAAACGCCCAATGGAACACGGTCTGGTGGTCCACCATTTCCATCAGCGCCTCAGCCATAGCTAGACGCAACTTCACTACCTTGTTGGTGCGAGTGGTCAGGGCATGCCAGAGGTCCTCTCCGGCCAGCCCGGCAGCGGAAACCCCCGCTATGCCCAGGGCAGCATACTTCACGAACTCGCGCCTGCTCACCTTTCTCATAGGACCTCCTCACTGCGCCAGTGTCCCACACCCTTTTCGCCAACGTAATACAATGTTATGTGGTCTTGCCCCACGCACCAAAGAGGTCTAGGTTAGATTCTGGTAAGAAAAAACGCCGGCTCCCCACCACGTCTGCAATGGGCTACTGCGCCTAATACCAGTGTAACAGCCTAAGCTTGAGCGTTGCCACCCTAGTGTCCCGTCCCTGAAATACTCGTACGAAGTTTCGTGGCGAGGAACCGGCCCTCCTTCGTGGGCCTTTGAATGACGTACATTCTGTCCTTGTTCGCAACTGTGCATGGCCGCTGGTCCGGCCACCACGCCGGATGAAAATAAGGTACCGGCTGGTGACGAACACGGCTGTCAATGGTGCTGCGAGCCCGGCTCGCAACTTGTCGTCGGCGATCTGGAGGCACCACACACTGTTGCCCCACCTCTGGTGGGAGCACGCATAGGAAGATCTTGTTGAAACGGGTCGCCCTCCTGCCGGAATAGTGCCTGGAGGAGTGCTTATGGACGTAGTGTATGCGAGGTGTTGTGGGCTGGATGTGCACAAGGCTTCCGTTGTGGCGTGCGTTATCAGGGAGGACGGGCAGGAGACCCGGACCTTCCGCACGATGACCCGGGAGCTGTTGCAAATGGCCGACTGGCTGGCTGAGCGGGGCGTGACCCAAGTGGCCATGGAGAGCACGGGGGTCTATTGGAAGCCCATCTTTAATCTGCTGGAAGACAGCTTCACGGTCTTGGTGGTCAATGCCCAGCACATCAAGGCGGTGCCTGGGCGCAAGACCGACGTGAAGGATGCCCAGTGGATTGCGGACTTATTGCGGCATGGGCTGGTGCGTGGGAGCTTCATCCCGGACCGACCGCAACGGGAACTCCGGGAGTTGGTTCGGGAACGGCGACGGCTGATCCAGAACCGTGCCCAGGTGGTCAATCGGCTGCAACGGGTATTGGAAGGGGGTAACATCAAGCTGGGGGTGGTGGTAAGCAATGTGGTGGGCAAGTCGGGCATGGCGATGCTACATGCTCTGGCCGAAGGCCAAGAGGACCCCAACGTGCTGGCCGAGTTGGCCCAGGGAAGCCTGCGGGATAAGATACCCGCCTTGCGAGAGGCGCTGGAAGGACGCATCGGCCTCCACCAGCGCTTTCTGCTTCAGAGCCAATTGCGGCATCTAGACTTTCTGAACGCCGAGATTGCCCGCTTGGATGAGGAGGTTGTCCAGCGAATGCACCCTTTTGAGGAGGCAATCCAGCGTGTGGATGCAGTCACCGGTATGGGCCGCCGGAATACGGAAGATGTCTTGGCCGAGACCGGCACTGACATGAGCCGTTTCCCTACAGACAAACACCTCTGCTCGTGGGGGAAGCTCTCACCTGGGAACAACGAGAGCGCTGGGAAGCGCAAGAGCGGGAGAACCGGGAAAGGGAACTCCTGGATCAAAACGGCTCTCACCGAGGCGGCCCGTGCGGCTGGAAGGGCAAAGAAGGGCTACCTTGGGGCCCAATACCGCAGGCTGGCAGCACGGATAGGCGCCAAGAAGGCGGCAGTGGCAGTGGCGCATAGCATCCTCACCATCATCTACCACATGCTCAAGCACGGGACCACTTACCACGACCTTGGAGACAACTACTTCATTCAGCGACAGTCCAATAAGGCCCTCTTGGCCGCAGTGAAGAAGATCCAAGCTCTGGGCTACGTGGTCCAACTGCGCCCCGCAGACAACGCGGAGGCTTTTTCATAGGACGACAGTACGTGGATTGGCGCATAACCAGGGTACGGATTGCTTCGTCGCTGCGGCTCCTCGCAACTGTGCATGGCCGCTGGTCCGGCCACCACGCCGGATGAAAAACGGGGGCTTTTTCATAGGAACGACAGTACGTGGATTGGCGCATAACCAGGGGTACGGATTGCCTCGTCGCTGCGGCTCCTCGCAACTGTGCATGGCCGCTGGTCCGGCCACCACGCCGGATGAAAAACGGGGGCTTTTTCATAGGAACGACAGTTTACCTACGGTGATGGCACCTCCCAGGGTTGGCTGGTCGCTGTGGCCTGCTCCGACTTCTTCGCCAGCTTCACCTGGCGCACGCGGCGCCCCAGCGTGGACAAGACCGATATCTGCACCCCGTAGGCCTCCATGGTCTCGCCCGGGCTGGGGATGTGCCCCAGATGGGTCAGCACCAGGCCGCCGATGGTGTCGAACTCCTCCGAGGGGAGGGATAGGCCCAGGGCCTCGTTGATGTCAGCGATGCTGACCCGTCCGTCTATGGCCACCTCGTTCTCATTGAGGCGCTTGATCTGGGGCTCCTCAGGGCGGAACTCGTCGCCGATCTCACCCACAATCTCCTCAATCACATCTTCCATGGTGACCAGGCCAGCCACGCCACCGTACTCGTCCACCACAATCGCCATATGCACCCGGTGTCGCTGGAACTCCTCCAGGCACTCGTCTATGCGCTTGGACTCGGGGATGAAGTACGGTGGGCGGGCCACCTTGGTGACTGGGGGGACAGGCTGCTGGCCGACAAGGGGGAGCAGGTCCTTGACGTGGATTACGCCCACGACGTTGTCCACGCTCTCCTCGTAGACCGGCAGGCGAGAGTAGCCCTGCCGTTGCACCAGCTTCACCACTTCGTCCAAGGGCGTGTCCTTGTCAACGGCGACCATGTCCATGCGGGGGACCATTACCTCGCGGACGGTGGTCTGGCTCAGGCCGATTATGCCCCGGATCATGCGGCGCTCGGGTTCTCCGGCGGATAGGGGCGGACGTCCGTGCGCCCCTGCGTCCGATTGCGTGGCGGCGGCGCGCTCCCGCTGGCTGCCCGGCAACGAGCGCAGCGCCCAAATCAGAGGGTAGGCCAGCAGGACAAGGAACCGCACCGGGCCTCCCAGTAGGCCCATCACCTCTCGGGCGTGGTGGAAGGCGTAGTACCGTACGGCGAGCTGAATAAAGAAGCCCAGGACCAGGGTGACCAGGACAGCCAGGAGGATGGCCCACCAGATTGGGGCTACCAAGCTGAGCAAGAGTGCCGCCAGGAGAGCGGCTACCCCTACCAGCGCCAGGTCCTTGTACAGGAGGAGGGCAATGCTCGTGCGCCTCGGCCGTCGCCGAAGCCAGGCGAGGGCAGTGCCCGCGTCCTCGGTCCCGGTGGCACTGGCCAGGTCGCCATGGGCCAGGGCTTCCTCCGCCGCCACCAGGGCAGCGAATACGCCCAAGCCCAAGACAGAAGCGGCGAGCTCTAACCAGCCTCCAGCGTCCATGTTCTTCTAGTTCTAAAGTTGTGGAGCCCGTGTCATTGCAGGGCCCGCAGGTCTTCTGTCGTTGCGAGTCCTTCCGCAGAAGGACGAAGCAATCCGCATCTCAACGCATAACCAGGGGGCGGATTGCTTCGCTGCGCTCGCAACGACACTAGAAGTACCCCCTGGGGGTCTCGCAACTACAATAAGAGTACCCCTACTTCAGTTGGAACCACGAGTGCTCGGCCAGGTGTTCGTCCGGAGTGTTGCAGGCCGTGCAGTAGGGCTTGTCCAGCACGTCCACCAGCACCCGCATCTTGTCGTAGGTCTTTCTCTCCGGGTCCCAGTACCAGACTATCTGCTCCTCGATGCGCTGGGCGACCTGCAGCGGTTGATGGCAGTAGGGGCAGTTGGGCTGTCGCTTCTGGGTGACTGCCTGGTGCAGCTCGTCCTCCATGTCATCATGGTGGTGTGCGTGCTCGTGGTCATCAACGCCGGGGATGTCCATGGTGTCCTACTCCTTCTCTTTCTCTTTGACGCGCTCAGGGCGCCTCACCTGCGCCGGGACCCCGTAGGCGACCTCGCCGGGGCCAATGTCGTGGGTGACCACTGAGCCTGCGCCGGTGACGGCGCCTTCCCCGACGCGGACGGGGGCCACCAGCATGGTGTCGCTGCCGATAAAGGCCTTGGCCCCGATGTGGGTAGGATGGTGGTCCCGACCATCGAAGTTGCAGGTGATGGTCCCCGCGCCGATATTCACGTCCGGACCGATGGTGGCGTCACCCAGGTAGCTGAAGTGGCCTGCCTTGGCGCCGCGGCCCAGCCTGCTGTTCTTGACCTCGACGTAGTTGCCGAGATGCACGCCGGTCTCGATGTAGGCGCCGGGACGCAGGTGGCTGAAAGGCCCGACGTCCACGTTGTCCTCGATGGTGGCCCCTTCGATGACCGAGCTGACCACGCGGCAGTTGTCCCCGATAGTCGAGTCGCGGACCAGGCTACCGGGCCCCAACTGGCACCCACGCCCGATGTGTGTCGCCCCCAAGAGCATGGTGGAGGGGTAGACGACGGTGTCCTCCCCGACCTGCACGCCGGCGTCAATGAACGCCGAGGGTGGGTCCACCAGCGTAACGCCGGCCAGCATCAGGCGCTCTCTCACCTGCTGGCGAAGGTGGGCCTCTGCCTGAGCAAGCTGGACACGGTTGTTGATGCCCATCACCTCCACGGGGTCCGCTGCGGCGATACCGTGCACCGACAAGCCCATCTGGACCGCCAGGCCAATCAGGTGCGTAACGTAGTACTCCCCATTGGCGGCGCGGGGCACCACCGACAGGTGCGGCCATAGCCACTCGGCGTTGAAGGCGTAGATGCCGGCGTTGACCTCCGCTATGTTGCGTTGGGACTCGCTGGCATCGGCATCCTCCACGATGCCCAGGATGCGGCGGACGCTATCACGCACTATGCGGCCCAGCCCTTGCGGCTGGGGCATCACAGCCGTGACCAGGGAGACCGTAGCCCGGCTGGTCTCATGGTGGGACATGAGTGCACGCAGCGTTAGCGGTGAGACAAGGGGGGTGTCCCCATTGAGCACCAGGACGTAGTCGCTGGATGACTCGAGGGTCCCGATACATCGGGATGCCTGGGCCAGCGCATGGCCGGTGCCTAATGGTTCCTCCTGGAGCGCGTACTCGACACATGGCCCGAGGTCTGGTCTCGCCGCGCGGACGGTCGGCGACACCACCACAATCAATGAGGCTGGTTGTACCTCCCTTGCAGCGTCAACGACGTAGCGTAGCATCGGGCGGCCAGCCAGGGGATGGAGCACCTTGGGTGTCTGCGAGCGCATGCGCTTGCCCACCCCTGCCCCCAGCACCACCGCAGCCCACTTAGACATTCATTGTCCCTCTAACCCCTGTCGTTCCTATGAAAAAGCCCCCGTTTTTCATCCGGCGTGGTGGCCGGACCAGCGGCCATGCACAGTTGCGAGGAGCGTAGCGACGAAGTCCCGATGTATCGGGATAGTCTCCACGTACTACCAGGGGGGCCGGGTTGCTTCGTCCTTCTCTGGAAGGCCTTGCAACGACCATAGGGGCCACCACCTGCGCTGATTGTGGAGACTCCAATCTCACAAACATACTGCCTGGCGGAGAGGGCGGGATTCGAACCCGCGGACCAGTCACCCCGGTACACCGCTTTTCGAGAGCGGCCCCTTAAACCTCTCGGGCACCTCTCCCCATTCCTCCGTGGGATTATAGCATAGGCATGGCCGAAGCCACGGCCCGTTTGTCGTTGCGAGCCCTTCCGCAGAAGGGAGAAGCAATCCGTATCTCCACGCATAACCAGGGGGCGGATTGCTTCGCTGCCCCGTCGCTTCTCTCAGGGCTTCGGCTCGCAACGACAGTACAAGTACCCCCTCGGGCCTTAGCAAAGGCAAGGGACAGGGCGCCGCCTTGCCCCTACTCGTTCGGGCTCAAGGGGACGAGGCTGCCGGGAAGCTCAAGGGGTTGCTGGGTGGCCTGGTATTCTTGAGGTTGCAGGGCAGGAAGGCCGCTGGCGATGGCTTGGGGGGTGGGGCTGAACTGCTGGAGAAACCCGAGCACGACTTCCTGCAGTTGCCAGGCGTAGGCCCCGTTCAGGATGTCTGTTCCGTGCTCGGTGCCTGGCAATATCCTGATTTGACGGGGGCCGCGAGCGTTGTCGTAGAACCATCGGGCGCTGGTGACTGCTGCTTCATCGTACTCGGCTGCAATGAACATGGCTGGGACTTTGATCTCGCTCATTGCCGAACGGAGGCTGAGTCCCAGTATCTCCACTGGAGAGGATACGGTCACCACCCCGCTCACGCCGGATAGCCTGCGCCCGGCCCCAGCCACTGCCCGGAGGGAGGCTGTGCCTCCCATGCTGGCCCCCACCAGGTAGATGTCCTTGGCTCCCCTGGCCTGGAGGTAGGTGATGGCTGCCCGCACGTCCCGGTGAACGTCGGGCACGTTCCGATACCCTTCCGATTCGCCGAAGCCGCGGAAGTCAAAGGTGAGCACCTGGTAGCCCCGCTCGCTCAGGAAGAGGGCGAAGTCGTACCACTGGCTCTGGTCATCAGGGTACATATGGGCGAGGATGACCGCGACCCCGCCTTTCCCAAAGACATGCCCGCTGAGGCGGTCCCCGTTGAGGGCGGGGATGATGGCGCAGGGGACCACGCGGGGCGGCCTGCGCGACTCGACAGCGGGGGCGTACACCACGGATAGCAGCAGAAAGGATGCCAGAAAAGGGAGAAGGAAAGACTTCAGCGGTCTCATGCCGTTGCCTCCTGGCGAGGATTATAGCACGGGCATAGGCATGGCCAAAGCCACGGCGTAGACGTAGACAACGTAGGGGCATGGCGTGCCATGCCCGACGGTTTACCCGTCGCTGCGAGGCCCAGCAGGTGCGTTTTCTTGTCGTTGCGAGGAGCGTAGCGACGAAGCAATCCGCCCCCCTGGTTATGCGCTGAGAAATCCCGACCAGTCGGGACTTCGGCCCTTAACGGGGCCTCGCAACGACAAAGGGCGTAGCGCCATGCCCCTATAGGTCGTAACGGTTGGTGCGCCTTAGGCTATGCCGCAGCGCTTCTTCAGGGTCTCCCACTCGGCGTCCACCTGTGCCTGGATGGTCTGCACCAGGGCCTCCTGGCCGGGACGCAGCAGGTGCGCGAACCGCCCCTGGGGTTTGAGCCATTCGCTGACGGCGACCTTTGCCTTGGGCATCTGGGTGAGCTTCCACTGCCCGTGGTCTACCTCGTACAGAGGCCAGAGGCAGGTGTCCATGGCCAGCTTGGACAGGTTTACTGCCTGGTCTGAGTCCACCTTCCAGCCCAGCGGGCAGGCGGACAGCACGTTGATGAACGTCGGCCCTCTGGCGGCCACGGCCTTCTCCACCTTGGTCACCAGGTCACGCCAGGCGTGAATGGCCCCCTGGGCCACGTAGGGCATGTTGTGGGCTGCCATGATGGCCGTCATGTCCTTGCGCAACTCTCGTTTGCCGGACATGGCGCTGCCCACCGGCGAGGTGGTAGTCCAGGCGCCGATGGGGGTGGCCCCACTGCGCTGGATACCGGTGTTCATGTACGCCTCGTTGTTCAGGCATACGTAGACGAAGCGGTGGCCTCGCTCGACAGCCCCGCTGAGCCACTGGAGGCCAATGTCGTAGGTCGAGCCATCGCCGGCCAGCACCAGGAAGGTGATGTCCTGGTCCTTCACCTTCCCCTGGCGTATCAGGGAATTGTAGGCAGCCTCCACGCCGGAGATGGTGGACGCCGCGTTCTCAAAGGCGTTGTGGATCCAGGGCACCTTCCACGAGCTAAAGGGGTATGGCGTGGAGGAGACCTCCAAGCAGCCGGTGGCGTTGGCTATGATCACCGGGCCGGGGATGGAGTTGAGCACCATGCGCACGATAATAGGCTCGGCGCAGCCGGGGCAAAGCCGGTGGCCGGTGGCCAGGCGGTCCTGCCTGGTGGCGAGCTCTTTCAAACTTACAGGCATTTCCTTAACCTCGAACCGAGTAGTAGCGAATGGGAGACCCCTGGATGCCCTTCGGAGACACCTGGAGCAGCTCCCGGTATAGGTTGGTCACATCGCCGGGGCTGGTGTCTCGGCCACCGATGCCGAACACGAAGTTGACCACCGAGGGGCGCAGGCCCTTTTGGAACAGGGATGTGACCACCTCCAGGTATAGCGGGTGTCCCTGGCCGCCGAAGGAGATGGCCCGGTCCATTACGCCCACTACCGGCACACGGGCCAGGGCCTGGGTGATGGCGTCGCCGGGGAAGGGGCGGAAGCAGCGCACCTTGAGCAGACCAGCCTTGACCCCCTGCGCCCTCAGTTCGTCCACGGCGACTTTGACGGTGCCCGCGGTCGAGCCCATCACCACCAGGGCGACCTCAGCGTCGTCAAGGCGGTAAGGCTCCACCAGGCCATAGCTGCGCCCGGTGAGCCGCCCGTACTCGGCGCCCACCTTCTGGATGACGTCCAGGGCCACGTCCATGGCGTGGACCTGCTGGTACTTGATCTCGAAGTGGAAGTCGGCCAGGGTATTGGGGCCATGGGTGGCTGGGTGCTCCAGATCGAGCAGGGAGTACCTGGGCTTGTAGGTGCCGACGAACTCCTTGGCCACGTCGTCGGGCAGGACCTCGGCCCGCTCGGTGCCATGGCTGAGCACGTATCCATCCAGACAGTCCATTATGGGCAGCAGCACGTCAGGGTGCTCAGCGATACGCACAGCCTGGAGGGCGTTGTCGTAGGCCTCCTGGCCGTTCTCGGCGAAGATCTGAATCCAGCTTGCATCTCGGGAGCCCATGGCGTCCGAGTGGTCACACAGGATGTTGAGCGGGGCGGAGAAGGTGCGGTTGGCCATGTGCATGACGATGGGCAGCCGCATGCCCGAGGCCACGTAGAGGACCTCCCACATCAGGGCCAGGCCCGGCCCCGCGGTGGCGGTGTGGGTGCGGGCGCCGGCCGAGGCCGCGCCGATGCAGGCGCTCAACGCCGCGTGCTCGCTCTCCACGTGGACCAGCTCCGTGCTCACCAGCCCGTCAGCTACGAACTGGCTGTACGCCTCGACGATAAGCGTCTGAGGGGTGATGGGGTAGACGGCTACCACATCGGGGTTGGCCTGGCGCATGGCCTGGGCGACCAGTCCCGCCCCGTTGAGGGCGACCGCCTTGCCCTTGACAGCAGTCTTGGTGGCGGCCATGCTATACGGCCTCCCGGAGGCTCATTTCCTCCACCATCTTGATGCACTTGACGGGGCATACCTGGGCGCAGATGCCGCAGCCCTTGCAGTGGACCAGGTCTACGCCCTGAAGCTTGGCCTCCTTGACCTGTATGGCCACGTCGGGGCAGTAGAGCCAGCACATCATGCAGTGGGAGCAAGCGTCCATATCTATGATGGGGCGGTTGGCCCGCCAGCCGCCTGTCTCGTATTTCACTGAGTTGCCAGGATCGAGCACGATCCCTCCGATGGGTAAGTCTCTCCACGTGTTGTTCGCCATATCTCCTATCCCTCTTGCGTCTCTGAGTAGCTGCGATGGAAGGCCTCGACGTTGGCCTCGACGACCTTCGGGGATACCCGTGAGCCAAGGCGGTTCTTCACCTCCTGAATGGCAGCCTCCTTGCTGACCACGGGTATTGCCTTGAGCAGCGCACCCACCATAGGCGTATTGGGGATGTTGCGGCCGATGGTGTCCATAGAGATGCGCGTCGCGTTCACCGTGAAGACGCGGGCATCCTTGATGTTCAGCTTGGAGCGGACCTGCTGTGGGGTCAGCGTGGAGTTTATGAGCAGGGTCCCCCCCGGCTTGAGTCCGGAGACGAAGTCCACCACGCCCAACAGCGTGGGGTCCAGGAGCACCACGACATCCGGTTCGGCAATGGTGCAGTGGTGGCGAATGGGCTGGTCGCTCACCCTGGTGAACGCGCGCACCGGAGCGCCTGCCCGCTCGGCCCCGAAATCGGGGAACGAGAAGAAGTGTTTGTTGTCCGCCAGTGCTGCCCCCGCCAACATCTCGCTGGCGGTGATAACCCCCTGGCGTGCCCGCCCGTGCCAGCGGATCTCAATCAGATTAGCCTTGCTGCCCTTGTCCGTCAAACAGACCTCCGCAATATTGTTCACCTGAGTGTGCTCAGGGACAAAAGTATGGTGCCCCTGGAGGGACTCGAACCCTCGCGGCCGGCTCCGGAGGCCGGTGCTCTATCCCCTGAGCTACAGGGGCACAGACTAAATGATAGCGTATTTGACTCGTACCTCGCAACCTAGCGAGGACCACCCAAGAGTAGCGATTCGGCTTTGGCAGCCTCACCCGCAGGGTGAAACGCCGCCGGTCCACTGTCATTCTGAGCCCCCGCGGCTCGGGGCGAAGAATCCGTAGCCCTCGGCTGGCCACGGGGGACGGATTCTTCACTCGTCGGGGTGCGGCGGGGCGCCGTTCACAGAACAAGTG
>Ga0080064_1001493_pt1 | contig 46710 bp, 38 predicted proteins | sample Subgrocontami54m_FD_69260 | JGI IMG/M metagenome (GOLD analysis project Ga0080064, IMG submission 69260) | Subsurface groundwater microbial communities from S. Glens Falls, New York, USA - GMW46 contaminated, 5.4 m (SPADES assembly) (version 2) ...
CCCGCCTCTTGACAGGCGCGCAGATGATGCAGGAATTGCTTCTCATACCGGAGCAGAATTCCATCGGAAGTCTCCCGCTCATCGGTTGGATGGACGGAAACCGGGATCTGCTGAAAGAGCGCCAGCAATCTTCCCGCATCGGCCACCTTCCGCAAGAGCGATTCCTTCGACCCGTCCGAGAGAAAAAAACGGGAGAGCCGGAGCGGACGAAACAAGACCCGCTTCAAGCTGGCCGAAGGGTAATGTTCCATGAAAAGGATCTTCTCCTCCGGGAGCCGTCCATACGGCCGGGGCGCCCTGAAGCGGTCGGTCTCTTTGAATGCCTCATAAGTCAGCCGAAGCCCCTGAAATTCATTTTCAACGGTGGAACGGTCGATCTGAGGATGAAGGTATCTTTTTAAAAAGACGCTCTTTTCCCGCTTTCCTCCTTTGGAAAAAAACGTCACGATAAATTTTTCCGCATTCTCTCCCTCTTCCGCGATCGGAAGGATTTTGAAAGACCAGTCCGGAGAAAATCCGAACCGCTCCCAATGATTCTGCTGCTCCCGGGCGACCAGTGATTGAAGCTGGAAGATCTGCAAGGTTTTATCCATTTTCAGCATGATGGCCTGTTGGCGCCGCCTTTCCTCTTTCGCCGTCTTCGCCCGAGAAAGAAGGTCGAAGCGTCTTGACCACCCGCGCCGGATTGCCTGCCACGACGGTATTGGGGGGCACATCGGCCGTGACGACAGCGTGCGTGGCGACCACCGCCCCCTCGCCGATCGTCACCCCCTTCAAAACGGTCGCATTGGAGCAGATCCAAACGTTGTCTTCAATGATGATCGGGCGTCCCTCTTCCTTCGGGGCAGACTGATGCTGCGCCCGCCGGACCGGATCGAGCGGGTGGCCGTCGTAGCCGATGAGGCTGACCCGGTCGGCCACCAGAACATTCCGACCGATTTTGATCATCGATCCCACCGTGATCGTCACCTGGTAGCCGATGTACGATCCGTCCCCGATATAGAGAGCGGGCTTCTCCCAGACGGTCGCGCCGCTGAGCGTGGTGATCCCGTTGAGGGTCACCTTGTCTCCGATGTAAATATCGAGATGACCTTCAATCCAGGGAATCCCATTGACCAGGCAAAAACGATCCCCGACTTTACGGCAGATGCTTTTAAAAAGGGGCTCATTGTAGAAAACCCTTTTTAGATAACTCCCGAACGCTTTTCTCGATTTACGCTCGTAGTAAAGAAAGCGGTGGAGCGGGGGAATCGTCGGGGACTTGATATGTCGGATCCGAACGGCCAATTGGTAGAGGCCGTTATAGAAGACCCCTTCCCTCCTCCGAATTTTCAGCGCCAGCTGCTGCAAGCCCATCTTTTGTTCCTTTATACCGTCATTCCCGCCCAAGCGGGAATTCAGAAGTCATTGAACGAGACCTGGATTCCCGATTAAATATTCGGGAATGACGCATGAGCGTTTTTCCGACATCCCTTTTGTTTATGGCTGATGACTCATGGCCAGTTTTTCAGAAGACTCGCTTCCCGCCCTCAAATCGAGATCGGTGTCGTCGTTGAGAAACCGGGAGAGGAGCTCGACTTTGTCGTCCCAGCTCTCCCTTTCCATCGTCTTGGAGCGCTCGGGCGACGGACCGGTTTTTTCGTGATTTAAAATCTGCGCCACATGGCTGATAAACTCGTCATGGTCGGACGCGATTCGAATATCCCCTCCCAGGCTGCGAACCTCCGGAAGATCGGATGACACCACCGGCAGGCCGGCCGCCAGGTACTCCCGCAGTTTCAGCGGATTGGCAAAACGGGTCAGGGTGTTCACGACAAAGGGGAGGATGGCGACATCGAACGCTTTGCAATACGCCGGAAGGGTCTCGTAAGGCCGCTTCCCCAAAAGATGAACGTTCTTTAATCCTGAGACCAAAGAGAGATCGGTCTGGGACGAGCCGAGGATCACCACCGACCACTCCGGATGTTGAAGCGCCATCTTCCGGATCAGCGCCAGATCGACCCAGTCGGCGATCAGCCCGTGGAATCCGATGATCGGATGCGGCAGGCGCGCCACATCGGCCGGGATCTCGACGGCAGGGTCGAGCGCCTTCTTGAAGTGATCGTACTCGACCCCATGACGGACCAGATGGGTGTTCGGATTTAATTTCCGCTTGCTCTCTTGCAGCGTGCTCGCCGATACGATGACCAGATCGGCTTTCTGCAGGAGCGTCTCCTCCATTTTCCGGATCGCCGATTGAGGCGCATCGGAGAAAGCGGAGAATTCATCGACACAATGGTAGATGACCTTCGTCTCGCCAAGCCGCCCGACCACATCGGCCGACGACGGCGCGAAGGTCCAGGTGATCGGCTTTTTGAATCCGAGCTCCTTCAGCTTGCGCCGGAGCATCTTTGCCAAGATCCACTGATTGATCTTGCGAAGCGCTTTGGAATGGTAGAAGGGGATCATGACCGGCGAGAAGACATAGAGATTCTCCTCCACCTGCTTGACCCCGTTGAAGAATTGATTGATCTTCTTAAAAATGCGCTGGATATCGTTCCGATTGACCTTCGGGCTCCGGTTTCCAATCGAATTGACCCAGAGGATTCGGTTCTTCCGGGCCAGCCGCTTCATGATATGCTTTTTGCTGAGCGGCTCCCCGTCCCAATCGTTTGCAAAACAGATGATCTCTTTTCCTTCTACCATATGCAGCTCCTCTTATCGCTCCTTATTTGGTAAACGTTTTACCTCTCCCGGCATCTTCGGGTTGTTTACAAAACTTTTCTGGCCATCGCCTTCAAGCGCTTCGGCACCGGCAGGTGGAGCATCTTAAAGGGCGCTCTTCCTCCCTTTACGATCTTTTTCCATACCTGATAAAGTCGCTCTACTTTTGCGAATTGACGCTCCTGCATCGGGGTGAGCTTTCCTTCCGGCGCGAAGACGATCCCTTTTCGCTCGGCGTAAAACGCCCCCTTCGACAGGGCCGTCAGGAGCAAGGAAGGGGTCAGCGACTCCGCCTCGATCCAGGTCCCCATTCCGGTATATTGTGTTTTCCAATGAAAATCGATCCCGTAAAATCCGAGCGCCTCCGGGTGGATGCTCCGGGTCTCTTTTAAAAGACCATAATTCCAGAGGGCCGGCGCAAACCGGCCGTTGTATTTGGTATTCCAAAGCTCAATTCCGTCCAGGAACTTCTCCATCGGCGCGATCACGGGATGAAGCGGAGGATAGGGATGGGCCAGAACCGCCAGACCTCCCAGGCGATGAATGGTGTGGGTCATCGCGAGCGGATCTTCCTCCCGCTCATAACGGTCGATGCCGTAACCGAGCAGGTGAAGACTTCCCGATCCGGGCCCCAATAAGTCGCCGTAGGCGAACTCCAGGCCGGGAACCATACAGAACGCTTCATCCGAGAGGGCGCGGCAGCGGTCAACATATTCCGCCATCTTTTCGGGATCCATCGACTCGGCGTGATCGCTCATCATCAGGAACTGGAATCCCCTTTTCTGAAAATGGGCCTTTAGCTCCTCCGGGGTCAACTCTCCATCGGAAAAGGTGGTATGAAGATGGAGCGCTCCTTTAAACCGCTTTTTCATTTTTGATCATTCCTTTTGATTTCCCAAGGCGCCCCGGCAGTTTCGCAAAAATAAAATGAAGCCATTCGATCACCTCCGGAAAGGGATCTTCCCTTCGGAAGGTGTCGTAGACCATCCCCCTCCGCGCGCTCTTTAAAAAAGAGACCAGCGTCGGCCACCGTTTCGGAAAAGGGCCCGGCCAACCGGCCGGCGCTCCCCGCAGGACCTCCAGAAGATGCCGGCAATCCCCCAGAAACCACCGGCAGAGAAGATCGGTCTGATAGGAGATCTCGGCGACCGGCTTTCCCTGCTCCATCTCCAGCAGAAGCGTTGGGAAATCGACCCCTGCGGCAATCGCCAGAGAGAGCGAATTCCAGAATCGCCCGTTGATCTCCATCAACGCGGGGGCCGCGTTGCCTTTGTCCCATTTGAATTCGACCATCGCCACCCCATGCCATTCCACCGCTTCGAGCAGCGTGATCGCGTGCGCCTTCAAAAGCGGATCGGGAGAAATACTTCTCCGCAACGCGCTGCCGGAGCCGGTCGGACGAACGTCCCGAACCCGCTCATGCGCAAAAAAAACTTTCGGCTTTCCATGATCAAAAAGGGTATAAATCCCGTATCCCTTGCCCGGCGAAAAAGACTGAACCAGCGGAAGGGGAATCTCCTGATGGATGTGAAGGTACTTCTTCAGGAATTCATCCGGCCCGAAGGCATAGGAGGCCCCCCCGCCTGAAACGATCCGGTCCCCGTTCCAATAGGAAGACCACTTCGGCTTGATGACCACCGGGTAGGGGAGCTTTTTCGACAGCGCCGGGAGCTCCAGCAGGCTTTCGATAAACCAGGTCTCCGGCGTCGGCACCCCTTTTTTCATTGCCAAAGAAAGGGTCTCGGCTTTGTTGAAAACCTTCAGGATCGTTTCGTGCGATGCGAGGGGAAGCCGCACATACGGGAGAAATCTCTCGCGATGGGCCGAGATTGGCAGCAGCGCCGCTTCGGTCATCGGAAGAAGAAAATCGTACTTCTCTCTTTTCACCTCGTCCAAAAGCCACGCGATGAAGGCGCTGACGCTTTGGGAGGGAGAGGGGTAAACACGTCTCTGGCGACAAAACCGGGAGAACCCGGCCTTGGAGAGCGGGGTCGTCTCCCCGACGACCACCTCCCACCCCTGCTTCCCCAAAGAGCGCGCGGCCGCCAGGGCATGGTTGTGAGACCCGTCCGTGATGAAAACTTTCATGATGCTTTCTCCACTCCGACCGTGGGGGTAAAATCGACCTTGTCTTCCCGTCGGACGAACCGCTGCCAGAGGCTCTTGAATTTTTCGACCCAGTCCGACGCGCCATCAATCTTACATTTGAAGTCGAAGAGGGTATCGTGATCGTAGATCGGAATCCGTTTGAGGGTATACGGATTGTCTCCCATTTGATTCGCGCCCCATCCGGTCGTGCAGGCGACGGCGTACCCCGCCTTCTTCAGCGCTTCCTCGGTCGCAGGATTGAAGTCGCCGTAGATCGGAGAACCGAATGGATAGGAAAAGGAGGAGACCGCCGCCTGAAGACGCTCTTCCAGGATCTTTTTGGAATGGCCGACCTCTTCCGCTGTTTCCGCCCGGTTGAGGGTCGAGAGGGAGCGGTGCGAACAGGTATGAGAGCCGATCGACATGCCGTTTTGTTTCATCTCATTCAGCATCTCCCAGGTCATCGGAAGCCAGTGGTCCGGATGCGCCTCCCGATCGGCCAGCGCCGGCGCGTCCCATTGAAGATGCTCGAAGAAATCCTGCCGCCCGGTATAACCGACGATCACGAAAAAAGTGGCCGGCAACCGATATTTTTTCAGAATCGGGTAGGCGTAGAGATAGTTGTCCCGAAAGCCGTCATCGAAGGTCAGGACCACTTTTTTCCTACTTCCGGGGAGCCGCTCCCCCCTCAACCAGTGGCCAAGCCCTTTTAATGTCAGCACCTCGATCTTGTTTTCGGCGAGATATTTCATCTGCGCCTCGAAGGCGTCTATCGAAACATTGCAATAGGGGACTTTCTCCTCCGGCGGCAGATTTGAAACCTTGTGGTACATGAGAACACGCGCCTCTTCTTCCCGTTTAAAGAGATCGAAAAAAAGATAGAAGGGATAAGAAAGGCGCACCAGCCGCTTCATCCCTTTCTGGAGCATTCTTTTAAGATAAAACCGCATCGGATTTCTTCCAGAGAAAGGGGACGTTCAATGCAATCCCCAGTTGTTGTTTGAGGGTGAGCGATCCGGTGGCAGGGATCGCATGTTCACCTTTTCGGATCTCGAACCGGCCGGCGCGAAGCTCGTCCAGAATGGCGGAAGCGGTTCGCTCCGCCCGAACCGTCACCGAGATCCCCCGGTCCTGCTCCCCCTCATGGAAATCGATGCCGCCGTAGCCGTGAAACATCGGGTTGGCCTCTCTTAATTTTTCCAACGCCAGGAGCAGGCGGAGGGAAGGGGATCTCTCGCCATGATACCGGCCGTTCCAGATTTCCATGCCGTTCAGAGAGCCGACGTGCGGATAGATCATATTGACCGCCTCCGGCAGCGGATGGGCCCATACCGCCACCCCGCCCGCCCCCCGGATCCGGTCAATCAGCTCTCCGATCGACTTTCCGCTCACCTTTTTCCGGAGTCCGAACCCGAGGATATGAATGTCCGGCCCCAACGAAAACTCCAGGCCCGGTATCAGCAAAAACTCGGAATCTGAAAGGAAGCGGCAGGCCTCGATCCAAAGCTCGAGGCTGGCGTCATCCATGTCCTCTGCATGTTCAGTCAATCCCAGGAAGTGATACCCTTCTTTTTGAAAACCGGCTTTACATTTCTGCAGCGACCATTCGGCATCGGAAGAGTAATTACTATGGATGTGCAGCCCCCCGACCAACGGCCCGCTCCCGTTTTTATCCACGGCTCTCCTCCTTCGGATGCAGTGATCCACCCTGCGGAGGCAGGGCCCCCTCCTGCCGGTAGGGAATATCCGCAAAGGAAAAAAGCAGCCATCCCAGTTCATAGGGCCGGCACTCCCGGTCGATCGTCAGCAGCGGCGGGCGGTCGAGGCCGGAGACCCACTCCGTCGGGCCGATGAAGCTCGAAAATTTATTGAAGTAGATCACCTTCGCCAACGGGAATTTCCGCTTCATCGATCTCCAGATCAGGGCGTGCTCCAGATCGATGAACATGAATTGAAGCGGGTTCTCCCCAAAAATCCATGGCAGCCCTTTTTGGATCTCCCGGCTGAAGTCCTCCCCCGAAACGGCGGAAAGCCCCTTCAGCCCCAGCGGCGCCATCGCGTGCTGGTGGACGGAGTAGATCGGATAGGGATCGACGACCCTGCCGGTCTGTGTGTTGTAATGCCATGCCCATTCTCCCCTTTTTCCCTGGAAGCGGCAAAAGGCGCGGGCGCAATGCCCGGCGTTCGAGAGCGCCTCCGGATCGGAGAACATCCTGGCATACTGCGCGAAAGCATAGGCGCCGTAGACCTGCGCGTCAAAAAAGCCGAGCCGGCTGCGAAGCGGCTCCCACCAACCGTTCGAGACCTGCCTTGAAAAAATAAAGAGGCCGGTTTCCGGAATGAAGTTCCGTTTCAGAAGGCGGTAGACCTCGCGCGCCATTTCGATAAAGGCCCCTTTTTCCTGCGGGGAAGCGGCCTTGGATGCTTCAATCAGACCGACCAGCAGCCAGGAGAGCTCGGTGGTCGCATAGACCCCGTTCCCCTGCTCCTGATAGAAAGGGCCGAACGAGGTCATTGCCATCTTAATCCGAGAATCGACCTTTCCGGTCAGTTCGCAATAGGCCCAGAGGATCAGTCCGAGCGTTCCGACATTGCGGGTCGTCGGGATCGACCGGATCGTCTGATTTAGAATTTCATAAAGATCGAAGCGGACCGGCCAGCCATTTTGCTGCGCGCGGTGCAGCCCCAGGAGGGTCATTGCCGTGTACCGAAGCGAGATTCCTTCCGGCTTCGGCCCATTTTTCCCGTCCCGGACCGTGAAACAAAAGAGCCCTTCTTTTTTCATCAGCATCTGCTCCAGCCCCGTCAAGGAAAGGAGCATCAGCGGGCGGATTTTCTTCTCAAGGCTTCCCGCCGTTGATACTTTAGAAACGTCCTGAAGATGCGCTTGCGGCATTCCATAGCTGCTCATTGACTCCCCCTCTGAAGCGGTAACGCTTGTCCCAAGGACTGATTGATTATTTCTGCGTGATGAAGATACGGTTCCAATATTCCAATATCAACAACGTCCAGATCTCTTTATGGTGAGAGTACGGGCGTTCACTCTCCTCTTTTAAGAGCTGCGCGATCTTTTCTTTGCGCATCACCTGCCCGACCAGAGAGTCCGGCTCCGTCAGAAGCTGGCGCGCCGCCGGGATCACCTCTTTCTGGAACCAGGCGGCCGGGATCGGGAATCCTTTTTTGGGACGCTTCAAAATCGTCGGCGGAAGACGGTTTTCCATCGCCTTGCGGAGCAGAACCTTCCCGATTCCTTTCGACAGCTTCAGCCGGACCGGCAGCGTCGCCGCGAACTCGACCAGTTTGTGATCGAGGAAAGGAACCCGCAGCTCCTGAGAGTTGGCCATCGTCATCTTGTCGGCTTTCAGTAAAATCTGGTCGGGCAGCCAGACCTTCGTATCGATATAAAGCATCCGGTTGATCGGGTCGAGGCCGGCGGTCTTCCGGTAATATTCCTTAAACAGCGCGGCGACCGATGAGCCCGCTCCCCTCGCCCGCTCCGACAAAAGATCCCGCTTGGCAGATTCGGTAAAGACGCGGGAGACCCCCCAGTAGCGCTCTTCCAGCGGCCGGCCGATCCACTCGCCATATTTTTTCCAACGGGCCGAACGGCTGGCCGATAAAACGGTGGAAAGAGCAGAAAGAAGCGGCATCGGAACGCGCTTCTGGATCGAATCGATCATTGCCATTTTTTGATAGAGGCCGTAACCGGCCAGAATTTCATCGGCCCCCTCTCCGGAAAGAACGACGGTGACGTCCTTCTTCGCATACTTCGAGATGAAGAAGAGGGGAATGCTGGAGGGGTCGGCCATCGGCTCATCCAGGTGCCAGACCATCTTCGGGATGAAATTCTGAAAGGCCGCCGCCTCCAGCCTGAACTCGTGATGATCGGTCCCGAGATGCTTCGCCACGGACCGGGCGTAAGCCAACTCGTTCGATTCGGCGTCGTCCCCTTCATAACCGATCGAGAAGGTCTGGATGTTGCGGGCCCCCTCCGGGTTCATCTCCCGCATCATGGCGACAATCGCGCTGGAGTCGAGTCCTCCGGATAAGAAGACCCCCAGCGGCACCTCGCTCATCAGGCGCATCTGGGTCGAGTCCTTCAAGAGCGACTCGAATTTTTCCAGCGGATCTTCCTCCCACGCTTTCTCTTCGCGAAATTCAATGTCCCAGTAACTTTGGGTCTTCACCTCGCCGTCTTTGAGAAGGAGAAAGTGCCCCGGCATCAGCTTGAAGATATTCTTGAAGAGGGTCTCCGGACCCGGCACATAGCGGAGCGAAAGATACGGATCGAGACCCCCCCAGTTGACCGACCGCTCCACCCCCGGCACTTCCAGGAGTGATTTGACCTCCGAGCCGAAGATAAAGGCATTGCGCGTCTGTGTGTAGTAAAGCGGTTTCTTCCCCATCCGGTCCCGTGCCAGGAACAGCTGTCGTTTTCGGCTATCCCAGAGGGCGAATGCGAACATCCCCTGGAAGTATTGAAGGCAGCCCGGGCCGAATTCTTCATAGCCGTGGACGATCACCTCCGTATCGGAGTTCGTGACGAATGTGTGCCCCCGTGAGATCAGCTCCGCGCGAATCGACTGAAAGTTGTAAATCTCGCCGTTGAAAACCACCTGGATCGTGCCGTCTTCATTGGTCATCGGTTGATGTCCGCCGGCCCGATCGATGATCGAAAGCCGCCGATGCCCCAGCCCGACCCCCGGCGCGACAAAATAACCCCCTGCATCCGGACCGCGGTGAGAAATGAGGTCGGTCATTCTTTCGAGCACCGCCCGATCGATCGGCTTTCTTAAATCGTTCTCAACCCAACCTGTAATGCCGCACATTTTAAAACCCTCTTATTTTATGTGGGGCCGGCTTAAGATCTACCTATTCGTTATAGATCCTTACACCAGGTGCGCCTTGCCCCACGCCCTACAAATGAAGAATCAGCCGCCCTTTGTCGCGGGTAAAGTAGATCTTCTTGCCGTTGACCCTGACCTCGTCTACCCCATCGGCGTAGAGAGAGATCGGTCCTGAGATTTCCCCCCACACATGTAAGACCTCTCCGCGATAGGAAAACTCCAGGAACGGGATCGTCCGGGCGCTTTCGAAAAGAAGCTTTCCTTCCCAGTAGCAGGAACGCGCGGAAAGGGCAAAGACCCGGGAAATTTCACCCAGGTAGTCCCTTCTGACGAAAAGAGACTCCCCTTCAAACACCATCGATGAAAGCGCGATCCTTCCCGAGGGAGGAGCGATCATGATCGTATCGGTACAGGTTGAGTTTAAGAGCTCGAAAGCGGTCCCCCCGTCGGCCGAGGGGAAATAGAGTAATTTAAAATCGTGCCGGGAAGACGCTTCATTCGTCTCGGGGTAGAGCACCGTCGTCAACGAAACCGGCAGCAGCCCCTCGTTCCGGATCAAAAGCCGTTTCTCACTCTCCTTCTCCTGCACCTCAATTCCTTTCAGGTGGGTGCCAAGCGGGACCATCCAGGCGCGGGAGCCGGGAAGGGTCAGATGAAACCCTTCCGAGAGATTCCCTTCCAGCCTCGTCTCCGGAGAAAAGGGGAAAATAAGTTCGGCGTCGAACGCCCCTTGACCGGAAAAAATATCATGAACCACCCAGTAGGAAGGCTTGACAAAAAAGATCGATCTTTTTTGCCTCAGGGAGCGATCGCCTTCCGTCGCCAGAAGCTGATTTCCTTCGATGTAATCGAAATCGTCTCCCAGGAAGAAACGGTCAAACGGGCTTTTCCCATTGCCGGCCTGCCGATGCCCTCCCGAAAAAGGAGGGGAGAGAAAGACCGATTCCAAATACCGCCCCACCTCTTTTTCCGAGATGGGAAGTGAAACGACCGACTTGCTACTGATCCCTTTCATAGCGCCCCTCTACATACTTTTTCATAAATTCCCTGAATGAGCACCAGGTTCTGCTCTCTCCCTTCGCCGCCTCGGGAAGAACGCTTTTCCCGAAGCCCGAACTCCATCTGACGCGCCAGATCGGCGACGCTCCCCGCTTCGAAAAGAAACACGCCGCCGGGCCGGTAGCCGACATTGCTGGCGACGGTCGGCACCCCGAGCGCCAGCCCCTCCCGGACGGAAATCGCATCGCCGTCAAAAAAAGTGGGACGGACAAACAGATCCGATTTCTCCATAATCGACAGGCAGACTTCATGCGCCACGTTCCCCAGTAAAAAAATCCGATCCTCCATGTTCCATCTTTTGATCTCAGCCCGGATCTCCGCTTCCCGGCTCCCCGACCCCATGACCAGACACCCCAGGTTCGGATATTTCTGAGCGAGACGCTGGCAGGCCTCGATCAGCAGCTCCGTCCCGTACTCCTTCTCCAGATAGACCGCCGAGGTGATGAGCGGCTGAAACCGCTCCCGCCAGGCAAGCACCCGCTCCGGGAGGGAATGGGAACGGTTTCCCAAGGCAAAAGCGGGAAGGACGATCATCCGGTCGGGATTCACGTTGAGCTTCAAAAGCGCCTTTTCAATTTCTTCATTAACGGCGATGGCCTTTCCTGCCGGCCAGAGGGCGGCCCGGATCAGCATCTTCGCCGCCAGGCCGCTGCCGTCCGAATAGGCCGGCATCAGACCGGAGTGGATCGTCACAATGTTCCGGCGGCCGAAAAGAAACCCCACCCAGGTCGTCACCCAGATGGCAAGCCAGCTTTTGAAATTATGGCCGTTCGTATGAATATGGCTGACAAAACCTTTGTAAGAAAACCAAAACACCCGCCGGAGGAAATCGAAATATCCCTTGACCCGAATCGCCCCTTCTTTCGGAGTGGTTCCGGGCTCGATGTCGATGACGCGGCACTCGGCGCCGTTTTGCGCGAGAAGCCGCGAGAGCTGCTGGACATGGACTGAAATCCCGCCGTAAGGAGGAGGATAATCCCCGATCAACACAATCTTCATCCGGCCGATCCTCTCGATCTCAAAATCTCCCCGTAGAACCGCTCCGTGTCGCGAACCATCCGGTCGAGGGTGAAATAGGTTTCAATCCGCTGCCGGCCCGCTCTTCCCATTTTTTGCCCCAGAGCAGGCTCCTCCAGAAGGCGGAGCAGGCGGTCGGCCAGCGTATCCGGATCTCCGGGCGGAACGATGAAACCGGTCTCCCCGTCGATGACGGCCTCCCGGTTGCCGCCGACATCGGTTGCCACCATCGGAAGGCCCGCCGCCATCGATTCTAAAATGGCGTTTGAAAACCCTTCGGCCAGAGAAGGGAGAACCGAAATCTCCATGCACGATAAGATACGGGGAACATCCTGGCGGGACCCTAAAAAGAGCGTATGCTTTTCGATGGAGAGGGCGCGGGCGCGCGCTTCGAGCTCGGTGCGGCGCTTTCCCGTCCCGATCAGAACGAATTTGACCTTCGGGAAATAAGCGGCCACCCGAACCGCCGCCTCCAGCAAAACGTCATGCCCTTTGATCGGCCAGAGATTCGCCAGGACGCCGATCAGCCGGTCGTCCGGCTGAAATTCAGGCAGCGGCTCCCGAGGAGCACCGGAGGCCGACGCCGCGAATTGAAACCGGTCCATGTCGACACCGTTGTAAATCAGCTCGATTTTATGAGGGTCCATCTTCTCCGAAGCGACCAGCATCCGCTGAACCCCCTGGGAATTGGCCATTACCTTGGCGATCCCGATTGAAAGAAGCTTAAGCGCCCATCGATGCGCCCGGTTCAGCGTATGCCCCATATCGAGCCGATTGGTAATCACCGGAACCCCCGCCATCATGGCGGCCGGGATGCCGACCAGATGGGAATAAAGGTCCTGCGTATGAAGAATTTTCACTTTCTCCCGGCGCATGAAGCGGGCGAGGCGGAGGATCTGCTTGAGCGATTGAGGGTAGAAGAGTTTTCCCCGCACCGGAAAGGCCTCGACCTGGATTTCGCTTCGTTCGAGGACGGGAAGAAGCGGCCCCTCCTTTTTCAGACAGCCGACGATCGGCCGGAACTTTTTTCGGTCCATTTTTCTGACCAGGTCGACCATCTGCATCTCTCCCCCCCCGATATTAAGGCAGTCGACCAGATGCAGGATCGCCGTCCTTTCCAGGCCGGGCCCGGCTGCGGAGGCGGGAGGGCGGACCCCCTGCAAAGAAGGACAATCCTCTCCTTCCGCCTTTTTGAGCAATTCTCCGCCGGAATAAATTCCGTCTGTCTTCGCCCCGGTAGACCGGGAAGAGGGGGGCGGGCTTGGCATGTTCATTCGACTCTCCTTTTTGCCTCTTAGGACTTTGATGCCGCAGGAATACGCTGTCCGACCTGCCGAAACATCCGAACGATTTCTCTTTTCTCATCAAACGTAATCAAATGAGAAGTGAACAAAAAGACCAGGTAGGAAAGGAGGTAGACGACCCCCGACACCCCCAGGCCCACGAAATAAGATGAAAAATGAATTCCGTTTACAAAAAGCACCGGAACGCTGCAAAGGAGAGAGAATACCGCAATGTTGAGGAGGTCCCGCCAGGGGAGAAGCTGGGAGACCGGAAGCGGAACCATCTGAGACATTTTCCAGAGCAACACCGCTTTCGCCAGCGCCAAGACGAGTACCAGCGTGATCACCCCCCCCCGCAGCCCGAACCAGTTCAGGAAGGGAAAAATCAGAATGAGCGTGACGACCAGCTTCATGAAGGTCACCTTCAGAATAAAGCGGGTGTCGGCATAGGCCCTCAAAACCCCCTCCGTGAGGACGACCGCCGTCAAAAGGGTCACGAGGGCGATCCGGAAGATCGGCACGCTTGGAAGATAGGTCTCGGTAAAAAGAAAGATGACAAAGTCGCGGGCGATGAGCTGTAAAAAAACAAACATCGGAAAGAAGACCATCGCCATTTTTTTTGTGATGTCATACCAGAGCGAGACCACCTCCTGGCGCGTCGATTTCTGCCGCAAGGCGGTCATCCGGACGATCAGCAGCTGAGACATCGGGGTGTAGATCAACTCCACGATCGGGAGCTGAAACATGCCGACCGAATAGACGGCGAAGACGGCGGCGCTGTACTGATAGGCGACGACGTAATGGTGAAATTTGTCCTGGGTCACCTGAAGGATCACCGCAAACCCGAAGGGGACGGAGTAGAGCAGCTGCTGCCGGAACGAACCCCATTCAAAGTCCTTCCAGGAGAGATGATACTCTTTGACGATATAGACCAGAACGAAGCAGAAGCGAAAGAAGGCGAAGAGGTTCATTCCCCACATCAGATAAGAGAGCTGGTGGAAGATCAGCAGCGGGATCAGCATGCAGGCGGTCTTGCTCACTTCGGAAACGAAACCGAGCAGGGAGGCCTGGTTGATCTTCTGGGAAGAGATCAAAAGGGCCTCGAAGTAAGCCGAAGAGAGCATCAGGAAAATAAAGATGCCGAGTTGAAAGAGGTAGCCCTCGAGATCGGGATTGTTCAGGTAAACCGCGATGCTCTTTTTGAAGCCAAGCAAAAAAAGGATGGCGATAAAACCCGACCCCTGCAAAAAGACAAACGACTGGACCAGGTAGGTCCGTATCCGTTCCGGCTCCTTCGGAACGAAATAATAAAGACTCTGGATGATCCCGAAGGGAAGCACCATAAAAAGGCTCGAATAGATCAGAAAAATCTGCTTGAACGTTCCGTAGTCCGAGGGGCTCAGGTAACGGGCCAGCACCACCGGAATAAAAAAGGTAAAGGCCGCCGCCAGACCCCTGCCGGTGATGAGAACCAGCGCTTGCCTGCTGATGGAATGAGGCTTCGGCTCCCGCCCGGAAGGAAGGACCGCTTCCGCGCAGCCGGAAGGAACCGGCGCGGGGGAGGCCGGTCTGCAGGTGGGGTCGAGCGTCATTCCCTCTGTCTTCATGCTCATGCGCTTTCATCCTTTCTAATCTGAGAGAGTCGAATCTGACGGAGGGCGATCGCCAGTCCGATAAAGAGATAGGGGGGCCAACTTCGCGCAATCCCGAGTGTCAGGCTGCAAGCCAGAAATCCCCAGAGCGCAACCTCCAGGCCGCGCGCATAGTAATCGGCCTCTTCCCTTTTCAAAACAGATCGATTCCACGCAATCAGCCGGACCGTCGGGGGCGGCTCCGCTTCCCCTCCGGGGTTGCGGCCGCTCTTCGGGCGAACCGTTTGCCGAAGCAAAAGGCGGGACGGAAGATCGCGCCTGCTGAACTTCTGAAGCCCTCTGATCGCCGTGCCGATGAAAGCCAGAAACGTAATCGATCCCAAAAGCCCATTCTCTCCCATCACCTGAATAAACGTATTGTGGGGGGCGCGCCATTTGGTTCCGGCCTCCGGGGGCGCATAAATCGGCCAACCCATGACAAAACAGCCGATGCCGACCCCCAGCAGGGGCCGATCCTGAAGCATGCTGAGACCGGCCCGCCAGGCGTAAACCCGCCCCATCGCCGACTCGTCCTGTTTGAATTTGATAATGGTTTCAGCCCGCTCCCAGTAGGTCGCCGGAGCCAATGCCAGCAGGATGATAAAAAGAATCGAGCCGATCGAAAAATGGAACAGCCGGTGATGAGAGCGAAGGATCAGAAAGAAGAGGACGACCAGAAGGCCGACCTGCCCCCCTCTGGAAAAGGTGACATAGATCGCCAGGGTAAAAATGGCCAACTCTGCCAGAAGCGCCGCTTTGAGAATCCACCTCTTTTCCGATTCAAGCAGGGCCAGGAGGATCGGAACCAGCACCACCAGGTTGTAGGCCAGATCATTCGGATCGGAATAAACACCGATCCAGGCCGCCCGGTATCCTTCGACCAGATCGATTTTTAGCAGATAGTGATAGATCGTTCCGAGCGCAGGGACCAGGGCGGAGAGAACGAGGGTCCATAGAATCTGTCGCACCTTTCTGGCATCATCGACCAGATTGATAATCAGCAGATAGGCCACGGCGAGCTTCAGGGCATTGAGGAAAACCGAAAAGGCATATTCCTTCCAGAGGGCATCGATAATCGACAGCCCTTCCACCGCCGTAAATGCCGCAAACCAGAGCGTCGTCTTATCGCTCAGGCGCCAGGTGGTCCGGGCCGTCTGTTTGGCGGCGAAGAGAAAAATAAAAGAGAGAACCACGACCCCCTTCGCGATCGGAAAATCTTCCAGTTGCGGATAGAGGGTCCCCGGCGTGATATAGAGGAGCGCCACGAATAGAATCAACATCCGATAGGCGACCCGCTCCTGCCACAACGGAGCGCTCTTTTCCAGGCGAGAGGCCGGCGGCCTCAATGCGATCGCGCCGCGCTGCCGCAGCGGGGGAGAAAGCAGCGGGAGGGGTCCTCCTGCTGCTTTCAGAGGAAACAATCCGATAAGAGGCACGCCCGCTTCCTTTTGCTGCAACTTCGAAAGTGAAAATCCCAACGAGAACGCTCCTTAAAACCCTTCCGGCCTCAACTCCAAAATGTCTTTCGATTGACTTCTTATTAAACAGCAAGAGCCATGCCATGAAAGAGATGAAAAAACCAAATCTAAAGAACCCAATTCATTCTTTTCCTGCAAATTTTTTCATTCATCCCGCGAAGTATCTTGAACCGCTGCACATAGTTCGCAAAAGCTTGCATTTTTGCAGACTGATCAGAATCTGTTCCATAATCCCTGCAGGATCCTGTTCTTTGGGCGGAAGAGGCGGGAGACTTGCCGGGGTACACGTTCAAGTTTAAAGCGGGCGGCAGGCATCCTAAAACCGTGACGGTCGTCCCATTACTGGCAGGAAGAGGAGGTTTGAATCATCCACTTCCCCCTTTATTCGGCTGTATGGACCCGTTCGGAAGGTAAAGAAACCTCACCGGCTGCTGTTCCTTCAACCCGATCCGGCACTTTAAACAATCCTTTTATCTGGGAGGCGACCATTGCCTTGGAACTTCTCGAAATCAGCCCCCAGTTGCTGTTCTCCCAGAAAAGTTGCCTTCCCAGAAGATAGGGATTGCAACCGATCTTATTGATGAAATCATGGGTTGTGCAGGCGGAGCGGTATCCGCAGGCGCGCGCCGCCTCCACCACAAACGGATTGTATCTTCCGTCCGGGTAGGCCAAATGAAGCACCTTGTTACCTAAACGGGACTCCAACTGCGCTTTGGAGATGCGGAGCTCCTCAAGGGCATGTCTCGGTTCGGCCGCGCTCAAGAGACAATGGCTCGCCGTATGAGAGCCGATGGTCATCCCATGCTCCGACATGTCGCGCGCCGCTTCCCACGAAATGGTTTTCGCCTCCGAGGGAAATTCCTCCTCGTCGACGTTGAGTTTTTTATGAAGCGCATCGATGACCCGATCGAGCCGATCCGGCGGAAGTTTATCCAGAAGAGAGCGGGTGACCGCCAGCGGAGAATCGCCGTTCGGCGCAGCTTCCGGAGGAAGACCACTCTCCAGCAGAATGGGCGCCATCGAAAGTCCTCCGAGCATCATCTTTCGAACCAGATAAAAAAGCCGGTCATGGTAAAAAAGACGCGGCGTCCCGACATACTCGCTGCAAAGATAGAGCGCCGCCGGAATTCCGTTCTTCTTTAAAATCGGATAGGCATGATCATAGATGCCCTGATACCCGTCGTCGAACGTGACCACCACGCTGTCCCGCTGAAGTTTTAATTTCCCTTCGATGAAATCGACCGCCTGATCGATCGACAGGAAATTAAATTGCAAGGCGATGTGCTCCATCTCCTTTTCAAAGACCCCTTTTGAGATGAGCTGGGACGCCATCATCCCCTGTTCAACGGAGCGGGCGATGTTCTCCACCACCGCGTGATAACCGAGGATAAAGAGGCGGTTCTGGGACGAGCACCGGTCGCGGAGCTGAATATAGAAATCAAGAAGACCGCTGTAATAAGCGACGCCGGCCAGAGAAGATTTAATCAATCGCCGGGCCGGCGAGAGGGCAAGGCCATTTCCGTACGTTCCGGGCGAAGAGGTTCCCCTGTTCATGCGCTCCCCCCGCCCGCGGCCTGGCGCTTTTTGATCCATGCTTCAGGAAGAAACCCTTTGATTGTTTTTTTCGCTTTTTGTTTCATCCCTGACAGATTTCGATAAAGGATGCTTTTGAAGCGAGGGGGATAAATAAAGACCTTCCAGATTTTTCTCTGGGCCGACGTCCAGTGGGCCTTGTAGCCTTCCGGCCCCCTCAGAAAATCGAATTCACGCCACCCCTGGCTGATCGCCGCCTGGATGCTTTTTGCCATCAGGACCATCCCGACGCTTCGATCTCCCCAGGAGGGATCAAAGCCGGCCTGATAATAGAAAAACTTTCCCCCCATCGCAAAACCGTATAAAGAGGCGACCGCCTCCCCATTCACATTCAAAAAGAAAAGTCTGGCGATCCCTTTTTCAAAAAAATAATCGGACGTTTGCCGGTGAAACGGGATCTTCGACTCGCTGATAAAAGCGGCCGAGCCTCCCTGGGCATTCCAGCGTTTCTGGTGAAGGTCGATCAGCCGCTCCATTCCCTGCCGGCCCGGCCCGGCCTCTTCCAACATGACGAGCTCCACCTTCGCTTCCTTTTCAAGATTTCTGATTTTCCGACGGATCGTATAGCGCATGCTCCCGCTCAGTTTGTTTAAATAGTCGTCCCAGGTCGGGTCGAGCGGCAGATAGGGGCAGACTTCCTCCTCTTCGCTCTGAATCACCCACCCTTCTCCCAGTTCATCGGTAAAGACGGACAGCGAGGGGGAAGCCTCCGCAAAGCCCCGGAAGTGAACGACGTCCCAGTCAAATCCCCGCTCCCGCCAGAACCGCGCCACCGACGCGGCCACCGTTTCCTCCAGGCCTTTCCGGGAAATCAAATCGAGGTGGTCGGAGCCGACCCCTTCGTCTCCCAAGAGGGAGAGGCGCCGGAAAGAAATCCCCATCAACCGGACCGTTTCCAGATAAAAGGGGGCGATCCCGATCAGTTCGCCGTCGTTTCGGACGGTGAGAATCTCAAGCCGCCTTCCTTTGCCGAATTGACGCCACCACGCCGAAATCCAGCCCCAGGTTAAAAAAGGATTGGGAGAGCCCGTCTTCATCTGAAGCGCGTCCCAGCCTTCTTTTAAATCGGCCAATGTGGCATCGGCGCAGACGCGTTCCACGGTGACACGCCGGACCTGCGCAAAGGTCGCCGTCCGCTCGGCTTCAAGATCTGCTGTCAGTATCGGCTCTATAGAGCGAGAAATCATCGGAGGGTCTCCCTTAATGCCTGAATCATATAGTCGAGATGTCCCTGGTGCAGGTCCTGGTGAATCGGGAGTTCGAGAAGGTGCGCGCGAAGGTACTCGACCTCGCCATAGACGCCGGGCGGGGTCGCCGGATGAGGGATGCCCCAGAAGTTGACCGTCTCAATGCCGCGCGCCATCAAATCCTGATAGGCGCTCTTCTTATCGTCGACCAGGATCGGAAAAAAGAGGGGGCAGACCCCGGCCGGAAGCTGATCGACGACAAACCGTTTTTTAAAATCGAGGTGATTCAGAAGATAGGTGAAATTTTCTCTTCTCCGGTCGATCACCTGCGCGGGATCAATCCCCCTGAGAATCCTTTTTGAAACCGATGACATCCCCCAGCCGGTCTTCTCGGTATTAAATTCCATATTGGCCACACTGGTTCGCTCTATCCGACCCACCTTTAAGGCGGTTGAGACCAGCTCCTTCGAAATGGCATGGATGACGCGGCCCGTTTTCGGATGCGCCATCTTCAACCGGTTCATCAGGCCCCCGGTCAAATGGCTCAGCGTTGAGACGAGGGGGGGATCGATCCGTCGGGGCGGGAACCACTCGTCGGGTTTATTGATCACCAATCCGCCGCCGTTTGGCAAAGGGAGGGTCTTATGGAACGAAAAGATGCTGAGGTCCCCCAGGGAGCCCATCGGAACCCCATCCACCTGACTGAACAAAGAGAGGGCGCAATCTTCCACCAGGGCAAGCCGGTGCTCCCGGCAGAGGCGGAGAATTTCCTGAACCGGATGAGGAAAGCCGAGATAATAGATCAGATAAAGAACGCGGGTCGCCGGGGTGATTTTTTTCTTTAAATCTTCAAGGTCGATTTCCATCCGGGTATTGACCCGGTAAAAATCCACCTTTAAACCGGCGTGAAAGATCGCTTCGGCCTCCACGCCGTGATGATAGGCGGGAAAAAGAACGCGGTCCTCCGAGGTCAGCCCGAGGCTTTTGATGCCATGCCAGACGGCGCTGCGTCCGAAATAGTAGTCGTAATACCGCGGGTGGCTGAATGGAAAAGGAAGCGCCTGTTTCTGTCGCGAGGCGAGCAGTCCCGGCGACAACGCCGGCAGAACCGGAATGAAATATTTATTTGATGAACGGTGTTCTTTTAGAAAAGAAGGCCGATTCATGCTCCCCTCCCCTGACCTGAACTTTTCTCCGGCGACGATTGAGCCGAAAATATTTTTGAAGCCCGTTTCCATCGGGACTCGGCCGTCTGACGGAGATGCCTGACATAAGGGAGCAGCCCGAATTTGATCCATTGAATGAGCCGGGGGCGGATCCCTTTTTGAAAAAGATAGAACCAGACGTGGGCCCGTTCCCCTTTTGCCCACTCCCGCTTCCACTCCATCATCGGGCCGAGGAAATCGAGCTCGACGACCTTTTCCCGGAAGAGCGATTCCAGAATTTCCTGATGGAGCAGGATTCCGGGCGAATAGCGCGCGTAGGTCGGATCATATCCCAGTTTGAGGTAGTAGAGTTTTCGGTCGTAGAGGAGGGTGTAATAAAAAGCGATCGGCCGGTCGTCGAGTCTCAGAAAGTAAAGACGCAGCCATCCCCGCTCCGCCGCCGTCTGCGCCAGCTGACGGTAGAATTCCACCCAGATTTTATTTTCCCGGATGGCGGTCCCTGCCGATCCCTTCCAGGCCATTGCTTCAATCTCAAACCCCTCCTGCAGGCGGTCCATGAGCCGGTCCCCTTCGGAAAGGGCGTCGCCGGTCCACTGCTGAATCGACACCTTCCCCTGCTCCTCAAGCTGGCGTCTCCGCCGCCTTAAGTTTCTCTTCAGATGCCCCGAGACCGATTCGAAATAAACGGACCATTTTCCCTCTACCGGAATATAGGGGGTCTGGAGGGTCGGGCGCATTCCCACCTTTTGGCCGCGCCGCGCGGCCGCCTCCTGAAGGGCGAGGGCGGTGGGGGAGTCGGCCAGGATATCCTGCAATTCCAGAAGGGCCACTTTCGGCGATCGGCGCGCGACGGCATCGACGATGGCCTCGATCGCTTCGCCCGGCGGATCCTGCGGATCGTTCGAGAGGAGAAAATCAAACCGGCAGGAATGGTCGTTGCTCATCGAGGTTAAAATGCGGCATGGAAGCCCGGCCCGGACCCCCGTTTCTTCCATCAACGGGGCCACGGCCACCCATCTCCCCGTCTCCGTCCGGACGATCAAGACGGCCATCTTCTTATTTTCACCGAACGCTTTCCACCAGGCGCAAAACCATTCGTGCCTTAAGAAGGGGGCATTCATCGACGATCGGACCAGGAATGCATTCCACTCTTTTTCTAAAGCCGAGAACGATGCCTCATCCGAAACTTCTTCTACCTTTAACAATTTCTTCACGCCGCCTTTCTAATTTGTTTCGATGAACGTTCTGCCGACATCCGAACCCCCGGAGCGGGCGCCGATTCCCACGCCTCACGGTCGGACGAACGGACCCAGATATTCTTTCGTTTGCTGAGAAAAGCATACAGCCCCGCCACCGAAGCGGCATTCATCGCCATAAAGGTATAAGGGACTTCAAGAAGCTTTCGCGTCAATTTTTTCATAAGAAATGCCTCCGATCAGCGCCAAGCCGTACCAGGCCAGCTGTAAGAAAAGAAACACGAGATAAAACCCTTTCAGCAAAAATAAGTTGGAAAGAAAGAGGACGACCAGCAAAAAAGGAACCACCAGCCGGCCGACCTTGTGGGAAAAGTATTGGAAGCAGACCCGGTTTTTTCTCGGAGACCAGAACGCCCCGTTTTCCCAGAGCAGCTGATAGTTCCCCGCCAGGGTCCGGACCTTTCTGACGAATTCGGTCTCGGGCCGATGGGGAACGAAATCGTATGCGAGCGCCTCCGGCTCGAAAACGATGCGGTACCCCTCGAAGACCGCCTGCATCGGGATCAGCACATCGTCCAGAATCGTGTCGGAAGGAATCGGACGGTACAGCGATTTGCGAATCGCGTAAAGAGCGCCGGTGGCGCCGAGCATCGAATCGATGTCGCTCTCCATCCTCCGGAGCCACTTCTCATACCGCCAATACATCCCGACGCCGGCGACCCCTTTCCCGCCGGGCCGATCGACTAAAATCAACTCTCCGCTCGCCGCCCCGACCGCCGGATCGTTGAAGTTGGAGACGATTTTCAAAAGACATTTCCGGTCGAAAATCTGGCGCGCGTCCGAAAACAGGATGATCTCTCCCCGTGCATGCTCCACCGCGCGATTGAGCGCCGCCGCCTTGCCGCTGTGGGCCGGTCCGGTCATCAGCCGGAGGGCGGGCCCTTCTGAGAAAACGGGAGAGGAAAGCCCCTCCTGCTGCAGGCGGGCCACCTTTTCCTCCGTTTGATCCGTGGAACCGTCTGAAGAGACAATGATCTCCAGCAGAGACGCCGGGTAGTCCAACTCCAGCAGGTTCCTTAGTTTTCGCTCGATCAGCTTTTCTTCATTGTAGACGGCGAGAACGATGGAAACGGAAGGAAGCGGTTCCCCCTTGTTCGTCGTCCTTTTTCCGATCCTGCGCCAGAGGGATAAAATCAACGGGTACCCCATGTAGGTGTAAAAAATACTGAAAAACGAAAACCAGAAGATCACTTTGAGCATATTCATTTCACATTCTTCATTGTAAAAAAAATCAAACAACCTGCGCTGTTAAGCTTCTTACTCTACCGTCACGCTCTTGGCCAGGTTTCGGGGCTGATCGACATCGCACCCTTTTTCCAGAGCGACGTAATAGGCCAAAAGCTGCAAAGGGACGGTCATCAGAATCGGATTCAAAAATTCGTTGTTCTTGGGCAGATAAATCACATGATGCGCCTTGGCGGCGGCGCGATCGTCTCCCACCTGCGCCAGGGCGATAATCCGTCCGCCGCGCGCCCGCACCTCTTCGATATTCCCCAGAACCTTTTCGTAGACGGCATCCTGGGGAGCCAGAAAGAGGACCGGCATTTCGCTGTCGATTAAGGCGATCGGGCCGTGCTTCATCTCCCCCGCAGGATATCCCTCCGCGTGGATGTAAGAAATTTCTTTTAATTTGAGTGCCCCTTCGAGGGCGACGGGATAATGAATTCCCCGGCCCATATAGAGGAAGTCCCGTTTATTCGCATAGCTCTTGGCCAGGTTCTGGATCTCTTCTCCCCGCTGCAGCACCTCCTGAATCTGTTTGGAGAGAACGGCGACTTCGGCCATCCGCTCTTCGACGAGCGCCGACGTCGCCTTTCCGAGAACCAACGCAAGGTGGTGGGCCAACACATAGAGCGCGACCAATTGGCAGGTGAAGGCCTTGGTTGAAGCGACCCCGATCTCAGGTCCCGCATGGGTGTAGATGACCGTTTCCGCCACGCGGGTCATATTGCTTCCGACCACATTGCAGATCGCCCAGACGGCGCTGTTCTTTTCCTTTGCCAGATGGAGCGCCGCCAGGGTATCGGCCGTCTCACCCGACTGGCTGATCCCGATGGTGATCGTTTTCGAATCGAGAATCGGATCTCGGTATCGAAACTCGGAGGCGATATCGACTTCGACCCGGATTCCGGTCATCTTTTCGATCATTTGCTTCCCGATCAATCCCGCGTGCCACGAGGTCCCGCAGGCCACGATGTAGATCTGGGACGCCTCTTTGATCTGCCGGGCCATCCTTTCGGACTGGGCGGCGTCGAGCGCCATCCCTCGCCGGGCGGTCTCCAAAATCACCGACGGCTGCTCGTGGATCTCCTTCAGCATGTAGTGGGCATAGCCCGTTTTCTCGGTCTGGTCCGCTTTCCAGATCATGCGGCGGACCTCTTTGTCGACGGGACGTCCGTCGGCCCCTTCGATCGCCAACCGGTCCGGCCGGATCACCGCCAGCTCTTCATCGTCCAAAAAAATCACCTTCTCGGTATAGGCAAGCAGCGCGGGGATATCGGATGCGATGAACGCTTCTCCGTTGCCGACGCCGATCACCAGGGGACTTCCCCGGCGCATCGCGACCATCTGGCCGGGGTCGTCGGCGTGGATGACGCCGATGGCGAACATTCCTTTGATCTCCGAGGCCGCCTTTCGAACGGCCTCTTTCAAATCGCCCTGATCATATTTTTCGATCAGGTGGGCGATCACTTCGGTGTCGGTCTCCGAGACAAATCGATGTCCTTCGCTCTGCAGGGTTCTTTTCAAAGAGAGGTAGTTCTCGATAATCCCGTTATGGACCAGCGAAATCCGTCCCGCGCAATCCTGATGGGGATGGGCATTTTCAAAATTCGGCTCTCCGTGGGTCGCCCACCGGGTGTGGCCGACCCCGGCTCCTTGCGTGGCGCCGTCCCGCCGCCGGGCAACGAGCGCGTTTTCCAAGTTTCTCAGCTTTCCCACTTTTTTCTCGACGACGATTTTCCCTTCGGAGAAAAAAGCGACCCCTGCAGAATCATATCCGCGATATTCCAGACGCTTCAGTCCATTCAGTAGAATATCGACCGTATTTTGCTTCCCGACGTAACCGACAATACCGCACATATTCAGACTCCTACCATATCGAATGCCGATGCCCATAAATAAAAACCCCGGACCCCCCTCTTTCCCCCCTTACGAAGGGGGGATGTCAGGGGGGTGTTATCTGGCGCCCCTTCCGAAAAAAACGATCTTCACTGTCTGAAAAATGATCAACAGATCATATAGAATCGACATATTCTTGATGTAGTAAAGTTCATATCGCAGCTTTTCCTTTGCATCTTCCACGGAAGCGCCGTACGGATAGTTGACTTGAGCCCAGCCGGTCACCCCCGGCTTTACGGCAAAACGAAGCTGATAAAAAGGAATCTCCTGGGAGAGCTTCTCAACGAAGAAGGACCTCTCCGGGCGGGGCCCGACGAAGCTCATGTCTCCTTTTAAAACGTTGATGATCTGCGGCAGCTCGTCGAGCCGGGTTATTCTCATTAACCTTCCGATGCGGGTCACGCGCGGATCGTGCTCCTGCGCCCAGACCGGACCGCTGATCGCCTCCGCGTTTTCCTTCATCGAGCGAAATTTCAGCAGCATAAACGGCTTTCCCTCTTCCCCCACCCGCTCCTGGCGGTAAAAGACCGGCCCGGTCGAATCGAGCTTGATCAGGAGGGCGAGCAAAATCAGGATCGGAAAGGTGATGATCCCGATGGCCAAAGAGACCATGATGCCGGTAAAACGTTTGCTCCACTTGGCGAAGCCCGACTTCTTGAACCCTTTCGCATAAATGAATCCGCTCGGCTTCATCTCCTCGAGACAGACTTTTCCGCTGATCTGCTCGTAAAACCGGTTCCCCTCCAGAAATTCGATCCCCTGAGCCCGCGCCCCGAGCAGCTCTCCGATCGGAAGCCTTCCCCTCCGCTCCGGCGCGGCGATGATCACCTTGTCGACCTTTTCCCTGACCACCACGGAACGGAGGTTCTCGTAGGTCCCGATAATTTTCGGATTGACCAGGCTGCGTCCTAAATTGTCCCTATTTTCATCTAAAAACCCGACCACTTTAAAACCGAGCGCCTTTCTCTTCAAAAGCTCTTTCGCCACTTTGATCGCCACATCCTGCGTTCCCAGAATAAGGATCCGTTCCTCCATCTTCAGTTTCCCCAGGAGCCATACGAACAGGTATCGCCAGCTGAAGATCAGGATGAAACTGAGAAAAACCGCCGGGCTCAGGCTTTTTGCTTCCAGAATCGGAGAGGGAAAAAGGAAGAGAAGGCCGGCTAAAACCAGCATGCCGATTCCCCCGGCGCGGAGAAAACGGATGGCATACATTTGATCGGGCGGGAAATAAGAGAGGTCGTACAGATCGTTGTAATAAAAACTCAGGTGAAAAATCAAAGCGAGGATCAGCCCCTGCAGGAGAACCCGTTGGCCGTCGAGTTGAAGGCCTCCTTGCGAATGGAAGAGAACCGCGCTGGCCAGAACGGAAATCCAGATCAACAAATCTTCCGTTAAGTAAAAAACAAGGCCCCGCGCGGGAAGAACCCGATTCATCACGCTAATCATAGAATGTCACTTAACCTTTCACACCCTGGCCGTAATAAGTCTTCTGGTACATGGCATAGACGGAACCGTATCGAGCCGATCGGATGAAATCGACGCCGTTGAGGACGACGCCGACCCAGTTCTGAAGGTCGATGCTCTCCATCGCCATGGTCAACACCTCAAGAGAGGTCTTGCCGGCCCGTATCACCAGCAGGGAGCCGTCTACTTTCGCTCCCAAGATGGCCGAATCGGCCAAAGGGAGGATCGGAGGGGTATCGAAGAAAACATAGTCGAACTGCTCGGCCAGCTTCGTAACCAGATTTTCCATTTTGTTGGAGCCAAGCCACTCCGGTGAAACCTCATTGGTCCTTCCGGCCGGAAGGAAATAAAGGGGGCTCGGCAGGGCCGGATTCTGAATCGGAATCAGGGCGCTCTCCAGTTTCGCCTTTTCCTCCAGGACGTCGACCACCCCCTCCTTCATCTTGATCCCGAGCAGCTTGTGAAGGGTCGGTCGCCGAAGGTCGCAGTCGACCAGCGCCACCCGCTTGTCTTTGGAATGCGCCATGCTGAGCGCCAGGTTGGCGGCGGTCGTCGATTTTCCCTCGCCGACCACCGGGCTGGTCACGACAAAGGTGCGAAACCCCTTGTCGAGCGAGAGGTGTTCGATCCGCGACCGCAGCACGCGGTATTGCTCGGCGGCGATCGACTTCGGATCGAGCAGCGTAACGAGATGGTCGTCTACATGAACACCGTTTCCAGATTTTCCGAACATTTATTTCCTCTCTTTTTCCGTAAATTGAGCTTTGGCCACACCCCCCAGATTCAGCATGGACATGTTTTGATAAAAATAAAAGAGCGTCATGCATAAAAACACCAGGCCGAATCCCCAGATCATCCGTCTTTTGATTTTGGCCTGCTGGACCTCCCGCGCGGTCTCCACCATCGGAATGCTGATCACCGGCAGGCCAAGCAGCTGCTGCAGATCTCCCCCGTACCGGAAAGTATGGTCCGACATCTCCGCCATGATCGCGACCCCGATTCCAAGGGCCAGCCCCAGGAGCGAGCCGATCGCGGCGATCAGGGTCCGGTTCGGCTTCACCGGCTTTTGCGGCAGCGTCGCCTCGTCGATGATGCGGGCCGAGCTGGTCAGCAACGGCTCCTGCTTCACCGCCTCGGCCTCTCTGACCGACGGGACAGGCGGAACGGCGCGCCGCTCGGCCTGAAGGACCGCCTCGACCTCGACGATCTTCTTCTTGAGCGCCTTCAACTCCGGATGATCTTTGGTGTACATCGACTGCAACTCGGCCATCTGCGAGTAGAGCTCCTTGAGTTTGGTATCCAGAAACTGAACCTGCGGATTTACCGGGACCACACTCACCTGCTCCTGCAAAAGGGAGATAAACTGCCCGGCGATCCGGTTGGTGGCGTTCATCACCTTCACCGGATCCGGGCCTTCATAAGAAATGCTGAAGACGTCGTTCGCTTTCACGCTGATCTGCGTGTCTTTACGCATCGTCTCGATGATCTCATCGGGCGTCTTGGCGGCGGCCGAATCGGCATAAAGCGATTCCGAATCGATCACCTGCTGCAGGAACGTGCGACTGTAGATGATTTCGCTGAGGACGCGTAGGCGGTTTTCCATTTTATAGAGATCGTAGGTCCGGGTCAGCTGCTCCGGAAACCGGTGCGGCTGCACCAGCACGATCGAGGTCGACCGGTACATCTTCGGAATCCGCATCGCCACGAAAATAGAAATGATGGAGACGATCAAGGTCGTCGTCCAGATCCAATGTTTCCTTCGCCGCGTCCATTCAATGATTTGTCCGAGAGAAATCGGGTTGGTTTGGCTCATGGTCCCCCTTCCATTTTTTAATACAGATGCTTTAAAGTAAGGGTTCAAAATTTTGAACCCTTACTTCTACTCCTATGGCACGACCAGGGTGTCGCCGGCCGCCATGAAGAGATGATGTTCCGGCACCCTTCCCTGAATCATGTCGTTATAACGGATCCGAATCCAATTCGTTTGTTTTCCATTTTTGCGGATAATCACCATCCGCTCGGTCGCCGCAAATTCGTTGAATCCCTCCGCCAGGGCGATCGCCTCCAGAACGGTCAGATCCCCGCGGAGCGGATAGATTCCCGGCTTCTTCACCTGACCGAGCACCGACACCTTCGAGCTGTTGATCTCCTTGACCATGACGGTGACGCCGGAGACTTCGATAAACTTTTCGAGTCTCTTGGCGATGACGTCCCGAAGCACGTTCGGGGCGACCCCGGCCGCCTGAATATCGTTGATCAAAGGAAGGGTGATTTTGCCGTCGGGACGGACGCGAACCTCTTTCGAAAGCGACTCATTTTTCCAGACCACGACGCTGAGAAGATCATCCGGTCCGATCATATAGGGACGCTCCTCCGAAGAAACCGCGCGCGGGATGCTCGCCTGTCCGACCGGGCCGCCGCCGCAACCTGCGATACCGAGTGTCATTGCCGTGCTTAGAAAAAAAACAGCCATCAAAAATCTTGAACGCATGTTCTACCCTTGCTTTTTAGAGGATTATGAAGAAGTTTCCAGACCGCCTTCTTTAATTTTGTATAACAAAGATCGATAGCTGATCTTAAGGATCTCAGCGGCCTTTCTTCTATTCCATCGGGTCTGGTTCAAAACCTTGCGAATGACTTCGCTTTCCAGTTTTTTAGAGACTTCGCGGCTGACCTGTTTTAACGAGAAAGGAGAAGGGTCCTCCCGCGCGGCAGAGAAGGCCGTCTTTGAAAAAAGAACGGGAAGGTTGCAATGCTCATCGCCGAGAATCACGATCCGCTTGATGAAATTTTCAAGTTCCCGTATGTTGCCGGGCCAGTGATAGTGGAGGAACGCTGCGAGGGTTTCCGGAGAAAGCGAGTGATAAGGTTTGTTGTATTCGCGGTGATATTGGCGAAGAAAATATTCGGACAGGAGCGGAATTTCTTCCTTTCGCTCCCGTAACGCGGGAATCCGGATATTCACGACATTGAGCCTGTAAAAAAGATCTTCTCTAAACTGGCCGGTCCTGACCGAGGCCTCCAGGTCGCTGCTTGTCGCCGCAATAATCCGAACGTCGACCTTCTCGTTCTCCTCGCCGCCCAGGCGGGAAAATTCTCCGGTTTCGAGCACATGAAGCAGTTTGGCCTGGAGCGAGGTATGCATCTCGCTGATCTCGTCAAGGAAGATCGTTCCCCCATGGGCCAGACCGAACTTTCCGGCCTTTCGCTGGTACGCGCCGGTGAACGCCCCCTTCTCGTATCCAAAGAGCTCGCTTTCCAAAAGCTCTTTGGGAAGGGCCGCGCAGTTAATCTTAACGAAAGGGCTTTCTCTTCTTTTAGAGGAAGAGTAAATCGCGCGGGCGATGACCCCTTTTCCGGTGCCGGATTCGCCCCGCAGTAAAACGGTGACGTCCGTTGCGGAGACGTGCTCCACGATCTTTTTTATTTCGCTCATGGCGGCGCTGGCGGCGGAGACCAGCCAGGAGGGCTGCTCTTTTGAGATTTCGCTGAGATGATGAATCTCGGAGGCCAGGTTATCCTCGTCGATCATGTTCAGAAGGGTGTTTTCCAACTCCTGCCGGTCGAAGGGCTCAGATAAACAATTGGACGCTCCCATCTTCATCGCCGTGACGATCCAGTCGATTTTTTTATCACCGACCACGATCACCGGCGTGTCGCTCCACTTTTCCGTCAGCTCTTTGAGAAATTCCCAGGGAGGGCCTTCCATCCCGCGAATGTCGAGGATGCTTAGATCGGGATGCTCCGATCCGGTGAAGGCCGTCTGATCGAGCGCCTCGTAGCCCAAACTCTGCAGCATCGCTTTCAACTGTGCCTGTTTTTCCGAAGGGTGGCCGGACACCAAAATCTTTTTCTTCAACCGCATTTTCAACCCGCTTTCAAGATTTAAACCCAACGAACAAATCGAAACCGATAATGAGCAAAACCCATGCCGTAAGAGGAGCCATTAAAATAAGCTTCTCGTGAACAGCTTTGCCCCTTGTTTGCATATTCCCATAAAGATTCGGCAGGACCTTGCTGGATCTATTGCAACATATGTGCAAATAATTGCTGGGGATTTAATGACGGCGCAATGAGGTAGAAAAGACGGTGTAATAAAGGAAGCCAAGATGGAGGTGGAAACAGAAAGACCCAGGGAGAAACAGCAACGCAGGGGGTGATGTGGAGGGGTCGGCTCCTTAAGGCCGCGGCGGGAAGGTTTCCGAGACAATCAAGCCGGCAAAAATACGGTTATTATAGATATCGCGCGTGGCCGAATGATAATTCTGCTTCATGTATTCGTAGCTCAGAAACAGTTTCAACCAGTTCGTCAGCTTCACCTGCTCTTCCAGCCGGAACCGCAGCGTATCGAGGTCCGACTGATTTCCAAGGAGACCTTGCTGGTAGGCCCAGCTGGCGGCCACGATCGAATCGAATGCTTTGGTCACATGGGCCGTCATGGAGCCGGAAAGGACGTTGGTGGCGAACGTCCCGGCCAGCCCCCCGACCACCGCCACATCCCGCGCGAAGTCGGCGCGGAAGACGATCGTCTCACTGTAGCTCTGGTCCGCGCCGAACCCGATGAGAAAGTCAGGCCGGACGGTGTTCCGGTCCACCACCATCAGAACTCCTCCCACGACCCTTCCGGTGAATGTCTCGGTAAAACGGCGCTCTCCTTTTAAGCTGACGGTGTGGACTTCCGTGTGGCCCCGGTGCTTAAAAGAAAAATTCCGATACTGATATTGCGGGGTCACGGTTTCGCGCGGCGACCAGAGATAGGGAAGGGAGCCTCTGATCTCATCCGAGCTGACATCGATGAACCGCTCATCTTTGAACTGAGTGATCCGGGTGATCCCCTCGATCTCCGCCGTCAGCCGCGGCGTTAAACGATACGCTCCCCTGAGAGAAAGAATGTTTCTGTAATATTCGGTTCTCTGCAGGATCAATTCTCCGCCTGGATCAACCGGCAGCCCCGTACCGCCGCCCGGCACGACGCCGCCCGTTCCCGGAGGAGTCCCGCCCGGGCCGACGGCACCGACCGTGCCGATCGTCCCGAGGGTGAGGCGTCCGGACGGGTCTCTGGAATGAACAAACGCATCGCCGAATTCAAAAGTCCATCTGGCATCAGGACGGATAATCAAACGGGTATCGAGACTTTGCGAGCGATTGTAGGTGGATAAATCGGGATGGTCCCGGTAAAATTCGGCTTCGGCGTTCAGGTCGGTCAGCCATCGAACCCGCGCCTGATCGACGGCCATCATCAATCCGGGCCGGATGCGGGTGATCAGATCCGACTCCCTCCGGACGCTTCTCAGAAGGATATTGTCGTCGTATACCTCGGCGACGAAAAGAGAGGGGGTGAAATGAAACTGGGGAGGCTCTTTCGGAGTCCCGTCCCGCTCCTCGAAAAGAGGCTGGGCCTCGGCCGGGCCGGCTTGGAGGACGGAAAGAAGGAGAAAGACCGATAAGGCGGCGCCCCACGCTCTCAAGAGACGAAATGGGGACATGCCATCCTCTTTTTTGACAGGCAAGGTTGGGTCTCGGTCATTTTACAATGATGGTGTCGCCGGGATCGAGGTAGACATTCTGGTCCATATTCTCGCCCGCGATGTAAGCGCGGTAGTCAAAGCGAAGGCGCTCGCCCTTCATCTTTTTCATGAGGAGAATATTGTTGGTCGTCGCAAATTCGGTAAATCCTTCCGCCATGGAGATCGCTTCGAGCACGGTCGTTTTCCCTTTTAGAAGATAAACCCCCGGCTTTTTGACCTCTCCGATCACGGAAACTTTAAAGTTATTGACTTCTGTGACGATGACGGTGACGATCGGGTTGTCGATGAAGTGTTTTAATCCTTTCGAAATCGCGTCCTTTAATTGGGAAGGGGTCATTCCCGCCGCCTGAACATCGTCGACCAGCGGCAGCGAAATCTTTCCGTCGGGCCGAACCGGAATCGTTTTGGACAGATGCTCGTTTCGCCAAACCACCACTTGAATGACATCGCCGGATCCCAGAACGTATTCATCGGACTTCTTTGCCGAGGAGCGGCTCTCCGGCCTCGGGTCGATCTCGACCCCTTTCTTTATCTCTCCGTCACCCGGTGTGACCGCCTGGCCGGGAGCGACCTGGACCGTAAAAAAAAGAATGAACGCCAGAAATAAACTTCCTAACCACCGATACCAAAACATAGCCCCTCCTAACAGTTTGGATAGGTCAAGAGCAAAAGCCGTGCCTTGACGCCAATCATCCCTTTTAACGGGGAATTGCTATACGAATGAAATCAAAAAGACCAAAATATGCAGACAGTAGGAAAAGAGTTGCAAAAAAATGCAAGATTTGTAGGGCGGAGAGAGAGAAACCGTGACCGCTCAGATCTTCGACTCGGATGCTTGCTTTACGACTGATCGATTCCATACTCTTTGATTTTATATTGTAACGCCCTGTAGCTGATATTCAGCGCCTGCGCTGCTTTCTTTTTGTTCCAGTTGCTCTCCACCAGCGCCTTCAGGATGGCATCCCGCTCTACCTCCACCGTCTTTCGTTTGCTCATTTGTTTGAGGGAGAGCGGTTCCGACAGATCGACCGCCACCCCCGCCCGAGGCGGCGCCTCGGCCGGCAGCGCCAAATCTTTCAGGACATATTTTTCATCTTTGAGCACAACGAGCCGCCGCACCATGTTCTCAAGCTCCCGGATATTTCCGGGCCAGGAATATTTCATAAACGCTTCCAGAAGAGATTCCGGCATCTTCTCCATTTCGCTGTTGTATTGCGCTTTAAACTTCTTGAAAAAGTGCTGGCAGAGAAGCGGAACGTCTTCTTTTCTTTCACGAAGCGGAGGCACCTGAATCTTGACGACGTTCAACCGGTAATATAAATCTTCCCTGAAGCTTCCTTCTTTGATGGCCCGCTCGATGTTCTGGTTGGTCGCGGCCACCACCCGAACGTCCACCTTCATATCCCGCTTTCCACCGAGCTTGGAAAATTCACCATCCTGCAGGACATGAAGGAGCTTTGCCTGAAGCCCCGGGCTCATCTCTGCAATTTCGTCCAAAAAGATGGTCCCTCCGTTTGCCAGCTCGAACTTTCCGATCTTCGACCGCATGGCGCCGGTAAAGGCCCCCCGCTCAAAACCGAACAGCTCGCTTTCCAAAAGTTCCGAGGGGAGGGCGGCGCAGTTGATCCGGACCATCAATTTCTGTTTTCTCAGAGACTGGTTGTGGACCGCTTGGGCGACGAGTTCTTTTCCGACGCCGCTTTCACCCAGGACCAGAACGGTGGCATCGGTTCCTGCAATCCGCCGGATCATTTCTTTAATCCGGATCATCTCGCCATTAATACTGATGAAATCGCTCTTTTCATCCAGCTGCTCGCGAAGGTCCCGCACCTCTCGGGCAAGGGTCACCTTCTCAAACACTTTCTCCAGCGTGATGGCGAGTTCATCGTCCTCGAAAGGCTTCATCAAGTAATCGGACGCCCCCATCTTCATCGCTTTGACGATGGTGCCGGTCTGGCCCACGGCCGACAACATCACCACTGGAAAGGCGCTGTCGATCTCATGGATTTTCCGAAGGGTCTCCAATCCGTCCATCCGCGGCATCATGATGTCTAAAATGATCAGAGCGGGACCGACCCCCTGCTTGATCATCTCAATCGCCTCTTCACCCCCTTCGGCGCAAACCACCTCATAGCCCTCCGATGTGAGCAGCGTGGTCAGATACCCGCGAATCGATTCTTCATCGTCCACCACCAATATCAATTTTTCTTTTGCGCTGGCTTCGGTTTTCATTACATCCCCCATTGCCTATCCTAGGCGCTCTTTCCCGTTGCAAGTGAAAAGGTAAACCGGGCCCCTTGGCCCGCTTTGCTGGTTACCTGAATATGGCTTCCATGGCCCTTCACAATATTTTGCGCAATCGCCAGGCCTAACCCCATTCCGCCGAAACGCCGCGATTCGGACGATTCGGCCTGATAGAACCGGTCAAAAATTTTCTCCTGCATTTCAAGAGGAATACCGATTCCGGTATCCCCCACGGAGACCCTGACTTTTCCATTCTTCTGTTTTTTAAACGCGATCACGACCTTTCCCCCTTCCGGGGTAAACTTGATCGCGTTGGATAGAAGGTTGTTGAAGACCTGGCCGATCTTGGACCGGTTTGCCAGAACCGGGCAGGGCTTCGAACCGATTTGGATTTCAAGATTCACTTTCTTTTCGGAGACCTTCGGCTGAATCAATCTCAAGGATTCTTCCACCACCTCCGCCAGGTCGAGCGGCTCCAGCGGGAAAGAATCCCTGTTGATCCCCAGCTTCGAAAAATCGAGCAGCTCATCGATCAGGCTGAGCTGTTTCTGAATATTGCGTAATGCAATTTCCAGGTATTCCTTTTGGAGCGGCGCGACCGGTCCCGCCTTTCCTTTGGCTACGAGGCTGGTATATCCTTTCACCGCAACCATCGGCGTCTTGAGCTCGTGGGAGACGTTTGAGAGAAGGTTTGTTTTCATCTGATCGAGACTCTTCAGCTCCCGGTTCGCCTTCTCCAACGCCCGCTTCGTTTTATGAAGACCCTGATTGGTTCTCTGAAGCTCCTCAAAAAGGTCGGCGTCATGAATGGCCAGCGCCGTCAGATCGGCCAGACCGAGCACCAGGTGGATGTCTCTCTTTGTAAAATGATGCAATGCCCGCTCGTTATCCAGATAGAGAACCCCCCGCAACTGATTTTGATAAAAAAGCGGAATCGCCAGGAGCATTTTCACCTTTAACCGATTCAGAATGCGCCCTTCCTTGGCGTCTACCTCTTCCGCCTTCGGAATCATGATGATTTCCCCTTTTTCGACCTGCCCGAACAACTTCCTCTCTTTTTTCAAAAAAGAAATCACCGCTTCGATCCAGGCGGCATCCGCATTGGGGTCGGCGACAATGCGCGCTTCTTTGTTTCCATATAGAAGAAACAGGCTCCTTGAAAAACCGGTCATCCGGGAGGCTTCCCGTAGAACATCATTTAAGACTTTCTCCAGGTTCGGGGTGGAAATGAGGATCTTGGCGATCTGGTAAAGAGTCTCCACCTCGGAAAGTCTTTTCTTCTCCAGACCTTCTCTGATGGCATGCTTTAATTCTTCAATCCCGCAGGGTTTCACGAGATAGGCATAGGCGCCGCGGTGCAATGCGCCGACCGCCGACTCCAGCGAGGCATAACCGGTCAGGAGAATGGTGGCGGGCCGCGGCCACCGCTTTTGCGCATGATCGAGCACCTCCAGGCCGCTCGCCCCGCCCTCCATTTTTAAATCGGTCAGCACCAGATCAAAGGGGGCGCGGTCCATCTCTTCGATGGCTTGCTCTCCGCTCAGTGCGGTGACGATGTGATAGCCTTCATTCTCCAGAATGCTCTGAAGCGTCTCCAGGACCGCTTCGTCATCATCTACCAATAGAATTCTTTCGCCGCTCTGGTTCCCGACCATCGATTCCCCGCGTTTGTCCCAATTTTCCCATTTTTTGAAAGTATAGTTAATTCTACTCTAAAGAAAATTTCTGAATCAAGCTTTTTCCGTCTGACGGTTTGCATTAAACGTGCAAGCTTTTTCAGCTCTCCCTCTTTTAAGAGGTCCTAAACCGGGGATAAAAGGCAAAAATGCTTCATTTCATCCGGCGGGCTTTTTGGCATTCATTTTGCTCTATGCTTCGAACATGATTCTTTCATCTGCAACCTACTTATCATGGCGGAGTAAAAAATGAACGACGAAGAAATTTTTGCAGCAGACCCGGAAGATCGATATTTCTCTCGCCTCAGCTGGCGGGCAAGAAACCATGAAAATGATGACGCCGAAAGTGAGCATATGTCCAGAAAACCATTCTCATCCGATTATTTCAGTGCGATCTGGGAAGGACGGAATTAAATGCAGGACATACTTTTTTTCAGGGATCCTCTGGTGAAGAGCATACCCCTTTTATTTTTGATGATATTGCCTTTGGGCGCCGCGTTATTTTACCGTCCCGCTTGGGTTCTTTCAGGGTCTCTCTTCTTTTTCCTGGTTGGAGCTTACCTCATCTTTATTTCCGAAGTCGCCAAAAGGACACGTTGGGTCTAAGACATTCAATTCTTATAACAAGAAATTCCGTCCCCGGGCCTCATGAAAAGAGCAGAAAGAGAAGAACATTTTTTTCCGGAGAAATATTTCATTAAAAAACCGCCCGAATTTACAAAAGCAATGGCGGGACGCCGGCACCAGGCGATGAATGTCCTCCTCCGGATCACAAAAATCATCGGAAATCACTCGGACATGGACCTCTCTCTGTCCACGGTGATGGATCTGGCGGCCGAGATTGTCCCTTACGATTGGGGGCTCTTCTATCTCTGGGACGACGACACCGGATCGTTGCGATTAAGGGCCTCAAGGGGGGTCGATAAGAGCTTTCCGCTTCTTCTGGAAAAAGGAAACCTCATTGCCTGCTGGACGTTTGAACACTCAAAGCCGATCTTCATCGCCCAGAATGCGGGTAAAGAGATGGAGCAATATTTTTCGACTCTCGAAACGAATTCGGTCATCTCGGTCCCGATCCTGATCAACAACAGGGTCGTCGGCATCCTACAATTGGGCGGGACATTGCAGAGAAAATTCACCGAGGAAGACGGCTTATTGGCCTGGATGCTGGCGATGCAGGCGGAATCAATCTTTCACAACACCCGCACGGAGCGGGAATTCCTTCGAAAAATGGCGATGACCGACGGGTTGACGGGGCTCTTTAACCGCCGCTATTTCGACGAGCAGGTCGACCGGGAGATCCAGCGCTCCTATCGGACCGGAAAACCGTTCGTCCTGATGATGATGGATGTCGATTTCTTTAAAAAATACAACGATCGCTACAAACATTTAAAAGGCGACCAGGCGCTCCGGGAAATCGCGACGATTCTCAAAGCGCGGCTCCGGCAGATCGACACCCCTTCCAGGTTCGGCGGTGAGGAATTTGCCGTCCTCCTTCCCGAAACGGAAGAGGCCGGCGGTCTGGCGGTCGCCCGGCATATCAGCCTTTCGATTAAAAATCATTCCTTCGTGGGAAAAGAGAAAATCCGGGACGTGAAGATGACCGTCAGCGTCGGCTGCTCTATTTTCCCGCAGGACGGGACCGACAACGAAGAGTTGGTGCATCGGGCCGACCTGGCCCTCTATCACGCAAAAGAATCGGGCAGAGATCAGGTCGTCCTTTTTTCGCAACTGCAAGGCAAACAATCTATCAAAACAACAAAGGAGGAAGAAAATGTCTTCTAAAACCAGCGGTACCATGCGGTTTTGGCGCTACGTCGCTTTACTGGCGATCGTCGCAGTGGAGTTCGGATGTGGTGGAGGGGGGGGAGGAACAGGCGGAGGGGGCGGAAATCCGGTCGATACGACCGCTCCCAATTTTGCAGGTTTACAGGCGGCGGAGTTCAATCAGACCACCGATAGTGTGGAAGTGACTGCGGCAGAGGCTTCAGACGGCGAGACCCCGAAAAGCCAACTGGTCTACCTTATTTATGTTTCCGACCAGCCAACCGTCGATAAAAACACAATAACGCCGCAGACATTTACCGGCGCCAACTGCGCCAACGGCCAGTGTCGGTTTCCATTGACCGGATTAAAAACCGATGGGACCACCACCTACCGCTTTGCGAGCAACGCCAAAGACAACGGCGGGCACATTGATGCAGACGCCCACCCCGCCGAAGGCGGACTCACCATTACCCCTTTAATTGTGTCGACACAGCCGATTGGCGGAGGAAATGGCGGAGGCAGCGGTGGTGGCGGGGGAGGTGGTATCGTCACCTCGGCGAGCCTCAACGCAAATACAGGTCTTCATGCCGTTCATCCGACCCTTGCGGTCGTGGGCGATCAACGCTATGTCATCTGGGAGGAATGTACGCCCGCCCCGAGTTCAACGACAACAGGCGGAATAACTACCAGCACCCCTGGGTGGGACAAGTATCATCCCTGCGATCACAGCACGGCTTCAAAGATCTACGTTCGTCAAGGGGCCAACTGGGACCTTCTAACGGACCCCGCCCTGGGCGGACGGACAGATCTCACGAGAGAACCTGCAAGTCACGGGCATAACCCAACGTTGATACATGATGGAACGAATCTCTACGCTTCCTGGAAGGAACGAAGTGCAGCAAGCAACTTATTCGTCTTGAAATTCGACGGGACCACGTGGAGCGATACCCTTTTTCCCGACACGGCAAGCGACGATCGGCCTGCCTTAACACGGCATCCAATCCTCGGTACGAAGTTGGGGATGGCCTATGAACGTTCTGCGGCGGCAGCTCCCGGCAACAAACAACTCTCTTTCCGGCAGTTTACCGGAACAGCATGGGAAACGCCGATAGGACCTCTCAACAAGAATTCAACCGTGGATGCCGAAGCGCCGGTCTTCTCAAAAAAGGGAGAGACGGTGTATATCACCTGGAAAGAGGCGACGCAAGCGGCCCCGTCTCCAGAGATTCCCAACATCTTCGTAAAAGGATGGAACGTCACATCATCGAATTGGGAAGACGTTGGCGGAGCGCTGAACATCGATTCGACGAAAGAGGCGCGCTATCCGAGCATCGATGTCCTGAACAATGTTCCCTACGTCGTTTGGCATGAGTGTTTCGACGCCGACTGCAGCAGGGAGCATATTTTCGTTAGACACTGGGATGGCACCCAATGGATCCAAGATAAAGATACTGGAGCCTGCGGCACCGATCCCAACTGCGGCAGTCTTAATGTCAACAGCCGCTTTGCCGAGACCCCTTCCCTCGCTATTTTCAATGGCAAGGTGTATGTCACCTGGTCGGAGCGTGATACCAACACAAACAAATTCGCGGTTCGTATCAAGCGACTCGATGGAAATACCTGGGTTCCGCTCACCTTACCCCAGGGCCTGTTTGTAAACAACGCTCGGTCACCGATGCTGTTTGCGAACGGAACCCTCAACATCGCTTGGGTGGAGGAAAACGAAGCGGGCGTATTACAGCTCGTTGTTGCAAAGCTCGGATAATTTCACTTCTCGATGTGGTGCCGGACTTGGAACGATGTCCGGCACCGCTATTTTTGACCTCGAGATGGATAGTCCGAAAGACCTATCCGGCGCATTCTCGGATAGGTCTTTTTCTTTATTGAAGAGATGCCTTCTGCCGGGCTAAGATAGCATCACTCTGCTTTGACAAAGAATAGCAAACATGAGAGAATACGGGTTCAAAAATTTATAGAAAAGGGGCCGCTTTTATAGATGGTTGCAAACGCTCCGCCCATCAATTATTTACCTGTTTTTATTTTCATCCTTACCTCGATTGCTTTCGGCGGGGGGACCCTGATCCTCAGCTATTTTGTCCAGCCCCGGATTTACAACAAGGAAAAACTCTCCACCTACGAATGCGGCAGCGAGCCGATCTCCGACGCGAGAATTCCCTTTCCGGTGCGATATTACATTATCGCCATGCTCTTTGTGATTTTTGACATCGAGGTGGCCTTTCTCTATCCGTGGGCCGTGGTCTTTAACAAAATCGGACTCTTCGGCCTGATTGAAATGTTTATTTTTATCGCCCTGTTTCTCGTCGGATATATTTACGCCTGGCGAAAGGGAGGGCTTGAGTGGGATTAAGCGGAAAATTCGAAGCCAATTTTATCACCACCACGCTCGACAAAGCGGTCAACTGGGCCCGGAAAGGCTCGCTCTGGCCGATGACCTTCGGGCTCGCCTGCTGCGCGATTGAGATGATGGCGGCGGTCGCCTCCCGGTATGACATCGACCGGTTTGGCGCCGGCGTTTTCCGCGGCTCTCCCCGACAATCGGACCTGATGATCGTCGCGGGAACGGTCTGCCGCAGGATGGCCCCGGTGATTCGAAAAGTCTACGACCAGATGCCCGAACCGAAATATGTGATCTCGATGGGCTCCTGCGCCACCTCCGGCAACATTTACAACAGCTATTCGGTGGTGCAGGGGGTCGATCGGTTTGTCCCGGTCGATATCTATGTCCCGGGATGCCCGCCGACCCCCGAGGCCCTTCTGGAAGGAATTTTAAGGCTTCAAGATGAAATCATGAAGAAGAAAGTTTTTACAAAGGCATGAGCGCGCGGACAGGCCCCTTTAAAATTCCGATTGGGATGGAGACGGGAGAAAATCACCCGATCGCCGGGAAAATAAAGACCGATTTTCCATCTGCCTATCTCGGGTCCACCCTTTTCCGGGGAGACCTCTCCATTCATATAAAAAAAGAAGGCCTCCTGGAAATCTGCCGGCGGCTGCACGACGACCGGGAGCTCGACTTTGATTATCCGGTCCATATCACCTCCGTCGACTTCATGGGAGAGCGGGAGCGGTTCGAGGTGGTCTATGAATTTTTCTCCATCAGAAAAAAACATCAGATCCGCCTGAAGGCCCGGGTTTCCGAAGACGACTGCGCCATCGACTCGCTCTGCGGCATCTGGCGGGGGGCAAATTACCTGGAGCGGGAAGTTTATGACATGATGGGGATCAAATTCAATAACCATCCCGAGATGAAGCGGATCCTCCTTCCGGATGAATACACGGAAGGATACCCGCTTCGGAAAAATTTTCCGATCGAAGGACGCGGCTGGCGCGACACGTTTGAATTTTTGGAATCTTAAAATCATTCTATCGGTCGTATCGGTCTTAATAAACGGAACGCCGTAATCTTTCGCTTGAGAACTTATTTTAACGGAACGCCGTAAATCTTTCGCTTGAGAACTTATTTTAATGGATGTAAAAGAAACAGAGCCGCCGGCGACAGAGAAAAAAACGCTCCCCCTGCTGAGAACGGAGGAACTCCTTCTCAACCTGGGGCCGCAGCACCCCTCTACGCACGGCGTCTTGAAGGTCATCCTCACCCTCGAAGGGGAGAAAATCATCAAATCGGAGCCGGTCTTGGGATTTCTCCACCGGGGCGTGGAAAAGATCGCCGAAACGATCACCTACAATCAATTCATCCCGCACACCGACCGGCTTGATTATGTCTGCGCGATGTACAACAACTTCGCCTACGTCCGCGCGGTTGAAAAGCTGCTCGGGATCACCATTCCGGAGCGGTCCGAATATTTGAGAACAATCGTCGCGGAGGTTCAGCGGATCATCGGACATCTTTTCTGGCTCGGAACGCAGGCGCTCGACATCGGCGCGATGACCGTTTTCTTCTATACCTTCCGGGAGCGCGAAACCCTCCTCGACATGTTCGATGAGCTCTGCGGTGCGCGGCTGACGACCAGCTGGTATCGGGTCGGCGGGGTGGAGCGCGACATCGATCAAAAAATTATCGACGATCTTTACAAATTCGTCGCCGATTTTCCCTCTAAGATCGACGAGTACGACACGCTGCTGGTCAACAACCGAATCTGGATCGCGCGGACGAAGAACATCGCGGTGATTTCGGGAGAGGATGCGGTGAACTTCGCCCTCTCCGGCTCCACGCTGCGCGGATCGGGAGTTGATTATGATGTTCGAAAGCGGAGCCCCTATGGGGCCTATGACAAGGTCCAGTGGACCGTTCCGCTGGGGAAAAACGGGGACACCTACGATCGCTACTGGGTCCGGATGGAGGAGATGAAAGAGAGCAGCAAAATCGTCAAGCAGTGCCTCGACCAGCTTCCCCAGGGAGAGTACCGCGCTTATATTCCGCACGTGGTCGCCCCCCCGAAAGAGCGGGTCTTTACAGACATGGAAAGCATGATCTATCAGTTCAGGCTCTACTCTCAGGGCTTCAACGCCCCTCCAGGGGACATCTATTGCGGCACGGAGGCGCATAAGGGAGAGCTCGGCTTCTACATTGTCAGCAAAGGGGAAGGAAAACCCTACCGCCTGAAGATCCGGGCTCCGTCCTTTATCCACATGGGCGCCTTTGATCATATGGCCAAAGGGTATATGATCGCCGACGTCATCACGATCTTCGGAACCTACGATATCGTGATGGGGGAATGCGACCGATAGCGTATCGTCTGTCATCCTGAGCCGAGCGAAGGATCTGATTTTGCGCCTGAGATTCTTCGGCTTCGCCTCAGAATGACCTGTGAGGTTTATATATGAACGAAGAGACGAAAATTCAACTGCCCACTTCTCCGGAACCGGAGACGGCTCCTTCTAAAAAAATGGTGGAGCTGACGATCGACGGCATCAAGACGACCGTCGAAGAGGGCTCTTCCGTTTTCAACGCCATCAAGGGGGTCGGGATCGCGCTTCCCGCCATGTGTTATCACTACTCTTTTTCTCCCTTCGGCTCCTGCGGGATCTGCCTGGTGGAAGTGGAGGGGAAGAACAACAACGTCCGGTCGTGCACGGCCAAGGCAGCCGACAAGATGGTCATCCGGACCAACACCGAAAAGATGATCGACGCCCGAAAGAAGGCGGTCGAAAAACATCTGACCACGCATCCTCTCGACTGCCCGGTCTGCGACGCCGACGGCAAATGCGAGCTGCAGGACATGACCTACGATCTCGGCGTCTACGACATCAAGAAAGGGGTCCGCAAGCAGATCCCCGAAGACACCCGGAGTATCGTGCTCGATTTCAACATGGAGCGCTGCATCCTCTGCGGCCAGTGCATCAACGTCTGCAAAGAGGTCCAGCTCGTGGACGCCCTCTGTTTTTATAAGAAGGACGCCAAGACCCATGTCGGCGCGCACGGCGGCGTTCCTCTCTATTGCGAGTTCTGCGGCGATTGCCTGGCGGTCTGTCCGGTCGGCGCGATCGTCAGCCGCTTTTCCAAATATTCTTTCAAGCCGTGGCAACTCAAGAAAACCGCCACCACCTGCAGCTACTGCTCCGACGGCTGCACCATCAACCTGGAAACCGAGGGTCAAAAAGTCATGCGGGTCACCTCCCCCCTTTCTTATCTGAACAAATTCGGGTGGGACGCCGGGCCGGGCGAGGGGCACGGCGGGCTTTGCGTCCGGGGCCGGTTCGGATTCGAATATATTCAGAGCGACAAGCGGCTCTCCCGCCCCCTGGCCAAAATCGACGGAAGGCGGATGGAAGTTCCATGGATGAAAGCCCTCATTCAAATCGGCAAACAGCTGTCGGCCATCAAATCGCAACATGGCGGGAATGCAATTGCCGGGCTGATCAGCGGCCGCTGCACCAATGAAGAGGTCTATCTTTTTCAAAGATTCATGCGGTCGGTCCTCGGCTCCAACAACATCGACAGCGCCGCCCGGTATGGACATATGAATTCGGTCCTGGCGATGCACCACGCGCTCGGCGCCGGCCGGTCGACCACGTCGTTCGAGAAGATGGCCCTCTCCGATGTGATTCTGATGATCGGCTCAAACATGACCGAAACCAACCCGGTCTCCTGCCTGCGGGTGAAGAAGGCCAAGGCGGAGTTCAGCGCCAAACTGATCGTCGCCGACACCTGGCAGACCAACATCATGGCGCTCGCCACCCATCCCCTGCAGATGGCCGTTCATTCGCAAGGCCTCCTGATTCACGGCCTGATCAAAGCGGTCATCCAAAAAGGGTGGGCGCATCCCTCCTTCGTCCAGAAATATCCGGCGGCCTATGAAGCCCTTCGGCAGAGCGTGGCGGAATCCTCCGAGGAGGCGATTGCGAATAGAAGCGGCCTCCCCTGGGAAAAAATCAGCGAAGCGGCCGAGCTGCTGGCGAAATCGAAACGGGGGACGATTCTCTGGGGCGAAGGGATCGTCGCCGAAAAAGGGGGCTACCAAAATGTGCTCCGCCTGATCGATCTCGCTCTCGTGACCGGTCTTCTGGAAAAAGAAGGGGCCGGCATTCACCCGATCTGCGAGGAAAACAACGAGCAGGGGGCGGTCGATATGGGAGGGGTCGCGGAATTCCTTCCCGGCCAGATCTCTTTCTCCTCGTCATCAGAGCGGGCGCGGTTCGCCGACGCCTGGCATGCCGAACTTCCTGAAGCCGTCGGATCGAGCCTCCCCGAGATTCTGGAGCGGGCAGAACGGGGGGAGATCAAAGCGCTCTACATCGTCGGCGAGAATCCGCTCGGGACCCTTCCGGTCTCGATGAAAGTTCGCGAGGCGCTGGAGAACATCGACCTCATCATCTGCCAGGATCCTTTTCTGACCGAGACCGGAGAGATGGCCGACTTCATCCTCCCCGCCGCGACGTTTGCCGAAAAAGAGGGAACCTTCACCGACATGCAGGGAAAGCCGAACCGGGTGTCGCAGGCCTTCGACCCGCGCGGCGAGGCGAAGCCCGACTGGAAAATCTTCTGCGATCTTTCAAAACACCTGGGCCAGCCGCTCCAGTACCGGGGAACGGACGAAATCTCACAGGAGATCGCCCAGATGGTTCCGGGCTATTACCGCGAGGAGCGCCCTCCCGTGCAGATCGATCGATACCTCTCCGAACGCTTTCCCTCCGAGGTGGCCGGACGCCACGCTTCTCTCTCCCAGGAAATGCCGGAACATCGGGAGGCATTTCCTTATTCATTGACCTTAAGCCGGTCGCTCTATCATTCCGGTAAAATGTCGACCCGCGATGCCGGGCTGATGAAAATCGACGACAAGGCAACGCTCAGGATCGGAACCGCCGATGCGGAAGCGCTCGGGGTGAAGCCCGAAGACACCGTCAAGATCAAGTCCCCGCAGGGTGGGGTCGAAGTTTCAGTGGAGATCACCCCCGCTCTTCCCAAAGGACTCCTTCAATTCCCGGAACACTTCAATCAGCCGCCGGTGAAAGATCTTCTGACGGGGGAAGCCGACCCGCTCACACATGTTCTCTCCTTTAAAAGGGAGCCGGTCGCCCTGGAGAAAGTCGTCAAGTTCAACCTCGCGGTCATCTCCTCTCATGCCGATCCCGCTTCTTCTTCGGAGACGCCGCGCCCGGAAGGGAGCGCCTCATGACCTTTCTTCAGCTTTTAGATAAAATTATTTTTAAAGAGATCGGCGCCGCCCTCAAACTGACGTTTAAACATCTGTTCGTCAAAGAGGTGACGCTTCAATATCCCCACCAGAAGCTGGAACTTCCGGACACCCATCGCGGCGCCCTCTGCCTGCTGAAGTATGAAGATGGAAACGAACGGTGCGTCGGCTGCGACCTCTGCGAAGCGGCCTGCCCCTCTCACTGCATCAAGGTGGTCAGCGCGGAGGTGCAGGACGGCAAGGTCCTCCGGCGGATCGCCACGGCATTCGACATCGACATCACCAAGTGCGTCTTTTGCGGTTTCTGCGTCGAAGCCTGCCCGGTGAACGCCCTCGGAATGACCAAGCTTTACGAATACTCGACCCCGAACAAGAGAAGTTTGATATTCGATAAAGCCAAACTCTACGACATCGGCGAGAAATATCATGCCCAGGCCAAAAGCTATCTGGTCGCGCACAACCAGGAGAAACCGGACGAAACCAGCCGCGAATACCGTTATAAATTTCCGTCCTATGTAAACCAGGAACAGCGCTCGGAACCGGCCAAGCCGGAACCGGCAAAACCGGCCGAAAGCGTGAAGGCATAGGGAGCGTTGACCCGCGTTCAGGATCAGGATCTTGACAGCAGGTTGGCTCCCACATATGATGCAGTCGTAAAAAGTCGAAAACCGCCAGATTTGTCATTCTGAGCGAAGCGAAGAATCTTCTATTCTCAAATAGTGAGAGAGACCCTTCACGGAGCCTGTCCTGAGCCACAGGAAAGCAGATGCTTCGCTTCGTTCAGCATGACAGCGAAGGGTTCAGGGTGACAAAACAGACTTTTTACGAGACCATCACATCTAATGAGCAGGGAAAATGCCGCAGCTTTTATTCTTTTTTTATTTTGGGGGGATGGCGATCTTCTCCTCTATTTTGACCGTTGGTCTTCGAAGTCCGATCTACTGCACGATCGCGCTTCTCTCGACCTTTCTGCATGTGGCGGGGCTGTTCATTCTGCTGCACGCCGAATTTATCGCCGCCATTCAGATTATTATTTACGCGGGGGCCGTCCTCGTCCTCTACCTCTTCGTATTGATGCTCTTGAACCTCAAAACCAGCGAGACCTTCGTTCACAAACAAGTTTGGGTCGCTCTGTTTTTCGGAATCGTGATCTTGGGAGAAATTTTGCTTGCCCTCTTTAGATCCCCGCTGTTCGAAGAGATGAAAACAGTCCCAAGCCCCCTCCCTTCGGTCGGCAATACCGAGGCGATCGGCCTCTCCCTCTTCAACCAGTATATTCTCCAGTTCGAGATGGTCGGGATTATCCTCCTCGGCGGAATCATCGGCGCGCTGGTCCTGGCGAAGCAGCCCCGGCCCAATCCGACGGAGAAAACCAATGGATCGCTACCGGCGCCCCCTTCCACGGAGCCGGTCGAGCAGGAGGCGTCGGTAGAGGTGGGAAGCATAAGGCAAAATGATTAATCAGACGAGGATCATTTAAGATGGTTCCTATATCGTACTATGTGATCGTCTCCACGGTCATGTTCGTCGTCGGACTCGTCGGGGTGTTGGTCCGGAGGAATTTTCTGATCATCCTCTACGGCATCGAGTTGATGCTCAACGCCGCCAATCTCAACCTGGTCGCTTTTTCACACCACTTCCAGGCGGTGGATGGACAGGTCCTCACCCTTTTTACCATTACGATTGCGGCAGGAGAAGCGGCGGTCGGTCTCGCCATTATTATCGTCCTTTTTAGAAAAAAGGCGACGACCAATGTGGACGAGATCAATTCGTTGCGGTGGTGAGATTGCCGGTGATACGGATGCTTTTGATGAATCTGATCGATCTCGATTTTTCATCTCCAAAGAAAAGATGGCGCGGCCTTTTTTAATGAAGGAAGAGGATTATTATGACTAGCTTCATCCATCCGTCGCTCTTTTTCTTTTTAGGGGCGGCGCTGCTTCCCTTCATCAGGGGGAAAGGGCAATCGGCGATTCGGATCGGG
>Ga0080064_1001494_pt1 | contig 46699 bp, 47 predicted proteins | sample Subgrocontami54m_FD_69260 | JGI IMG/M metagenome (GOLD analysis project Ga0080064, IMG submission 69260) | Subsurface groundwater microbial communities from S. Glens Falls, New York, USA - GMW46 contaminated, 5.4 m (SPADES assembly) (version 2) ...
CCTTGACGGGGGAGGGTTAGGGTGGGGGTGACAACATGTCGCATTAACACATGTTTTTCCCCCTCCCCTCAATCCCCTCCCGCCGGGGGAGGGGGAAAATTACTTTTTACGAGATCATCATTCTTAGTCATTTTTACTTCCATCGACACGTTAAAAAAGTAATCAAGCTCTGGCTACTTTGCTAAGGTTATGTTTTTTTGATGCGGTCGGCTATGGCCAGGCTGGCGGTCAGGCCGGGGGATTCTATGCCGGTCAGATTGATGAGGCCGGGGAAGCCCAGGGCGGTTTCTTCACTTATGATGAAGTCGCAGGGGGGATCGCCGGGACCTTGGATTTTGGGACGGATGCCGCTCATATCGGGTTGCAATGCATCGCGTGCCAGCCCGGGGAGGTATTTGCTGATCGCTCTATGGAATGCTTCTTTGCGGTCCTCAGCGACGGCATAGTCGAAATTCACGCGGCCATTTTGCAATTGCGCCTCATCTTTCTTGCAATCAAGATATTGAGTATCGGGGCCGAACCTTACGCGGCCGGATAGGTCTAACGTGGCATGGATGCCGAGGGCGACGTTGTTCTTTATGGTAGGAATCGATTCTTGATTTTGGATTTTGAATCTTGGATTAAAAAAACAGTTGTTTTCAACAGGCAATCTGTCTCAATTCTACCTCAGCCAAGCGTGAATGAGTTTTAGCGTATTCATGACGGTCGCGGTCAATTTTTGCAAAGATAGAATTGATCGTCGGATCATTTGACCATGCTCCAGCAATTTCTTCGACAATCTTTTGTTTATCTTTTTTCTTCAAGATAGGGTGAATATCTATGATGACCTGTGTGCCATCCGGAATGTTGATATTTCTCGGAAGTCTTATATTGCCCATTTCTACCATACATTTTGCAGTAATAGTCATATGAAACTCCTTTGATAGATAGTTAAGTGCTGAGGACTAAAAACAAGTGCTGAGTGCTTAAAACGAGTGCTGAGTGCTGAGGACTGAGTGCTGAGTAAAACATAGGGCTCAGGGCTTCATATTTGATGATCATTGCTGTTTACTCAGTCCTCAGCACTTAGCACTTAGTCCTTTTTTTAAGTTTATTTTGGGGGTCAGGTCTTGGTGGTGAGCTTGTCGAACCATAGCGTTTCTTCAGTTCTCAGTTTTGAGTTAAACCGTCATTACCAACTCAGAATACCGAGCAAGAACTTTATCGGCTGTCAGCAGTCTCAAGGGCTCGGAAATAGCCTGAGCTATCAGTAAACGATCGAATGGATCTCGATGATAGAGCGGGAGGTCATATACTTTGGCTGCGTGACGGGCCATAACGGCAATCTCCTGGAAACCGCTCTGGACAATCGCTTCCGCAAATTCATTGGGTTTGCCTTCCAGTTTCCCAAGCCTTGCCTTGATAGCGATCTCCCAGATCGAAGCAGACGAGACAAAAACCTCTGTTGCATCAAGCATGATTCGTCGCGCCTGGGCGCTAAGATTTTCGCTGTCAATAACCGCCCAGATGAAAATCTGTGTATCGATCAAGATCCGCAACGATTTGCCTCGAATTCGGAAAGCAGATCGTCGGGCAACGGCGCGTCGAAATCTTCAGACACCCTCGCTTTGCCTTTGAGGATGCCGAAGCGGATTTTCAGCCCGCTCGCCTCGATTCTGGACATCCGCGCCATCGGCTTACCGGCCTTGGCAATGATAACATCTGCGCCGGAAGCTACATCCTTAAGCAACCGGGACAAGTGGGTTCTGGCTTCCTGAATATTATATGTTTGAGTATTCATGCAAACCTCCAGCTTTTAAAAAGAGAAATTTGGGGGTCAGGTCTAAGAACAAGTTTTTGGGGGTCATTTTTGGGGGTCAGGTCTCGCATTTTAGCGTTTCTACGGGGGTGGGGGGACTTCCCCACATTTTCTTAATCATAATGCCCACGAAAAGAGGTTACGTCAATTTCTGCAATTTCTTCATATATTGTATAAATTACACGGTCCTTTTGATTGACCCGTCTGCTGTAAACTTCCGAGGTAATTGCAAAACGTTTTGTTATGCCCGAATGCTCTTATCGGGCATCCATGATTTCGAGCAGTTACAAACTGGATTCCCGCCCAGAAACGTCGCGGGAATGACAGAATTGGGAGTTTTGCAATTGGCTCTTCCTTCTCAAAATACTTCAGTCGCTCCGGCTTTCCTGTACCTTCTCTTGGATGCACGATTATTTCTCGCACCAAATCAAAGCACTTGATATAGCTGGTCCTGTCATTTCGACGAAACCAGTCCAGATCGGCCTGCGCTTTTTCCAATATCCTAACTTTGATGAACTCGTAAAAAGTCACGCTTCCCCTCCCCTGGCGGGAGGGGATTGAGGGGAGGGGGGAATAACATACGGAAATACGGCCACTTATCACCCCCACCCTAACCATCCCCCGTCAAGGGGGAGGAGATTTTGGACTTTTTACGAGACCGTCAACTTTGAACATCGCGAAAGGCTTCTTCAGGCGTGAGACCAGCTGGTTTTTCTCCCCGATCCCTTAAGGCATGGGCCGACAACAAAGCAGAAAAAGAATCTTGATCACTAATCAGGCGCAGTGTTTCCTGGATATGCACCCATTCTTGTTGATCCAGAACGACAACAGCGCCATCATCGGAAGCAATAACAATTTCGTCCCGATCGACCACCGCTCGTCTAATGATGCCGCGTAAATCTGATTTTGCCTGTTTCAAAAGAATTGTTTCCATATCGTCCTCTTTTTTGGGGGGTAAAAACAAGTTATTTAGGGGGTCAGGGCTTTCATAACAACAAGTGCTGAGGACTGAGTGCTGAGTGCTGAGTAAAACAAATTAGTTTTGAGTTGGGGATGATACAGCTCCGCCCTCTGGATTACATCCAGGAGGGCTGGGATGCGGAGCCCATTCAAAAAACTGGATTCCCGCCTGCCCCCGTCAAGCGAGGACTAAACAGAGCGCGGGAATGACGGTCTTAACCGCTAGTTAATGTTTGGTTCAATCTGCAAGATTGAACCAGCCGCAAATGTCAGCCCAGGTTGTGCTCCGCAGCGGGAGCGCCGTTCTGCGCAACCTCGGCCTGCAATTGCCGGATCTCCTGCTTCAACTGTTCGTATTCCTGTGTCTTGTGCCGGAGAAAGTGGTAGGTCATCCGGGTCTTTTCCTCGATCCCGCCGGGCGTCAGATTATATAAATAAGCAATTTTATTGCTTGATTTTCTGAAATTCTCGACCTTTACGAAACCCTTCCCGATCAGGGCGTTGATGAGAAAATTCACCTTGCCGAGGCTGATGCCCAGCCGCGAGGAGAGCTCCCGCTGGCTCATCTCCGGGGATCGTTCGATCTCGCGGATCATGTGCAACGCCTCTTCGTTTTCGAGCTGCTTGGATAGTGTTGCGGGCATATGTTCTTCTCGTTGATTGTCGTTACGTTCACTTCATGAACGAGGCGGAACCATGATTGAATAGTCCCAGGAAGTCAAGAATTTTTTTGGGGGTCAGGTCTTGCATTTTAGCGTTTTTGCTACGTCCTTTTGCCGGGCGATGGGCTGCTTCTTTTCCCGCATCATGCAGGGAGGCAGTTTCGATACCTCTGCATACCAAGGCTCTTTTTTCATCTCCGCAGTAACGGGTGTGGCGCCTTGGCTTAACAACCATTTTTCCATTTCTTCGGCATTCATTTTTTTTCTTCGTGCCATTTTTCCCACCTCTCTGCGTAAACATTCCAGTTGTTTTTAAAATCCTGGATGGCCACATTTAATGCCTGATCGTTCTCAAGAATACTGTAATCAATAATGCGTTTTTTACTGCCGTCCGGTCCGATGATATCAAGATGCGGTGCGTGGAGTCCACTGTCATAGCGTGCAATTTCGATGTACGCACCATTCCGCAAAATATTTAATTTGGCAACGAATTTCCCGACATTGCCTCTATCGGTAACAAAATACACAAAAATGAATGCGGTTGCGCTGAGTCGGATTATGAAGCTTTTTTCAGGCATCTTTGGGGGTCAGGTCTTGCATTTTAGCGTTTTTGCGGGGGTTTAATCCGCATATTGACGGCAATAGTCCTGGATGCGATCCAGGAGTGAAAAAAGTTTCGGCGTCTGCGCGAGGATGGATTGAAACAGTTTCTGCAGGTTGGCCCGGCGGTATTCGTGGACGATCTCGTTGCGGAGCTCCCGGATAAGCCGGATCTCGTCGACGGACTCGATCAGGCCGCGTTTGTGGGCGCGGTTGAGGGCATCGAGCAGGGTGCCGCGATCCTCCAATTCAACCTTGTCGATGCTGCGGAATCCCTTCTGAACAATCAGGTCGCAGGTGCGGGAAAACCGCCCGGTCAGGGTTTCAAAGGCGTCGAATTCGTCATCGCTGTAGGCGTCCTTGCCGCCGATCGCCCGGCAGATGTCGTAGGAGCGCTGGAGCCAGCGGCGGGACTCGTCCAGGTCCTTCAGGGTGTCGTGCAGCATGAGGATATAATCGCGCTGGATCATGATGATCTTTGGATTTCTCCGTCGGTAGTCAACGTTCCAAGCTTTTCGGGATTCCCGCCTGCGCGGGAATGACAAAGTCAGGGGCGATTTCCACCCCTTCGTTATAGGCCACGCGGACGAAGGGATCGGTCAGATCCCGGGCAATGACGATGTCGATCTTCTGTTCGCCTAATTTTTCCTGGAGCCGCAGCCGGATCGTGCCGCGGTCGGATTCCGTCAGCTTCTCCGAGAGGATGAGCAGATCGATGTCGCCCCCTCGTTTCGCATCATCGGCCCGCGAGCCGAAGAGACGGATCCGGGCCCGGTCATCAAGAAACCGGATGGTTTGGCTGATAGCTTCAATTTCTGTTTGCGAAAGACGCATATTTTTGGGGGTCAGGTCTTTAAATACTGATAATTCAGAGGAATGGCGCGAAACGTCTTTTCCGATGATTCATCCTCCGGGAAAAGGAATCCTTTCAATTCATCCATGATGATCTCGTAAAAAGTAATTTTCCCCCTCCCCCGGCGGGAGGGGATTGAGGGGAGGGGGGAAAACATGTGTTAATGCGACACGTTGTCACCCCCACCCTAACCCTCCCCCGTCAAGGGGGAGGGAATTTGGGACTTTTTACGGGTCCGTCATCCATGGGTACAGGCCTACTGATCTCTTTCTGACGACCTTCGGAAACCATGTATTCGATATATGTCTCAATCGCACGTTTCAAACCTTCAAGGGCTTCCATCTTGCTTTTGCCGCAGGAAGCCACATCCAATTCCACGCACAATGACGCATACTGACTGCCTTCTTTCTTAATGAGACATGTGATATTCATATCAAGCCTCCTTTTGGGGGTCTCTTTTGGGGGTCAGGTTTTGCATAACAACAAGTGCTGAGGACTGAGTGCTGAGTAAAACATCCGAATTAAATTGCCTCGGGGTCAGAACACTGAGCGCTGAGGATTTTCCCCTGTTACGCCGGGAAGCGTTACGCCGACAGGCGTAACAGATACTTCCTAAAAAACGGGTCATCGAACGTGTAATAATTTTTATATTTTTCGATCATTCCAGAATTTATCAATCCGCTCAAGGCCTTTTGCGTGGTTGATGCAGCAGATAAGCGGAATCTGCCGGCATATTCCGCAGAAAAGACATTCTGACTGTCCGCAGCCAGGGCCTTCAGAAGCTTTTTCTGATAAACGGTCTGCCTGTCGAAAAGCTCAAAATAGTAATCGCCCTTTAAATCGAGTATCCTGCCGGCGCATGCGGCGATGATTTCATCATTGACGGTCTCTATCCGGTTGATGCAGTACTGCCATATTTCTGAAGCAAGGAACTGAATGTAATAAGGGATGCCGCCCGCCTCTGCAATCAACCTGGCGGCAGCTTCCTTGCTTAAGGCGAGATGGCTGCGGGAAAACCCGCCGATCAGGAACTCAACCGTTTCCCCCTCCGGGAGCGCCTCTAATTGCATGGACGCTGCCGAATTATAAAACGCCCTGTTTTTATTGGTAAACATGTCATTCAACAGATGCGTGCGGCTGCCGAGAAACAGGTAGTTTACATGCGCATGATGCTGAATCCTGCTTCGGAGCAAACTTTCAAAATTTTCCCCGTTCAGCCTGGCGATGTCCTGAAACTCATCCATGACAATGATGTATTTCTTCTTTGCCGATGCGAGCTTATCAGGAAGATCGAGCACGGATGCAAGGGATTGCTCGCTAATTGCCGTCGCGCTGAAATCAACGGAAATCTCCGGCGCCCCACTGGGGTCGAAAGTGATCTTTGGACGGATGCCCTTGACGAATTTGGAGAATGTCTGCGCCGCCTTGCTGAAATTGCCCTGGCTCGTCAGGACCGCCCTGGAAAATGCCTCAATAAAGGATTCGCGCGAATAAACAGTCATGAAATCGAAATAGATGCAGACAAACCCCAGGGCCTTCAACGCATCCATCGCCTTCATCACGACGGATGTCTTGCCGTATCTTCGCGGTGCGTAAAGAACAAGATTGTTCCCCCCGCCAAGCGTGCCCACAATACGCACTATCTCTTCTGTTCTATTGAAGAAATAAGGTTCTTTGACAACCGTGCCGTAACTGAATGGGTTCATATTTTTTTGGGGATCATCAGGTCTTTCATTTTAGCGTTTTTGCCGGGGGTGGATTTAAGTATTTTCCAAGAGCTGAAAGTAATGATCTTTGTCATCCCCATGACCTTCATATTGTTCTTGAATGAAGGCCGGAACTTCCTGATATTTGAGGTAATTTAGAATCCATTTTAGGTTGATTTCAGGGTCATTTTCAACCCACGGTTTTTCATTTCAACCCACCGGCAGGCATTAGCGGCCGACTCCGCCTGCCGGATTTCCCGGCAAAAATCTCCCTGAAAAAATATTTTCATCGCCCTGCATTTTTTGCTGACGTCGCGGCTCTTCTTCTGATATATGCTCATCATGTTGCCCATAACCATAAGAAAACGAACCGTTTCCGAAGCCGACATCCCTCTGATTCAAGGGGTGATCAATGAACACTGGGCCAAGGGAAGAAAAAGCATCTCCAACATAATGTGCCAGCTCTGGGGGTGGTTTCAAGCCAACGGCGCCGCCAAGGAGGATACGCCGATCCTCCACAAGCCCAGAGTTCGTAACGGAAAAAGAGCCGCAACCCTCGCCCAGATGACCACCATCGTCATCCTCCTGAAAAGAGCTTTCTCTTTTGTCGTCAAAACAACCGCCCGCTTCAGAAAATACCTCCAGGAAGCAAACTCAGAAACCAAATTGGAACTCCTCCTCAGACCTCCCCCAGTCCCCACCTTCATCCTGAAGCTGATCCAGCGGGAGTGAACTCCCTCATGTACGCGCCCGAAAATTGTCCGACCACCTCGCCTCAACAGGCGCCAGGCTGAACTACGTCTCCTTGCCTGCTTTTGCCCTGCCGCTGGCTGCCTCTGTGCTGAAAATCCCCCGGCAGTATCTTGCTCGCTACCCCTTGCACACCATTTTCTCCCAAAATCGCCGTGTCCATCACCACTATCCCTGTTTTTCGCCCCCCAAACCGTCAAGCGGCAGCGGGATTCTAAATTATCTCAGAGTATCAATCTTGGCCTGGTCTATGTCGACGCCGAGCACCCGATAACCGACCTCGGCGAAACGGAGCATGAGGGGTAGGCCTACGTAGCCTAAGCCAATGATACCGATTAGGGCGGATTTATCGTTTAGGCGGTTGAGGAGATCGGGTTTATGGGATTTTATTAGGTTCATCGCGTTTGTTTAGTCCGTTTTTTTGTAAATAGTGATTGGTGATTGGTGATTCGTAACTGGTAAATAGTGATTCGTGGGTTGAGGCCTTTTAAATTATCAATACCTTTTGCTAATGCTCTGCCGGTTGACGGAAGCGGGGGACAGATTTGAAATCTGTCCCCCTTCGGTGCTTTATCGATAGTTTATTGACTAAGGTTCAATTCAACCGGCTACTGCATATTCGACATATCTTTGATTTTCTCCACATTTGGTCAAACTTGTCATTCCCGTTTTCCCGGGAATGACAGCATGGGGACATTTTTCAAAGGTCTCGAGAATGATCATTTCAGGCAGTCCCAGTCTTCAGTGGGCGCAACCGGCGAGATAATGTCGCCGATTATTTTTCCTTTCCCAGCAATCCGCGCTGATGGCTGGTGCTTTGTGGTGCTTGCGAGGGTTTCTTTGAGGGTCAGGTCTTGCATTTTAGCGTTTTGATTTTCTTCATTAAGCTGCGGGTGGCGGCGATAGCCTTCCCGGCATCCTCCGCCTCCGGCTCACCATGGGGCAGCAAACCCTGTTCCGTCGGATATCGCCCCTTATAGATGCTGTTTAAGAAGACTGCCTCATCCATGGTTAAACCCGCGTCAAAGCCAAGCTTTTTTACTTCGTGATAAAGGCCGACGATGTCATGAGTCCGCTCCGGCTTTTTCCCTGCTTCGAGAATAAAGGCCTTTAAAGCCTTCTCAGCGCACTGCTGGCTGTGATAACAAGCGGTACGATATTTCTTGTTGTCATACAGGATCTCCGCCGACTCGAACTCGTCCTGCGCGTCTTTAAGCCATGCTTCAGTTGCCGACCTCATATACAGTAACCTCCCGGTATCCATGACCTCTTCAATGAACGGACTGCCAACAGAGTAAAGATATCGTACTTCTCGCGGCGTATAAACCAGTATATCCAGCGGCACCTCACGATCGGAAAGCAACGTTTCCACTTCCACCTGCCGGTCAATTGCCCTCTTATCCGTTTCCTTGATAATGAGCAGGTCGATGTCGCTTTCCCCACCGCAAGACTCTTTCCCATAAGAGCCAAAGAGAATGACACTCTCCGGACGATAATGCTTAACGATCCGGTTTGTTATAGCTTTTATTGATTTCATTTGGGGGTCAGGTCTTGCATTTTAGCGTTTTTGCCGGGCCATTATTTTTCTGAAGGCCTGATACGAACACCCATTGGCGTGATCACCGTAAAGGCTTTTGCTAACTCATCGGAATGCTTATTAATCACAGAGGTAACAATTGCGGCTTTCTTATCGGGAGCCAATCCTGCCAACCTAACGAGAACAACACCCGCCGAAAGGCGTCTCAGACGAAATACCAAATCTCCAAAGTCCTTATCAGCGGTTAATAGGAGCGAACCCTCTTTATTGGCTAATTCAAGCACGATATCATCGGAAATGCCCGGCGCCATTTCAGCAACGTAGCTGACGGCATATCCTTCTTCACGCAGACGAACAACAATTTGCTTGTCGACACCTTCATCCGCGAGGAGGTTCATGCCGCTGCCTCGGCAGGATAAACAACATCACCACGCAAAACGCCTGCGGTATATGTCAGTGCCGCCTGAATCCCTTCGCGTGTGAGGCGGGGGTGGGCTTCGAGTATTTGTTCTATAGATTCACCGGCAGCAAGTTTTTCCAGAATAAGCTCCACAGTTATACGTGATCCAGCAATAACAGGCTTTCCCATCATTATAGTCGGGTCTGAAATAATCATATTCGTTTGCATTTTTTACCTCTCTTAAATTTTTTGGAGGTCAGGTCTTGCATTTTAGCGTTTCTACAGTTTTTAGTTTTTAGTTCTTAGTTTTGAGTTCTTAGTTGTTGGTTGATGATCTGGAATGGTAATCATATGTTCGATCTGTTTATACGTTGAAACCAATCTGATATGGCTTCCCGTTTGCCTTACAATTTTATATTCATATCTATAAGGGAGTTGTGCAAAGGTCTCGACCGGGATGGGGTGAGACAGCTCCGCCCTCTGGATTACACCAGGAGCCCCTTGGAGGACGTTCTCAATCTCTGCTTATTCAATTAACTTAAAGCGTTACAATATATCGCCGCGTTGGTTTCTTGCCTCGGCAGGGGCGCCGTTCTGCTGCATTTCTTCCTGCAACTGCCGGATATCCAGCTCCAACTGTTCGTACTCTGCCGTCTTTCGCTTGAGAAAGAGGTAGGTCATCCGGATTTTTTCCTCGATGCCTCCGGGGGTGATGTTGTACAAATAAGCAATTTTATTGCCTGATTTCTTGAAATTCTCTACCTTTACAAAACCTTTCCCGATCAGCGCGTTCATGAGGAAGTTGACCTTGCCGAGGCTGATGCCCAGCCGGGAGGCAAGCATCCGTTGGCTCATCTCCGGGGATCGGTCGATTTCGCGGAAGATTTGGAGCGCTTTTTCACTTTCGAGTTGAGAAGATATCGTAGCGGGCACCTATTGTCCTCGTTTAGCCAATCCGGTCTTGTTCATTACGTGAACATCAAGGGGAACCTAATGAAATTGACAGAGGAAGTCAAGAAATATTATGGGATCAAGCAAGTCTTGCATTTTAGTATTTTGCCGGGAAGATGCTACAGCTCCGCCTGACGTAGGAGGGGAAGAGCGGCATCTTTGGCAGATACGATGGGATTGCATACGGGCCAGGGAATGGCAATATCCGGATCATTCCAACGGATACCGGCATCGGCTTGCGGGTCGTATTCGTTGGTGCATTTGTACAGGAGGTGGACATCTTCCGTGAGCGATATGAATCCGTGGGCAAATCCGGGAGGAATATAGAGCATGGCATGGTTCCGGTCATTCAGCTCTACTGCCGCCCATTTCAGAAAGCTTGGCGACTCGCGGCGAATATCTACCGCCACATCCCAGACGCCGCCTTTGAGTACCGATACCAGCTTCCCCTGTGCCTTGGGGTTCCTTTGATAATGGAGTCCGCGAATGACGTCCTTTTTAGAAAAGGAAAAATTGTCCTGGACAAAATGCGTCGGCAGATTGGCTTTCTCGAAATCGGAGGCCTTGAAAGATTCGAAAAAGAACCCCCTATCGTCGGGAAAGACTTTCGGCTCAACGAGGATTACGTCAGGGATGGTAAGTGGCTTAAATGTAAAGGGCATAATTATTTTTATTAGGGACAGAGCCCCATAGGGGCTCTGTCCCTAATAAATTACTCGTGGTGGTTGTGGGCGGTGTAGCCGTGTTTTTTTACCAGTTCGTCGCGTTCGGCGGCTTTTAGGTCTTCTCGGACCATTTCGGAGACTAGCTCGCTGAAGGAAACTTTGGGGGTCCAGCCCAGTTTCTCCCTGGCTTTCGCCGGGTCGCCCAGGAGGGTTTCCACTTCCGTCGGACGGAAGTAGCGGGGATCGACGCTGACGATGGTCTTGTTTGGGCGGACAGACGGCTTTTCCAGCTTGCGGGATGACACGGGGGCATTTTCCCAGATGCCTTTTTCCGCCACGCCGGACCCTTCCCAGCGGATCTTCATACCCAGTTCCCCGGCGGCGACATTGACAAAATCGCGCACACTGTATTGGACGCCTGTGGCGATGACAAAATCATCCGGTTCATCCTGCTGCAACATCAGCCATTGCACCTCCACGTAGTCCCGGGCATGGCCCCAGTCGCGTTTTGCATCCAGATTTCCCAGGAAGAGGCAATCCTGCAGGCCGAGCTTGATCCGCGCCAAGGCCCGGGTGATCTTGCGCGTCACGAAGGTTTCCCCGCGGACGGGCGATTCGTGGTTGAAAAGGATGCCGTTGCAGGCGTAAATGCCATAGGCTTCGCGATAGTTTACCGTAATCCAGTAGGCGTAAAGCTTGGCGACGGCGTAGGGGCTGCGGGGATAAAAGGGCGTAGTTTCCTTTTGGGGTGTTTCCTGCACCTTGCCGAAGAGCTCCGAGGTGGAGGCCTGGTAGAAACGGGCGGTTTTTTCCAGGCCCAGGATGCGGATCGCCTCGAGGATGCGCAGAGTGCCCACGGCATCGGAGTTGGCGGTATATTCCGGCTCCTCGAAGGATACGGCGACGTGCGACTGGGCGGCCAGGTTGTAGATTTCCGCCGGCTGCACCTGCTGAATGATCCGGAGGAGGCTGGAGGAATCCGTCAGATCGCCGTGATGCAGGATCAAGCGGCGGTCGGGCTCGTGCGGATCCTGGTAAAGGTGGTCGATGCGATCGGTATTCAAAAGCGACGTACGGCGCTTGACGCCGTGGACCTCGTAGCCCTTTTCGATGAGGAATTCCGCAAGGTAGGAACCGTCCTGGCCGGTGATGCCGGTAATAAGCGCTTTTTTCATGGATTACTCCAAAAAAGGATATCCCCCTCTCTTCACGGGAGGGGGCTTGGGAGAGGGTGAAGTTTGCAATAGGGGGTGATTTCCCCCCCACCCTAACCCTCCCCCACGAGGGGGGAGGGGAGGAGCTGCACCGCTTGCTTGCACCCGCGGCAGGTAGCCCTCCCCTGCGGGGAGGGGGCGCCGTTTCTGGAAAACAACGGGTTCCTTGGAGCCTCGCCCACTGGGTGGTTACTAAAAGAGATTGATGGCAACGCCGGCGGCTACGGCGATGTTCATGAGGATCTGGGTGATGTCGCGGATTTCCCTCAGCCAGGCGATGCGCTCTGTTTTTTCCGGCACGACAATGATGTCACCGGGTTCAATGGCTCTGATCCTTTCGCCGAATTGCGTCGTCACCGTGTGCGATGATCCGAAATCAAAGAAACTGCGGGACAACTTCCGGGCGGAGCCATCCACCTTCATGACAAAGACGTTGTCCTTGTCGGCATAGCGGGAATATCCCCCCGTCTGATTGATGTAATCATCATAGTCCTGCTTATAGGAATATAGATATGTCCCCTGGGCCATGACGGCGCCGGCGACATTTACCACATTGTTTTTCTGGGGAACGAACAGACTGTCGCCTTCCTCCAGCGCAATATCGTTCTCTTTGCCCTTGAGCAGGCGCTGATGCGTCAGGTAGATCGTCATCCGGCCGGTAGCCTTGAGTTTGCGGAGGGATTCGATAAACTTTTGTTTTTGCAAAAGTTCCACCTTCTTTGCCTCAACTTCTTCCGTGGAAATGGCCGTGGACACATCCCCCGCAGAGGCCGACAAAAGCTCCCTTTCCATCCGGTCCGCCATATCTATGAGGCCCTGCTGCTGAAGCTCGCGCACCCGCACCCGTGTGAACATCGCCCCGCGCAGATAGGCTTCTTCCTTGAAGCCACCCGCCCGCTCGATGAGGGCGGATAGTTTTTCACCCTTTTTGATCAGATAACGGCCGGGAAACATTATCTCGCCGCCCAGGGTCACATAATTCTCCGGACGCCAGTCGGGGATGCGTTTGATAAAAAGCCGGTCATATGGCTTCAGGATCACGTTGTGTTCCGGATCTCCGGCCAGGGCCTTAATCAGATTGATTTTCCGATGGACGATCACCGCCTGGTTCTTCTGGTCAATGACCTGGGAGGATATCTCCCCGTCCTCGGGAGAAGCCGATTCGAGGAAGTTCCCCGCGGCAAAAATAAGGTCTCGCACCATCATATTATCCGCCAGCGGGTACGCGCCCGGCTTCAGGATGTCGCCCTCGATGGTCACGCTCTTCTTATAAACCGTCTCCCAGATGGAATGGACAACCAGGCGATCCAGGTCTTCCAATACCAGGTTATGTGCGGCAACTCCCTTGAGGGCCATGTCAAGATTTATTGTCTTAAGTGTGACTTCCTTCGTCTTCCAGTCCGTACGATAGAGTTCCGCTTCAGTAAGCAGGGTGTCCCGCGTCTGACCGCCGGCGGTAAAGACCAGGTCCCGCACCGTCATCGTTTCTCCGAACTCGTAGGTGCCGGGTTTCTTGACTTCGCCTGCTACGGTCACATTCAGCTTATAGGCCTTTTCCCATATGGAGTGCACAATCAAACGGTCCAGGTCTCTCAACTCAACATTATCGGTTGGCTCTTTATTCAATGCTTTGCCTAAGTTAACCTTCTTCAAGGTGACTTCCTTCGTCTTCCAGTCCGTACGATAGAGCTCCGCCTCGTCCAGCAGCGTCTCCTGTGTCTGGCCGCCTGCCGCAAAGACCAGGTCCCGCACCGTCATCTTTTCTCCGAACTCGTACGTGCCGGGTTTCTTGACCTCTCCCACCACGCTGACGTTCTTCTTGAAGACCGTTTCCCAAATGGAATGCACGATCAGACGATCCAGGTCTTTCAACTCCAAATTATCGCCGATATCGTTTTGCAAGGCTTTACGGAGATTGATTTTCTGCAGCGTAACTTCCTTGGTCTTCCAGTCCGTGCGATAGAGTTCCGCTTCGTCAAGCAGGGTGTTCCGCGTCTGGCCGCCTGCTTTGAAGATCAGGTCGCTGACCCGCAGCTTTTCCGTCAACTGGTATTCCCCGGGATTTTTTACTTCGCCTGCTATCTCCACCGCTTCCTTCCACTTTTCCTCGTAAAGAGAATGGATGATGATCCCGTCTTCATCTCGAATAAGTATATTTTCGTCAGGATCGTCGGCCAGGGCTTTGGCAACATCGAAATAGATTGTCTGGTACTCCTTCTTTTTATTGACGCGCACGATCTCGCCTTTTTTCAGGTAGGCATTCTTCGTCAGATCGCCGGCCGTCAGGATGGCATCCTTCACCTTGAAGTTTTCCGCCAGATCAAACTGTCCACTCTTGCGCACCTCACCACTGATGGTGAATGTGGGCTTGTCCTGGAAAAACCACTTGCTGAAAATGTAAATGCTATCCTGGGCCTGAAGCTCCAGGTTGGCTGCGGGGTCATGCTTCAGCAATAAATCGCCAAGGTTGAAGGGAATAAGTTTTGTTTCCTTCCCCTGTGACTGAAAACGTTTGATCAGGGCGTAATTGAAATGGGTTTCGGGCAGCAGCTCCGTCTCATCCCGCAGGATATCTCTGATCCGCATCCCCGGCGTCAGGGCATACTTGCCGCCCTTTTTCACGTTACCGTTCAGGTAAACGACATTGACATCCTTGTCCACGATGGAAAATATCTTGATTAAATCGGCATCCTGGAGGGTTATGGATTTTGTCTGGGCCAGGCTTTTGTCATCGATATCGATGACAATCTTCTTTTCGTTCTTAATCGTACGCTCTATCTGAATCTGTTGGGTGTAGGCCGTGGGAATGATCCCGCCCGCGAGCTCAAAGAGGTACTCCAAAGAGAAGTTTTTCTTGAGCTCGTAAAGAGCCGGACGTTTCACATTGCCTGCCACGCCAACGTAAGGGCCGATGACGGGAACAAAAACGATGTCTCCCGCCTGCATGATCACGTCATGTGATTTGTCGCCTTTAAGGAGAAGATCGTAGAGGTCGAAGGTCTGGATCACCTTGTCTTTGCGTTTAAGCTGAATGTTGCGCATGGAGCCGATCTCCGTAGGTCCGCCGGCCATGAGCAGGGCGTCGGTGATCGTGGCGAAAGACCCGATGGTGTAAGCGCCGGGACGGCGGACGTCGCCGAGAATGAAAACCTGCATCGTCCGCAGGGACCCCATCGAGATATCGACATTCGTACCGGTAATCTGCTCTGCCTGCTTGATCAGGTACCCGGACATTTGTTCAAAGGTCATTCCCGCGACGGCCAGAGGCCCGATGGTGGGAATGCTGATCTTGCCGTCACGGTCCACCGTAAGATTGTAATTGGCGTTAGCCCGCCCCCACATGGTGATGCGAATCTCATCGCCGGGGCCGACAATGTATTTTAGGGGTATAGGAATGTTTTTGCTATCCGTTACGACTTTAATCGCGGCATCACGGAAAAAGTCATAGCCGAAAGGTTTCAGGTCCAGCGAGATATCCTGATACTTGCCCGTAGCCTGGGCGCGTTCAAAGAGCGTTTCCCCCCTCGGGAGATCGCCGATCGTTCTTTTTACTGCCGGCGCCTTGGCTTCCGGTTCATCAACCTTTTTTAGGGTATCCTTGGGCTTTTCAGCAGAGTTATCCGGTTCTTTTGGCTTTTTCGCTTCCTTTTTGGCCTCGTCCTGTTTCGCCGCCTCCTGCTGTTGAAGAAGCTCCTTCCCCTTTGACACTTCCGCCGGCGAAAGTCCCTGGAATTCAGGCCGCCCCGATAAGGCATCGACTGCCCCAGGCGTCAGTTGGCCGCCCGTCTTGCCAAGCTCCTGGAGCACCGCTCCCTGCTGGGCCGGTGTCAGGTTCTGCACGGCAGCAGACTGCTCGGATGTCAGGGCCGGCGCATCGGCCGCCGACACCGAGGCCGCACCGGTTAGTAAAACAGAAAAAACAAACAAATAAGCCAGACGTCTTGTTATGTTTTTTTTCATATTTCTCACTAATTTTTGTTTGATGGTTAAAAGGAAATGGTTATCCTTCACGACTTCTTCCGCAGGCGCAGGGCGTTTTTTAAATTGGCCAGACGTTCCGGGTCTTCGCGGGTCTTGAGATTCTCCAGGTATTCCAAGAAGAAGGCCAGGAAGACGGCCATAAAAAATGCCACAACCACGGACAGTAGGCATATCTGCGCCCGCTTGGGCTTAAACTTCTTCTCCGGCACAAAGGCAGTATCGATAACGTTGAAGCTGTAATATTTCTGGACGCGCGCTAATGTCTCCTTCTCAATCTGCCGGGCAATCAACTCATAGAGCTTGTTCTTCAGTAAAGGATCACTCGTTTTTGCCAATTGCTCATATAGCTGTGTTTGCTGGGCCGCGGCATCATCAAGGGTCTGACGACGCAGAAATTCGCTCAGGCCTACCACATAATAATTGAGCATAGTTTGCGCTGTTTGGGGGTCCTTAAAGTCGAAACTCAAACGGAGGACATTCTGTTTTTTGTCCGAAACGGCCTTCAGCATCCCTTGCATGACCTTATAGGCATCTTGGAGAGTGGGCGGTTTCTTTACCTTCCAGCGCCGATTCTTGCCGTCCCAGGCCTTTTCAAAAAGGAAGGGCATGAGATCATATTTTTTTAAAATGGTGTTCGTCAAATCCCGGCTCTTCAGGACAATATCATATTGATCGAGTGAGCCGGTACCCATCAACCCCGCCTCGGAAGCAACCATGGCGCCGAAACCGCCGAGGGCCGCCAGGCCGCCGCCCCCTTTTTCCTGCGATGTCGGGGCAAGAGTGCATTCGGAGCGGTAAATATTAGTCAATTGGAGGCTATACAACACAGCCAGGACACCGGCCAGTAACACAACGGCGACAATCATTTTTTTATGCTTCAGGAGGACGATCAGCAGGTCAAGGAGGTTGATTTCATCTTCCAGCGGCTCCATAAGCATTCCCTGCGGATAGCAAGGCGGAGACGCTGCCGCAGGCGGCAAATTTCCCTCATTATCAGGTTTTTTCGGTTCTTCCTGCATACAGCTCCGCCCTTTCGATTACATTATGATGAATCCTTGCTTTGAAGCTGGCAATGGCCAATAAAACTTGGTGGGCGATATGGGATTCGGACCCACGACCTCTGGTTTCGGAGACCAGCGCTCTATCCATCTGAGCTAACCGCCCGCAATTTGTAGGCTCTGCATAGACCATTTTTTGCGCTCTATGTCAACAACTAAGGCACTTGTGAGCCGTTATCTCGTCATGACCAGCCGCTGTTCTGCTTTGGGAACGTACCATTTTATGAAATTATGCCCGATGCCCAGGGGCGCCAGTTCGACGCCCCGGAAGCGCGCCTCGATGATCGGCAGGGCATCGGGGACGTAAAGAAAACTGTAGGGCTGATCTTCCGCCAGAATCTCCTGAATCCGGTCATAACATTGCTTGCGTACCTGCTGATCGAAGGTGCTGCGGCCCTTTTCCAGCAGATCGTCCACTTCCTTATTCCGGTAGGATACGAAATTCAGCTCCTCCGGGCCGGTTTTGCTGGAATGCCAGACGTCATAAATATCGGGGTCCATCGGAATCGTCCAACCGAGGATGGTGGCGTCAAATTTCCGCTTATTGATGAAATCATTGACAAAAGCCGCCCATTCGATCACACGTATCTTCACAACGATGCCGATGTCTGCAAGCCTGCGTTGAATGATCTCGGCACACTTGGCGCGCACCTCGTTGCCCTGATTGGTGATGATTTCGAAGGTGAAGGGTTTGCCGTCCTTTTCGAGGCTTCCTTTGCCGCTCCTGTCCTGCCAACCCGCCTCGGCCAAAAGCGCCTTGGCACGCTGCGGATTATAGGGATAATCCTTAACCTTGCCGTTGTAAGCCCAGGTGCCCGGCTTATACGGCCCCGTTGCCGGTTTTCCCAACCCCAACAAGACGCCCTGGATAAGCTCCTCCCGGTTGATCATATAGCTGATGGCCTGGCGCACCCGTTTGTCCGCAAAAAGGGGATTTTTCAAGTTATATCCCAAATATGTATAAGAAAAAGACAGATAGCGGTACTTGTTAAAATTTTTCTTGAATAAATTGTTCTCCGTCTGCCGCGTAAATTGCAGCGGCGTCAGGCCCATGCGGTCGATGCCCCGGGCGCGCAATTCGAGAAACATCGTCGCCATATCGGGAATGATGCGCATCATGTAGCCGTCAACATAGGGACGGCCTTCGAAATAAGCGGGATTGGCAATGAGGGTGATCTTCTGGCCGGCGCTCCACTCTTTGAAGATGTATGGCCCGGTGCCCACCGGATGGCGGGTCAGGGGGCTCTTCACAATGTCTTTGCCGGCGAGCAGATGTTGCGGCAGAATGGCGCTGCTCCAGCTCATAAGCGCCGGCGCAAAAGGCTTGTCATAGGTAACCCGGAAGGTGTAAGGATCGAGAACCTCGGCCTTTTTGACCTTCAGAAAATCGCCGGCATAGGCGGTGGGCGTCTTTGGGTCAATGGTTTTCTGATAGGTAAAAAGGACATCCGCCGCGGTGAAGGGGAAGCCATCATGCCACTTGACGCCCGGCCGCAGGTGAAAAGTGATTGCCAGCCCCCCCTGGGAGATCTCCCAGGATTTTGCCAGATCGCCGACAATCTGCAGGTCCTTATCGTATTTCACCAACCCGTTATAGACCAGCCCCGCAATCCCATGAGAAGTAGCATCGGAAGCCAGGAGCGGAATAAGATTGCTGGCATCGCCGATGGACCCCTCCACCATAATGTCTCCGTAAGCCGGCCCCGTATCTGACTTCTTCCGGACCTCGTCCTCACCCTTGCTACAGCTTAACATAGAAACGCTGAAGGTAATTAAGGCGATAATGAGCATCAGTAAAGTTTTACATTGCATTAATAGGCATCTGAGCTTCATTTTCACACACTAATAAATCGCCGTTATTTTGGCAAGAAAATTGTGACGACACTTTTCTTCCCCCCCAGCCACCTCATAGCTTCCCCCCACCGCGGGAGGGGAGTGAGGGACATAGCCAATGCAGGATTGAGGGGCAGCCGTCCCCTCCCCCCGCGGGAGGGGAGTGAGGGGAGGGGGAATATTATCACCCCCACCCTAACCCTCCCCCGTGAAGGGGGAGGGAATTTGACGACAGAGACCTGACGACTGCCAAAGGATAGCTCTCCCCCGTGAAGGGGGAGGGAATTTGACGACAGAGACCTGACGACTGCCGAAGGATAGCTCTCACCCGTGAAGGGGGGGGGAACTACTTTTCCATCAATTGTGCAGAGATCTGACTATTTTGATTGAGCTCCGTATTGACACGCGGGCTTTGACATCGTAGAGTGGCGGGCACGGAACCTTGAAAGGGGAATTAATTATCGAAGCGAAACAAGGCACAGCGCCGCTCGCCATGACGGGCGTTATTCTGTCCGGTGGCCGGAACAGTCGCATGGGGGGAATCAACAAGGCTTTTATGGAGATTGCCGGGCGCCGCATCATCGAAGGCGCCGTCTGCCTGTTGAAGGAAATTTTTGCGGAAGTCATTATTGTGACCAATACCCCCCTCGCCTATCTGGACCTGAACGTCACCCTGGTAACGGACATTTTGCCCGATAAAGGCGCTCTCGGCGGGCTTTACACCGGGCTTTTTTGGGCGAGCCACCCGCAAGCCTTTGTCTGCGCCTGCGACATGCCCTTTCTAAACGGCCGCTTTATCCGGCACATGGCGGAAATATCCGCCCCCTACGACATCGTTTTGCCGGAAACAGCTGAAGGCAAGCAGCCGCTGCACGCCGTTTATGGCAAAAGCTGTCTGCCGGCCATCAAAAATAATCTGAACCGGGAAAGAATCAGAATTACGGATTTTTACAAGGGACGTCGCATACTTACCATCACAAGCGATGTTATTGAGAGATTCGCTCCCGCAAATAAAATGTTTCTCAATTTGAATACCTATGAGGATTTTGCAAGTTTGGGCAGAAATGACAGCCTCCTCCCCGTCACTCCCACGCGGGAATGATAAAGAAGGGAGCGGGGGATGATGCTGATAATGAAAGGCAGATTGAGGAAAAGTGCCGCGAGCTGATGATTTTATTCATGCCCTGAAGTTAGCGCGGGAGATGTTGCCGGGCCGTGATCCGGCCACATTGTGCCGCAATGCCGGGGCGAAACTGCGTTCTCTGCCGGAGGGAATCGTCATTGCCCTGCCCTTCTTCCTCCGGCAGGTGGAAATTACCTACCCTGGGGGACTGATAACTTACGAGGGCGGGGCGGATGCGCCATCGCTTCAGGAACAGGGGCTCATCCTCCACTATCTCCTGGGGGCCTGCGACATCCCCCCGAAGGAGGAATTGATCACCTTCCGTGAGATACCCTCGGGGGAATTTTACTACCAGCCCTTTGTGAACCGGGCGCAAATTCCGCTGGTAAATACCTTCGGCGCGGCTCCCGCCTTATTCCTTAAGGCGGGGCTCAAGGCGGGAGGAACGGCAGCGGGGGTGGGGGATGCCTCTTTAACCTTCCACCCTTTGCCCAGGATCCCCGTTACCCTGGTCCTCTGGCAGGGCGACGAGGAATTTCCGCCCACAGGCAATATCCTCTTTGACGGCCATATCAAACATTTCCTCGACGGCGAAGACATCGCTTTTCTGGCCGGCATCGTCGTATATAGATTAATGGCTCAGGCCGCCCATGACCGATAACTGGCAGGATACCATCAGAAATGCCCCGCGCGCGCCGGGCGCCTATATCATGAAAGACAAGGACGGCCAGGTCCTCTACGTTGGCAAGGCCAAGGACCTGGGAACACGGACCCGCGCTTATCTGAGCCGGACGGACGGGCGCTACATGATCCCCTTTCTCACCTCCCGCATCGCCTCTCTTGAATTTATCGTCACCCAGACCGAAAAAGAGGCGCTGCTCCTGGAAAACAACCTGATCAAGGAGCACCGGCCGAAATACAACGTTGTTTTCCGGGATGACAAGACTTATTTCAGCATCAAAATCGACACGCAACGACAGCCCTTTCCGCGCTTCCAACTGGTCCGGCAGGTGAAAAGGGACGGGGCGCGTTACTTCGGCCCCTACCCTTCCAGCAGCGCCGCCAAGGAGACCTTGCATTTCCTCCAGCCCCTCTTCCCCCTGCGCACCTGCAGCGACCGGGATTTCAAGCAGCGTAAACGTCCCTGCCTGGAGTATCAGATCAAAAGATGCCTCGCGCCCTGCGTCAATCTGGTGGACCAAGACAGCTACGCCTGTCTGGTCAAGGACAGCATTGACTTTATCGAAGGCCGGGAGAAATCGCTCCTGGCCGACCTGACCGCCCGAATGAAGACGGCCGCCGGCCAATTGAAATTTGAGGAAGCAGGGGAAATCAGGGATCGGATCGCCGCCTTGAAAACAACGCTGGAAAAGCAGCAGACCACCTCGACGCATCTGCAGAATCGCGATGTGTTCGGTCTTTACCGGGCCGATGACCGGACCCAGGTCATTGCGCTGCAAATCAGACAGGGAAAGCTTCTGGGAAAGAAGGCCTTTCCCCTCGTGACGCTCGGCACCGCAACGGAGGAAATCCTGTCCGCCCTGGTCAAACAATACTACGATGGCGACATTTATCTGCCTGCCAAAATTATCCTGCCCCTCCGCCTGGAAGACGGGCCGGTGATCGCCGAATGGCTGACGGAGAAAAACGGCAAGACGGTAACTCTGCTTTATCCCCAAAGAGGCCAGGGCGTGGAAATCCTGAATATGGCCAACGACAACGCTGAAAAGACCTTCCACCTGGAAAACCAGGACCGGTACGGCGCGGCCGCCGCACTCGCGCAACTGGCGGAACGGCTGGGCCTGCAGAAGCTCCCGGCGCATATTGAATGCTTCGACATTTCCCATGGCTCCGGCAAGCAGGCCGTCGCGGCGCAGGTATCTTTCCGGAACGGTCAGCCCTGGAAGGAAGGCTACCGGCGCCTGCGCATTAAAACCGTGGCAGGAGTCGATGATTATGCCATGATGCGCGAAGCGCTTTTGCGGCGATATGAGCAGAAAAAGGATTTGCCCGATCTGATTATTGTGGACGGCGGCCGCGGCCAGTTGGGGGTTGCCCTCACCGTGCTGCAAGATTTAGGGATCGCAGGGGTGGATGTCATCGCCCTGGCAAAAGAAAAGCGCCCCGCACCCTCCCACCCCAACAGCGACTTCAGGCCCGGCCGGGTCGCCGCCCTCAACAAGGCGGAAGACCGGGTGTATCTGCCTCGCCGCAAGGATCCTTTGTACCTCTCCCGCCTGCCTGCAGCACTTTTTCTGTTACAGCAAATCCGCGACGAAGCCCACCGGTTTGCCGTCGGCTATCACCGGAAGTTGAAAGAAAAGGCGGATTTTACCTCGCTTCTGGACAGCATCCCCGGCATTGGGGAAGGCCGGAAGAAGCTCCTCCTCAACCATTTCGGCGATCTGAAAAAGATCAAAGCCGCTTCTTCCGAGGAATTGCAAAAGGTGAAGGGAGTTGGTAAAGAACTGGCCGGTGTTATTCGGTCGTTTTTTGATAAATGGGGGCGCTTATCACCCCCACCCTAACCCTCCCCCATCAAGGGGGAGGGGATTTTTGACTTTTTACGAGATCGGCAGGGGGAAGGTGTTCTTAACCTTTTACTAGGCCAGCAGGGGGAAGGGGTTTTTAACTTTTTACGAAGCCGGCAGGGGCGACGCATTTGAGTGGGTTTACTATTATCATCATTGCCATCGGTTTGGGCATGGATGCCATGTCTGTGGCCGTTGCCATTGGGGCGCGGGCTGCCGGGCGACTCAATGGCCGTCAGCTCTTTCGCTTATCCTTCCATTTCGGTTTTTTTCAGATGGTGATGCCCCTGGCCGGTTGGGTGGGGGGGCATAACCTGACGCGCCTGATCGGCGGCTACGATCATTGGATCGCCTTTGCCCTCCTTGCCTGCGTCGGCATCAACATGATCAGGGAAAGCTGTCAGGCGGAGGAAAAAACTCCAAGAGGCGACCCGACCAAGGGCTTTTCCCTGATCATGCTGTCCGTGGCCACCAGCATTGATGCCTTGGCCGTGGGTTTTAGCTTCGCATTGTTAAACGTCAATATCTGGCAAGCCGTCTTCGTAATCGGTTTTTTTGCGGCCGGCATGACCCTGGCCGGTATGCTTTTCGGCAAAATGATCGGCGCTTACCTGGGTAAAAAGGTAGAATTATTGGGGGGGCTGATCCTCATCTCGATAGGGGTAAAGATATTGGCCGACCATTTGCTTTAAACGAGCCCCTCACCCTCCCCTCAATCCCCTCCCGTAAAGGGAGGGGAAGTATAAAACGGGGGCTCCTGTCGAGGAGTAAAGCGGGACTTCATGTCGAGGGAGGGGAGGATCGCGGGGGATCGTAATCGGAGGTAGGGGAATTAAAACGGGGCTCCCGGCAGGGTGAGTGTGGAATAGTTAGCCTCTTTCCCAACGAGTGTGCGTACGATTCCCTCCCCCTCCACGGGGGAGGGTTAGGGTGGGGGTGTCCGAAATAACAACTACTTAAAACGAAAAGGAGCCAAATAGGATGTATTATGAACTGGTAGACTTGTCTTTCGGGCAGGTCGGACTGGTATGGGGTAATGAGGCATCGCCGGGGCTCGTTCGGGTTGTGCTCCCGGAAGAGGGGATATCCACGCTGTCCCTGATCAGGCAGGCTTTTCCCGGAGCGGCATCGCTTTCTCACGCAACAATCGAGGCGGTCGGCCGTAATCTTAAAAAATACGATCGCGGCTTGGAGGTCAACTTTCTCTTGCCGGAGCTGGAAACGACATGCGCGGGATACTTCAGCCGCCAAGTCTGGCAGGCAACGGCCCGCATACCGAGGGGTAAAGTAAAGACCTACGGCCAGGTGGCAAAGGAAATCGCGGCCTGCGGGGCTGCCCGGGCGGTGGGCGCCGCCCTGGGGAAAAACCCCTTCCCCCTGATTATCCCCTGCCACCGCGTGATCAGGGCCGACGGCGAACTGGGCGGTTTTTCAGGAGGAGGCATCGCAGTGAAAAAGCGGCTCCTGGAACGGGAAGGCGTGCTCTTTGACCGCCGGGGACGGGTAGCAGCCGTCTCCGTTCACAGCGTATTTTTCCCCGGCGGCCGCCTTTCTGGAACATAGGCGCGGGGCACGGTCGCTTCGTTCCATGCCTTCGACACGTAAAGATTGCAGTAGCAACTCCCATACTCGGCTACATCCGGCTCACGGTAAACACAGGGGCAAATAATGTCCCTGTCCTGTTCCCGGTCGCCGGCGGCCAGGCGACAGGGGCAAGCCATGTAACCGTAACGGGCCTTGTTGACCAGGAGATCGGCGATAATGCCTAAGGTCCAGGCACGATCCTTGTTGAAGAAGTACCCCTTCGGCTCCTGAATCTTTCTCAACATCTCATAGAGTTTTTCCTCGTCCGTCACAGCCCCAGCGCCTTTCTGATCTCGCCTTCCTTGAAGCCCACAATCACCTCATCGCCGATAATAATTGTGGGAAAAGAGCAGTTGGGATTCCATTTTTTCACATCTTCCAGGATCGCGGTCCGCTCCTCGCCCTTCAGAAGATCAACCTCGGTGGCATCGTATTTTACCGTGCATTCATCGAGGAACCTCTTTGCCGCCTTGCAGTGGCTGCATGTGCTCAGGGTATATATCTTCACATTAGATTGCATTTTCCCTCCTTGCTTCTAATCGATTGTTCTCTGTTCTACAATTTTCAGCTTCAATGGTCAAGATATCCTCCCGTGGCGAAGAAACAGTCTGTACCACTCTTACGGCGTTGCGGAGCGCGCATATCCAAGCTCATCGAGGAGCGTTTCCAACTCCGGCGGGCTTGTCAACGGCAGGCGGCAGGCGCCGCCGGCACAAATATGCATGGTTGTCCGGCCGCCACTTTCCGGATACCTTTCGTCGTCTTGGGCGTGCCTGACGATCAGGCCAGGAATGTAGCGTCTGCCAAGAATGGCCAGCATTTTCGCCATATCGGGATCATCAGTGTCTCCCGCCACCGTGACTTCTACCAGGGGAGCCGGGATAAAGTCCCACACCGGCATTAAAGCGGGATAGCCCTGGGGTTGGCGTGCGATATTCCCCAAACAGGCCTGCAAGGCCGCTTCACCTGCTGCGTAAAGGGCAGCATCGCCGGTTATGTGGCCTAACCTCACCAGATTCATGATCGCCAGGGAGTTGCCAGCGGGAACGACACCATCCATCCCGCCTTTCATTCGCACCAGGACAATTTCTTCATCTACCGGACTTTCAAAAAAACCGCGGCTCTCGTCGTCCCGGAAACGTGTTACCATCTCCTTCGTAAGGTGCAGGGCAGCAAACAGGTAATCCGGACCTAAGGTCCGTTCATACATCTCAATCAGCCCCCAGCAGAAAAAGGCATAATCTTCCAGCAAGCCGGTTAAATCGCCACCATCGGAATAGACGACACGCCGCAGGTTGCCTCCGGCTGTCGTCATCCTGTCCATGATGGAAGTGATGGCCAGGGCGGCACGATCCCGATATTCCGGTTTGCCGGTGGCGCCGTAGCCAAGCGCTAAGGCGGCAATCATCAAACCATTCCAGGCAGTCAGGATTTTCTCGTCCCGCAAAGGCCGTATGCGCCTCTGACGGACGGCGAGCAGCGAGGCCCGCCAGGAATTTATGGTTGTCTGCAACTCTGGCTCCGTCAGGCCTTCCTGGGCGGCATAATCTGGCAATGCCTGGGGTAGCCAGAGGACATGCCGCCCCTCCATGCTGCTCTCCTTACCCAGACCGAAGAGACGGGAAAAGCGACTGGCGTCTGCCACCCCGAGCAACTGTTCCAATTCCCCTTTGTCCCACAGGTAATAGGTGCCTTCCCGTCCTTCGCTGTCAGCATCGAGGGCAGCGTAGAAGGCGCCGGCCGGGGCAGTCATTTCCTGGACCGTGTAATCGAAGATCGCCTCGGCTACCTCCCCAAAGGCAGACGTCCCTGTGAACTGGAAGGCTTGCAGATAGGCAATGGCCAAGAGCGCCTGATCATACAGCATCTTCTCAAAATGCGGCACAAGCCACCGACGATCGACGCTGTAGCGATGAAAGCCAAATCCCAATTGATCAAATATCCCCCCCCGTCGCATCATGGCAAGCGTGTGGGTAACCATGTTCAGGGCCTCGGCGGATCCGTGGCGCTTCGCATAATGGAGAAGAAAGATCAGGTTGAGCGGCATCGGGAATTTCGGTTCCTGGCCGAGCCCGCCCCAGGTGGGATCGTATATTGCCTGCAGCGACCGATAGACCGGTGCGGAGAAATCTTCCTCTGGGAGTATCCCGGCCTCAAAAGTTGCCATTTGCTGCAAATAACCAACGACCGTGCCGGCGCGCTGCACGATTTCTTCATTTTTAGTGCGCCATACCTTGTCGATTTGCTCAAAGACGTCGATGATGCCCGGCATGCCATGGCGCGAACGGGGGGGAAGATAGGTGGCAGCGTAAAAGGGCTGCCGTTCAGGCGTAAGAATGACATTGAGCGGCCAGCCGCCTTTTTGGTTCATCAGTTGCGCCGCGGCCATATATTGCTCGTCAATATCCGGCCGCTCTTCCCGATCCACCTTGATGGGCACAAAGAGACGGTTAATCACGGCAGCGATCTCCCGATTCTCAAATGATTCATGGGCCATGACATGGCACCAATGGCAGGTGGCATAGCCGATAGAGAGAAAAATGGGTTTATCCAACGCCCGCGCCTTTTCGAAAGCGGCATCACCCCAGGGATGCCAGTCAACGGGATTTTCGGCGTGCTGCAGCAGGTAGGGGCTGCCGGAAAAAATCAGCCGGTTGAAAGCGGGACCGCCATCGGACGGCAGGCTTGTTTTATCCAGGTCACGCAGGTATTGTAACCGCGCCTCCTCGTTGCCGGTAAATTCCTCCATGGTTACACCCCTTGGGTTAAAAAAGGACCTGCAGGACCTCATCAATTTCGGCAAGGGTCATCACAATTGCCGCCGCCTGCCCGGCACTCAGGGCCGTCAAATCAAGAGCCGCCAAAGTTGCATGCAGGGCATCAATTGCCTTGTTGAGCTGAAGATCATCGTCCATGCTCGCCGTAAAGGCATTTTTTATCTGCCCGACCAGGCGGCAATCATCCCCGGCGGCGGCAGCGGCCGCTTTATCCTTGATGGCACTGACGACCTGCCGTAAAACACGCAGCTTAGCGCTGGCATGGCCCATAGCCGCCGTGGAATAATCGAGCTTCTCCCGATAATGGCTATAAATGAGGAAAAATCTTATTTCGCGGGCGTCATAGCCGGCGTTGAGCAGCGTCTCGGTATAGTAAACATTTCCCTTGCTTTTCGACATCTTCCGGCCATCTACTAGGAGATGTCGGCAGTGCAGCCAGAATTTGGCCAACGGATAATCCCGGATGGCTTCCATGATCGCCAAAGTATAGTCATGGTGCCGGTAAAGATTGTCTAGGCCGCCACAGTAAATTGAGAGCGGTTCATGATAATGGGGCGCAATCATGGCGGGATCCTGGATATTCCAGGAGGGCCGGCCTCTACCGATGGCCGTATCCCAGGAGGCGCCGCTTACCGCCTCTGACGCTCCGTGCCAGAGGATGAAATCGCCGAGATTCCACTGGATACCGGGATAAGTGTCCCGGTGATATCGCCTTTTACGGGCGGGCCATTTGGCCATATCCAGCCCGTAAAGCTTGCCGAAACCGGGAACCTGCAAGGGATCAAAATAGATGTTTCTCTTATGCCGGTAGGCGAGGCCTAATGCCAGCAATTGCTGGATGATCTCGACCGCCTCGCCCACGTAATCAGAGGCCTTGGGCAGATAATCAGGCATCTTCATCCTGAGGAGCCGCATCTCCTGCATAAAGCCAGCAATGTTTTCTTCCGTCAGCGCTTGCAGATCTCTTTTTTTTGTCTGCGCCTCGGTAATCGCTTTTTCTTCAATATCGGTGAAGTTCATGCCGCGCAGCACCTTGTAACCCTTGAACTCCAGGTACCTGACAAGGACATCCTCGAAGAGGAAGGTGCGGAAGTTGCCGATATGGGCTTGCTGATAAATGGAAGGTCCACAGGTGAAGACGGTGACGGGGCTGCCCTTGTCAAGGTCGAAAGTTGCCAGGCGCTTTCCTAGGGAATTAAAAAGATTCATCTGAAAGCTGGTCCGCCGTAGGTCAACATGCGTTATGGTATCACATATCAACAAGCGAGTAAATGATATTTAGTATGCCCAGTAGGGACCAGTACCCAAAGTGGCGGACGTTTTTCCCTCAAATCCCACATAAACGCTTTTTCCGAAAAAGAATGGCAGACCCCAGTCAAAGCTCACGGGATAAGTTCCACCGATTTCGGCAAAGACGTGGTTGGCTGTATTGCTGGTAAGATTTGTTACGTTATCGATCCTGAAAGTAACCACGCCGGCCGGCGAGCCGGAGGCGGCCGTATTTGTCGCGGTGAAATCCAGCGGTGAGGCCGGGCAGAACCAGCTAACAGAACCGCTGGAACCGGGACAGGTAAGAATGGAAATAAGGGCGGGCGGGGTAAAGAAAAGCCCGTTGGAACCTGTGTCAAGGAAACTGGCATAGTTTTGACCACTGAACCGGGTGGAAAATTGCGCAGACTGATTGGCGCTGTAGGCCGTGACGAAAGATAAGGGCGTGTTATTAGCCTGAGTGCCAATCCCCAAAATCAGGCTGCCGCTCAAGGATGGAGTTCCACCCGCAGGCACGCCTGGAAGTTGCACGATCACGCCGTTGTTGTCCTGGGGAAGCAGGGCTACGGGATTTTGGATCTGAGCAGCAAGGGGAACGGTGGTCCCGCTGCAGTTCGTTCCGTTGCAGGTGAAATATTTCCCGTTATTGGGAGAGTTCGTACATGTTTGGCCACAGTCACGTGTAAACAATCCGACACCCAGAATGCCGGCGAAACCGGCGGCCGCAGGATTCTGGTAGGCGTTACGGCAAACGGCTGGGAGTGTAGTCGCGCCGAAGGAAACATCGATTACCTGGATCGGGACCTGGATGGCCGGTTCGTTCCCCAGGATCACGCTCGCCGTCTGAACGGCCCCCCACACCGACGAGCCATCGCCGAACTGGGCACACTCGGCAAGGGCGCCCGCCGCCGGCGGCGGAAGAACAGTCAAGGCCTGCTTGAAGATCCGCAAACCATAACTTCCCGTATCCAGCAGGATATCGCTGATCGTTTGACAGGTGGAAGTACCGGGAGCGCAAACCGTAACGCTGACACAGGGCTTGTTGGGATAGGAGGAACTGGCAGAACAAAGCGAACCGTTTACAGACAGGGGCAGAACGTTATTGAACACCGGAACGGTGACCGTCATAATTGTGGAACCTGTGACGAGACCTGATGTGGCGGTGATTGTGGTTGTTCCGGAAGTGATTGCGCTAACCAGGCCCTGCGTACCGGCATCATTGCTGATCGTGGCAACAGCGGCCGTCGTCGAACTCCAGGTTGCCGAGGCGGTCAGATTCTGTACGCTGTTGTCCGAATAGGTTCCCGTGGCGGTGAACTGTCGCGAGGAGCCGGTGATAACGGAAGGATTGAGGGGCGTCAGTGTAATGGAAACAAGCGTCGGAGGCGTCGTATTGCCAGTATTGCCGCCGCCCCCTCCGCCACAACTCACTACCAGCGCCAGAGATAAAAAAAGCAGCGCTTTACCTGATTTTATCAACAGTAACTCCGTCGGGGATTAAAGCCGGAACGTAGGCGCGCCCCTGCAGATTCCGCATTTGCCCCCATTTTTCGACTACAATCCTATTGGTTTCTACTCGCAGGTGCCTGCGACCCGGTTTGCGTGAAGCATGCCGCAGGGATTCTTCGTATTCAGTCGTGTACACGCCCAAAAGCGGTGTCAGGTCGGGATGGGTCAGCCCATTCCAGGCGATGGCAAAGATCACACCGGTTGGCGAAATATATTCACGCAAGCTGACTGCATCAGAATCAATTTGCTTAACCGTATAGCCATTGCTGATCGCTTTGGAAACCCCATTGGCAGAAACAGCTTTTTCATCGGCAGCTACCGTGTCTTCCGTCTCGCCGAGGGTAGCCTGAACACGCTGGACAGTCATGAAAATGGCCGCCACAAGCCCAAAACCAAGCAAAAGGGCAAAAAGTCTTCTACTCATAATAATACATCCCCTATTTACTTTGTACCATCTCTGGCATGAGATTTCTACTTTTTAAAAAATTCATGAAACATTTCAGTAATTACGATTTAACTGTTGTTACATGGCATTAAACAAATGAGGGGTTAGATTTTCATCTAACCCCTCATAATAAATGGTGAGCCCTGCCGGGATCGAACCGGCAACCTACTGATTAAGAGTCAGTTGCTCTACCAGCTGAGCTAAGGGCCCCTTATTTATTTTACCCGCGACCTGGTGCGCCCGGTAGGATTCGAACCTACGACCAACAGATTCGAAGTCTGCGACTCTATCCAGCTGAGCTACGGGCGCGTTTTCTGTTCGTTCCTAATGTATATAATGGGGTGAGTGAAGGGATTTGAACCCTCGGCCTCCGGGGCCACAACCCGGCACTCTAACCAGCTGAGCTACACCCACCGTGCATTTCTGGTGCGCCTGCAGGGATTCGAACCCGGGACCGACGGATTAGAAATCCGTTGCTCTATCCAGCTGAGCTACAGGCGCAATTTACAGAGGCGCCGCTTAATAACCGGTTTGCAAATGTTTGTCAAGTTCAATTCCCGCCGTTTCCGGCGCCGGGAATTTGCTTTTTAGTTATTTTACGTAACCGGCGATACCATCAAACTTATAACCTTTTTTTGCCATGCCTTCGCCACTTTGAACGGTAGTATAAAAATGGCGCCCTTTTTTCTGCTGGTACCAACGGTACAGTTCGCGGGTATTGGAAAGTTTTGAGGTGGCAATATTGCCGATGCTGCCCTCCAGAGTGTAGCCCTGCAGCGACTTGCCGCCGCCGTTTAAATCGTAAGAGTAAAAAAAGTCCTGTTTACTCGCATTGTACCACCGATAAAATTTGGTCGTCCCCGGCACTTCCGGAGGAAAGAGACGATAGGCAATGCCCTCCTTAAGGAAATTGCCTCGCTTCAACCGCTCCGCCTCCGCCTGCGGATTAATGGTATAGAGATAACTTTCCTGCCGGACAAAACGATATACATCAAAATACTTCAGACTCTGGTCAGCCGTGATTTCAACCTGCGCCTCCAGGACAAGATCGCCCCGGGAAGATGCAAGGGTAATCTGTTCAACATAAAATCCGGGAGCTAAGCTTTTGGTATCAATTTGCACCGTCACATAATCCGTTTCCCTGGTAGTGGATCCGGCAGGCGGAAGCACGCTGACCCAGCCGGGGGGGCCCTGCTTTAGCTCTTTGCCGTAAACGCTTAGCCCCTCCACAACCGCGCGGCCTTCGCCATTCACCAGCGCCAAAACATGCGGGCCATTGGGCAAATCATCGACAATCGGCAGTTCTTCACGTCCCGAGTCGGGCGCGTTGCCGTCATAGACGTAAACAAGCAGATCGTCCAGATAAACGCCAATCCTGCCTCCCTCCGGACTATGCCCCAGATAAACGGCAATGCCTGTCCCCGAAAAATGGTATTTGATAATATTATTCGGGCCGTAGGCAACGGGGTAACCATCCTGTGCCAGCCATTTGCCCGCTAGTTCCATCGCCTCTTTCAAATGGGGGGAGGCCAGATAGGCTGCGCCGGACTTATTTGACTCATTCAGAAAAGATATATATTTCCCCCGCAGCGGCGGCAGATCTTGTTTTTCACGCTCCGGACGGGCGGAGGCAAGGAACCGCCAACTAGTTGTTTCCCTTTCTTTATTGGTTATTTTAATCTGCCGTGAGAGTTGTTTCCCTGGCGCGATGCTCCCAAAATCGAGCAGGGGCGGCTCCATCAGCAGGGGCGACAGGGAAGCCGCATCCAGCAATGAAAATCTGATGTTTACCGTGATCGCCCCGCCAGGGAAAAGCATAGCCACGGGCTCCTGATAATCCCCCACCGGTAATTCCCGTTGAATAACGGAAACCGCTTCATTTATTTCAAGTTGAAGTTTGATAGTGTAAACTTTTACTTTTGTGCCACCTTCATTTTCCTTAATTTGCCCCTTGTCCGATTTCAATGACAGGCGCATATAATCGTGGCCGGCTTTGAGATTCCCCGCCATTCCCATATTGTTATCCGCCTGCACCCAGCCTTCGGGAAAATCAATAGCCCAGGGGAGGTTTTCACCTGTCGTGTTGTTGAAGGTTACTAATCTGTGCAGTATGCTGTCCGGTCCGATAACAGCGAAATTGACGTTGCCTGGATTAACGGACAAACCGGGCAAGATGACTTCATCCGGCCTAGGAGAAGCAGGAATCACGACATTCTGCGGTTGTTTAGATTGAAGATCGCCTGCGGCTCCTGGAGGGCAGTTAAACAAAAAAAGACCGATTGCCGACAAGATGATAATTTTACGCATGAAATGCTGCATCATTTACAACGCCTCTAGAAAACATTAACTTGCTTCCCTAGCGCAAACGGGCAAATAACACAACGCTTTTTGTAAGTTAGAATTTTCTTGGCCGCAATAAGCAATTTCGCCAACGAACTTATCCCACTCAGCGGGACTTATACCGCTTATGGAGTTTCGGTGAAATAGCTCGGTGAAATAGCTTGACACCCCTCCCGTATAATTATATTTTGCGCACGCTTTTTCCGGCACGCAAACAGATTCAGGGCGCTCGTAAATGACGGATCAGGAATTAAAATACTGGTTAGGCTTGAAACTGGTACCGGGCCTGGGCAACGTGGGTTTTCTCGGCCTGCTTTCAGCTTTCGGTTCCCCGGCGGCGGTTTTTCAGGCCCCCCTTGCGGAACTGCTGCGGATTGCAGGTATCGGTCCCAAAATTGTGCAGGGCATAAAAAATTTTGACCAATGGAATCTGGTGGAAGGGGAGCTTGCCCTGGCCCGCAAGCTGCAAGTATCCCTGGTTACCTGCCGGGATGAGCTTTATCCGCCCAACCTGCTGAACATTTATGATTTTCCGCCGTTACTTTACGTAAAAGGGACGCTGCGGCAAGAAGATGTGTGCATTGCTGTGGTTGGTTCCCGCATGGCCAGCGCCTATGGCCGGTTCTCTACCGAACGGCTTTGCCGGGAGCTGGTCACCAAAGGCATCACCGTGGTCAGCGGCCTGGCCCGGGGCATTGACACAGCCGCCCATCAGGGCAGCCTCGCCGCCAAAGGGCGCACCATCGCCGTGTTGGGCTGCGGCCTGGATATCGTATATCCGCCGGAAAACAAGGCGCTTTTTGATAAAATACCCTTGCAGGGCGCGATTATCACCGAGTTTTCCTTCGGAACACCGCCCCAGGGAACCAATTTTCCCGCCCGGAACAGGATCATCAGCGGTCTGGCGCTGGGAGTGGTGGTTGTGGAAGCAAATTATCGCAGCGGGTCCCTGATCACGGCCCGGGTCGCTCTGGAACAGGGACGGGAAGTCTTTGCCGTCCCCGGCAGCATTGATGCGGAAGGCTCCAAAGGTACGAACAAATTGATCAAGGAAGGGGCCAAACTGGTAGAGTGCGCCGATGACATTCTGGAAGAAATCCTGCCCCAGATCAGGGGAAAATTGGCAGCGCCCTCCCCTGCCCAAGCGGATAAACCCGTGGTCAGTGCTGATGGCCCTTGTGAAGAAAAGCCATCTGCGCCCCGTCGGGAAGTGCCGACGCATGAGGAAACTAAATTGCTGAAACACCTATCGGCGGCTCCAGTTAATGTTGACCAACTTACCGCCCTGACTGGGGAAAAAACCGGCGAAATCTTGAACACCCTACTATTGCTGGAGCTGAAGGGATTCATCCGTCAGTTGCCGGGAAAACAATTTGTACGCAAGGAGTGAGAAAACTACCGATGTCCAAAAAGCTTGTCATAACCGAAAAGCCATCCGTCGCCCGCGACATCGCCAAAGCCCTGGGAGGCTTCAAGGCACGCGGCAAGGTCTTCGACCGGGATGATATGATCATCTGCTCCGCCGCGGGCCACCTTGTGGAGCTTTGCATGCCCGAGGATCTGGACAAGAAAAAATATGGGTTCTGGAGGCTGGAAGCCCTTCCCATCCTGCCTGAAACCTTCCAGTTGAAGCCGTCCAGAAGCGACGGTCCCAAGGGCCGCTTTAGCAAGAAGAAAGTCCCGGACGAGACGGCCAGCGAAGGGGGTTCCGAACTGCTCGACATTATCAAACGGGAGGCAAAGCGCAAGGAGATCGACGGCATTGTAAATGCCTGCGACGCAGGGCGCGAAGGCGAACTTATCTTCACCTACATTATGAAGTACCTGGGGATCGGTAAAAGCGCCGAGCGCCTGTGGCTGCAATCCATGACGCCCGCCTCGATCCGGGAAGGGTTTTCGCATCTGCTACCGGGAGACAGGAAGGCCGGGCTCGCCGATGCCGCCATGTGCCGGTCGGAAGCAGACTGGCTGGTCGGCATCAACGCCACGCGCGCTTTCACCGTTCGCCTGTTCGGGAGAAAAGTCAAGGAAATCGCAAATCTGGGCCGTGTTCAGACTCCCACGCTGGCCCTGATGGTGGAGCGGGAAAAGGCGATACAGGCCTTCGTGCCCCGTGATTACTGGATTATAAGGGGTATATTTGAGGTATCGGAAGACACCTACGAGGGTGTCTGGATTCGTGAACGCTTCAAGAAGCAGCCGGGCGATCCGGACGATCGAGCCGACAGAATCTGGTCCAAAACGACGGCAGACGAGATTGCGGCGCGCTGTGCGGGAAAGCCGGCCGTGGCAACCGACAAGGCAAAGGAAACCCGGGAAGCTCCCCCTACCCTCTTTGACCTCACCACCTTGCAGCGCGAAGCGAACCGGCGCTTTGGACTTTCGGCACGGTCCACCCTTACGGCGACCCAGTCCCTCTATGAGAAGCACAAAGTTCTCACCTATCCGCGCACCGACAGCAAATGCCTGCCCGAAGACTACCCCGCCGAAGTTAGCCGGATACTCGGTTCCCTGGGCGGGGTGTACGCCCCGCTCGCTCAACGCATCGCCGATCCTTCACGGGCGCAGATGGCAAAGCGGATATTCGACAACAGCCGGATCTCCGACCACTTTGCAATCATCCCCACCGGTGAAAGACCCCAAGGGCTCACCAACCTGGAGCAGAAGGTTTACGACCTGGTCGTGCGCCGCTTCCTGGCCGCATTCATGGACTCGGCAGTTTGGAAAATCGTGGAAAGGACCACTCGTGTCGGCGAAGACACTTTCCGCACTACCGCAAAAGTGCTGGCAAAGGTTGGCTGGCGTGAGGCGTTCGGAAAGGATGAGGAGGCGGAGTCCGATGTCGGTATCGCCAGCCACCTGCCTGCCCTTGGGGATAATCACAGTATCTTGACCCGCAAGGTGGAGCTGGACGAATGCCGGACAAATCCTCCGCCACGCTACAACGATGCCACGCTCCTGGCCGCAATGGAGACGGCAGGCAAGCTGCTCGACAACGAAACGCTGGCCGAAGCCATGAAAGAGCGGGGCCTGGGCACGCCAGCCACACGGGCGGAAACGATCGAGAAGCTGATCAGCGCTCACTATGTGACACGCGAGCGCCGGGATCTTGTGCCCACGTCAAAAGCCATGAGCTTGATCAGCCTGCTTTTGGCCATTCCGGTGCAGGAGCTCGTCTCCCCCACCCTGACCGGCGAGTGGGAGAACAAGCTGCTTCTGATGGAAAAAAACAAGCTCTCCCGCCCTGACTTCATGCGGGACATCATGCAGTTTACAGCCCAGATCGTGGAAAAGGCCAGGGGATTTGACATGGACACAGGATTCGAGGACAGCAAACCCTTCGGCAAGTGTCCGAAGTGCGGCATGCCGTTGCGGGAAAAGCTCAAGGCCTATGAATGTACCGGCTGCGATTTCAAACTCTACAAAACCGTGAGCCAGCGCCTGATCACCAAAGACGAGGCGATTGAACTGATGGAGAAGCGGGAAATCGGACCGCTGGACGGCTTCTTTTCGTTCAAAATCCGTAAACCATTTTCCGCCAGACTTCGCCTCAGTAACGAATGGAAAGTGGAATTTGCCTTTGATGACCGGGCGGCAAATGGTGAAGAAAACGGTTCGGATATCCCCTGCCCCCTCTGCGGCAAGCCGATGGCCACCCGCCAGAGCCGCTTCGGGAAATTTCTCGGCTGCACCGGTTACCCGGAATGCAAGCATACGATCAATGTCGGCCCGGATGGGGCGCCGGTCGCCGCCCCGGCAGGGGAAACCGAGAGCGACACCGTCTGCGAGAAATGCGGGAAGCCGATGGCCGTCAAGAGGGGCCGTTTCGGAGCCTTCCTCGGCTGCTCTGGCTACCCGACATGCAAGAACATTGTCAAGACGGGCAAAGAAGCTGCTGGATCCGTCCCGCCTCAATCCCTGGAGCTGACGGATACCCTCTGCGAGAAATGCGGACGGCCCCTGGCGGTGAAACGCGGGCGATTCGGACCTTTCCTGGGCTGCTCCGGCTACCCTGAATGTAAAAATATCGTGAAGATAAAAACCGGAACATAAGAAGCATTAACCCTGCCGTGACAAATTACCCGTGATTTTGGCGACCCCACACGAAACAGGGGACTAATCACCCTGAAGAGCGCTCCCATGACCACCAGCACCTCTATCATCATCATCGGCGGCGGCCTGGCCGGATGTGAAGCCGCCTGGCAGCTCCTGCAGCAGGGAAAGCGCGTTACCCTCTATGAGATGAAGCCCCAGGGCTTCTCACCGGCCCATAAATCACCGCATCTGGCGGAGCTTGTGTGCAGCAACTCCCTGCGCTCCAACAGTGTCGGCAACGCCGTGGGGTTGCTCAAAGAGGAAATGCGCCGTATGGGCTCCCTGATCATGGCGGCAGCCGACGCCAACGCCGTCCCGGCGGGGAGCGCCCTCGCGGTGGACCGGTTAAAATTCTCCCAGTATATTGAAGAACGGCTTCTCCAACACCCCCGTTTGGAAATCGTCCGGGGAGAAATAGGGGAACTGCCGCCGACCAGACCCATAATCATCGCCACCGGTCCGCTCACCTCCCCTGCCCTGGCCCAATATATTTCCTCCCACTTGCTGAAGGGCCCCTACCTTTACTTCTACGACGCTATTTCCCCCATCATTGCCGCAGAGTCCATCGACCAGGACAAAGTTTTCCGCGCCTCCCGCTATGAGGAAAGTGAAGGCGATTATCTTAACTGTCCCCTGGACCGCAAGGAATACGAGCAATTCTGGCAGCTGCTGATGGAAGGTGAAGAGGTGCCACTTAAGGACGGCGAGGAATGGAAATGCTTCGAGGGCTGCATGCCTGTAGAAACCATGGCTAAAAGAGGTCTGGCGACTTTAGCCTTCGGACCGATGAAGCCCGTGGGGTTGATCGATCCTCGGACAGGCGCACAACCCCACGCCGTGGTGCAACTGCGTCAGGAAAATCTGGCGGGCACGCTTTACAACATGGTGGGATTTCAGACCAAACTTACCTGGCCCGAGCAGCGCCGCATCTTCCGCACGCTTCCGGGTCTGGAAAAGGCGGAATTTCTCCGCTGCGGCAGCATCCATCGGAATACCTTCCTCAATGCACCCTTGCTGCTGAACGATGCGCTCCAACTAAGGCACGATGCCGACATCTTCTTTGCCGGGCAGATCACGGGGGTGGAAGGTTACGTGGAATCAGCAGCCATGGGACTCATGGCCGGCTTAAGCGCGACAAGCCATCTCGCGGGGGTCGCTTTTGTACCGCCGCCGGCAACGACAGCGCACGGCGCGCTCCTGCACTTTCTTACGTCTGCCCCTCCGCGGAACTTCCAACCCATGAATGTAAATTTCGGTCTTTTCCCGCCCCTCCTGACAAAAGCGCACCGCAAGGAAAGGGGCGCCCTTTACGCCGCACGCGCCCTGCATGATCTGACAGACTGGCGCGCTGGGATAGCCCCCCCTCCCCTTGCAGGGGATGGTTAGCGGGAACAGGGCGCCACGGTAAACAGGGCCGTCACCTCCCCCTCACGGGGGAGGCTTTAGCGAAGGAACGTAGAACAAGCGGTGCCTACGTTCCCTCCCCCCTTGCGGGGGAGGGTTAGGGTGGGGGGAAAATTGCCAGAAGTAAGTATGTTGAAATTTCACCCTCCCCCTCCCCCCTCCCGTGAAGGGAGGGGGAAAATACCTTTGCAGCAGCGCCCTAAAGGCGTTGTAGGAGGGCGATAACCTCAATATGGCCGGTTTGGGGAAACATATCGATCGGCTGCAGACAAGACAGGGAAAAACCGACATCAACAAGATAGCGGATGTCCCGCGCCTGCGTTGTCGGATTGCAGGAGATATAGATGACCCTCGTCGGCGCCATGCCTTTCACCGCCTCCAGGACTTGCCGGTCACAACCGGGACGGGGCGGGTCCAGGATGATGATATCGGCTTGTGCACTACCCCGCGCCAACTGCTGCTTCATGACCCTGCCCACATCCCCCGGCAGGAAAAGGGCATTATTAAAACCCGCTTCCCGCAAATTGTTTCTGGCAGCTTGCACCGCACCGCCGTTCACATCTATACCCAGGACACTGCCAGCCGCCGCCGCAAGAAAAAGCGAAAACAGCCCTGCCCCGCAATATCCGTCCAGCACCCTTTCACCTCCCTTCATGTCAGCCAGCAGCAACACCTGATCCACCAGACCATCCACCAGTGAGGTATTGACCTGGAAGAAACCGTCATAGGCAACAGCCAGTTGCAGGTCCTTGACCATCCTGGTCAATATAGGAGGCGCCCCGGATGCGTCGGGCACGGGGATAATACGCCCCTCCTCGAGGGAAGCCCAGATGCTTTGCCTCTCCCGCACGCCATAGCGCGCCCCGCTCTGCAAGTCCTCACGCAACGCCTGGCAGGAATTATTGATGCTTTCCGCCACGATTTCACACCGGGTAATATCCAGAATATTGTTTTCCTCTCTCGACCGGAAGCCTAAGGCAACAAACCGTCCCGCCGACGTTGTTTTGATATGGTAATCAGCCTTGCCCCGGTAGTGTAGCTGACTGGGCGAAGGGATAATCCGGCGCACCGGCGGCGCCTCACATTTTCCCAGGCGGGAGAATATTTCGCCGACCTGATTTTCCTTAAGAGCTAATTGCTGCTCATATGCCATATGCTGCAACTGACATCCGCCACAGAAGCCATAGTAGCGGCAAACAGGTTCGCTGCGTCCGGCAACGGGCTTTAGGAGACGCCTTAATTGCCCGAGGGCAAAATTTTTACGGACGGACCTTATCTCCACTTCCACTTCCTCGCCCATCATGGTAAAAGGCACAAAAACAACCATACCCCGCGCCCGCCCTACGCCAGCGCCGCCGAAGGCGACATTGTCAATCGTCATGTCCACTGCCTCGCCGGGCTGCAAAACGTCGGTTGCCATCGCTTACCTCCCCCTTTTCGCTACCCTTAACATTTCGCATTTGCCTTTACAAGCAAGGCAAATACTGGTAATCATCGCCGTATTAAATCATGTTTCTTGAATTCATTAAGGAAAATCATGCATTCTAAAGAACGTACCTCCCTGCTCTGCCCAAACTGCCGCAAGCTGATTAGCGCCGATGAACCCGCTTGCCCTTATTGCGGTTTAAGCAAACCCGGCGCGCAAGGTTTTTTGGCCCATAGCCTAAGCGCCCTGGCGCCGGAAATGACCAACATCATCATCTACATCAACGCAGGTTTTTTCCTCCTGTCGCTACTCATCAACGCCTCCGGCATCACGCTCACGGCCAACCCCTTTACCATTTTTTCCCCGTCCCAGGAGGGACTCTTCCTCCTGGGAGCGACGGGAACCGTACCCATTACCGCCTTCGGCAGATGGTGGACCTTGATTTCCGCCTCCTATCTGCATGGCAGTCTCATGCACATTTTTTTTAATATGATGGCCGTCGCCCAATTGGGACCATTCGTAATACAAGAATACGGCGTCAACCGTTTTTGTGTCATTTATGCCCTGACCGGGGTGGCCGGTTTTTTCATCTCCTTCCTCGCCGGGATTCCTTTCACGATCGGCGCTTCCGCAGCTATCTGCGGTTTGATTGGCGCCATCGTCTATTACGGAAAAACCCGGGGTGGCTCGTATGGTGAAGCCATTTACAAACAAGCGCTGGGCTGGATTGCCGGGTTGTTTTTTTTCGGGATCCTGGTTCCCGGCATCAATAACTGGGCACATGGCGGCGGCCTTGCGTCGGGCATCTTGCTTGCCTGGTGTTTCGGCTATCTGGAACAGCAAAGGGAAACTCTTTTCCACAGGAGATTGGCGCTGGCCTGCATTGGCCTCACGGGGCTCGCCTTACTTTTTGCTTTGGTGCAGACAGCCTACGTTTATTTATAAGGGAAATAATTTACCTCAAGGACAAACATCGTCATGAATAATGCTGACATATTGGGACTGATCACCGCGGGTTTGGGGGCAATCGCCACGGCGCCGCAGGTTATCAAGGTCTATCGGACAAAAAATACCCACGATCTCTCCCTGGGAACCTTCAGCATGGTAACAGGAACACTGTTCCTATGGTTCGTTTACGGGTTCATGATTCATTCCCTGCCCATTATGATCGGCAATGCGCTGGGTTTTTCTTTCAACCTCTATATCGTCATCATGAAAATCAGACACGGATGACCTGCCCTCGAAAATGTTGAAAAGGACCGGAATCATAAAATGGGAATGAAGCAGCAATGACTGGGGAAATAAAATCTCAGATCGATTTAATCGCCCACAACATCAGGGAAAAAGCCCGGCAGTGCGGGCGTGCCTCAGAGGACATCAAACTGCTGGCGGTTACTAAAACCGTACCCCCGGAACGGATCATCGCCGCCTTGGATGCCGGGATCGAAACCATTGGAGAAAACTACATCCAGGAAGCCTTGCCCAAGATAGCCACCCTGGCCGAATTGGGCAAGACAACGGAATGGCACATGATCGGCCACTTGCAGACCAGAAAGGCGGCCTTGGCGGTCCGGCATTTTACGATGATCCATTCCGTTGACAGTTTGGAACTGGCAATGGAAATTAACAAACGCGCCCAAAAGGAAAATCGTCTGGTCAAAGCCCTGATCGAGGTAAATACCGGCGGCGAGCCGACAAAGAACGGCGTGGCGCCAGACAAAGCGCTGGCCCTGGCGCTGGCCATGAGCAAGCTGGATAATGTCGCCCTGCGGGGCCTGATGACGATGCCGCCCTGGTTTGAAGATCCGGAAAAAATGCGGCCTTATTTCCGATGTCTCCGGGAACTTAAACAGGAGCTGCAAGCGGCGGGGATTCCACCGGTGCAAATGCAGGAACTCTCCATGGGGATGTCCGGCGACTATTTGATCGCCATAGAAGAGGGAGCCACGATCATCAGAATTGGCCAGGGCATCTTCGGCAAGAGGCCCAAGAAAGGTTGACTACTCGGCAATTGCGCCACAAAAAGATTGACAACTTTTTTCTTTACCATGATAATGCGCGTATCGACCCATCGAAGACAAGGAGCTACATCTTCCATGAATAATTCGGCTTTTCACAAAATCAGTTACGGTCTTTATCTGATCAGTTCCATGCGCGGAGAAAAAATGAATGGTCAGATTGCGAACACCGTTATCCAGGTTTCGTCGGAACCGCCGACGCTGGGAATAGGCATCAACAAGCAGAACCTGACACACGATTTCATTAAGGAAAGTGGTAAATTTGCCGTTTCCATCCTGACGATCGCGACCCCCATGACCTTCATCGGACGCTTCGGCTTTAAGTGTGGCCGCGATCTGGAAAAGTTCGAGGGCATAAATTACAAAATCGGGCAAAGCGGTGTGCCACTTATCATGGACTACAGCGCCGGCTTTCTCGAAGCGGAAGTGCTCGGATCGATGGACTGCGGCACCCATCGTTTTTTTTGGGGAGAAGTAAAGGCCTGCGATGTCCTAAGCGATGCGGAACCCATGACTTATGCTTATTATCATACCATCAAAGGGGGGAAGGAGCCCAAGACCGCACCCACCTTTCAGGCGACAGCAACTAAAAAAATGGAGGAACAAAAAATGACCCGATACACCTGTAATGTATGTGGATATTTGTACGACCCGCAAGAGGGAGACCCCGATGGCGGGATCAAACCGGGAACAAAATTCGAAGATCTTCCTGATAACTGGGTGTGCCCGGTCTGCGGCGCCCACAAAGACGAATTTTCTCCCGAATAATGCCGCTGCACCCCCCTTTATCCTACGCTGTTATCGGCGTCGGCGGCGTCGGCGGTTTTTATGGCGCTCTTTTGCAACGTGCGGGGCAGGAGGTGCATTTCCTGCTCCATTCCGATTATGAATACGTGCGGCGCCATGGGTTGAAAATTTCCTCCGTCGATGGCGATTTCGCGTTGCCCCTCGTGCAGGCTTACGACCATCCCCAGGCCATGCCGCGCTGCGATGTGGCCATCGTCGCGCTCAAGGCAACGGCCAACGACATTCTGCCCGCTATCCTGCCCCATGTTATCAATGAAAAGGGCATCGTGCTTTTGCTCCAGAACGGTTACGGCCAAGAGGAAACAATCGCCGCCCTCGCCGGCGTCAAAACCGTTCTGGCCGGCCTCTGCTTCATTTGCACCACCAAAACCGCACCGGGAACCATTTGCCATCAGGACTACGGCTCAATGATCCTGGCGCAATTTACCAGGGACAACAGCCCCGCGGGCATCACGACAATCATGCAACAGATCGCGGCAGATTTTACGGCGGCCGGCGTCAAGGTGGATCTGAATGCCGATCTCATCGAGGCACGCTGGCGCAAATTGGTCTGGAACATACCCTTCAGCGGTTTGACCACCCTCTTTAACATCAACACCTTCCAAGTGGTCAACAGCCCCCCTCTGCGCAAGCTCGCCCAAGACCTCATGCGGGAGATTATGGCAGGGGCGGCGGCCCTCGGCAAGATCATTCCCGAATCTTTCATGGAAAAAATGCTCACGGACACCCAGCACATGCGCCCCTACTTTCCCAGCATGAAATTGGACTTCGATGCCCGCAAGCCCATGGAACTTGAGGCCATGTATCATAACCCCCTGCAGACCGCCGCCCACCACGGCCAACGCCTGCCACAGATTGAAATGCTCTACGAGGAACTGTGCTTTTTAGAAGAAAATAATCTCCGGGGAATGCCGCACCCCAGTGCGGCGATCATGACAACATAAGCGCAAAAATCGCTTTGGGCAACGTTGATCACCTCGTCAAAAGTAAATTTTCCCTCCCCTAGCGGGAGGGAATAAAAGGGAGGGGGAAACAAGCATATCCTTCCTTGCGCCTCTGAAACAAAAAATCCCCTGGCTTACTTAAGCCGGGGGATGCCGTATTTCATCCGTTTTACATGCTGTTGCCTCCCTTTCCGCGGGTGCAGACCTCTTCGCACGGAAAAAGGGGGAGGCACCGGTAGATGCCTCCCCTTTTTAATGACTGAATAAAGGTTTCTCTTCTTGCTCCCTATTCCCCGAATCAGGAATTGAGGATCTTCTTGGCCCGCTCATCCATAACATCCGTTATGAAGGGAATTTTTGTTTCTCTTTCCGTTTCCCGATTTGCCGAGAACAGGTCTTCCCGGGCGATGTCCTTCAGGCTGAATTTCCGGGCGCCCGCCATGAGCTGCTGCAGACCGGCGGCAAGCTTGTCCGCCAGGGTCCACATGGAGATCGCGCCGTAGGGGATATTTTTCATTTCCTTGGCGCCCACCTTCTTTTGCACGTCGTAGTACCCGGCGAATATTTCCTCTGCCGTTGAGCCCACTTCCTTGACCGCCGGCGAAAGTTCATCCCAATTGCCGTTTACCTCTTTCTTCCGGCTGGGCTTGAGAACTCCTTCGATGTTGGAGCCCAGGAAGCCGGGTATCATGACGGACCTTCCCATGCAGATCATCTTGGTATAAGGCGCGCCAAGCGCCAAAGCTTTGAAAATGTGGTCTTCCCGCGCCAGACCGCCGGCAAAGGCCATGTCCACGATCTTCTGACCCTTGGCAGCCAGTAAACTGGCATATTCATGAGCTTTTGCGTGCAGCAGCAGAGAAGGCACTCCCCAGGTTTCCATCATGTTCCAGGGGCTCATACCCGTACCGCCTCCGGAGCCGTCGATAGTGAGAAGGTCCAGTTTGGCATCCGAAGCAAGCTTGATGGCCATGGCCAGCGCTTCCATGCCATAGGAACCGGTCTTCAACGATATCCTCTTGTAACCCAGTTTGCGCAGATGATTAACCGACTTCATAAAAGCGTCCTGCACCTTTTCCGGAGCCTGAATGTCCGTATAGCCAAGTCGGCTATGGCGTGCGAAGGTTTTGAGGGCGCCGTGTTTGAATGCTTCCTGCACTTCGGGAAGCACCGGATCGGGATCGACGACATAACCCCTGTTCTTAAGGAACAATGCATAATCCAGGCTGTCCACCTGAATTTCACCGCCAATATCCTTGGCGCCCTGACCCCATTTCAGCTCCATGATGACCTTGTCGCCATACTTTTTGATGACGTATTCGTCAACGCCGTTTCTGGTATCCTCAACGTTCATCTGGACGATGATGGCGCCATGGCCGTCGAAGTACCGGAGAAAGGTGTCGATGCGGCGATCCAGTTCGGGCGCTTTTTCGATCCATGTTTTCACGCCATCGTTTTTGATTACCGCCTGGCGGTCGATACCCACGACATTTTCACCCACCACGATCGGTATTCCCACGAGTGCGGCGCCGGTGGCGAATGAATCCCAGTATTTTGCGGCAATAAACGTCGATCCGAGGGCGCCTGTCATGATCGGCAACCGGGTCTTCGCCTTCACTTTGCCGCCGAACTCCGATTCAATGCTGACGTTCGGAAAGATGCAGTCGTCGGCAGACGTGGTCAATCCTTTGGCCAGACCTGTTACGCCATAATTATATCCTTGGATTCTCAGCGAGTTGTAGCAGACGCCCAGATGGTTCGTATTGGTGCTGCCTGCCGTGACGGCGCCAAAATCACGGGGATAAAGGAGTTTTCTTCCCTTGAGGCTGGAAAGAAATGTTTCACATTTACCCTTGCAGTCTGCCCGGCATAATGTGCAGAGACCGGACTCGCTTGCGTTGCCCCTGTTAACTGAACCTATCGCATCGTTAGTTTTTGGCCATTCCATCGTGTGCTCCTCCTCGTTATTGTTATCGGTTAAGCATTGCCGATCTACCGGCATTCAACTGCCCTGCAAAGCGATGGGGAAGTTAGCAGTAAGTGGACAGCATGTCAATTAATTTCAGCCGTTATTATTATAATGATAATATGATTGCAGAATCAGAAAGATTATTATAGCTTGGCTAAACGGCAATATTGCCGATTGCAAGACAGTATTGATGAACATGCTGCTGTTCGACAGCGACTGGCAATGAGGACAGAGAGGAAAACGCGATGGAAAGAAAACAGAAGAAAAATATATTGATACTCCGTGCTCTAAAGAATTCCAGCAATTTGCTTACGAGCGGAGAGATCGCCCGCGAACTGCTCCTGTTGGGTCATGACATCAGCGAACGAACCATCCGCCTGTATCTCCAAACGTTAGCGGCAGACGGCCTTGTGGTTAGCACGGGAAAAAGGGGGCACCGGATCTCTGAAAAGGGCTTAAAGGAACTCTATTCCACGAATAGTATCCAACGGGTTGGTCTTTTGTCGGCCCGTATAGACGAGATGACCTACCGGATGAATTTCGATCTCAACATGTCTTCCGGCACTGTTGTAATCAACATGACAATCGCCAAACCGCAGCAGCTCGCCGACAATATGGATGCAATTTCCAAAGTATATTCCGATGGATACGCCATGGGGGAGCTGTTGACCTTTCTGAAACCCGGCGAAACCCTGGCCCATATGACGGTACCGGAAGGCATGATCGGTATCGGTACCGTCTGCTCCGTTACCTTGAACGGCGTGCTGCTTAAACACGGCATCCCTACGACCTCCCGCTTCGGGGGCCTGCTTGAATTGCGAAACCGCAAGCCGGTACGGTTTGCCGAAATAATCATGTACGATGGCACGAGCATCGATCCGCTGGAGATATTTATCCGCAGTGGCATGACTGACTATCTGGGAGCGACGCAAACGGGCAATGGCTACATTGGCGCCAGTTTTCGTGAATTTCCTTCGGAGAGCCGGGAAGTAGTCGAGGAGCTTGCGGGGAAATTGAAGAGGGTCGGGCTGGGCGGCTTCCTCGCCATCGGCAGACCCGGCCAGGCCCTTCTCGATATACCGGTAGGTGACGGTCGAATAGGGGCGATTGTTATCGGCGGCCTTAATCCTGTCTCCATCCTGGAGGAAAGGGGTATCCGGGCTCATTCGCGGGCTCTCGCCGGTTCTATGGATTTCAGCAGACTATTCAATTACCATGAAATGGAAAGTCGTCTGCAGCCTTTTCTGTAATCTTTGATAAAAACTTCCTTTTTTATGGGAGGGATTTTTGGCTTTTGACGAAGGCATCAGATTATGATCCAGTCCGAAAAAGCATTGCCATGTTTTAATGCCGGATATCTATCGGTTTTAGCGGATCACCGATTCCGAAACCAAAGAGAACATCCCCTGCGGAGTATAAAACAGCAACTCATGACCGGCAACCTGCTGTTTGTTGTCTGCTCCTTCTTTGAGAAGGGGAATAATTTCTAT
>Ga0080064_1001498_pt1 | contig 46586 bp, 52 predicted proteins | sample Subgrocontami54m_FD_69260 | JGI IMG/M metagenome (GOLD analysis project Ga0080064, IMG submission 69260) | Subsurface groundwater microbial communities from S. Glens Falls, New York, USA - GMW46 contaminated, 5.4 m (SPADES assembly) (version 2) ...
CCAGGCGCGTTGCACTGGCTGCGCGATCTCCTCCTGCTGTGCCTGCGGCAGGCGTGACGGCGTGACGTACAGGGTTTCCTCGAAATAGGGGCCGTCCAATGGATCGGGCTTGTCGAATAGCGCCAGCACGCGCAACCGCCCGTCCTGCAGCAGCCCTTCCAGCGCATGCTCGCGGCCGGGGATGAAGCTTTCCACGACCAAGCCAAGTTTGACGGCGTCACGATCGGCTTTGACCTGTATGCCGTGCACCCATTGCACGGCTTGCGTGAATGCCTGCGGCGTGTCGGCGCGAACTACGCCGCGGCTGGCAGAAAGCCGGCGCGCTTTAACGACCACGGGAAATCGAAGCGGCGGCAGCAGTGTTGCAGCCCGGGCGTCGTTGCTGCGGTGATAAAAATCCGGACAATTAAGGCCGCCGCTTCGCAGCAGGCGGCGAAACGCCAGCTTGTCGCGCGTCAACCGCACCGCCGCGGGCGGATTGCCCGGCAAGTGCAGGCGTTCGCGCAGCAACGCCGCCAGTTCCAGGCCGCTGTCGTCCACCGCCAGCACCGCGTCGGGTTTTCGACCGAGCGCGGCCAGCACCTGCTCCACCGCGACTTCAGGCTGATCGAACGGCACCGCTTGAATCGGGCTCATGCCCCACAGCGGCGCGAGCCGATGGCAATAATCCGCGGCAGCGATGATTTCGACCTCGAGTTTTTCTGCGGCGGCGAGAAAATCGGCGTTGCGGTAACCGGCGGCAGGCAGCAGCAGCAGAACGCGCTTCACGGCCGGGCGCTCAAAAACTTAGCAGTTGCTGCTCGGTGGGCTCGGCGCAGCAGTACCAGGGCTCGGACAGGCGTGCGATGGGTTCGCCAAAATCGGCCCGGGTGAGTGGCGGCACTTCGATGCCGAGCGCGTCGTGCGCGAGCCGCCAGATTTGGCCGAATATGTCGCTGCGCGACCATCCCTGTCGATCGCCTTGCTCGGCACAGACTTGCACCGCCTGCTGCAATGCGTCCACGCGGGGATCGGCGTGCCGCCACGGATAGCCGAGCAATTTCGCATCGAACGCCTCAATCGTTTCCCGGAAACCGGGCAACTGAAGCAGATAGGAGCCGGCCGGCACGAGCAGGCGAATGCAAAGCTGGATCGGCGGCACTGCCTCCACTAAACGCAAACGCACCAGCGTGCGCAGCAGGTCGAGGTAGCCCTCCAACGTCGTCCACGGCGTGAATGGAACAAACGTGGGCGCCAGGAATATGCCGGCTTCACGGCACAGTTGCAAAGCGCGTTCGAAGTCGGCGCGCGTGTGATTCTTGGCGAAGTAATCCAGCACCTTATCATCCACCGACTCGACCGCCGCGGTGATGAACAGACAACCCGCCGCCCTCAGCCGGGGAAGCAGTTCGGCGCGGTCGATGAGGTGCTGAATCTTGATGGTGGCGTCGAAGCTCAGGGTGGGAAATCTGGCGTGCATCGCCGCCACCACTTTCACGGCATGGGTCGGGCCGTTGAAAAAATCCGGGTCGCCGAAAGAAATATGCGCCGCGCCCTCCGCCACTTGCTGCTCGATGTCCGCCAGCACCACCTCGACCGGCACCACGCGGAACTTGCCCTGATATACCGGCACCACCGGGCAGTGGCGGCACAGGTGCTTGCAGCCCCGGCTTGCGTCAATGAAACCAAACATTTTCTTGCCGCCGTCCGGCAAATGGGCGTAGCGGTGCAGGCTCGGCAGGCCGGAGCGGTCAGGCGTCATGAATTCTATTTTGGCCAGATTCACTACGGGCTCGATTTGCGTATCGCACGCGTCCCCGGCGCGCAGCCGCTGCGCCAGGCTCACCAGTCCCGGTTCAAACTCGCCGCCCAGTATGGTTTTCACGCCGAGGCCGCGCAGCCACTTCTGATTCATCGGCGCATACAGACCGTACACGCACAAATGCGCCTGCGGCGCGATGTCACGAATGCGCGGGATGGCTTCGACCGCGATGCGGGTGGCGGTGTGCATGCCCACATAAAGAGCCACCAAGTCCGCATCCTCCAGGATTTCGGTATCGAGCTTCTGCAGCGAAAGATCGAGGCAGGTCACCGCAATGTCCTCGCGCTTGAGCAAGGCGGCAGGCTCCGCCAGCGCAAACGGCTGCCGCCCCAACTCATAGGGGTTTATGAGGACGACCTTGAAGGGGCCGGCCGCCTCGGGCGCAGGCCGTGGTCTAACCTGGGACAACATTGATTGATCAGCTATTTTGATTTCGGCCGTTGCTCGAAAGGCGCGGAGCCCGGCTCACGGCTCGCCCCGGCATTTTTCAGGCGCTCAAGATAATGCTGCCACATCTCGTCCTGCCGGATGCCGTAATCGTACAGCACCTCCCATGAGTAGATCCCGGTATTGTGGCCGTCGGAAAACCGCGGCTGGATCGCGTAGGTTCCGACCGGCTCGATCGCAGTGATCTCGATGGTCCTTTTGCCCATCTGGAGCACTTCCTGGCCCGGACCGTGGCCGCGTACTTCGGCGGACGGCGAATAGACGCGCAGGAACTCGCACGGCAGCATGAATGTCTTGCCGTCGGCGAACGCGATTTCGAGTGCGCGCGATTTCTGGTGCAGCTTGATTTCGGTGGGTCGTGGCGTATGGGTGTCCATGGTGTCATTCGGGGGCGTGTTCGTGCGGCGCCACGGTCTACTTCTTCTTCTGTGACGGCGGGATATAGCCGGCGGCAACGTCGGCGCCGCTGCCGAAGAAATATTTCTCCGTCTGCTGCGCGAGGTAGTCGCGCGCCTTCTTGTCGGCGAGGTTGAGCTGGTTCTCGTTCACCAGCATCTTTTGCTGCTCGAGCCACTGCTTCCACGCGTCCTTCGACACGTTATCGAAGATGCGCTTGCCGAGCTCGCCGGGATACGGTGCGAAATCGAGCCCCTCGGCCTCGCGCCCGAGCTTGATGCACTTGACTATGCGCGCCATGAACGAGCTCCACACGACGGCCGTCGCAGGCACGACGACCTATTCGGCGAGTATAGCAGTGCGTCAGCCGAGACGGAGTTTGCCGGTGACCGGGTCCATGCGCGCGCGCTCGGCGCAGCGATCGGCGTGAAGCGGTGCCGCTTAAAGTTGCGCGTTGCGCGTGTCATGTGCGTGGCATCGGTGACCAGCAGCACACGCGGGATACCGGCCGGGTGCAGCATGTAAACGTTAAGAGGCACCGCAAGTACCGACAAGCGAACGGATTCTTCAACATGCTCATGCCGGGCCTATCCCTGCAAACAGTTTTTGTTCTTGCGCCAGATCACCGCTTGGGCGGACGTTGGTTTTTTTCTGCGCGGCGAAAGCAAGCATGCGCTCAATGCAACTGAAAGCCTTGCGGCCGATCTCGGCATCGACCTGAATTTCGTTGCGGCCGGACTCCAGCGCATCGGCCAGATTTTGCAGGCCGTTCATGGCCATCCACGGACACCGCGCACAGCTCTTGCAAGTCGCGCTATTGCCGGCGGTCGGCGCTTCGATGAAGCGTTTGCCGGGCGCCGCCATTTTCATTTTGTGCAGAATGCCGCTGTCGGTCGCGACAATGAATTCCTCGGCGTCGAGCGATTGCGCAGCCGCGATCAATTGCGAAGTCGAGCCGACCACATCGGCCAGCGCCACCACGGCTGCCGGCGATTCCGGATGCGCCAGCACCTTGGCACGCGGATGTTCGCGTTTCAGCAGTTCCAGCTCGACCGCTTTGAACTCGTCGTGCACCAGACAGGAACCCTGCCACAACAACATGTCGGCGCCGGTGTGTTTCTGAATATAACCGCCTAGATGCTTGTCCGGCGCCCATAAAATTTTCTTGCCCTGCGCATGCAGGTGCGCGACGATCTGCAGGCCGATCGAAGACGTGACCATCCAGTCGGCGCGCGCCTTGACCGCCGCGCTGGTGTTCGCATACACCACCACCGTGCGATCGGGATGCGCATCGCAAAATGCGGCGAACTCATCGGCGGGGCAACCCAGATCGAGCGAGCAGGTTGCATCGAGGTCCGGCATCAAGACGCGCTTTTCAGGGCTCAATATCTTGGCTGTCTCGCCCATGAATTTCACGCCGGCCACCACCAGCGTCTGGGCCGGATGATCGCGGGCGAAGCGGGCCATCTCGAGCGAATCCGACACGCAACCACCTGTTTCTTCCGCCAGATCCTGCAAGTCGGGGTCCACATAATAGTGCGCCACCAACACCGCTTGCTTTTCTTTCAACAAGCGTTTGATGCGCTCCTTGAGAGAGGTTCTTTCATACTGCGACAGCTCAGCAGGCACGCGCGCCCATGCGTTGGCGGTACAACTGGTGCCCCTCTCTATCTGTGGGCGCTCGAATTCGATGGTTTTAATAGTTTGAATTTGCATAGCTATCCGGAGCGAGTAACGACGATAAGACCGTTGCGTTTAAACTGTGTTGTTGAATTGTTGACTGACTCAGTCAAGTATCATATAGTTGACGAAATTAGTCTAGTATAAAATTAATTAATATAAATCAATGATTTATTATATAGTTGATAAAATTTATCAAGTATTATATAGTTGACGGAATCAATCAAGTATGATTAGTTGATAAAAATAGTCATGTATTAGATCGACTGACGAAGAAATTGGATTCTTAAGAGAGGTTTCCTATGAGGCTGACAACGAAAGGGCGGTTTGCAGTGACGGCGATGATCGATCTTGCGATGCAGCCTGGCAGGGAACCGGTGACGCTCGCCGAAATCAGCCAGCGTCAGAAGATCTCGCTGTCTTATCTTGAGCAGTTGTTCGGCAAAATGCGCCGCCGCGCACTGGTCAACAGCGTGCGCGGTCCGGGCGGCGGCTACCGCCTCGCCAAGGACATGGGGCAGATGGCGGTTGCCGACATCATCCATGCTGTTGACGAGCTGATCGACTCGACGCAGTGCGGCGGCAAGGAAAACTGTAAAGACGGCGAGAAATGCCTGACCCACGACCTGTGGGCCAATCTCAACCAGCACATCGTCGATTATCTCGGCGCGGTGACGCTGAAGCAGTTGGTTGACGAGCAGAAAGCCAAGCAGAGCGGCGTGGTGCAGGTGCAAGACATGCGCGGAACGCTGGCGAAGCGCGAGCCCACAACGGTATCGTTTTGAGCTATCGACTATGTAGTGAATGGTAAATGGAGAATAGTGATGGCGATTACATTGACTGAAAGTGCGGCGAAACAAATCCAGACGCAGCTTGCAAAGCGCGGCAAAGGGGTGGGCTTGCGCGTTGGTGTGAAAAAAGTCGGCTGTTCCGGCCTTGCCTACACGTTCGATTACGCCGACGAAGTGCGCGCTAGCGACCAATTGTTCGAGGCGCATAACGCCAGCGTAGTGGTCGACGCCGGCACTCTGTCGTTCCTCGACGGCTCGCGGCTCGATTTCGTCAAGGACGGGTTCAAGCAGACGTTCAAGTTCAATAATCCCAATGTCGAGAGCGAGTGCGGCTGCGGCGAGAGCTTCAACCTGAAAGCCGAAGCGGAAAAACCAGAAGCGGAAAAACTTATACGGAGCCACTCATGAACGCAGTAACCACAACGCAAGTGACCGAAACGGAAATGCAAGGCCCGATGCTGTTTACCGACAGCGCGGCCAACAAGGTGAAGCGGCTGATCGAGGAAGAAGGCAACGCCAACTTGAAGTTGCGCGTGTTCGTTAGCGGCGGCGGCTGTTCCGGCTTTCAGTATGGTTTCACTTTCGACGAAGTGACCAATGAAGACGACACCGTGCTGAACAAGAATGACGTGCAGTTGTTGATTGACCCAATGAGCTTGCAGTATCTGATGGGCGCGGAAATTGATTATCAGGATGGGGTGGAGGGTTCGCAGTTTGTAATTAAGAATCCCGGCGCCACTTCTACCTGCGGTTGCGGGTCGTCTTTCTCGGTTTAATCGGCGCGCGCCCAGGCTTTTCTTCGGTCTGGATGATGTCGAAGTAAGTTAATTAAAGGAGTAATTTAAATGAGTGCAGTACTGCAAAATCTGGTCAATCAACCGTACAAACACGGTTTCGTCACGGACATAGAGTCCGACGTTGCGCCGAAAGGTCTTAACGAAGACACCATCCGGCTGATTTCGACCAAGAAAAACGAGCCCCAGTGGCTGCTCGAGTTCCGGCTCAAGGCGTATCAGCAATGGCTCAAGATGGACGAGCCGAAGTGGCCGAACGTCAAATATCCGAAGATCGATTTCCAGGCGATCAGCTATTACTCGGCGCCGAAGTCGAAGAAAAAGCTCGCCAGCATGGATGAAGTCGATCCCGAACTGCTGCGCACGTTCGAGAAGCTCGGCGTGCCGATGAACGAACGGGCGAAGCTTGCCGGCGTCGCGGTCGACGTCATTTTCGACAGCGTGTCGGTGGTGACCACCTACAAGGCAAAGCTCGCCGAGGTCGGCATTATTTTCGGTTCTATTTCGGAAGCCGTGCATGAGCATCCCGAACTGGTGAAGCAGTACCTCGGCACCGTGGTGCCGGTCGGCGATAACTATTACGCCGCGCTCAACTCGGCGGTGTTCACCGACGGCTCGTTCTGCTTCATCCCGAAGGGCGTCAAATGCCCGATGGACCTGTCGACTTACTTCCGCATCAATACCGAAGCGTCCGGCCAGTTCGAGCGCACCCTGATCATTGCCGAGGAGGGGGCGTCGGTGTCCTACCTTGAAGGCTGCACCGCGCCCAAGTTCGACACCAATCAATTGCACGCGGCGGTGGTCGAGCTCGTTGCGCTCGATAACGCCGACATCAAGTATTCAACCGTGCAGAACTGGTACGCGGGTGACGGAAATGGCATCGGCGGCATTTACAACTTCGTCACCAAGCGTGGCCTGGCCAAAGGCGTCAATTCGCGCATTTCGTGGACCCAGGTCGAAACCGGCTCGGCGATCACATGGAAGTATCCGAGCTGTATTTTGCGGGGTGACAACTCGGTCGGCGAATTCTACTCGGTCGCGGTCACCAACAACCATCAGCAGGCCGACACCGGCACCAAGATGATCCATCTCGGCAAAAACACGCGCAGCACTATCGTGAGCAAAGGCATTTCTGCCGGACGCTCGAACAACAGCTACCGCGGGCTGGTCAGGATCGCGCCTACTGCTGCCGGTGCGCGCAATTACTCGCAATGCGATTCGATGCTGATCGGCGACCAGTCCGCCGCCAACACCTTCCCCTACATCCAGGTGAATAACAACAGCGCCAAAGTCGAGCACGAAGCGTCGACCTCGAAGATCGGCGAGGAGCAGTTGTTCTACTTCGCGCAGCGCGGCATCGGCGCCGAGGCAGCGGTGTCGATGATCATCAACGGATTCTGCAAGGACGTGTTTCAACAACTGCCGATGGAGTTTGCGGTCGAGGCGACCAAGCTGCTCGGTTTCAAGCTCGAAGGAAGTGTCGGATGATTTACCAGGACAGCAAAACGCTGCTCGAAGTGCGCGGGCTGTGCGCGACCGTGAACGGCGTCGAGATACTCAAAGGCATCGACCTCACGGTCAGAAGCGGCGAAGTACACGCGATCATGGGGCCGAACGGCTCGGGCAAGAGCACCTTCGCCAAGGTGCTCGCTGGTCACGCTGCTTATGAAGTCACGGGCGGCGAAGTGGCGTTCGAAGGCAAGAGCCTGTTCGAGTTGAAGCCCGAAGAGCGTGCGCGTGCCGGCGTGTTTCTCGCCTTTCAGTATCCGATCGAAATACCGGGCGTGGCCAATAGCCAGTTTCTGCGCCTCGCGTACAACACCATGCAGGCGCAGCGCGGCAGGGACGAACTCGATCCGCTCGAATTCGACGATTTTGTGCGCGAGAAAATGAAACTGCTGGAGATGAATCCGGATTTTCTCGACCGCAGCGTCAACGAGGGTTTTTCGGGCGGCGAGAAGAAGCGCAACGAAATATTGCAGATGGCGCTACTCGAGCCACGGCTGGCGCTGCTCGATGAGACCGATTCGGGCCTCGACATCGATGCGTTGCGGGTCGTTGCCGGCGGCGTGAATCAACTCGCGAACAAGGACACCGCGGTTCTGCTGGTCACGCACTACCAGCGTCTGCTTAACTACATCGTGCCCGACTACGTTCACGTAATGGAGTCGGGCCGCATCGTTAAGACCGGCGACAAGGCGCTTGCGCTCGAGCTTGAGAGCCGCGGCTACGACTGGGTCAGCGTCGAGCATCGCGCCGCGGCGGGGGCGGCGGCATGATGTTAGTTACCGGCAACAGCTATCTCGATAGCCTGCTTGCAGGGCGGCCGCAACGGCCGGCGGCTTTTTCGTCACCGGCGTTGGCGTGGCTCACCCAGTTGCGTGCCAACGCGGTCGATCGCGTCAGTGCGCTGAGGATGCCGACCACGCGCGACGAGGAGTGGCGCTTCACCGATATTTCGCCGCTCACCAAGCTGTCGTTCCAGCCGGTGCGCACCGCATCGCCGCTGCAGGCCGCAGACGTCGAACGCTTTTATCTCGCAGAAGCGACCACCCGACTGGTGTTCGTCGACGGCGTGTATGCGCCGCAACTGTCCAGCGTTGCCAAGGACCTCGGCGTGGTGGTGATGAACCTGTCGGCGGCGGTATCCGCGCACGCGGCGGCGATCGCGCCGCATCTCGGCCGGCATACCGCATTCCAGGACAATGTGTTCGCCGCGCTCAATACCGCATTCCTGCACGACGGTGCATTGATCGTCGTGCCGCGCGACGCGTCGGTTGCGGCGCCGGTGCATCTGCTGTTCATCGCGACGCAAAAGGAAGCGGCAAGCTATCCGCGCTGCCTGGTGGTGGCCGAATCCGGCAGCACTGTGACGGTCATCGAGGATTACGTCGCGTTGCAGGATGTAGCCTATTTCACCAACGCGGTGACCGAAATCGCGCTGGCCGATAATGCGCGCGTTAACCACATCCGGGTGCAGCGCGATAGCGGTCAGGCGTTTCACATTGCGAACTGCGCGGTGTCACTCGCGCATGCGAGCCGCTATCAGTCGGTCAGCGTCGCGCTGGGCGCACGCATTTCGCGCTATAACCTGAACGTGCGGCTAGCGGCCGAGGGCGCCGAGTGCGCGGTCGACGGGCTGGCGCTGATCGGTGGTCAGCAGCTTGCTGATACCCATACCCTCATCGACCATGCTAGACCACACGGCGTCAGCCGCCAACTGCACAAGTGTATCGTCGACGGCGCCGCGCACGCGGTGTTCAACGGCAAGATCATGGTGCGCCCCGGCGCGCAACGCACCGACTCTTCGCAATCGAGCCGCAACCTGCTGCTCACCGGCAAGGCGCGCGTCGACACCAAGCCGCAGCTCGAAATCTTCGCCGACGATGTCAAGTGCGCGCACGGCGCGACCGTGGGCCAGCTCGACGCCGAGGAAGTGTTTTACCTGCGAAGCCGCGGGCTGTCCGACGCCGCGGCGCGCAACCTGCTGACTTATGCGTTCGGCGCCGAGATCATCGACCGCATACTCATCGCATCGCTCAAGCACCGGCTCGAGCAGACGGTGCTCGAACAAACCACACGCCAGCCATGACGCTGATGAGTAACGTTGCCAAAACCCTCACCCCTAGCCCCTCTCCCAGGGGGCAGAGGGGAACGTCTAGCGGAAATGGTCCAGCGACCATTTCCAGCGCATTGGATATGGAGCGCGTCCGCGCCGATTTTCCAATCCTCAAGCTCAAGGTCGGTGGCAAGCCGCTGGTCTATCTCGACAACGCGGCCTCCAGCCAGATGCCGCAGCCGGTGATCGACCGCTTGGTGCGCTACCAGAGTTCGCAGCATGCCAATATCCACCGCGGCGTGCACTATCTCTCGGAGACCGCGACTGGCGAATATGAAGAAGCACGGCGCAAGCTGCAGCGCTTCATCAATGCGCGCGAAGGCCGCGAAGTGGTATTCACCAGCGGCACCACCGATGCAATCAACCTCGTCATGCACGGTTACGGCCGCAAGTTCATCGGCAAGGACGACGAGATCATCCTGACCACGCTCGAGCACCATTCGAACATCGTGCCGTGGCAGATGCTGGCCGAAGAGAAGGGCGCGAAAATCCGGGTGGTGCCGATCAACGATGCGGGCGAACTCTTGATTGACGAATACGAGCAGCTCTTCAACGAGCGCACCCGATTCGTCGGCGTCATGCATGTGTCGAACGCGCTCGGCACCATCAATCCGGTCAAGCACATGATCGCGTTTGCGCATGCGCGCGGCGTGCCGGTGCTGGTCGACGGTGCGCAGGCCGCGCCGCACCTGAAAGTCGACGTGCAGGACCTCGACTGCGATTTCTACGCGTTCTCGGGCCACAAGCTGTGCGGCCCGACCGGCATCGGCATCCTCTACGGCAAGGCTGCGGCTCTCGAGCGCATGCAGCCGTTCAAAGGCGGCGGCGACATGATTTTGTCGGTGACGTTCGAGAAGACCACCTACAACACGATTCCGCACAAATTCGAGGCCGGCACGCCGCCGATTGCCGCCGCGATCGGACTGGGTGCCGCCGTGGACTATCTCTCGGCAATCGGCATGGATAGAATCGCCGCGCACGAACTTGACCTGCTTAATTACGCAACGGAGCAGGTGAACGACATGCCGGGAGTCCGCATTATCGGCAGCGCCGAGAAAAAAGCCGCGGTGTTGTCGTTCGCTGTCGACGGCGTGCATCCGCATGATGTCGGCACGCTGCTGAACGAGGACGGTATCGCGATACGCACCGGGCACCACTGCGCGCAGCCGGTCATGCAGCGCTTCAAGGTGGCGGCGACGTCGCGCGCCTCGTTCGCGTTTTACAACAGCATGGCCGAAGTCGAGGCATTGATCGCAGGCATTCGCACCGTGCAGAAGGTTTTCTCGTAATGGCGAACCCGAAAGCCCTCTATCAAGAGGTCATCCTCGACCACAACAGGAAGCCGCGCAATTACGGCACGCTAGTCAACGCGAGCCACCAAGCTGAGGGCCACAACCCGCTGTGCGGTGACCACCTCAGCGTTATGCTCAATCTCGATGGCGAGTGCATCGACTGCATCGCGTTTCAGGGTGAGTCGTGTGCGATCTGCAAGGCGTCAGCGTCGATGATGACTGCCACCGTCAAGGGCAAAACGCGGGCTGACGCCGAAACGCTGATCCAGGAATTCCGCGATATGGCGCTCGGCAAGCTCGACCTTAACGGCCATCACCACCTCGAACGGCTCGTGGTGTTGGCCGGCGTGCGTGACCTGCCGACGCGCGTCAAATGCGCGATCCTGCCGTGGCATACGCTGCATGCGGCGTTCAACTCAGTCGCCGGCGCCTCGACCGAGGCCGAGGGCGATCCGATGCACGCACCGATTGGCAATGCCTGACGATGAAAATTTTTTTGCCACAGAGTACACAGAGGTCTCGGAGATGGCGTCATTCCTGAGTTCCCTAGAGGTGTTCGCTGTGATCTCTGACGCTAAATGTTTAGGGGGTTGATATGCCGAGAATAGCCGAAATCGAGGGCACGCCCAATCCGAACGCGATGAAGTTCGTCCTCCGGGACCCGCTCACCTGGGGCGTGTCGCGCTCGTACGACAACGCCGGGGCGGCGCAGGACGATCCGCTCGCCTCCGCGCTGTTCGACATCGAGCATGTGACCAACGTGTTTTACGTCGATCACTGGATCACCGTCACGCAGGACGGCAGCGCCGACTGGCATGAGTTGACGCGCACAGTCGCCGAGCCGATCCGCGCCGCGCCGGCGGCGGATGCGCAATCGGCCGCCACGGTTGCCGCGGCGACCACTGCAATCGCCGGCCTGAGTCCCGAGAACCAGCAGCGCCTCGATAAAATCAACGTACTGCTCGACGAGCAGATACGCCCGTATCTGCAAGGCGACGGCGGCGACCTTCACGTGCTCGGCCTCGACGGCAACACGCTCAGCGTGCACTACCAGGGCGCGTGCGGCACCTGTCCGAGCTCGATCGCGGGCACGCTCGCCGGCATCGAGAATCTGGTGAAGTCGATCGAGCCTGACATCGAAGTCGTCGCGATCTAAGGGATAGCCACGCGACACTCCATAGCTCCGTGGTCAGCGGTAATCGCACCTGAAAGTCCGCGCGAGCGGCATGCCGGACGAGCAGTGGTGGGCAACGTTCTTCGAACCGCGCCGCATCTTGCTGAATCTCGATTTCTCCGAATGCAAGGCGACGTCGTGGATTTCGGCTGCGGCTACGGCACGTTTCCGTGGCTGCGGCGATGATGACCGCCAGCACCGTTTATGCCATCGACGTCGAGCCGGAGATGAAATGGCGTTTTGCATGCCTTAAATGGCTGGATTAGCCAAGGATCACCATGACTTACGTGGTTACCGAAACCTGCATCAAATGCAAGTACACCGACTGCGTAGACGTCTGCCCGGTGGACTGCTTTCGCGAAGGCCCGAATTTCCTCGTCATCGATCCTGACGAGTGCATCGACTGCACGCTATGCGTCGCCGAATGCCCGGTCGAGGCGATTTACGCCGAAGACGACGTGCCGGATAACCAGCAGGAATATACCGCGTTGAACGCCGAGCTCGCCAAGGTCTGGAAGCCGATCATCGAGAAGAAGGACGGCCCTCCGGACGCTGATGAGTGGGCTAAAGTGAAAGAGAAGAAACATCTCCTGGAAATCAGTTGTAGCTTAACAGGCAAGAGGTGATCGATGGGCGCAATAGAGCACATCACAGAAAAAGGTTTTTCCGTCACGACCGCTGACGCGCTAATCAATTGGACTCGAACCGGCTCGATGTGGCCGATGACCTTCGGCTTGGCGTGCTGCGCGATCGAAATGATGCACGCGGGCGCGGCGCGCTACGACCTCGACCGCTTCGGCATCGTGTTCCGCCCGAGCCCGCGCCAGTCGGACGTGATGATTGTCGCCGGTACGCTGTGCAACAAGATGGCGCCGGCGCTGCGCAAGGTTTACGACCAGATGGCGGAACCGCGCTGGGTGATTTCGATGGGCTCGTGCGCCAACGGCGGCGGCTACTACCACTACTCGTACTCGGTGGTGCGCGGCTGCGACCGCATCGTGCCGGTCGATATCTACGTGCCGGGGTGTCCGCCGACTGCCGAAGCGCTGCTCTACGGCATTATCCAGCTGCAGAACAAGATCAAGCGCACGAATACGATCGCCCGCCGATGACGTCCCGCGCTGAAACACTCACCGCCGCCCTGTGATCCGCGCTCGGCGACAAGCAGTCATGCTAGAAATCGAAATCGACGGCAAGAAACTCGAAGTGGCTGATGGCAGCACGGTGATGGACGCTGCCCACCAGGCCGGTATTTACATTCCGAATTTCTGCTATCACAAGAAACTGTCGATCGCTGCCAACTGCCGCATGTGCCTGGTACAGGTCGAGAAGGCGCCGAAGCCACTGCCGGCGTGCGCGACCCCCGTCACCAACGGCATGAAGGTGTTCACGCATTCCGAGGAGGCGGTGACCGCGCAAAAAGGCGTGATGGAGTTCCTGCTGATCAACCATCCGCTCGACTGCCCGATCTGCGACGAGGGCGGCGAGTGCCAGTTGCAGGACCTCGCAGTCGGCTATGGTTCGAGCGGCTCGCGCTATACCGAAATGAAGCGCGTCGTCAACAACAAGGACCTGGGACCGCTGATCTCGACTGAAATGACGCGCTGCATCCATTGCACGCGCTGCGTGCGCTTCGGCCAGGAAATTGCCGGCATCATGGAGCTCGGCATGATCGGCCGCGGCGAGCACGCCGAAATCATCGCGTTCGTCGGCAAGACCGTCGATTCCGAGCTGTCGGGCAACATGATCGACCTGTGCCCGGTCGGCGCGCTGACCTCGAAGCCGTTCCGCTACAGTGCGCGCACCTGGGAGCTGACGCGCCGCCCGTCGGTAAGCCCGCATTGCGGCCTGGGCTCGAACCTGACGCTACAGGTGAAGCAGAACCGCGTGATGCGCGTGCTGCCGCGCGAGCACGAGGAAATCAACGAATGCTGGTTGTCCGACAAGGACCGTTTCTCGTACGAAGGACTGAATTCCGCCGAGCGCATGGTAAGGCCGATGATCAAGCAGAACGGCGCCTGGGCCGAAGTCGACTGGCAGGTCGCGCTCGGGTTTGTCGCGAACGGCCTCAAAAAAGTCCGCGACCAGCACGGCGCCGGGCAGATTGCAGCGCTGGCGACGCCGCACCAGACGCTGGAAGAGCTCTACCTGCTTGCCAAGCTCACGCGCGGCATCGGCAGCAGCAATGTAGATTTCCGCACGCGCCAGTCCGATTTCAACGCCGACGCATTGCACGCCGGCGTGCCGTGGCTGGGTATGAAGATCGCCGACATTCCGCAGCTTGACCGCGTGCTGATCATCGGCAGCACGTTGCGCAAAGACCATCCATTGCTCGCGAACCGCTTGCGTCAGGCGGCGAAGAAGCAACTGCAGCTCAACCTGATCAACCCGCACGATGACGACCTGCTGATGCGCGTTGCCAACAAGGTGATCGTCGCGCCGTCGCAGCTTGCCCATGCGCTCGCGCAGGTCCTGAAAGCGGTCGCGCAAGCCAGGAGTGCTGCGGTTCCGGCCGAGGCGCAGCCGGCGCTGGCGGGCGTTGAGGTGAGCGAGGCGGCAAAACACCTTGCTGACAGTCTCGTTTCAGGCAAGAACGTCGGCATCTTCCTTGGCAATCTCGCGCAGCATCATCCGGCGGCGGCGCAGTTGCATGCGCTCGCGCAAACGCTTTCCGATTTGCTAGACGCCCAATTCGGTTTCCTGGGTGAGGCCGCCAACAGCGTCGGCGGTTACCTGGCGGGCGCGCTGCCCCATGCAATCAACCAAAATGCGGGCCTCAACGCATTGCAGATGATGGCGCAGCCGCGCAAAGCCTATGTCCTGCTTGGCATAGAGCCCGAACTCGATTGCCATGACCTGATGCAGGCGATGGCGGCGATGAAGCAGGCCGAATTCGTGGTCGCGCTGTCGCCCTATCAGCACCAAGCGCTCGACTACGCGCACGCGCTGCTGCCGGTCGGGCCGTTTACCGAGACCTCGGGCACGTTTGTCAGCACCGAAGGCAGGGTGCAGAGTTTTGCCGGGGTGGTGCTGCCACTGGCGGAAACACGCCCGGCGTGGAAGGTGTTGCGCGTGCTCGGCAATCTGCTTGGCGTTGCCGGCTTCGATTACGACAGCAGCGAGGCGATACGCAAGGAAGCGCTCGGCAATGGCGATATCGCTGCCCGGCTCAACAACCGTTTGAACAACGCCGCGGTCGGTAAGCTTGAAGCCGGTGCGGCCGGCATCGAGCGCATAGCCGAAGTACCGATTTACCAGGCCGATGCGATCGTGCGTCGTGCCGCGTCATTGCAGAAGACCCATGATGCGGCCGAACCGGTGGCGGCGATGAACGGCGCGCTGTTCGGCAAGCTCGGTTTGCGTGACGGCGACAGGGTAAAGATCAAGCAAGGCGTCGGCGAAGTGGTGCTGGCGGTCATGCGCGACGACCACTTGCCCGCAAATTGCATCCGCGTGCCGGCCGCGCATCCGGCAACGGCTGGCCTCGGCGGCATGTCCGGCATGCTATCCGCCGAGCGCATCGCGGCAGCCGAGAAGGTGGCGGTCTAAGCATGGAGTATCTGACCGACTGGTTCGGGCCGACGTGGAGGCCGCTGGGGGTGTGGTGGAGGGCCTCATGATTCAGCGCATACAGAAATTCTTCCGCACCTTCCTGCTGTTCGAGCTGGTCAAGGGCATGATGCTGACCGGCCGGCACCTTTTTGCGCGCAAGATCACGGTGCAGTACCCGGAGGAGAAGACGCCGATGAGCCCGCGCTTCCGTGGGCTGCACGCGCTGCGGCGCTATCCCAACGGCGAAGAGCGCTGCATCGCCTGCAAGCTGTGCGAGGCGGTGTGCCCGGCGCTCGCCATCACCATCGAGTCCGAGCCGCGCGACGACGGCACGCGCCGCACCACGCGCTACGACATCGACCTCACCAAGTGCATCTTCTGCGGTTTATGCGAGGAATCGTGCCCGGTCGACGCGATCGTCGAGACGCGCATTTTCGAATACCACGGCGAGCAGCGCGGCGACCTGATATACACCAAGCCGATGCTGCTTGCGGTCGGCGACATGTGCGAAGAGCAGATCGCCAAAGACAGGGCGGATGATGCGGCATACAGGTAATGAAACGCGAAAGGTGAAAAATGAATCAAGCGCCTGACCGATTTACGGCTGCCAGCTTGAATACCCTCGAGCGCATCGAGCAAAAGCTTGCGGTGCTGTCGCCCGACAGCGTCGATCTGATCGACGACAGCGCAAAGCACGCCGGGCACGAGGGCGCAAAAACCGGCGGCAGGCATTTTCAGTTGATCATCGTCTCGCCGCTTTTTAGTGGGAAGTCGGCGCAGGCGCGCCACCGCTTGATACACGCCGCGCTCGGCGACATGCTGGAACGTGAAATTCATGCTATCGCGATCAAGGCGTACGCCCCCGATGAATTTTAATCCTATATCGCCACGGCCCGGCGGGTCGCTGTGACGCATCGGGGGGCGCCTCCATCAGCGCTGAGTTCGTGCAGTGCGCGCTAGCCGCACAGTCTGTGTGACTAGCTCTGACATCAAACTGAATCCGCAAGACCTGGAATCTGTGAACCATCGGACGACAGAAGACTCTGCATGTGCTGCGGAATCGCGCGATCCCCTGGAAGTGGTCATGCGGTACCACCAGGAGACGAAACATCATTTTTCCCGCTATGCGCGCGCGCTCGGCTACATGGACTGGGCGAATCAGCCGGATCCGTTTCGACGATACGAGGGCTCTCCGCTCATTTCCTTACCGCTCCTGAAACCTGACGACACGCCGCTCTCGCCACTCTACGAAGACTTGTATCGCCCTGGAGCAATTGCGAGCGCTCCGGTTACCGTCCGCACCCTTTCGCGTTTTTTTGAATATGCGCTGGCCATTTCGGCTTGGAAGCAGGCCGGTGAGGTCCGCTGGGCGCTTCGAACCAACCCCTCGAGTGGCAACCTGCATCCGACCGAAGGTTATTTGCTGATTGACACAGTCCCAGGCCTTTCGCCACTCCCGGGTCTTTATCACTATGTACCCAAGGAACATGGGCTGGAGCTGCGAGCAGAGTTGCCGAAGGAAAGCTTTACTTTGCTTATGCAAGAATTCCCGCGGAACGCCTTTCTGGTTGGCTTTACCTCTGTGAACTGGCGGGAGACCTGGAAGTACGGAGAGCGAGCCTTTCGCTACTGTCAACATGACGTGGGACACGCGATCGGCAGCGCTCGCATTGCGGCCCAGACCTTGGGCTGGCGCATGCTGCTGTTGGACGGTCTGGCGGATGACACGGTTGCCGCCTTGTTGGGGGTAGATCGACCCGAAGATTTCGAGGGGGCAGAACGGGAGCACCCTGATTGCGTCGCCGTCGTCTGGCCCGCCGATCAAGCTTCCGATGTTGCCACCGGGAAGACCATCTCCTTGCCCCTTTCCCTTGGCCCCGATGCTGTTCGCGAGTTGACGCGACACATTTGGCACGGCAAAGCCAACCGGCTGAGTCGAGACGATCCCGTGCAATGGGAGTTCCTCGACCAAGTGGAAATCGCAGCGTGGAAGTCGAGCACTGAACAGAGGGTCGTCGAACTAAATCACAGCAGACCTGCGGTGGAGACATCTGCCCATGCGCCAAGCATCTACCGGGGCCAGCCAAGGGCTGGACAGGTGATCCGTCAACGGCGCAGCGCGCTTGCGTTCAATGGTAAAACCTCTATTTCTGTCGGCAGCTTCTTCACGATGCTGGCTCGCGTCATGCCACGGGTTGATCGTGACCTGTGCCGGCGTCCGATGCCCTGGGACGCCCTGCCCTGGGAACCGGCCATTCATCTAGTCCTGTTCGTCCATCGGGTGGTTGGTCTTGCTCCCGGTCTCTACATGCTGGCTCGTAATCCTGCGAAAGTGGATTCGCTCAGACAGGCGATGCACCCACAATTTGCCTGGACCTCCCCGCCTGGCTGTCCAGAGGACTTGCCTCTGTTTCTCCTCGAAGAGGGCGATGCGCGGAGTGTGGCTGCCCAGGTCAGCTGCGGTCAGGATATCGCCGGGGATAGCGCGTTTTCATTGGGGATGATCGCGGAATTCGAATCAAGCCTGCGGCGATACGGGCCCTGGTTTTACCGTAGACTTTTCTGGGAGACCGGGGTGATCGGCCAGGTGCTTTATTTAGAAGCGGAGGCGGCTGGCGTCCGTGCGACGGGAATCGGTTGTTTTTTTGATGACCCCGTCCATCAGGTGATTGGATTCAACGACGCGATGTTTCAGTCGCTCTATCACTTCACGACCGGAGGCCACGTGGAGGACCCTCGCCTGACTACCTTGCCGTCTTATGGCCTTGATCGTTGAGAGCCTGGCAGCCGATGTTTACGTCGACACACGTTGGGCCCAATGACCGCACGAGTGCTCGGATCGTCGCCTTTAGTGTGCAGCAGCCTTCGCCAGTCACACCGTTTCCGCCACTTGCAAGTTTTCCAGCCGGCACTCCGCGAGCAGGCTGAAGAAGGCGGCGCTTACCGTCGCCGGGTTAATGCGCAAACTGTGCTTTCGCACCCGTCTGGTCTTCGACTACTTGCGAATGACGAAAAACTCACTAACCGCCTCACCCAGACCTTGAGAACAAATTTACCCTGCGCGCCTGCTTGACCCGGACAGTATCGTCGCGAAAACCGATGTATACGCAGTCTGCTCCGTTATCGATAGCGGCTTTGAGGGCGGGCAGGCTGCCCGCCGGACACACCAGATCCATGACCCCGATACCCCAATGGCGGTACGAGCGCAGCACCTTGCGGCATGCGCTCATCAAACCACAATCATGCCTATGCGGGCGGCGAACTCATTGACATGTATCAAAGAAAACGGGGGCCGTTTTGGCGGAGAGCGGCGCCATTGATTGGAGAAACGAATTTCAAATAACTCATTTTGAGAGCGAGATGAAATACTCGTGGAACCTTGTATCGCCGGTCAGTTCGGGATGGAACGATGTAGCCAGCAATTTTCCCTGTTGGGCAGCCACGATGCGCCCGTCCGGCAGCGTCGAAAGAATCTTCACGTTCCCGCTGACTGACTCAATGATGGGCGCGCGGATGAAGATCGCGTGATAGGGTTTGTCTGTGTTAGCGACCTGTTTAAGCGGGGCCATATCGAGATCGGCTTCGAACGAATTCAACTGGCTGCCAAAGGCATTGCGCCGGATGATAATATCCATGATGTCCAGCAGGGGTTGCTTGCGGTGGGCGTTCTTCGAGAGGAGGATCGCGCCCGCGCAGGTTCCCCAAATCGCGCGGGATTTGCCAAACTCCCTCAGTGGCTCCATCAGGCCAAAGTCCACCGCCAGTTTACCGATGGTGGTCGATTCGCCGCCGGGTATGATCAATCCGTCCAATTCGTCCAGATGCGCGGGAAGACGCACTTGCGCAGTCGCAACGCCCAGCCGTTCGAGCATGACAGTGTGTTCGGCAATGTCACCTTGAAGAGCAAGGACACCGATCTTCATAATCGTTCAGGGAATCAGCGCTCTATATCCTGCCGCTGCTGATGATTTACCAGCCACGCCCGGAGATTTTTTCGCCCTCGGGCATTTGTGAGATGTTGAGGCCAGCCATCGGCTCTCCAAGATTCTTGCTGATTTCGGCCAGTATGCCCGCGTCCTTGAAGTGAGTAGTCGCCTTGACGATGGCAGCGGCACGTTTTGCCGGGTCGCCGCTTTTGAAAATGCCCGAGCCAACGAACACGCCATCGACGCCAAGCTGCATCATCAGCGCCGCATCCGCGGGGGTGGCAAGGCCGCCCGCCGCAAAGTTCACCACCGGCAGGCGACCCAGTTCCTTGGTCTCTTTGACCAGTTCGTATGGCGCGCCGATATTCTTGGCAAACGCCATTAATTCTTCATCCGGCATGTTCTGCAGCAGGCGAATCTCGCCCAGCACAGTGCGTGCATGACGCACGGCTTCCACAACGTCACCGGTGCCCGCCTCGCCTTTGGTGCGTATCATAGCGGCACCTTCACCTATGCGACGCAGTGCTTCGCCCAGATTGCGACAGCCGCACACAAAAGGTACGGTGAAGCGATGTTTAAGAATGTGATGTTCTTCGTCCGCCGGCGTCAATACTTCGGATTCGTCAATATAGTCAACCTTGAGCGCCTCCAGGATCTGGGCTTCCACAAAGTGACCGATACGACACTTTGCCATGACCGGAATACTGACTGATTCTTTGATGCTGATAATCAGCTCCGGGGCACTCATACGCGCCACGCCGCCTTGCGCGCGAATATCGGCCGGGACGCGTTCCAGCGCCATCACCGCACAGGCGCCCGCATCTTCGGCAATTCTGGCCTGTTCAGCGGTCACGACGTCCATGATCACGCCACCCTTGAGCATCTGCGCCAGCCCTTTTTTGACGGTAAAAGTCCCGGTAATGGTCGTTTTTTCCATCTCGTACTCCTGTGTAAAAGTGCAGGTGCAGAATGCCATGCCGCTGGTGGTTTGACGGGCCGTGTCGAAAAAGGTTTTATCCGGTGCGGAGAAATTCGCGTGCCATGGCGTCTCAAGCGGCCGGCGTGCCGCCTGCGGCCGCTAACATGAGCGCGCTGTACATCGGGTGGCAAATGAAGCGTTATGCGTCTCAATGTACCGCTTGAACGCAAGGTAGCTCTCAATGAATCCGCGTCTATATTCTGGCAGGCTCGCATGGCTTGGCTTCGTGAATCGGCGTTTCCGACTTGTCAATACCGCCCTCCGGTACTGGCTACGACTTTGCATTGCAAATGCAATCGCCCCGGCATTACCGTCACGGTTTTCCACAAACCCAAGTCGTTGTTTCTCTGCTTCCATCTCAATCTCCACACGCCTAATCGGGCGCTCAAGCGCGACGCCGTGAAGCATCGCGATTTCTTCATACGCCAGTGGCGGCGCGCCTTAGCTTTGCGATAGGGCCGCTCGTTTACCAGTAATTCTCAACGGAAATTTGCCCCGGCTCTTTGCGCTTGTTGAGTTTAAGGCCGCGGCCCTCCAACACGGCGCGCGTATCTTTCACCATGTCGGGATTGCCGCAAATCATCACTTGCGAATGTTCGGAAGAGATTGCGATGCCGGCGCGCGCTTCCAGCCGCCCGTCCTGGATCGCTGCGGGCACGCGCCCTTTGAGCGCCAATTCCGTGTCCTCGCGGCTGACGAAAGGAATAAATTGAAATTGATCGGAATGGCGCTGCTTAAAGCGCGCTATCGTCTCTTGATAGATCAGTTCATGGCCATGGCGCACGGCGTGCACAAGCACGATTTTCTGGAAACGCCGCCACGGTTCGTCGGTTTTGAGGATCGAAAGGAACGGGCCCAGCGCGGTCCCCGTTGAAAGTAACCATAGGTGCTCGTTTTGCGGCACGTCGGCGAGCGTGAAAAAGCCGGCTCCCTTGGGCGCGAGCAGCACATTGTCGCCTGCATTGAGATCATGCAGGCGCGGAGAAAGCGGGCCTTCCGGCACGATGATGGAATAGAATTCGTAGGGCCGCTCGTCCGGCGCATTCACGAAGGAATAAGATCGCGCCACTATGTCACCATTGATTTCGAGCGCAAGCCGCCCGAATTGCCCGGCGCGGAACGGTTCGAGATTCGCATCGATTTGCAGCGAATAAAGTTCTTTGGTCCAAAGCTTTTTGTTGACGACTTTGCCTTCTATCCATTTGCTCATGGTGTGGCGATGCCTTAGTGTTCGTCCGCTTGACTAAGCGATAGCGCTAGCGCGGAGCATAGGGGAGACCACGATTTCCGCCCCTCGCCCCGCCGAAGTTGAATCTGTCCATCGGTTCCCACGCCCTACTTCCGAACACAACACCGCACCGATAATCATGGTCCCCTATACTGTTCGCATCGCCGGGAAAGCAGTTCTGGGCGCGAGTTTCCATCTGATCGGCATGTTTACCCGTTATCTCGGCAGGTCTGAACTGCCCATCAGGAATTCGTCCACGGCGCGCGCGCACTGGCGGCCTTCGCGTATCGCCCAGACCACCAGCGACTGGCCGCGGCGCATGTCGCCCGCAGCAAACACCTTGGACACCGAGGTGGCATAGCAGTCGGTGCCATCCGTCGTTGCTCTGGCGTTGCCGCGCGCGTCCTTCGCGACGCCGAACGCGTCGAGAATGGTCTGCACCGGGCCGACGAAACCCATGGCGAGCAGCACCAGGTCGGCCTTTATTTCGTATTCGGAGCCCGGCACTTCCTGCATCTTGCCGTCTTTCCGCTCGACGCGCGCCGCGACCAGCTTTTCCACCTTGCCGTTGCTGCCTTCGAAGCGCTTGGTCGCCACCGCCCAGTCGCGCAGCGCGCCTTCCTCGTGAGAGGCGGAGGTGCGTTTGATCATCGGCCAGTAGGGCCAGACCGGGTTACGGTTAAGCTCAGGCGGTTCAGGAAGAAGCTCGAACTGGGTGATCGACTTGGCGCCGTGGCGGTTTGACGTGCCGATGCAGTCGGAGCCGGTGTCGCCACCGCCGATGATGACCACGTGCTTGCCGGTTGCCCAGATCTCCGGCACGTCCTTGTCGCCTGCGACACGCCGGTTTTGCAGCAGCAGGAAATCCATCGCAAAGTGGATGCCGTCGAGCTCGCGTCCCGGCACTGGCAGGTCGCGCGGCTGCTCGGCGCCGCCGGCGAGCACCACTGCGTCATACTTGTCAACCAATGCGTTGGGGTCGAGAACGGTGGCAGTAGCATTGCCGGCGCCCACCGGCGCCTGCCCGACAGCGTGGTTGACCCTGAACTCGACGCCTTCGGCGCGCATCTGCTCGAGCCGCCGGTCGATGATCCATTTTTCGAGTTTGAAGTCCGGGATACCGTAGCGCAGCAGCCCCCCGATGCGGTCGTTCCTCTCGAATACCACCACGCTGTGGCCGGCGCGCGCGAGCTGCTGTGCGCTGGCGAGTCCCGCCGGGCCGGAGCCGACCACCGCGACCTTCTTGCCGCTTCTGTGCGCTGGCGGCAGAGGCTGCACCCAACCCTCAGCCCAGGCTTTGTCGATGATCGCGCGCTCGATCGATTTAATACCAACCGGGTCATCGATGATGCGCAGCACGCATGCCTCCTCGCACGGGGCGGGGCAGATGCGGCCGGTGAACTCGGGGAAATTGTTGGTCGAGTGCAGGTTGTCGATCGCCGTTTTCCAGTCCTGCTTGTAAACGAGATCGTTGAAGTCCGGAATGATGTTATTGACGGGGCAGCCGCTTATGCAGAACGGGATGCCGCAGTCCATGCAGCGCGCGCCCTGGATACCCGCCTGCTCGTCGGTGAGGTGCAGGACGAACTCGCGATAGTGCTTCTTGCGCTGCTCGGGCGCTTCGTGCGCCTCCTCGATGCGTTCGTATTCGAGGAATCCGGTGACCTTGCCCATGATGCGACCGTTGACGCGGCCTTAGGCCGCCACCTTCTTGTGCGCGGCGGCGGTCTCGCCGAGCGCGCGGCGGTATTCCTTTGGGAAGATCTTCACGAAGCGCGGCCGGTATGCGGCCCAGTTCTCGAGGATTTCGCTGGCGCGCCGGCTGTTCGTGTACTTGGCGTGCGTTTCGATCAGGCGCTTGAGGATCGCCTCGTCGGCCTGCCCCAGATGCCACAGCTCACGCGCGAGCTTCGCCTGCTGCTCCGACTCGGAGAGTACCGGTTCAAGATCAACCATCGAGGTGTTGCAGCGCTTCGCGAATTCACCGTCCACGTCGAGCACGTAGGCGATGCCGCCGGACATCCCCGCAGCGAAGTTGCGCCCGGTCGCGCCAAGCACCGCCACCGTGCCGCCGGTCATGTATTCGCAGCCGTGGTCGCCGACACCCTCGACGACAGCCTGGGCTCCCGAGTTGCGCACCGCGAAACGCTCCCCGGCGACGCCCCGGAAGTAAGCTTCGCCCGCGATGGCACCGTACAGCACGACATTGCCGGTGATGATGTTCTCGGTCGGCTCGCCGCGGAATTTGGGCGACGGCTGCACGCAGATGCGACCGCCCGACAGGCCCTTGCCGCAGTAGTCGTTGGTGTCGCCGATGAGGTCGAGCATCACGCCCTTCGCGAGGAACGCGCCAAAGCTCTGGCCCGCAGATCCTGCGAAGCGGACATGAATGGTGTCGTCGGGCAGTCCCTCGTGGCCGTAGCGCTGCGCGATTTTCCACGAAAGCATGGTGCCGACCGTGCGGTTGATGTTGCGGATCGGCATGTCGATCGTCACCTTTTCGCCGCGCTCGAGCGCCGGCCGCGCGAGCTCGATCAGCCGGTGGTCGAGCGCCTTCTCCAGGCCGTGGTCCTGCTGCTCGCAGTGATAGCGCGCGACCGCGGCTGGCATGTTCGGCATGTAAAATATTTTCGAGAAGTCGAGGCCGCGCGCCTTCCAGTGCTCGATGCCCTTCTTGGTGTCGAGCAGGTCGGTGCGGCCGATCAGGTCGTTGAACTTGCGAATGCCGAGGCTTGCCATCAGCTCGCGCACTTCCTCGGTGACGAAGAAGAAGTAGTTGACGACGTGCTCGGGCCTGCCCTCGAATTTCTTCCTGAGCACCGGGTCCTGGGTCGCGACGCCCACCGGGCAGGTGTTGAGGTGGCATTTGCGCATCATGATGCAGCCCTCGACGACGAGCGGCGCGGTGGAAAAACCGAACTCGTCGGCGCCGAGCATGGCGCCGATCACGACGTCGCGCCCGGTCTTCATCTGACCGTCAACCTGCACCGCGATGCGGCCGCGCAGACGGTTGAGCACCAGCGTCTGCTGCGTCTCGGCGAGCCCCAGCTCCCACGGCGTGCCCGCGTGCTTGATCGACGACCAGGGGCTCGCGCCAGTGCCGCCGTCATGGCCGGCGATCGTGACATGGTCGGACTTTGCCTTCGCCACGCCCGCAGCGACGGTGCCGACACCAACCTCGGAGACGAGCTTTACCGAGATCGAAGCTGCCGGGTTTGCATTCTTCAGGTCATGGATGAGCTGTGCCAAGTCTTCAATCGAATAGATGTCGTGGTGCGGCGGCGGCGAGATCAACTCGACACCGGCGGTGGCATAGCGGATCTCCGCGATGTATTCCGAAACCTTGCGCCCTGGCAACTGGCCGCCTTCGCCGGGCTTGGCGCCCTGCGCGATCTTGATCTGGAGCTGCTCGGCGGAAGCAAGGTACTCCGCAGTCACGCCGAAGCGGGCGCTTGCGACCTGCTTGATCTTCGACTTGAGCGAGTCGCCCTCGACGAGCGGGATGTCGATTTCCACGCGCTCCCTGCCGAGACGCGACATCAGCGATTCGCCGGCCTTGATCGGCGCGTAGCGGCGGCGGTCCTCGCCGCCCTCGCCGGTGTTCGACTTGCCGCCGATGCGGTTCATCGCGATCGCGAGCGTGGTGTGCGCCTCGGTCGAGATCGAGCCCAGCGACATCGCGCCGGTCGAGAAGCGCTTGACGATTTCGGCGGCCGGCTCGACCTCCTCGATCGGGATCGGCTTGCACTGACCGAACCGGAACTCGAACAGCCCGCGGAACGTCATGTGCCGCTGCGACTGGTCGTTGATGATCGCGGCGTATTCCTTGTACGTCTGGGATGAGTTGCCGCGCGTCGCATGTTGCAGCTTGGCGATCGCGTCCGGCGTCCACATGTGCTCTTCGCCGCGGATGCGGAACTCGTACTCGCCGCCCGCGTCCAGCGCGTTCGCAAGCACGGGGTCGTCGCCGAACGCGGCCCGGTGGATGCGGATCGCCTCCTCGGCGACCTCGAACACGCCGATACCCTCGATGTTGGAGGTCGTGCCGGTGAAGTATTTGTCGATTAGTGCCCTGGAGAGACCGACCGCCTCGAAGATCTGCGCGCCGGTGTACGACATGTAAGTCGAGATGCCCATCTTCGCCATCACCTTGCGCAGGCCCTTGCCGAGCGCCTTGACGTAATTCTTGATCGCCTTGCGGCCGTCGAATTCGGCGGGCAGCGCGCCGTTCATGGCGAGCAGCGTCTCGAGCGCGAGATACGGATGCACCGCTTCCGCGCCATAGGCGGCGAGCAGCGCGAAATGGTGCACTTCGCGCGCCGAGCCGGTCTCGACCACCAGGCCCGCGCTGGTGCGCAGACCCTTCGCCACCAAGTGCTGGTGAATCGCCGACAGCGCGAGCAGCGCCGGGATTGCCACCCGCTCGCGGTCCATCCTGCGATCGGAAACGATGATGATCGTGTAGCCCGTGCGCACCGCGTCCTCGGCCTGCGCGCAGAGCGATGCGAGCCGCGCTTCGATCGCTTCCTTGCCCCAGGCGACCGGATAGCAGATGTCGAGCTCGCAGCACCTGAACTTGCCTTCCGTGTAGCGCTCGATGTGCCGGATTTTCTCCATTTCGAAGAAATCGAGCACCGGCTGCGATACTTCGAGCCGGATCGGCGGATTGGTTTCGTCTATGCCGAGCAGGTTCGGCTTCGGCCCGATGAACGACACCAGCGACATCACCAGCTCCTCGCGGATCGGGTCGATCGGCGGGTTGGTGACCTGCGCGAACAACTGCTTGAAATAATGGTGGAGCGTCTTGTTCTTGTCCGATAGTACCGCGAGCGGCGAGTCGTTGCCCATCGAGCCGACCGGCTCTTCGCCGTTCACCGCCATCGGGGTCATCAGGAACTTGACGTCCTCCTGCGTGTAGGCGAACGCCTGCTGACGGTCGAGCAGCGGCACGGCGCTGCGTTCCGGCTGCTGCTTGTCGCTTTCGACCTCGTCGAGCTTGACGCGGATGCGCTCGATCCACTCGCGATAAGGTTTTGCCGTGGCGAGAGTGTCCTTGAGTTCCTGGTCATCGATGATACGGCCCTTTTCCAGGTCGACGAGGAACATGCGTCCGGGCTGCAGCCGCCACTTCTTGACGATGCGCTCTTCGGGCACCGGCAGGCAGCCGCACTCCGAGCCCATGATCACGAGATCGTCTTCGGTGACGATGTAGCGCGCCGGCCGCAGGCCGTTGCGGTCGAGCGTGGCGCCGATCTGGCGGCCGTCGGTGAACGCAATCGCGGCCGGGCCGTCCCACGGCTCCATCATTGCCGCGTGATACTCGTAGAACGCGCGGCGGTTGGCGTCCATCAACGTGTGGTTCTCCCACGCCTCCGGGATCATCATCATCATCGCGTGCGCCACTGTGTAGCCGCTCATCACCAGCAACTCGAGCGTGTTGTCGAACGACGCGGAGTCGGACTGGCCGTCGTAGATTAGCGGCCATAGCTTGTCGAGATCGCGGCCCAGGATCGGGCTCGAGATCGCGCCCTGGCGTGCGCGAATCCAGTTGACGTTGCCGCGCAACGTGTTGATCTCGCCGTTGTGGCAGATCAGGCGGAACGGGTGCGCCAAGCCCCACGACGGGAAGGTGTTGGTCGAAAAGCGCTGGTGCACCAGCGACAGCGCCGACATCACCCGCGCATCCTGCAGATCCCCGTAGTACACGCCTACCTGATGCGCGAGCAGCATCCCCTTGTAGACGATGGTGCGCGCTGACAGCGACGGCACGTAGAACTCCTTGCCGTGGGCGAGCCCGAGCGCCTGGATCGCATGCCCCGAGCTCTTGCGGATGATGTAGAGCTTGCGCTCAAGCGCATCGGTGACGGTCACGCCCTTGCCGCGGCCGATGAACACTTGTCGGACCACCGGCTCGACGAGCTTTACCGATTCGCCGAGGTCCGTATTGTCCACCGGCACGTCGCGCCACCCGAGCAGCAGTTGCCCTTCGTCCTTGATCGCGCGCTCGATTTCGTATTCGCAGGCGAAGCGCGAAGCCGGATCGCGCGGCAGGAACACCATGCCGACCCCGTACTCGCCCAGCGGCGGCAGGACCACGCCCTGTTTGGCCATTTCCTCGCGGAATAAAGCGTCCGGAATCTGGATCAGGATGCCGGCGCCGTCGCCGGCCAGCGGGTCCGCGCCCACCGCGCCGCGGTGGGCGAGGTTTTTCAGAATCAGCAGACCCTGTGCGACGATGGAATGGCTTTTCTTGCCCTTGATATGGGCCACGAAACCGACGCCGCAAGCATCGTGTTCGTTCGCGGGGTCATACAGACCCTGGCGCGGGGGGATCACCGGATGGTTCATGACCGCACCTCTTTAACCTGTCGTCTGGCAGGCCACGGTGGCCTGCAGCATTTGCCTGGGGGGGCGGCGTGGGCGAATTCAGGTTTGGTGCGCATGAAATGGTCAGCCGCCGATATAAGACATCTCGATTTTCTTCGTCCGCGCAGTCTCCTCTGTGCGAATTTCGGAATACCGGTCTTCACGCTGGTTCCAGATCAACCCTATGGCGGCGGCAATTTGCTCGTCGCTCCTGCCCGAACGCATGAGCGCGCGCAAATCATGGCCGGACTGCGCGAACAGGCAGGTGTACAGCTTACCATCGGTCGAGAGCCGGGCGCGGGTGCAGGTGGAACAGAAGGCTTGCGTCACGCTGGAGATGACGCCGATTTCGCCGCTGCCATCCGCATAGGCCCAGCGCCCGGCGACTTCACCGGTGTAGTTGGGTTCGGCTTCGATGAGCGGCATCTCGGCGCTGATCATGCGCACGATCTCGGCCGATGGCACGACATCGTTCATGCGCCAGCCGTTGGAGGAGCCCACGTCCATGAATTCGATGAAGCGCACGATGTGGCCGCTGCCCTTGAAGCGCCGCGCCATCGCAACTATGTCCTGATCGTTGACGCCTTTCTTGACCACCATGTTGATCTTGATCGGCGCAAAGCCAGCGTCGTGCGCGGCGTCGATGCCCTGCAACACATCGGCCACCGGAAAATCGACGTCGTTCATGGCGCGGAATACAGTTTCATCGAGCGAATCGAGCGAGACGCTGACGCGCTGCAGACCCGCGGCCTTGAACGCCTGGGCTTTCCTGGCCAGCAGCGAGGCGTTGGTGGTGAGGGTCAGATCCAATGGTTTGCCGGCATGCGTCTTGAGGGCGGCCAGCATCCCGATCAAAACCTCGAGGTTTTTGCGCAGCAGGGGCTCGCCGCCGGTAAGGCGGATTTTCTCGACGCCGTGTGCAGCGAACAGGCGCGCCATGCGCGTGATTTCCTCAAAGCTCAAGAGTTCGGTTCGCGGCAAAAAGCGGTAGTCCCTGTCGAATACTTCCTTGGGCATGCAGTAGGTACAGCGGAAGTTGCAGCGGTCGGTTACCGAAATGCGCAGGTCGCGCATGAGCCGGCCGCGCGTGTCCGCCAGCGCGCCGCCGGGGCTAAGCGCGTGCGCCGGAATGACCGGCACGCGGCTGGCGGCGCGCTGGTCAACGAGAGGAATTACCTTGGCGATCATCGAGGTTTTCCTTGTTGCGTGGATTGACTGCGTTTTTTAATCATGCGGGGTTTGGCTGTGCCAAGCGTTGCAAATGTTTTTTGGCGGTGGAATCGCCTTGAAGTGCTGCGAGGCAGTACCAATCAGACGCCAGGGTAAGGTTCAGCGCAATGCCCAAGCCATTTTCGTAAAGCTCGCCCAGACTGCGCTGTGCCATGGCAAAATGTTGTTGTGCGGCGAGTTGCATCCAATAAAAGGCGACAGCCTCGTCCTTAGGTACGCCACGGCCGCGCAGGTAGCGCATAGCCAGTAAACGTTGCGCGCGGGCAATACCATGACTGGCGTCAATTAGTAATATTTCCGCTGACTCTTCCCACGTCAAAAAAACCTTCTGCGCGTCGAGTTCATCGGCCATTTTCATGGCTCCTATTTCGATCTTCGTGAACTAACTTTTCGATTCGGCGGGCGTATACGGTCATTTCCTTAGCGGCTTGTTTGTCGCCCTTCGCTTCGGCCACGGCGATGCCTTCGCGGTAGGCGACCAAGGCGTCGGCGGGCTGGCCCGATTCGACGAGCGCGCGACCCAACAGCTTCCATGCGGCGGAGTATTTTGGATCCAGTACCACCGCCTGCTTCAGGTGGTTTGCGGCGCTGACCGGGTCGCCGGCCTTGAGGTATTCGCTGCCCAGGGAAAAGCGCAGCAGCGTATTATCCTTGCCGCCGTCAAGCATTTTCTCGAAGTTCTGGATGATGGGTGTGGTCATGGGCATTCCGCGCTGTGGCTTTTCTGCCGCACCAGATTGATCAGGCTGCCCGCCAGCACCATTTCCACCTGGCGCGACGTCATCGGGTGCTCGGTCTCATAGGTCCCGTTCTGGGTCAGATTGATCACCTTGACGCTATTTCCCTTGCGGATGGCGTGAAGCTGGCCGATCCGCCTCATCGGGCGGGTCTCCGAGGCGTGGCCGACTCGTCCTCGAATGGCCACCGCTCGCACCGGTAGCCCATGTCCCAGAACATCCACTCGTAACGGCTCGTCGTGCGGAAGTGGCGGCGCATGGCTGCGCGCTCGATGCCGCCGAGCTGGGCGGCGACCTCGTTGGTCGCCTCAAGCACCGCGCCGACGACGGCGCCGAACTCGGCAGAGCCGTAGGTCCCGATCCAGCGTGCGTACAGCGGATTCGGCGAACCGGCACGCGCCAGCTCCTTGCCGACCTCCCAGTAGATCCAGTAGCAGGGAAGGAGAGCAGCAAGCGCCTCATGGAAGGGCGCCCCGTACGCGACCGCGAGGAGATAGTTGGTGTACGCCAGGGTGATCGGCGCGAGCGGGGTGGCGACCGCGGCTTCCGCGGTCAGCTCGAACTCGCGGAAGAAGCCTTCGTGGAGCGTCCGCTCGACGCGGAGCGCGCCCGCTGCGTGTTCGGTCAGCATGACGATCCAGTCATCCTTCGGCGCACGGGCCCCGGCGATCGCGAGCGCCCGGGCGAACTCACGCAGGTAGAGCGCGTCCTGGACGGCGTAGAACTCGAAGCGCTCACGCGGCAGCGATCCGTCGGTCAGCCCCGCGATGAACGGGTGGCGCAGGATTGCGGCGTAGATCGGCTCGATCGACACCCAGAGCTCATCCGTGAACAAGCTCTGGGGGGTCACGAGGAGTGGAGCGCTCACGAGCTGGTCCTCCGCAGATCGATCTCTTCGCCGGGCTTCATGCGACCTTCGACCCAGTGAAATACTCACGTTTAACTGAAACACCACCGGGCTCAGGCATCTTCCGCCACCAGCACCTGCGCTGCCGCGTTCACTGCGGCAGCGATGCGACCCACGTCCCGCAGTTGCACCGCGCTCATGCCGATCTCCTTGAGCGTCTTGTAATGCGACGCGACGCAGAAATGGCACTTGCCGACGATGCTGGCCGCGAGCGCGAACAGTTCGAAGCGGCGCTTGTCGACGCCGCCATGCGTGGCGTACGCGTTCATCCGCAACTCGGCGCGCTGCGTCTTCAGGTCGGCGTCGTCCGCCATCTCGACATACGGATACCAGACGGTGTTCATGCCCATGAGCGCCGCGGCGGTGAGCGCGGCGTTCGCATCCGTGTCGGAGATCTGCCCCGAGCCGCGAATCGCATCGATGATGGATTTCGACTTGGCGGCAAAGGCTGCCGCCAGCGCCGCACCCAGCGCGTCGGCCGGGTCGAGGCTCGAGCGGCCGATCGTCGCGTCGAGGTTGAGTCGGATGTCCTTGGCGTAATCGGGAATCCGCTCTTTGAGTGCGTTCAGAAAATCCATGGTGCTTCCTATTTACCCAAGGTGGAGGTAGGGCGGGATGGTGGATGGGTTACAGCGTGGCGCCGCCCACTGCGCGGTTGCACGGACACAGTTCGTCGGTCTGCAGGCCGTCGAGCAGGCGCAGCACTTCGTCGGGATTGCGACCGACGTTGAGGTTGTTCACCGACACGTGCTGGATCACGTTGTCCGGATCGACGATGAAAGTCGCGCGCAATGCCACGCCGGCGGTTTTCTCACGAATGCCAAGCTGATCGACCAGCACGCCGGTGGTGTCGGCGAACTGCCAGTGGTTGAGGCGGCTGAGGTCCTTGTGGTCGCGCCGCCAGCCGAGCTTGCAAAACTCGTTATCGGTCGAGCCGGCCAGCAGCACCGCATCGCGGTCCTCGAAATCCTTCGCCAGTTTGGCGAAGCCGGCTATTTCGGTCGGACACACGAACGTGAAGTCCTTCGGGTAGGTGTAGATGATTTTCCACTTGCCCGGAAACGACTGCTCGGTGATCGTCTCGAACGCCGATTGGCCTTTTTCCTCGTGCTCGTTAAAGCCGGGCTTCACACCGGTCACGCTGAATGCTTCGATTTTGTCGCCTACGGTTTTCATGCTGTAAATCCTCTGAGTGATAGGGCTAGTTGAGGGTCACCTGGGGCCGGGAGAAGTAGCGCCTCGCGCGCGGCCCGTAGACGCGCGAAATCTTCGCCAGCGTGATAAGAGGAACGCGTCAGAGGCGAGGCCGAGACCATGAGGAAGCCCTTGGCATAGGCCATGGCCTCAAAGCGCTTGAACTCCTCCGGCGTGACGAAACGATCGACGACATGATGCTTGGGCGTCGGCTGTAGATACTGGCCGATGGTCAGGAAATCGACATCGGCCGCGCGCAGGTCGTCCATGACCTGGAGGACCTCGACCCCGCTCTCTCCCAGGCCGACCATGATGCCGGACTTGGTGAACATCGCGGGATCCAATTGCTTGACCCGGTCGAGCAGGCGCAACGAATTGAAATAGCGCGCGCCCGGCCGCACCGAGGCATACAGCCGCGGCACGGTCTCCAGGTTGTGATTGAAGACATCCGGCTTGGCCGCGACGACGGTCTCTGCCGCACCGTCCTTGCGCAGGAAGTCCGGGGTCAGCACCTCGATGGTCGTGTCCGGCGTCGCTGCGCGGATGGCTTGAATCACCGCCGCGAAATGCCCCGCCCCACCATCGGCCAGATCGTCCCGATCGACCGACGTAATCACGACATGCGCAAGCCCGAGGCGGGCCACGGCGGCGCCGACATTAGTTGGCTCGAAGGGGTCGAGCGCGCCCGGCTTCCCGGTCGCCACATTGCAAAAGGCGCAGGCCCGGGTGCAGAGCGCGCCCATGATCATCAGGGTGGCGTGCTTTTTGGACCAGCATTCCCCGATGTTGGGACAAGCCGCTTCCTCGCATACCGTGCGCAGATTGTTTTCGCGGATGATCTTGCGCGTCTCGTGATAGGTGTCCGAAGTCGGCGCCTTGACCCGGATCCAGGCAGGCTTGCGCTGAGTCGGATTGTCCGGCCTGTGCGCCTTTTCCGGGTGACGGAGGCGGTTATCAGTCGTTAAGGCCATTGAAAATCCCCATCACCTTCTTCTGCCTGCGTAGTAACACCATGCAAGCTGCTTTCATCTAACCATTTTCCATCAAGCTTGGTGAGGGCAAGACTTGCCCTCCCTTTTCCTGTTTGCGGGGGGACTGAGAAAATCTGTCCTGGATTTCGAAAACCGCTATGCCCGCCAGCATGGCAACCGTAAAGATCAGTGGCTTGCTACCGCCTGTTGCGAGCAACGCCAAAGCAGGACCGGGACAATATCCGGCGAGACCCCAGCCAACACCGAATGCCAGTCCGCCAAGAACCAGTCGCCGGTCAATTTGCCGGGCAGTTGGCAGCCGTATTGGCCCGCCCAGAATTGCTTGTGGACGCGTCGCGGCAAGACGGAATGCCAATACGCCGACCAGAATCGCGCCACCCATGACAAAAGCTAGTGACGGATCCCACTTGCCGGCGAGGTCAAGAAAACCTATCACCTTCGATGGATCGGTCATTCCTGACATGATCAAGCCAACTCCAAATACCAGACCGATGAGTAATGCCATCAACACTTGCACGATGCTCTCCTTAACCGATCAGATGACGAACGAGGAACACGGTCACAAAACCGGCCAGCATGAACGAGGCGACCGCGACCATGGAACGCGGTGACAGTCGCGACAGGCCGCAGACGCCGTGGCCGCTGGTACAGCCTGAACCGTAGCGCGTGCCGACACCGACCAGCAGACCCGCAACGATAAGCGAAGCAGTATCGGCATCAATGTGCACCGAGGGCAGAGGTGCGGCAAGACCATAAACGAGTGGCGCGCCCAGCAAACCCAATACGAACGCCAGCCGCCATCCGATATCACCGGCCTTAGGCCGCAATAGTCCGCCCAGGATGCCGCTGATACCCGCAACCCTTCCGTTGAATAGCAGGAACATCGCTGTAGCGACGCCGATCAACAATCCGCCTGCCAGGGAGGACCATGGTGTGAAGTGTGTCCAATCAATCATCATTTTCTCCTGTGAGCAGTCGTTGATGTCATTGAAAAGTTCAACAAACTGCTAGACTTTAAGAATCCGCTCGCCGCGGCCTATCCCCGACGCGCCGGTGCGCACCGTCTCGAGGATCGCGGCGCGGCCGATCGCGCTCAGGAAGGCGTCGAGCTTGGAGCACGTCCCGGTCAATTCGATGGTGTAATCCTTGTCAGTGACGTCGATGATGCGGCCGTGAAAAATATCGGCCATGCGCTTCATCTCTTCACGCTCCTTGCCCACTGCGTGCACTTTGACCAGCATCAGTTCGCGCTCGAGGTGGTCGCCATCGGACAGGTCGACCACTTTCACGACTTCGATCAGCTTGTTGAGCTGCTTGTTGATCTGTTCGATGACTTCGTCCGAGCCCGCCGTGACGATCGTCATGCGCGAGAGTGATTCGTCCTCGGTCGGCGCCACGGTCAGCGACTCGATGTTGTAGCCGCGCGCCGAGAAGAGTCCCGTCACGCGGGACAAAGCGCCTGACTCGTTTTCCAGCAAAACCGAAATGATGTGCCTCATATTGCCGTTCCTGGCTTATCCCAGAATCATCTCGGACAGCCCCTTGCCGCCCGGTACCATCGGGAACACGTTCTCCGTCTGATCGGTAATGAAATCCAGGAACACTAGGTCCTTTTTGCGCGCGAACGCTTCCTTCAGCGCGCCTTCTACGTCGCCAGGCTTATCGATACACATCCCCACATGCCCGTACGATTCCGCGAGTTTGATGAAATCGGGCAGCGCATCCACGTAGGATTCCGCATAGCGGTTGCCGTGGAAGAACTCCTGCCACTGCCGCACCATCCCCATGTAGCGGTTGTTGAGATTCACGATCTTGATCGGCAGGCGATACTGCTTGCAGGTCGAAAGTTCCTGGATGCACATCTGGATGCTCGCCTCGCCGGTCACGCACGCGACCGTCGCCTTCGGATGCGCGAGCTGCACGCCCATCGCCGCCGGCAGCCCGAAGCCCATGGTGCCAAGGCCTCCCGAGTTGATCCAGCGCCGCGGCTTGTCGAATTTGTAGAACTGCGCGGCCCACATCTGGTGCTGGCCGACGTCCGAGGTGACGAACGCATCGCCCTGGGTGATCTTGTAAAGGGACTCGATGACGGACTGGGGCTTGATGAGCTTGCTTTTGCGGTCGTACTTCAGGCAATCCTTCCCGCGCCACTGCTCGATCTGCTTCCACCACGTCTTCAATGCTCCCTGATCGGGTTTTTCCTTCGATGCCTGCAGTTGCCTGATGAGTTCCTGCAGCACTTCGCGCACGTTGCCGACGATCGGCACATCGACCTTCACCCGCTTCGAGATCGACGCCGGGTCGATATCGATGTGGATGATGGTGCGCGGCTCTTCGAAGAAGTGCTTGGGATTGCCGATCACGCGATCGTCGAAGCGCGCGCCGATCGCGAGCAGCACGTCGCAGTGCTGCATCGCCATGTTCGCCTCGTAGGTGCCGTGCATGCCGAGCATGCCGACAAACTGGCGGTCAGTGGCGGGGTAACCGCCGAGCCCCATCTGCGTATTGGTGCACGGAAAACCGAGCGCGTGCACGAGCTGCGCGAGTTCCGTGGCGGCATTGCCGAGAATCACGCCGCCGCCGGTGTAGATCATCGGGCGCTTGGCCTTGGTCAACAGTTGAATCGCTTTTTTGATTTGCCCGGTGTGACCTTTCACCACCGGATTGTAGGAGCGCATGCTGATCGACTTCGGATACTCGAACTCGGTCTTATGCGTCGTCACATCCTTCGGGATGTCGACCACCACCGGCCCGGGCCGACCCGTCCGGGCGATATAAAACGCCTTCTTAATCGTGACCGCGATGTCTTTCACGTCCTTGATCAGAAAGTTGTGCTTCACGCACGGGCGCGTAATGCCGACGGTATCGCATTCCTGGAACGCATCCTGGCCGATCGCGTGCGTCGGCACCTGGCCGGTGATGATCACCAGCGGGATCGAGTCCATGTACGCGGTGGCGATGCCGGTCACGGCGTTGGTGACGCCGGGGCCCGAGGTCACCAGCGCGACGCCGATTTTTTCAGTTGAGCGCGAATAGCCGTCGGCGGCGTGGACTGCGCCCTGTTCGTGACGGACCAGGATGTGCTTGACCTTGTCCTGCTTGAACAACTCATCATAGATGAACAGTACTGCGCCGCCGGGGTAGCCGAACACATAATCGACCCCCTCTTCCTGCAGGCACCGCACCACGATCTCAGCGCCGCTCAATTCCATATTTACTCTACCGGTTTACGAAAAAAAGACAGAACTAACAGTCTGTTAAAAACAGTCCCCACTGCCGTTCGTATTGAGCGAAACGCAGTGGAGTCGAAATACGGGCGGCTCATGATCGTTCAAGCCGCTCTTTGTCCGTCCGGCGGGCGAGCATCGTCGTCTCGACGGCCCAGCCGGTCGGGTTCGAGGGTGGTGCGCATGCCGGTGATGAGCCGGGCGCCGCGCTCGAAGCTGACATAGGACCAGAGCCACTGCGTCATGACGATCAGCCGGTTGCGCAGGCTGATCAGGAAGTAGATGTGAGCGATGCCCCAGATCCACCACGCAAACCATCCCTTGAGCCGCAGGCGCCCGAACGCGATGACGGCGGTCTTGCGGCCGACCGTGGCGAGCAGGCCTCGGTCCCGATAGCGGAAGGGTGGCGGCTCGGCCTTGCCGGTGAGGCGCGCCATGATGGCTGCGGCCACATAGGCGCCCTGCTGATTGGCGACCGGGGCGATGCCGGGGAGTGGCTCGCCGGCATCGCCCCGGGCGAGCGCCGTGTCGCCGATGACGAAAACGTCGTCCATGCCGGGCGGCCGCAAATCGGGTCCGACCAACACACGGCCACAGCGATCGCCCGCTACGGCGAGCCAGTCGGCAGCCGGCGAGGCGGCGACCCCGGCAGCCCAGATCACCGTGCCCGCGGACACGTTTTCGTCGCCCAGCGTGACCCCGGTCGCACCACAGCGCGTGACTGCCTGTTCCAGGCGGACATCCACACCGAGGCGCAGAAGCGCCTGCTCGGCATGGCGCGACAGCGGCTCCGGAAAGCTTGGCAGCAACCGCGGTCCGGCCTCGACCAGCAGCACGCGCGTCTGCTGCGGATCGATGGCGCGGAAGTCGGCCGCGAGCGCCTTGCGCGCCAGTTCGACGACGGCGCCGGCCATCTCGACCCCGGTCGGCCCGCCGCCGACGATGACGATGGTGAGGAGCCGTTCGCGCTCGCGCGCATCGGATTCCATCTCCGCGCGCTCGAAGGCGAGCAGCAGACGGCGGCGGATCTCCGTGGCGTCGTCGATCGCCTTCAGGCCGGGCGCATGGGCGGCCCAGCTATCATTGCCGAAATAGCCATGGGTCGCCCCGGTCGCGAGCACCAGAACGTCATAGGCAATGTTGCGGCCTGCCATGATTACGCGTTTGCGCACACGATCGACGCCGGTGACCGCGCCGAGCAGCACGCGTGTGTTGCGCTGGTGCCGGACCAGACCTCGAATGGGCCAGGCGATGTCGGCCGGCGACAGTCCGGCCGTCGCCACCTGGTAGAGCAGCGGCTGAAAGAGGTGATGGTTCTCCCGGTCGATCAGGGTGATGTCCACCGGCGCCTTGGCAAGCCGCTTCGCGACACTGAGGCCGGCGAAGCCGGCGCCGACGATGACCACGCGCGGGCGCCGGCCGTCCACGCCGCCGCCCGGCACGAGTTGAAGTCGGCTTTGCGCCAAGGATTGTGTCGAATGAGAGGCCATGCGTCTTTATTCACTCTCGCGCGAGTCGCTCGGCGGCGCCCAAAAGGCGAGCGCCGCGTTGAGCTCGACCGCTTGAAGATGCGTTCGAAGCTGGCGGGCGAGCGTTTCAGGCGTGTCGTCCTCAACGGCCGTCGTCGCGGCGAGATCCCAAGCGGTGGCAGTCATGACGCGGTCCTGACGAGGTCGAGCAGGCTTAGGTGATCGGTGTTCGCCGGCGGGGCTTTGGCGGCGGGCGCGATGCTCTCGACCAGCATGATGGACAGTCGATCGCGTAATGTGCCGTCGGGATCGACCACCCCGGTCCAGGCTCGCGTGCGATACCTGAAAGTAACCCGCGTGCGTCCGGCGTCCTCGTTGATGCCGGTCTCGGCGACGCTGGAAACGTTGCCCTTGCGCATCTCGGCCTTCAGCGCTGCGGCCGACAGGCCGAGCTTGGGCGCGAGCAGCTCGGCATCGATGGTGATCTCGCCGTCTGCGATGGTGATCGCTGATGCGGGAACAGGGCTCATCGCGATGCGGCGCCGGTGACAGCGACTTTCATTGCCATGGGCTTGCCTGGAGCGAAGTAGATGCAGAGCTCGTCGAGCTCCTCCAGAAACAGCGGCCCTCTCGCGAACCCGCACGCATAGGGCGCCTGTCCCTCCCGGCAGCAGCCGTCGCCTTCCAGATGCTTACACGACGCGCAGGTGCCGAAGGGGGGTTTGCCACTCTCCGACGCCACCTGGCCGAGCATGCGCTGCAAAGCATTGGCGAATTCGCCGCGGACGCCGGGGGGGAGGGCATCCGCCGCACGGACCAAGGCTTCGAAGAGGTCGTTCACAAGAATGGCCCTGGCTTTGTCCGTCAGATCGAGCCGGATACTCCGCCCGTCGGCCTCTGAGCGCATGCGCGTCAGATAGCCTTGGGTTTCGAGGTTTTTGATCGTCTGTGACGCCGTGCCCCGGGTGGTGCCATGGAACGCGGCGAAGGCGGACGGCGTTCGCGAGAAGCGGTTGGCCCGCGCGAAATATCTGAGCACAGTCCACTGGGCCGGCGTCAGCCCCTTCACGAGCCCCTCGCCGGACGCTATGCACCCCAAGCGTAATACCAACTCCGCGATCACGCGACTGTCCATTTTCAGCTCCTTGATCATGTGAAGATAGTAGCGTTTAAAAACTATATTGACAAGAGGATAGTTTTAAATCAATACTAATACAGTTTTGTTTCACTACTAAGCGCGCCTGTCTTGGGGCGGCGCGAGGGAGGATGGGAGATCGCCCATGACCTATGTGGTCACGGAAGCCTGCATCAAGTGCAAATACACGGACTGCGTGGAGGTCTGCCCCGTCGATTGCTTCTATGTGGGCGAAAACATGCTCGTCATCCACCCGGACGAATGCATCGACTGCGGTGTTTGTGTACCGGAATGTCCAGCCGAAGCAATCCTGCCGGACGCCGATCAAGGCGCCGAGCCTTGGCTGCAGTTGAACCGCGATTACTCGGCCAAATGGCCCAACATCACCCGGAAGGGCGAGGCGCCGCCGGCCGCCGAGGAGTACCAGGGCGTGGCGAACAAGTTTGAGCAATATTTCAGTCCGAGCCCCGGGGAGTCTCCCTAGATCGGTTGGTCTGGCGGATGTAACCAAGCCGCCTCCCAGGGTGACCGATCAGCGGCCCGGTATCTCGGTACGGCGAGCTTGCGGCCCTCGTGTTGAAGGTCGGTGACGAAGGCAGTCTGAACCAGTAGCGACAACGTCGAAAGGGTGTCAATGAAAGAATTTGCGCGGCGGTCTTTCGCCAAAGACAGTGAGGCCGCGAAGCGGTTTTCCAGCCTGGAGGAGGCGATCAGTCAGGTGCAGGTCGGCAAACCGGTCATTTTGCTTGATGCGGACCACCGGGAGGGCGAAGGCGATTTCGCCATAGCGGCGCAGTTCTGCACTCCGGAGTTCATGAACTTTATTCTATTGAAGGGTCGCGGCCTGGTCTGCCTTTCGTTGCCGCCGGCCGTTGCCGCCCGTATCGGCGTCAGGCCCATGGTGATCGACGGTGAGTCGTCTTCGGACACGCCGCCATTTGGCGTGCCTATCGACCTCGACGATGGATCCTCCGGCATCGCCGCGTCGGCACGCTGTGCCACGATCAGGGCTACCTGTGATGAATCCAAGTCCGCACGGCATTTCAAGCGTCCCGGACATGTCGCCACCCTGCTAGCCAACCCGCACGGGCTTCGGGGCCGTATCGGCCACACCGAAGCCGTGTTGGATTTGCTTCGCCTGGCCGGAATCGCCGGACCGGGAGTGTTGTGTGAAATCCTGAATGCCGATGGCGAAATCGCGACACGCGATGAACTCTTCGCGATCGGTAAAGAACACGCAATCCCCGTTCTCCACATCGACACGTTGCTCGAGCGTCAGAGGTTGCAGGGGACGGCATGATGATCGGAGATGCGCTGCGCGGCGAGTATCTGCTGTCCAGGGATTTCAGCCAACGCGTGACGCACCCCCTGGCGCAGGAACCGACAGTGCTCGCGCCGCGGCGCAGCGCGGTAAAACGCATCACCGTCTACGCCCTGTCCGCCGCCGCTTCACTGTCGGCGATGGCGCTGGCGGGCCGGATCGCTTTCTTCAACAACCCGCTCACCCCCCAGGCCGAAATCGCCAAAGCGGCGAATACTCCCTCGCCCGCAGCAGTCCGTTCGACCCAGTTAGCCAGCGTTCCCAGCGACGGGAGAATGAACGAGTACCTGATCGCGCATCAGGAATTCTCATCCAGCACCACGATCCTGGGTCTTGCCCCGTACCTCCGCAGCGTATCGGGCGCGCAACCGGTCAAGGGATGCCAGTGAATGTAGGTTTTGGACATGGCAACACCTTATCGCAGTTAGGTGCTGTACCTGGTTTTTGAGAATGCCTTGCTATCCACTATGACAACAACAGGCGACAACGCATACAGAACGTACATGTGCCTGATCTGCGGTTTCATCTATGACGAGGCCGCCGGCTGGCCCGACGATGGGATCGCCCCCGGCACGCGCTGGGAGGACGTGCCAATGAATTGGGCCTGTCCCGAATGTGACGCGAAGAAAGAGGATTTCGAGATGGTGCAGATATGAGAATCCTGCACACCACTTCGAGGAAGTACGATTAGCACGCCGACGTCCGCTTCAGCACCACGGACGGAGCAGCGACCAGAACAGACTGGAAAGGAACAACCATGGCAATGAGCGAATCTCTCCGCAAGCAGATCACCGACCTCTTGGCAAGCAACCGGGCCGTCCTCTTCATGAAGGGTACCCCGCGGAATCCGCAGTGCGGTTTCTCCGCCCAAGTGGTGCAAATCCTCGACGAGCTGCTGCCGAGCTACGAGACAGTCAACGTGCTTAGTTCGCCCGAGCTCAGGGAGGGGATCAAGGAGCTCTCCCAGTGGCCGACGATTCCCCAGTTGTACGTTGGCGGAGAGTTCATCGGGGGTTGCGACATCATCCGCGAAATGAACGCCTCCGGCGAGCTCCAGAAGCTCATTGGAGCGGAAGTCTCCGAGCCAGCGACGCCGACGATCACCATCAGCGAGGCGGCGACCAAGGCGTTCGAGGCGGCGGTGGCCGATTCGGGTGGAGATCCGCTGCGCCTGAGGATCGACGCCCAGTTCCAACACGAGCTGCTCTTCGGACCGCGCGATCCGGGAGACATCGAGGTCCGTACGAGCGGGCTGACACTCGTGCTCGATCGTTCGAGCGCGCGCCGCGCCAACGGCATGAGCATTGACTTCATCGACGGAACCGGCGGCGGGCTCAAGATCGACAACCCGAACGCGCCGCCAAAGGTGAGGCAGTTAAGCGCCCCCGAGCTAAAGGCCATGCTCGACCGGGGCGAGGTCATTGTCTTCGACGTCCGGCCCGAAGACGAGCGCGTCATCGCCACGATTGCCGCGGCGCGCCCGCTCGATGCGGCCGGCCAGGAATACCTGTTTGGGCTCGACCGCGTCACGCCCGTCGCATTCCACTGCCACCTTGGGATGCGCAGCCAGGAAGCCGGCGACCAACTGCTCCGCGAAGGCTTCCGGAATGTCTACAACCTGAAAGGCGGCATAGACGCGTGGTCCCAGATGGTCGACCCCTCGGTGCCGCGATACTGAAACGAGGAGGACACGTGTCGTCGCATCCAACCGATTTCAAGGGGTCCGTCATCGAGGCGCTGCGCGAAGCCATCGAGCGGCAGATTCCCGGTTCACGGGCCGAAGTGAACGGCGGTGGCGGGCACTTCGCCATCGAGGTGACGTCGTCGGCGTTCGCCGGCAGGAGCATGCTCGAGAGGCAGCGCATGGTGTACGGCGCGATCGCTCACCTGATGAAGGGCGATGCGCCTCCGGTACATGCCGTTGACAGCCTGAAGACCCGGACGCCTTCGACGTCTTGACGCTGTGAAATTCCTCAAGGCCGTGCTCTTGGACGCTTCCGACAGCCAGGTTTATTCCCGGGAGGGCGCCGCGCGCGATGGTGAATGGCTCGTGTCCGGTGGCTACGCGGTGTGCGATCCCACTGGCGTCACCCACCGCGCGCTCAATTGCCATTGCCTCACTTCATTCATCGGTGTCGTGGGCCGCGGACGCTGCACCATCGCCGAAGTCGTGGAAATCGACAAGTCCGAATACCAACAGGTGATCGAGCGCCTGGTTCGCCATTTCATGGACGATCTCGGCGCTCCGACCTTGGAAGCGGCCCGCGTGGTTGCCGAAGAGGAAGCCGCGTATACCGCTGAGTTGTGCGAGAGCTTCAGCTCCGAAGTGTGGATCACGGTTAAGCGCACCCCCGGCGATGGCCGCATCAAGGAACATTACTCGGTGTTCAAGCGGCTGATGATCGGGAGCCACAAACTTTGACCCAGCTCCCGTTGACCCCGTAATTTTCCAAAACCACATGCGTTTCAGCATCTACCGCTACGACCCCGGCAAGGACGCCAAGCCCTATATGCAGGACTACGACGTCCCGCTCGAGCCGACCGACCGCATGCTGCTCGATGCGCTAATTCGCATCAAGGAGCACGACGATACGTTGTCGCTACGCCGCTCGTGCCGCGAAGGCGTGTGCGGGTCGGACGCGATGAACATCAACGGCAAAAACGGGCTTGCCTGCATTATGCGCGTTGCCGACCTGAAGGAGCCCGTGGTAATCCGTCCGCTGCCCGGCCTGCCGGTGATCCGCGACCTGATCGTCGATATGTCGCAGTTCTTCAAGCAGTACCACTCGATCAAACCGTATGTCATCGACAACGATCCGCCGCCCGAGAAGGAGCGGCTGCAGTCGCCCGAGGACCGCGAGAAGCTGAACGGGCTTTATGAGTGCATCCTGTGCGCGTGCTGCACGACTGCCTGCCCCTCGTTCTGGTGGAACCCGGGCAAGTTCGGGGGCCCGGCCGGCCTGCTCATGGCCTACCGCTTCATCGCCGATACGCGCGATCAGGCCACCAACGAGCGTCTCGATAACCTCGAAGACCCGTACCGGCTGTTCCGCTGCCATTCGATCATGAACTGCGTCGATGTCTGTCCCAAGGGGCTCAATCCGACGCGGGCGATCGGCAAGATCAAGGAGATGATGGTTCGGCGGATGGTGTGAGAATGGACCGCGTCGCGCGCGAGCAGCTGAAATGGAAGTGCCGCCAGGGGCTGCTCGAGCTCGACCACGTGCTCGCGCGCACCATGGAGCGCGCACGCAACGGGAATGACTGACGGCTCGCCTTTTTCAACATGTCACTAAATTTTTACTCAGAGGAGAATAGAAATGGCTAAAGTTATTTGTGTGCTCTACGACGACCCCATAGGGGGCTACCCGAAATCCTATGCCCGCGATGATATTCCGAGGCTGGAACGTTATCCCGACGGCCAGACCTTGCCGACCCCCACTAAAATCGATTTCAAGCCAGGGCAGCTATTGGGCAGTGTTTCCGGTGAGCTCGGGCTGCGTACGTTTCTCGAGGCACAGGGCCACACGCTGATCGTCACCTCGGACAAGGATGGCGCCGATAGCGTGCTCGACCACGAACTGCACGATGCCGAGATCGTCATCTCGCAACCGTTCTGGCCCGCTTACATGACAGCCGAGCGCATCGCCAAGGCGCCGAAACTGAAAATGATCGTGACCGCCGGTGTCGGGTCCGATCACACTGATCTGGAAGCTGCCGCCAAACGCAACATCACCGTTGCCGAAGTGACCTATTGCAACAGCAATAGCGTAGCCGAGCATGTGGTAATGATGATCCTGTCGCAGGTTCGCAACTACATTCCTTCGTACAACTGGGTGGTCAAGGGTGGCTGGAACATCGCCGATTGCGTGGCGCGCTCCTACGATCTGGAAGCGATGAGTGTCGGTACCGTTGCTGCCGGCCGCATCGGTTTGCGCGTACTGCGCCTGTTGAAGCCATTCGACGTGAAGCTGCACTATGTGGACCGCCATCGCCTGGCTGAATCGGTCGAGAAGGAACTCAACCTGACCCATCACACCAGCCTGGAAAGCCTGACCAAGGTATGTGATGTTGTGACGCTGAACTGTCCGCTGTATCCGGAAACGGAACACATGATCAATGAAAAAACGCTGAAGAACTTCAAGCGCGGCGCCTATCTAATCAATACTGCGCGCGGCAAGTTGTGTGATCGCGACGCGATTGTCTCAGCGCTGGAAAGCGGCCAGTTGGCCGGCTATGCCGGCGACGTCTGGTTCCCACAACCACCACCGGCCGATCATCCATGGCGCCACATGCCGAACCACGGCATGACTCCGCACATTTCCGGCAGCAGCCTGACGGCGCAGACGCGCTACGCTGCGGGCACGCGTGAGATCCTCGAGTGCTACTTCGAGAATCGTCCAATTCGTGATGAGTATCTGATCGTGCAAGGCGGCAAACTGGCGGGCGCGGGTGCGCACTCATACAGCGAAGGTAACGCAACCAAGGGCTCGGAGGAAGCGGAACGGTTCAAAAAATGACAGGGCGTACGTACAGGGGCAAGCGCTTACGATGGCCCGGGCGCGCGAGCAGCGCAGTGTTGCCTTCCCGGAGATGGTGAAGTACACCGACGCATGCTGGCTCCACATTGCCTGCGTACAACCTCGAGGAAGGACGATGAGTATCCCAGCCACTGTCCCGACAATCCGGACAGATGAAGGGGGATCGGTGAGGCGATTGGCGTAAGCTCAAATGAAAATGCCCGCGCCGGATTTCTCCCGCGCGGGCGCTGATTTCAGAAACAGCAGCGACTACTCAGTCGTCACCGTGCCCCTTCTTTTTCTTTTCTTTTTTCTCTTTGCCCTTGCCGTCGCCGTGCTTGCTGCGATAGTCGGGCGCATACACATTCGTGTACCAGTCCTGCTGGACGAAGTAGACCGGCCGACCGCAGGCGTTGTACTTGCGGCAGTGCTTGCTCCATTTTTTCTCATGGCCTGGCGGCACGCGCAAATAGATGGGCTGACGCACCACGCCGACGGGTACCGTTTGAATGATCACCGGCGTAGCGTAGATCAGTTGTGGTTGCGGCACGTTGCCGATGTCGATGCGACCGTAAAAGCCCGGCTGGCCGATGCTTACCGAGACGCCGACGTCGGCCGCCAGTGCTGAGCTCACCAAAGTAGCTAGTGCAACTCCGATTAAGAAACGCTTCATATTGGTTGACTCCGATGTGAGTGGTTGTCACTTAACGCGCGGACACTGCGTGAGATGACAGTGTGTCTCCGATAAAAAGTAGCGCGGGCAGCGTTCGCGCATGAGCAAGCTTCCCGTACACCACATCATCGCGTGAACGGGTTAGCCACAATTGCCAACTATGGGGAACCCGTATTCAGGCTGCCAGCGGTAGTGCCTGATTAGAGTCTATGCCGCGATTCCGCGCCCGCAGCAACGACAACCGTTCAGAACGTGCGGATGTCCGGGAAGTCGCCGCTATGCTCGTGACGTTTCCCTGCGTCATCGTACCAACAAAGACAATTGACGTCCTCGTCCTTGGCGAGCTTATGCGATCCGTCACAGAATGGCTGATTCTTGGACAGGCCGCATTGGCAGAGATATTTTTCTTCTCCGCCAACAACAAGCTTATAAGGTCCACTGTGAGTGCGTTTTACCATACGTGCCATCATGATCTCCTTGGGTGTCTTGGCGATGGTGTTGCTTGCGATGTCATGCTCTGCCAACCCGGCCATCCGGCAGAGCCCAGTCTCAAGTCATCGTTGCCGAATTTTTTGTTCAGGTAATCGCGCAACACCACAGCATTATAGGGCGATTCTATAGAATCCCGCCGTCAAAGTGGCGCGATGAATTCTTAGAGTTGTGGCAACGCAAAGCAGCTCTACAGAATGACGCGACGCCCGATTTCGCCCACGCTCCTGACGAAGCCCACGCGTTGAGCGGCACAGCCGGTGTCCGCTCTAACGCGCGGAGCTGAAAGCAGCGCCTTGCGTCTGCTTTCAACCTACTTCGGCTGCGACACAACCCGCAGGTACGGCTTCAGCGTCTTGAAGCCCTGCGGATACTTCTTCCTGGCGTCTTCGTCGGAAACCGACGCGGGAATGATCACGTCTTGGCCCGGCTTCCAGTTCACCGGCGTAGCGACCATATGCTTCGCGGTTAATTGGCACGAGTCGAGCAGGCGCAGCACCTCGTCGAAGTTGCGGCCGGTGCTCATCGGGTAGATGAGCATCGCCTTGACCTTCTTGTCGGGCCCGATCATGAACACCGAGCGCACCGTCGCGTTGTCCGCCGCGGTGCGCTTGCCGCCGCTCGCGTTGGGATGGATCATGTCGTAG
>Ga0080064_1001499_pt1 | contig 46581 bp, 16 predicted proteins | sample Subgrocontami54m_FD_69260 | JGI IMG/M metagenome (GOLD analysis project Ga0080064, IMG submission 69260) | Subsurface groundwater microbial communities from S. Glens Falls, New York, USA - GMW46 contaminated, 5.4 m (SPADES assembly) (version 2) ...
TGTCCTACCGCCCGAAATGTTGGCCGCTTTTCGACTGAAAATGACTGGGGGAATGCCCTCCTCCCTTTCGGCGGAAACCCCGCCAGGAAGGAGGAGTCATGTCGAGCGATTCCAGGAGCCCTCAGTCCAGCCTGAACCCCACCCCCGCTGAGAGTGCCTCTGAACCTCTGAGCCCTATCCCGTTCCCCCCCATCGCCCCGCTGGAGCGCGTCTCGGGCGATGTTCGGGAAGGTACCCCGAGCTGCGAGCCTGTGAGGAAACGGCAGAACCTGCCGTCTGGCGGGGGTCCGACTCCGGCGTTCACCCCCGAGCAGCGCCTCCTCGTCCTCGATGTCTGGAAGCGCAGCGCCCTCCCGGCAGGGGACTTCTGCCCCCTCGTCGGCGTTGCCGCCGCCACCCTCTACGAGTGGAAGCGCCGCTTCGAGGAACTCGGCCCTGCCGGGCTCACCGACCAGCCCCGCGGACGTAAACCCGGTAGCCGCCTGCCGGAGGCCACCAAGCGCGCCATCCTCATGATGCGAGAGGCCCACGGCGACTGGGGCTGCCAGCGGCTCTCCGACATGCTGCTCCGCGGCCCCGCTCTCCACGCCAGCCCCGAGGCCGTCGCCCGCGTCCTCCGCGAGAACGGGATCGAACTCGAGGAACCCGCGAGCCGTCCGCACACCCAGCCCGAGCACTCCTTTGAGCGCGCCACCCCCAACCAGCTCTGGCAGACCGACCTCTTCACGTTCATGCTCAAGCGGCAGAATCGCCGCGCCTACATGGTCGCCTTCATGGACGACCACTCCCGTTTCATCGTCAGCTACGGCCTCCACCTCTCCCAGTCCACCCCCCTCGTCATCGAGGCCCTCCGCGCCGGCATCGCCAACTACGGCCCGCCCGAGGAGGTCTTCACCGACAACGGCACCCAGTACGTGACCTGGAGGGGCAAGAGCGCCTTCGCCAAGGAGCTGGAGAGGCGCGGCATCCGCCACGTCATCGCCTCCCCGCATCGGCCCCAGTCCATGGGAAAAATAGAACGCTGGTGGAGTTCGCTCTGGAAGGAGTGCCTCGAGAGCGCCATCTTCGTCGACCTCCAGGAGGCCCGCACCCGGATCGGTCTCTTCATCGACTACTACAACTTCCAACGGGTTCACCAGTCCCTCGATGGCCTCGTCCCCGCCGACCGCTTCTTCGGCGCCGCTGAGGAGGTGAAGCGGACCTTGGCCTCCCGCGTCGCCGCCAACGCCCTGACGCTCGCCAAGAACGGCCTCCCCAAGGAGCCGTTCTACATGACCGGGCAGGCCGGCGGCCGCGCCTTCACGCTCCACGCCGAGGGGGAGCGCGTCTATCTCACCGACGAGAAGGGGGCGCGGCGCGAGATCGACCTCGTCCCGCCCGAGCCCAAGCCCCTCCCCGATCTCCCCTCGCCCGTCTGCCCGGTGGGATCGCCGTCGGGCGACAACGCGGTCGAAAGGAGCGCCCCGCCCGGGACCTCTCCCCTCGACTCGGCCTTCGGCATCCCCGGGAGCGACGCCTCGGGTCCGGCCGGCCAGGTCCGGGGAGGGTCCCTCGACGACGTCATGAGGCGGCTCAAGGAGGAGGGGCGCTCGTGAAGGACGAGAAGACGCCCCGCAAGGGCAGCAAGAACCTGACGCAGGCCCTCTCCGGCGGGAGCCCCACGGCTCGGAGCCGCGCGGCGATCGTCCTGGAGGTCCTGGGCGGCGCGAGGAACCCGGCCTCCGCCGCCCAGGCGCTCGGCGTCACCGTCGGGGCCTACTACGGGATCGAGGCCCGCGCGATTGCGGGCCTCGTGGGCGCCTGCGACGTGGTCCGCCGGGGGCGCGCCGTGGCCGCCGAGGACGAGGCGGGGCGGCTCCGGAGGGAGCTGGACCGCGTCAAGCGGGACCGCGACCGGTACGAGGCCCTCCTCCGCGCCTCGCACCGCGTGGTCGGCGTGCCGCCCCCGCCGACGCCGAAGGGGCCCGAGAAGGGAAAGCGCCGCCGCGGCCCGTCGATCCGCGCCCTCGCCGCCGCGCAGGCCCTGCAGGCGCCTGCCGACCGTGTCGCGTCCGTGCTCGCCGATCAGGAGCGCCCCCACGCCGACGCGCCGCAGGGGGAGGGGGATGGGGGCGGGGCGGGCACCACATGACGTCACCGCTGCCGCGCAGGGGCATCGTCGGGGTCTACTGCGGCCGGGCGCTCAGGGCGAGTCGCCAGGCTTCTTCCGCGGCGTCAAGAGGCGGGGTGGGCGGGACCCGGTAGTCGATCCGACGGGAGTACGCCCCATTCTCGTAGGCCTTGTCCAGGACCGCTTGGAGGTCCACGACGGCATCGGCGTCGGGCGCGGAGAGCGGAACCGGAATGCGCGGCAGCTTCTGCGGCAGGCGGATCGCGTAGAACTCGCGACGCCTGCGGTCCTCGGCACGGGAGATGGACACCAAGTAGTGATCGGGTAACGAGGACTTGAGCGCCAGCGGCGGAATCGCGATGGTGTGTTCACCACCCCGGAGGAGGTCGATCTCGATGAGGTGAGTCCCGCTTTGCAGGACTTCCGTCTGCTTGGCGCGGTACTGGCGATATCCCGAGCTGCGGGGGTCCTTGTTCGATGGAGAGAGGACCTCGATGATTGTGACCACACGATTTCCCGCGGTCAGGTCGACGATTTCGAGGAAGAACTCGCGCGCCTCGATCTCCTCGAGCACCACCACTGCCGGGGCGTCCGGCGACATGGTCTGTGTCGAGGGCCCCGGGGCGCTCGATGGAGCCCGAAGGATGGCAACATCCGGTTCGACGGTCCGGCCGGACGCCTCGACGTAGACGCGCTCCCCGACCTCGGCGACATAGCGGGCCCCGAGGAGGGGCTGGAGGGCCTCCGCCAAGTAGGTCATGAGCCACTTGTGGACGCCGCTCCAAAGGGCGCGGCCCTCGAGATGCGGGTCCATTCCTGGAAACGGAGACGGCATGGGTGTCATCCGTGGGCAATCGAGACGCCGGTAGCCTACCACGTCACCCAAGAGGGGGCAATCCGGTCGCTTCGCCCGCGATCCACTACTTCTCCCGCTGGACGAGGATGAGGACGAGCTTGCCGCGCTCGACCTGGAAGCTCATGCGCGCCTTCTCGCCGTCGTAGCGCAGCATTTCCGCCGCGCCTACCGTGACCACGCGCACGGGCTTGCCGTAGGCCTCTTCGATCTCGGCGCGGGAGGCGCCGAGCGCGATGCCCTTGCCCGTCTTGCCGCGGTAGGGGCGGAAGCGGTCCTTCAGCGCCGCGGGCAGGAAGTCGGGCTTTCCCTTTGCTAGGACCCGCACGAGCTGCTTCGTCTCGTCCTCGAACGTCAGGACCAGCCCCCGAGAGGCGTAGATCCAGTCCGTCGTCCCCTCCTCCTCGCCCTCCTCACGCTGGTCGGGTTCCAGGAGACCCGCCTTCACCGCGTCTGTCAGGTCGCCCAGCCGCGCTTTGTCCAGGCCGGCGAAGTCGACGATGTCCAGCTCCGACTCCTGCTGCGCCCGCTCGGCCTCTTCCTGGCGCTTACGCTCCTCCTCGGCGAGACGGCGCTTTTCCGCCTCCAGCCTCGCCTGCTCGGTCTCGGCCTGCTTGCGCTTCTCTTCTTCGAGCCGCGCCCGCTCCGCCTCCGCCTGTTTCCTCTTCTCTTCCTCTTCGAGCCTGGCGCGCTCCGCGTCCGTGAGCCCCTGACGCTCCTGCTCCAGACGGAGGCGCTCCGCTTCCGCGCGCTTCTGCTCCTCCAGGCGGGCCTGGTCGGCCTCGGCCTGCTTGCGCTTCTCCTCCTCCACCCTCGCTTGCTCCGCCTCGGCCTGCTTCCGCTTCTCCTCCTCGAGCCTCGCACGCTCCGCGTCGGTGAGCCCCTGTCTCTCTTGTTCCAGCCTGAGGCGCTCCGCCTCGGCGCGCCGCTCCTCCTCGACTCTCGCCTGCTCGGCCTGCTTCCGCTTCTCCTCCTCGGCGAGGCGGGCGGTCTCCTCCTCGGAGAGCCCGTCGTCCGTCAGCGTCAGGAGGTAGAGGCCGTCCGATTTCGTCAGGAGGATCGCGCTGCGAGAAGGCCACGAAATGGGGACGAGGCCCTCCAGCGGGATCGGGAGGAGACCGGGCGAGGTGAGGGAGACGAAACCCACGTCGAACGCCGTGCTCGCCATCGCGAAGGGACGGTCCGGCGAGAGCGCAAGCCCCGTGGCGCCCTCGAGGACGGGGTCGAGTGGGGCAGGGGTCGCGTTGGGGGCCAGGAGGACAGGCTTGCCGTCGGGCGGGACCAGGGCAATCGCACGGGCACCGAAGCTCGCAACAACGGGAACACCTGAGGCATAGGCGACCTGGACGGATGACTTGCGGTCGAGGGAGTCGAAGGTGAACCCGCCGTCCTTTTGAACCGCCAAGACGCCAAGGGCGCCAAGGAAGCCGGAGGAGCCGGCGATGAGGAGGGGGCGCGCGTCATCGCCTTCCCAGAGGACCGCGCGCTCGTCAGTCGCCAGGTCGTAGGAGGCGAACACGACGTCTGCGCCGGAGGGCTCGGCGACGAGGAGCTTGCCGTCGCGCGTGCAGCCGAGGAGGCGTGACCTCGAGGGCACCGCGAACTCACGGACGGAGTCGCCTTGCTGCGCGAAGATCGTGCCGGCGACCTTCCAGACGAGCCAGCGCCCGTCCAGGGTTCCCGCCGCCGCGTCCACGGGGCCCTTGTGGAGGAGCTGCAGCCGGCACCGCGTCTCGCCCTCCTCGAACCCCTTCGCGCCGAGTTTGAACGGGAGCGAGCCCTCTTCGGCGAGGACGGTCATGGGGAGGAGCAGGATCAACGCGAACGTGCGGCGCATGGGCGACCTCCCGAGGCAGGAGGCCTATCCTACGCGGCCTGTGGAGAGGCCCGCAAGGGTCGCGGCGCTTCGGGGCGCCCGCGAAGAATGCCGGGCGCTTCCTCCGCTGTTTGACGCATCCGCCTCCACGTGCTATAGCCCCTCTCTCACCCGAGAGGAGCCGTCATGAGACCTCGCCGCTTCTTCCTCGCCCTCGCACTCCTGTTCGCCCTCCTCTTCCTCCCCACCGACGAGTCGCAGCCCCGCGCGGAGGAGGGGGGAGGCGAGGACAAGAAGGACGCCCCCCTCCCGACCCCCGATGAGGTCTCCAACATCGGCTGGATCCGAGACGCCTACTCCGTTCTCTGGGAGGTCGCCCAGGCCGACCCCCAGGTTGAGAAGTGGGTCAAGGACCAACAGGCCGCCACCCGGGAACGCCTCGAGCCGTTCGTGAAGTACTCCTACGGCATGAACCCCTACGACTTCTTCCTCTACTCCACGACCGACTACAAGAAGGAGCTTGCCTTCGACGCCCTCTTCATCGGCACCAAGGACGTCGTCGAATCGGTCTTCGGCAAGGGGTTCATGGCCCGCTTCTTCAAGATGCGGATCTTCATCCACCTCGGGACCTTCCAGCGCCTCCTCGAGCTCAAGAAGGGGGACGAGGACAAGATCAACGAGATCATCGCGACGCAGATGCGCGCCGACTTCCACGAGGAGATGAAGGAACTCCTCAAGCGCCCCATCTCCAAGAAGGGAAAGACGGTCTTCCGCCACTCGAGCGAGGAGACCGAGTCCATCTATACGCGCTCCTACGAGGAGTCCTACTCCTTGCAGGGGGAGGCATTCTCCGCGCCCGGCATCCGCGGCGCCGCCGTCTCCGAGCGGAGCCAGCGGGTCGAGCGGGAGCGCCTGTACGCGAAGACGATTCGCGAATCAAAGGAGATCGTCGAGGAGGAGGATCCCGAGTACAAGGAGTGGAGCCTGACCTTCCTCTACGACAAGCTCTTCGTCGAGCGGACCGCGGCGCACGTCATCGCGGACCTGAAGACCCTCGCCGACCAGTGCGACCGCATGGAGGCCGACAAGCGCTCGGAGGCGGACCGCCTTCAGAAGCGCAACGAGGAGCTGGCGGGACGGGTCGGGGGCGAGCTGTCCGGCCTCGACGGCCGGATCGCCGAGCTCTCGAAGCCGCAGGAGGGGGACGGGGCTGCCGTCCGCGCGGAGCGGGAGCGGCAGCTCTCGGCCGCCCAGGTCTCCCGCGAGCGCGCCCTCGGGCGACAGGCCCGCGTCCAGCGCTCCCTCGCCCGCGTTCCCGACATCCAGCGCGATGCCGAGCGGTTCAAGCTCTTCGCGAAGCACCTCCGGAACTGGTGCGAGATCGTCACCGAGAGCGAGCCCCACATGAAGGAGCTCGCCCAATACCTCGAGAAGCACCGCGGGCTCCTCCCGCTCAACGAGGTCCCCGAGCTCGTCGGGACGGTGGACAAGCTGAAGAAGACGACCTGGTACGAGCGGTTCAAGGACGACGCCCTGAAGATCAAGGAGTTCCCCGAGTACAAGGACCTCCTCAAGAAGCTCTCGGGGGCGAAGGAGGAGAAGGAGGAGGAGGACGAGAAGCTCGTCACGATCGAGTCCGCGTCGAGCGAGCGGTTCCGCCTCGACGCGTCGCAGCGCTGGACGCGCATCGAGACCCGCCTTGCCCGGCTCAACAACCTGCGGTACGCCGGGTTCCGCATGGACAAGCGGGTCCGCGAGTTCACGCTCGACATCCGGAAGTCCCGCCGGACGAAGACGGAGATCGGCAAGATCCCCTTCAAGGACGAGTGGAAGGAGACCATGGAGGGGGTGAAGGAGTGGGCGAAGAAGTGCATCAAGCTCCTCGACATGGAGGGGCCCAAGCTCGAGCTCAACCCCGACGACCCGGGGAAGGAGACGGCCGTCGGGTGGTTCGTCGCCCCAGGCGTCGCGTACTCGGGGTGGGCCGAGGCGGAGGACGATGCGAGCGGCATCAACCCGAAGGAGGTCCACCTCTTCGTCACCGACGTCGCCACCGGCAAGACGCTCCGGATCCCGGACGTCCGGCTCTTCCCGGAAGAGAAGGAGGAGATGCTCCTCAAGACGGTGAAGATCATGAAGGCCCGGATCCGCTACCGGTTCAGCGTGAGCCAGCCCGGCGCGTGGCAGGTCTGGGGATACGTGCGCGACCGGGCCGGCCACGCGTCGTGCGACATGGCCAACTTCGCCTGCGGGATGGAGAAGGACTTCGCGAAGTGGACCGGCGAGCGCATGCTCGACCCCGACAAGCTCCTCGCGCCGGCGCCGTGGCTCAAGGACAACCCGATGATCGCGCACCCGAGCCCGGTCCTCTGCATGATGCCGACCCCCACCGTCGCGGGGCGTCCCCTGGACGCAGCCGCCATCGACCTCGCCAACCAGACCGCCGAGTGGATCCCGTCCGGGCTCGTCAAGATGCGCAAGTTCACGGCCGACAACGCGAAGCTCTTGGGGCTCGACCCCGAGAAGTTCCGCCGATACGGCTTCCACGTGGTCGCCCTGGACATGAAGCCCGACCCGACGCCGCCCGAGTTCAAGATGCTCGAGCCCAACCTGAAGGACCCGATCGACATCGACCCGAAGCGGGCCGGCGAGCCGGTCGTCTTCCAGTTCGAGGTCAAGGACGAGGAGAGCGGCTGCCTGCGGTCCGACCTCGTGGCCTGGCTCACCACCCAGGGCGGCGAGGTCCTCCAGGAGTGGAAACCGGAGGACCTCGAGGCGGAGATGTGGAATGGGGGGAAGAAGCTGAAGCCGGACGCCGGGCCCCACGCCCGGTTCACGCGGGCGATTGCCAAGGTCTCCGTGCCGCGGTTCACGCGCTCGGCCGTGTACTTCCTCAACGTGCAGGTCACGAACGGCGCGAACCTGACGGACGGCGAGAAGTTCCCGATCCGCGCGGGCGACGCGCCCCTGCCGCTCTACATCGACTTCCGCGTGAAGCCCCACATGGCGGTCTATCAGAAGCAGCAGGAGATCACGATCACGTTCAAGGCGGTGAACGCCTATGACCCGAAGCCGGTCCGCCAGGTCCGCCTGGAGCCCCTCGGGGCGCCGCCGGAGCTCGCCCCCGGACCGGACAACAAGGCCCTGGTCGCCGGCACCCTCCGCCCCGGCGAGAGCGAGGTCATGGAGGGGACGCACACGTATCGCGTCATGGTCCTCCCGGACGACCCGCGCCCGACGCAGATTCCGTATCGCATGTTCGTGGAGTACGAGAACGGGCAGAAGCGGGAGGAGGAGGTCAAGATCCCGCTCCAGCTCTACTTCGAGGACGCGGAGTTGATGGAGAAGTGGCGCGAGCAGCGGACCTTCCTCGTCGCGACCCGCCTCGTCTACGAGGACAAGCGAAAGGCGTGGCGCGCCGTCCCGAGGGGGACGATGATCAGCGTGAGCCAGATCTACAAGTACCACGCCCTCGGCTCGCCGAAGTTCGTCGAACAGTACGTGGGGTACGGCGAGATCGCCAACGACGACGGCGAGGTCCGGATCCGGATCCGCCCCCAGGGGGAGCCCCCGTACCGCCTGCGGATCGTCGCCAAGACCCAGTGCCGCGGGGAGCGCGTCGTCGGCGACGGCAAGACCTCACGGAAGGAGTACGAGACCTTCACGGCCGTGCTCGCGAGCACCGTCCCGCGCCCCTTCACGCTCCTCACGAAGGACTTCCCCGTGAAGGACAGCGAGCGGAACCTGTTCAAGGAGTACGCCTTCTCGATCGAGGAGTCGGACATCCCCTTCCACTCGCGCTACGCGCAGAAGGGGGAGTTCGACTACGGGATCCGCATTCCCTGGGAGGGGGAGCTCTCCACCGGCGGCTACATCAGCCCGTACGGCCACGACGCGGGCCAGAACGCGATGTCGATGTTCGGCGCGCTCACCGGCCTCAAGGACTCCACGAACCTCCCCGACCGGGCCATGCCCGGGCTCGGGGAGCAGGCGGCGATGCCCCTTCTGTCGAACCTCGACCTCTTCGGCACCAACGACTCCAACTACCTCATGATGGACACCGTCCTGATCCGCCAGAACCACGGCGGCGCCCTGTCGATCCTGGGCGACCTGGTCCTCGCCTACGACTTCGCGGGGCGCTGCGAGATCGTGAGCGACGATTGGAAGCCGTACGAGCACATCCGCGCGACCGGCATCCCGCTCGTCCTCCGGCGCGAGGCGTCCGTCGAGGAGGCCGAGGCCGGCGACCTCGACCTCGAGATCCGCGACGGCGACGCGTACGTCAAGGACCCGTTCTTCAGGTACAAGGAGGTCTCCCGACGGTTCGACGAGGCGTGGTTCGGCACGGACACGGAGATCGTCTACGAGTCCGACACCCCGCCCCCCATCGAGGACGCCGTGGAGAAGGTGCGCCGCCGCGAGGAGCAGATCACCGAGAAGAAGGAGGTCACCGTCGCCGCCCTCCTCGTCGCCGACACCGGACACGACCGCGTGGTCGAGATCGAGGGGCACGGCCTCGGGACGCACGTCATCGGCATGGAGGGCCTGTCGCGCCCCTCCTCCGTGGAGCGGGTCCAGGACCACGTCTACCTGGTGTGCAACCGCGGAGGGAACGAGGTCCTCCTCCTCGAGAGGGGGATGAAGACTTGGACCTTTGGCGTCGACGACCCCAAGACGCCCGAGTCCGAGGCCCTGGCATCGCCCGAGTACGCGCACGACCGCGGCGGCTCGATCCTCATCGCCGACGGCGGAAACCGCCGGGTCATCGAGGTGGACCGCGACACCAGGCGCATCCTGTGGGCGCACGACCGCGGCCTTGTGAAGCCCGTCATGGCCACCGACGGTGCCGACGACTCGGTCCTCATCGTGGACGAGGGGGCCGACCGCGTCGTCGAGGTCGACAGCGAGGGGAACGAGGTCCGCGTCATCGAGGGCCTGAAGGCGCCGACGAGCGCGCTCCGCCTGCCCGAGGGGGACATCGTCATTGCCGACTCCGGGAACCGCCGCGCGATCGTCGTCGACAAGGAGGGGAAGGTCGTCCGCGAGCTGAAGGAGACCACGCGCGTCGTACGGGACGAGAGGGGGGCCGAGTCGGTCGTCTCCCGCCCCGTGAAGGACCTCCAGTACGCGTTCGTCTCCGGCGGCCTGCTCTACCTCGTGGAGGGGGACATCGTCGTCGCCGCGGACGATCGGGGGCGCGAGCAGATGAAGTGGGGGAAGAACCCGGACGAGCAGGAGAAGGACGAGGAGTCGACCCTGTCCGCCCCGGAGTGCGCGTCCATCGAGTTCAACGAGCACACGTACAAAAGGAAGAAGATCGTCGTCATCGAGGAGCCGTACTGGGAATGGAGCCGAACCGTGAAGGTCCGGCGCAAGGTCCAGACGGACGTCCTCATCGAACAGATCGAGCCCAAGGAGCTGGAGTGGAAGCCCGAGCCCGAGAAGCTCGAGGTGAAGCGCGTCGCGGCGAGCTGGTCTCCCTACGGCGACGTTCCAGGCTCCCTGGGGCACGACGGGACCGTGTACGGCACCGTGAACGGCGTCCAGCGGATCCTCGTCCGCGGCGGCGACAAGAACCCGGACCAGGACGACCCGCACGTCGTCCTCCGCGCCTACGCGACCGCCTTCCGCCTGAACCACCTCCACAAGACGATCCCATACGGCCACTACGCCCACCTGGACGTCCGCGCGACCGGCATCCAGCACGCCTGGGAGCAGGGATGGGACCACTTCCTGCCGTGCGCGATCCTGGCGGGGGCGCCCGTCGGCTTCTACCCCGAGGAGGAGGACCCGAAGAAGCGGAAACCCGACGAGAAGCCGTTCGCGGCTAGCCGCTGGGTCGATCGCGACATCCGCGACCAGGTCGTGAAGGAGTACGACTTCGAAGGGACGCTCAAGGAGGTGCGGGAGGCGTACGCGAAGAACCCGAGGGACCTCGCGACGAAGTACCACTCGGTCCGCGGCCTCGACAGCGGCTATGCGTGGGCGATGCTCTTCTGGCATCTCCATTCAAAGTACGGTTCCGGTTTCGTGAGCCACGTCATCACGTACTCCCAGACCGCGCCGGGCTCCACCCCCTACATCGACATCCCCACCCTCCTCGGGCTCTACCCGGACGAGCTCCCCGTCTTCGAGGCCCTCGGCCTGGTCCCGAAGCTCGCGATGGAGTTCCCCGGAGGCAAGCCGACGACGCTCGACACGGCGTACCCGAAGCTGACGTGGGACGTGAACGGGCTCATGGCGTACCCCGAGATGGTGACCTTCGTGCTCGAGCTCTCGGAGGACCGCCTGACGAACGTCGTCGGGCGCTACGAGGCCTACGGGCAGTCGGAGTACGACTTCGGGAAGATCCTGAAGCCCCAGGAGATGGTCCAGAAGCTGGGCTCCGCCCTGAAGAAGGGGAAGGCGTACTTCTGGCGCGTCCTCGCGCGCGTGGAGAGCGGGAGCGAGACGTACGAGGTCTCCTCCCCGTATGGCGCGTTCGTGATCTCCCTCACGGAGGTGACGATCGGCCCCTCCGGCGGCACGGTCCCCATCCAGGACGGGGAGAAGTCCGCGGGCTCGCTCACGCTCCCGCCCGACGCGACCGACGAGCCCCTGGCGATCTCGATGCTGCCGATCGACGTGGACCCCGAGGCTGCGGACCAGCCGATCGTGAATGGAAAGGTGTTCGACCTGGACACGGGGGGGCGGACGTTCAAGAAGGCCGCGACGCTGACGTTCGACTACGCGGAGGCGAAGCTGGGCGAGGAGGAGGTGAAGGGCCTCGGCATCTACACCTTCAACCAGGGCGCGGGGACGTGGGAGTACGTCGGAGGCAAGGTCGATCCCGCAACGAAGCAGGTGAGCACGGAGATCGAGCACACGAGCCTGTACGCCCTGATGGTGGACACCCGCGCGCCGCGCGTGACCGCGCTCGCGGACGGGCCCGACCCGGCGCGCGTCGCGGAGCCGGTCACCTTCCGCTTCACCCTCGACGAACCGGCGCGCGTCACCCTGGAGGTCGTCTCGGAGGGGGCGGCGCGGACCCTGGTGCGCGACGAGCCCCTGCGCGCCGGATCGCACGCCTTCGACTGGGACGGGACCGACGAGGCGGGGCGTCTGCTCCCGGCGGGCGTCTACCGCTGGACCGTCCACGCGGTGGACCGGGCCGGGTACGAGTCGCGGACGGAGCCGATGCGCATCCTGCGTTCCGACGCGCCGCGCGTCGCGATCCGCGGCCGGGTGAGGGCGCCCGGCGGCCTCCCCGCGCGATTCCGCGCGGAGGCCTCCGACACGACCCTCTCCACCGCGGAGCTCGGGGAAGACGGCGTGTTCGAGATCCCCGGCGCGGTGCCGGGGGAGTACGAGGTCCGGATCGCGGCCGAGGGGCTGTTCCCACGCCGCCTGCGGGGCGTCCGCGTCCCCGACGCGGGGCCGCTCGACCTGGGTGACGTGGAGCTGACCGACCGGGCCGTCACGCTGCTGGGCCGCGTGCCGGCGGCATTCTCGCCGGACGCGGACGGCCGCGACGACACGTGGACGCTGCGCTACGACCTCTCGACGCCGTGCGCCATGGAGCTCGACATCCAGGGCGGCGCGCCGTGCAAGACGGTCACGAGCGGCCCCCAGGACGAGGGCGCGAACGTCATCGAGTGGAAGGGGCTTGGCGCGAACGGGCGCGCGCTTCCGAACGGCTTCTACAGGATCCAGGTCTGGGCGAGGCCGACGGAGGGGATGGAGGGGGACCGGCTTCTCCAGTCCGAGCACGTCGTCCTCCTGGACAACGGGCTCCTCACGGAGGCGGGGGCCTTCCCGGTGGTCTTCTCGCCGAACGACGACGCCTTCGACGACGAGACCTCGATCGAGGCCGTGGCGACGCACGCGGGGTTGCTCGACGCGCAGGTCCTGGATGCCGAAGGGAGGCTGGTCCGGGAGCTGGCGACGGGCCTCGAGGTGAAGGCCGAGCGGGTTGCGCTCGTCTGGGACGGTAGGGACGACAAGGGCGAGGTCGCGCGGGACGGCGCCTACACCGTGGTCGTGCGGCCCTCGTACCCGGGGCCCGTGGCCTCACGGACGGTCGAGCTGAAGGTCCTCCTGGACCGGACGCCGCCCTCGCTGGGCGAGATCTCCCCGGCGACGTCCGAGGAGGTCTCGACCGGGACGCCGAAGCTCCGTGCGCGGGTCGTCTCAGACCCGGCCGACATCGCGCTCGCGACGCTCAAGGTGAAGGTGGACGAGGTCACCACGGACCCGGACTCGTACGACCCGGAGACGGGGTGGATCGAGTTCACGCCGAAGACATCGCTGGGGGTGGGGAACGAGGGCGTGCACGTCGTGATCTTCTACGTGCAGGACCAGGCGGGGAACTACGCCGACCCGCCGGTGGCCGCGGCGTTCCGCGTGAAGCTGCCGCAGGCGGACCGAACGGCGCCCCGCGTCGAGGTGCTGGCGCCCACGGCGGGAGAGACGGTGTATGGAGACAGCTATTCGATCGTGGCGCGCCTGACGGATGTCGAGAGCGGGATCCTGCCCGACTCGATCGTGCTCTGCGTGGACGGCAAGAAAGTGGCGAGCACGGTGCGCTTCATCATCCCCGGGAAGTCGGGCAAGCCGTGGGACCTGTGGCAGTACGAGAAGTCGCTGATCCTGTTCAACCCGCTGACGGGGGAGATGCGCTACAACGCCCCCGCGCCTGGGCCGGGCGAGCCGCCCATGGATGGGAGGCACACGTTCACGCTGGACGTGGAGGACCGCGCGGGGCGGATCGCGAGATCGGTGGAGGGGAACTTCGTCCTCGTGCCGGATCCCTATCCTCCGAAGGTGAAGTCGATCGCGCCGGCGAACGGGGTCACCGTGGAAGAGCCGCAACCGCGCATCGCGGTCGCCTTCGAGGAGCAGGGGGACAGCGGGCTGGACTGGGACACGCTGCGCTTCTTCGTGGACGGCGCGCGGATCGACTCCGCCGAGGTGCGCGTGGACGAGGAGGGGACGGGGTTCCGCTGGAGGCCCTCGCAGGAGCTCGCGGACGGGGCGGACCACGTGCTGCTCGTCGACATCCGCGACCGCGCGCGGAACCGGAGCGGAACGGAGATGAGCGTGTTCACGGTGCGCGCCGATCGGGAGCCACCCACGGTCGTGATCACCTCGCCGCGGGCGGGGGAGCGGCGGCTCGCGGGGGCGTTCGACGTGGAGGCGTCCGTGACCGACTCGAGGAGGGTCGATCCCTCGGGGATCCGCCTGGAGCTGGACGGGGAGGCACTGCCGTTCGAGTACGACGCGAAGACGGGGCGACTCCAGGCGCGGGTGGAGGCCACCCTGGGGCGTCACCTCCTCGTGCTCGCGGCGACGGACGCGAGCGGGAACGGGGGCCCGCGCGTCGAGGCTGCATTTGATGTGGCGCATGACCTGACGCCGCCGGTCGTGACGGTCGAGGAGACCGGCGCGGGGAAGGTCCGGATCCGCATTGTGGACGAGGGGGCCGGGGTGGACTGGTCCTCGGTCGATTTGCTGATCGACGGCCTGCCCGTGAACCTCTCCGCGCCGTCGGCGGGCGGCGAGGTCGAGGTCTCCGTGCCGCCGGACGGGGATCGCATCCTGGTCCTGAAGGTCCGCGATCGTGCGGGGAATTCCGCCGAGCCCGTCGTCCAGGTTCTGGGTCGTCGGTAGGGGAGGGGACCATGCTTCGCCGTTGGGTCGCACTCCTGATCGTCTCGCCACTGCTCGCGCAGGACCCCTACGAGCTGAACGAATCGTTCGACACGGCCAAGGCGGTCCCGCTCGAGCGGGACGTGACCGCGCAGGTCTCTCCCGTCGGGGACAGGGACTTCTACTCGATCGACCTGGACGCCCCCGGCGTGCTCCGTTTCGTCCTCGATCGCTGCCCCAAGGAGGTCCATCCGGCCCTGTCCGTCCTTTCGGCCACCGATGTCGAGGTCGGGAGATTCGACCCGCTCAACCAGCGTCGCCAGGGCACGAACCTCGTCCGCGAGTTCGAGCTCTCGAAGCCAGGCCGCTACGTCATCCTCTTCCACGACGGGAAGGGCTGGGACGGCGACGCCGAGGACAACGCCGCCTCGGAGGAAGCGTACCGGTTCCGCCTGGAGTTCTCCGCGGCGAGCGACACCTCCGAGCCCAACGACGCGCAGGACTCCGCGACCGCGCTCGATCCTGGAAAGGCCGTCCGCGCGCGCCTCTTCCCGACCGGCGACGTCGATTGGTACCGCGTCGATCCCCCTGCGCCCGGAATCGGCCTCCTCTCGCTCCGCGTCTCCCGCGTCCCCGAGAACGTGAACCCCAAGCTGACCGTTCTCTGCCCCGGCGATCGCACGTTCGTCTTCGACCCAAAGCACCAGCGCAAGACAGGCCACGACCTCTCCTGGTGCGTCGAGACGCTCGGCCCGGGGCCCGTCTACGTCCGCTTCGAGGACGGCGCCGGCTGGGACGGCGACCCCGAGGGGAACGCCTCCTCCACCGACGAGTACACCGTCGAGACGAGCTTCGTCGCATCGCCCGACGCCGGCGCGAACGCAGGCCCAGGCTCGGCGGCGGCCCTCGTCCCCGGCTCCACCGCCGACGGCGCGCTCTTCCCGACCGGGGCCTTCCGCTGGTACCGTGTGCCCGCGGCCTCCGCCGGGAGGCTCACCGTGTCGCTCACGGGCCTGGCCGACAGCGTCGCCCCCGAGATCGCTCTCCTTAGATTAAAGGAAGGGGCCGCGATCCAGGGGCTCGACGAGACCGAGTGGAGGAAGCGCTTCGACGACTGGTGCCTCGACCCGAAACCCGAGAAGGACCTCTCCCCGTTCCAGGCGGTCGGCGTCTACTTCCCCTACTACCAGCACACCGAGGGGAAGCCCGCCTGCCTGTGCGTCGACCTGGACCGCCCGGGGGACTGCTGGCTCGTCCTGCGCGACGGCCGATCCTGGGACTCGGACGTCCTCGATAACCAGGGCGGCGTCGCCACGTATCGCTTGTGGATCGAGCTGGCCGGCGTCTCCGATCCCTACGAACCTTGCGACACCCCCGAGACCGCGAAACCCCTCCCGCTCGACCAGCCGTTCCCCGTGACGCTCTTTCCGGAAGGAGACACCGACGTCTTCGCCCTCACGCTGGAGAGGTCCGCGCAGATCGACGTCGCGCTCACGGGGATCCCCTCGACGCTCGTCCCCCTGCTCAAGCTGACCGACGCCCAGGGCGTCGAGGTCCCCCTCCCGCAGACGGGCGACGCGAATCCCACCGTTCTGTCCGTCGGCGTCGCGAAGGCGGGGAAGTACTTCCTCTCGTTCCAGGACCGGAACCGGCGCGCCTCCAAGGACGCCTTCACGGTCCTCGTCCACCTCGAGGCGACCCTCGTGGAGGAGCCCGAGGGCGAGGAGGCGAGGCCGCTCGAGGCCGGGAAGGCCGTCGATGCGCAGCTCTTCCCCGACAAGGATGTGGACCTGTACGCGGTCGACGCGCCCGGACCGGGCGTCATCCGCGTCCTGGTCACCGACCTGCCCGGCACGTCGTGGACGCCCGTTCAGATCCTCGACGCTGACGGACAGACCGTCCTCCTCCAGGCAGGACCCGTTGCGCCGTCGGCGCCGCTCGCGGGGCGCCACGCGGCCCTCTGCTGGGAGATGCGCTCCCAGGGACGCTGCCTCGTCCGCGTCGGGAATGCCGAGGCGGGCGCCAGGTCGGCCTCCGTCCATCCCTACCGCATCCGCTACGAGTTCGACGCGGTCGCCCTGACAGAGGTCGGCTCGAACGACACCGTGGAGAAGGCGACGCCGCTCGCCGACGGCACGCCGGCCGAGGACCTCCTCTTCCCGCGCACCGACGTCGACTGGTACGCCATCGACGCCCCCGAGGGGGCCTCCATCGCCGTGCTCTTCGAGAACCCCGGTGGCCTCGCCACGGAAATCCGCCTCTCTCCCGCGTCGGAGCCCGACAAGGAGCTTTCGAAGACCACCGCCTGGCTGAACGTCGATGGGTACCTCCAGGCGGACGCCCTCCCCGCAGGGCGATACCTGATCCGCGTTCAGGACGCCTCCTCGTCGCCCGAGGAGAAGCGCGCCAGCGCCCGTCCGTATCGCCTGATCGCGAAGACCGTCGCGCAGGGCGCCTGGGCCGAGGTGAGCGCACCCGAGAAGGAGAAGGCCCGGGACCTGGCCCTCGGGACCTGGCAGGCGATCCGATTCCCGAAGGGGGAGGACTCGATCTGGTTCCGCGTGCCGGTCGCCTCGGCGGGGAGCTTGCGCGTCCTGGCCGCGCCCGCGGGCGAGTTCGCCATGCGCGGCGATCTGCACGGGGTCGACGGGGCGTGGAGCCGGGTCTCCTCGTCCCGATCGTACGTCAGCCTCCCGACGGCCACGGTCGGCGCCGGCGACGTGTACCTCTGCGTTTCCCACTGGGCGGAGGGCGAGGAGCCCCCCGCCGCGCTCGTGTACGCCGACGTCGTACCGGCCCCTGCCTCGGCGGCCGCTTCGTTTGCGACGCCCGGCGCCTCGGTCGGGCCGCTCGCCGCGAGCGAGGAGACCTGGATCGCCGCGGACGCCGCCGGCCCCGGGCGGGTCCGCATCGTCCTGGAGGGCTTCACGGAGACGCGGCAGATCGGGTGCGATGTCTACTTCGGGCCCCAGGACGCCGACGCCGTCGAGAAGCTGAGACTCATTGGCGAGCGTCTCCAGCCGACGCCCATGAACCTCTCGGGAGGCACACAGGTCCTCGAGGTCCCCGTCCCGTCGGAGGGGCGCCTCAGAGTCAGGGTCCGGTCGGAGTCCGGCCTGCCGTTCGCCGTACGGGCGTCGTCCGAGTTCATCGCGGCGAAGCCTCTGGGCGCTCGGGAGCTCGAACTCGTCCCGGGGACGATGTTGCCTATCGACTTCACCGCCGAGGCGCCGTCCATGCGCCTTCGGACGACGCTCGAGGGCGGTCAGGCCGCCGCGATTGTCATGTTCAACCGCTCCTGGGGAATCCAGGCCCGCGTGACGATCCACGAGGAGCTGGCCGCCGGCGAGCGGCCACGCGTGCTCCTCCTGACCCGGCGGAACGACGGCTCGATCGAGCGGCGGTTCCCGGGGATCGACTTCACGCGCGTCACCCCGTGGGACCGCGACGTCGACCCCCTCGCAGACCTCACGCCGTACCGCGCAGTGCTCTGCGCGGAGCTCGCCGGCCTCGATGAATTCGGCCTCGACAAGCCGGAGCGGAGGCAGCTCCTGGAGGCCTTCGCGGAGAAGGGTGGCCGCGTCGTGCTCGCAACGTCGATCTGGAACGGGGCGCACTGGGGAGGCACCCTCCAATCCGGCTGGTCCTCCGACCCGGTCTCCGCCACGGCCGACTTCGCGAAGCTCCTCCCCGGGATCGGCGACGTCGGGCCCGAGCGGGTCTATCACGCCACCGGGACGATCACTCTTGACGCTGCGGAGGGATTCACGCCGCTGCTCGCGATGGCCTCCGACCCCGCGAAGGTCGTCATCGCCGCGAAGTCGATTGGCCAGGGGGCCGTCTTCCTCGACCTCCAGCCCGCCCCCACGGACGACACGCCCGTGGTCTGGGACGAGAAGCTCTGCGCCGAGCTCGGCGTCCCATACACGCACCGCTGGGTCGGCCGCTGGCAGGGGACCTGCTCCTGGCGAGGGGAGGGCGCCGAGCTGATCGGCCTCGAGCCCAAGGCGAAGACCTCGTACGTGGTCCGCATCGACTCGCTGGACGACCGGAGCGAGGGCGGCCGCGTCGTGGTGACGCTCCTCACGCGGACACTGTCGACGCCGCTCGAACCGAACGACGACTTCGCGCAGGCCACACAGCTCCGCTCCGGGGAGCCCGCCCGTGCGAACCTCTCCACCCAGGGCGATCGCGACTTCTTCGAGCTGCGCACGCCGTCGCGGGGCATCGTGAACGTCTCCGTCCTCAACGTCCCCGAGGGCCTCGACGTCTTCGTGGATGGCTACCTCGTGCCCGCTGGCTCGAAGGGCGTGAAGGCCTCGCCGCGCATCCTCTACCTCGTCGGTGGGAGGAAGGACTACAACCTGCACACGCGCTTCCCCGATCTCGCGATGACGCGCGTGGAGCACGACGCCGCGGAGGCAGCGACGTGGCTCGACCGGGTCGGGCAGTTCGACGTCGTCATCGCGGACGGCGTGAACGGCGCGATGCAGTTCGGACTCGGCCGGGCGGAGACGATCACGCGGATCGAGGAGTGGGTGCGCGCAGGCGGGCGATTCGTACTGATTTGCCCGCAGGGGGTCACCCGCAGCCTGATCGCGGCCCAGAACGGCGGCAGCGTTGTCTCCTTCTCCAGCCAGTGGGACACGGGCCGGTGGCGCGCGCAGAACGCGATCGACGGGATCACGGGCGTGGGAAACCCCTCGGGCTGGTGCTGCGGAAACGGCGCGGCCTTCCCGCACGAGATCGTGTTCTCCTTCCGCGACAAGGAGCCGCGGGAGTTCGACCGGATCGTCCTCCACGCGAACTGCCAGGGCCCCGATACGAGGATGCGCGAGTTCGAGGTCTTCGCCTGCTCGGGGGACGACCCCGCGGCGGGGCCGTGGGAGAGCCTCGGTAAGCACGAGGCGCGGCCCGAGGACGTGGCGCAGGTCTTCCCCGTCACGCGTCGCTCCGCGCGGTTCGTGAAGCTGGTCGTCACATCCAACTACGGCCACGCGGTGGAGACGCAGCTCGGCGAGTTCGCCATCCTCGACGGCGAGGACGCCGGCCCGTTCGGCCTCCGCCAGGAGGGGTGGTGGACCGACGAGGCGATCGCGCGCGCGCCCGAGGCGGAGGCCCTCTTCCCCCAGGTCTCGAGGGGCCCCGTGAACGGCTGGAGCGCCTCGGACGCCAACGGCTGGTGGGTCGGTTGGAAGGAGGCGGGCTTCGCGCCGCTCTTCGTCTACCCGGGCGACCCGCAGGGCCGGGCGGCGACGGTCTATCGCAGACTCGGCAAGGGGACGATCCTCCTCGACACCCAGGAGATCGGCTACCCGGGGAACGTCCAGGGGAACTGGAAGGTCTACGAGCTGCTCGAGTTCCCGATGCAGATCCAGCCGCTCGTCACCTGGAACGGGACGCAGAACCTCGCGGGGAGGGGGAGCGAGTCGTTCGACGTGATCGTCCCGGGCGGCGGATCGCTCGTCTTCGTCGTCCGCGACGCCTACGGCCGGCCCGCCTCCGAGGAGTACGCCGTGACCGCGCGGTTCCGCGCCGTCCCGGCCCCGTTCGAGCCGAACGACGCGCCGCCCCAGGCGGCCACGCTGCCGCTCGGGAAGCCGGTGCCGACGGGGATCCAGTCGAACGGCGATATCGACTGGTTCGCTTTCCACCTCCCGACCGAGGGGATGCTCCACTGGCGCCTCTCGGACCTCTCGCCCTACGTCAACCCGAGGGTGAGGCTCTTCCATGCCTCGAAGCTCGACCAGCCCGTCGCGGAGTGGGTCTGGACGCAGCGCCACACGACCCGTGAGGAGGCCATGCAGTTCCACGTCGTCCGGCCCGGGACGTGGTACCTCTCGATCCACGAGGAGGGGAACGACTGGAGCTCGGCGACGCCAGCCACACTCGAGGTGTCGTTCGACCCGTCCCCGGCGTTCGAGGAGCCGAACGAGACGCCCGAGTCGGCGCGACCGCTCCAGTTGGGGCTCCAGACTGTCTCGTTCGGCCCGGTGGGTGACGCGGACTGGTTCTCGTTCGAGGCCACTGGCCCGGGCGACCTGCTGCTCGACCTGCTCGGTCCGATCCAGTGGCAGAACCCGGTCGTCCAGGTGTTCAAGGCCGACAAGCCGACGGAGCAGCTTGCGTTCCTGAATGTGGAGGGCGACGGCGGATCGGAGTCGTTCCGCTGGGCGATCCCCGAGGCGGGGCGTTATCTCCTTCAGGTCTCGGACAATGACCACAACCAGCCCAGTCCGCGCCGGATCCGGATGCGCGCCGAGTGGCCCGGGGAGGCCGCTGGGGCCGCGCGCCTCGTGCGCACGAGCCCCGAGGACCAGGCGACCCGCGTGGACCCCTCGTCCGCGATCCTGCTCCTCTTTGACGCCTTGCCTGGGGACCTTGCCGGAAAGGTGAGCATCGAGGGGAGCGTCTCAGGTCGCATCGCGATCCGTCTCGAGTCGGTCCCGGGAGAGCCCGCGGTGCGCGTCGTTCCCGAGAAGCTCGCGCCCGAGGAGACGGTCACGGTACGCGTCGAGGCGGGCGATCCGCGCGTCTTCGTCTTTACGACGTCGGCGCCGGCCGAGGAGGCCCCGCAGGTGACCGGCGCGCTCCGCGTGCTCCTCCCCAAGGGCAGGACGCTCGGGATTGGCAAGCACGCCGTCTCCGTGCAGTCCACCGTGGAGCTGGCCGAGGCCCCCACGCTGCGCTTCACGGCTAAGGGCGGGCGGCCCGTGGACGCGGGCGGATTCTCGTCCGACGATGGGTTGACCTGGACGGGCCAGATGGAGGTGGCGCAGGGGATGACCGAGGGGATGGCCGTCTTCGAGGCCTCCGCGCGCACGGCGACGGGCGACGAGGTCCGCCGGATCGACGAGGCGACGCGGTCGTTCCTCATCGACGCGACGCCCCCGCAGGCGCCGGGTGCGCTCACGGCGCGGCCTGGCCCCTACGGCGTGGTCGATCTCGCCTGGCAGGCCCCGTCGGGCGAGACGGTGGCGCGGTACGTGGTGTACCGGAACGGCGAGAGGCTCTCCGAGGCCGAGCGCGCCGCCTCCAGGGACATCCCCGAAATGGACGGCGAGTACCGCTACGCCGTCTCTGCGCTCGACGCCGCCGGGAACGAGGGATTGCGCTCCCCCGAGGTCCCCGCCGTTTCCGACCGGGTGCCTCCCGCCGAGGCGCCCGTCGACCTCGCCGCAGCCGTCGTGGAGGGGAGGAAGGTCGCCCTCTCGTGGAAGCCCGTCGAGGGCGCGCGATACGCGGTGTACCGGTCCGCAGCGGCGATCGACGAGACCACGCGGAAGAACCTCCGACCCGTCGTGGAGAAAGTCGAACAGCCTGGCCACGTCGACGTGCCCGGCGATGGCACGTGGTTCTACGCGGTCTGCGCGGCCGACCCGGCAGGGAACCTCGGGCCCGTCTCCGCGTGCGCGACGGTGCCGCTCGATTCGACAGGTCCGGTAGCCACCATCACAGTAGAAGGAACCCAGCCGTTCGGTCCGGGGAGCTACCCGGTCCGCATGGAGGTCTCCGAGCCCCTCCGCGAGGCCCCGATCCTCTCGATCGTGCCCCGCCGGCGCGACGCGGTCCCGCTGGCGCTCAAGACCGTGGACGAGACGCACTTCGTGGGAGTCCTGGAGGTCAAGACGGGCTTCGGCGAGGGGTTTGCGGAGTTCAAGGTCGAGTGCAACGACAAGAACGGAAATCCGTGCCGCGGGCTCCAGCACGAGCACGTGGGCGTGGTGATCGACACGCAAGGGCCGACGGTCCAGGTCCGGCGAAAGGGCTTCTCGCGCCTCGCCGCGGGCGCGAACGACGTCCTCTTCGAGGCCGACGAGCCGCTCTCGAAGCTCTCCGCGCGCGTGACGATCGCGGGGGCCGATCCCGTCGAGGTGGCGCTGTCACCGCGGGCCGAGGACCTTTTCGCGGCCACGATCGAGGTCCCGGCGGGCACTCGGGGCGGAAAGGCCGTGATCAGCCTGTCGACCGAGGACTCCTCGGGCCACACTGCGGAGGCTGAGGCCACATTGGTGGTCGACGGTCTCGCCCCATCCGCGCCGGCCGACGTCGTCGCCTCTCCGTCCGGGGAAAAGGCCGTACTCGTGAAGTGGACCGCGATCCCAGAGGAGGTCTCCGGCTACCGCGTCTATCGCGCGACGTCCGAGGACGGGCTGCCCGCGGGGCGGATCGCCGACGCCCTGAAGGAGACGCGCCTGGCCGACCCGGTGACCCAGGAGCGGGTCTACTTCTACGCCGTCTCGGCCGTGGACCTCGCGGGGAACGAATCGCCGCTCTCCCGACCCGTCCGCGTCCTCGCGGACGTCACGGCCTCGGGGCCGCCCGAACTCTCCGCGCCGAGCGTCGATCCCTCGGTGACCGTCAGGCTCCTGTGGAAGCCCCCGAGCGGCGCGGACAATGTCACCTACCGCGTCTACCGCGACAGCGCGGAGTTCCAGGACCGCCTCGGGCGCGCGCCGATCGCCACCGGGCTCACGACGACCTCCGCGAGCGACGTGCCCGTCCTGAGCGGGACCTACTTCTACGCGGTTTCGGCCGTTGACCCCTCCGGCAACGAGAGCCGCCTCTCCGCCGCGCTGCCGATCGCCTTCGCCCAGAATCGCCCCACGGCGGCGATCCACCTCGAGCCTCCCTCGCCGATCCGCGCCAACGTGCGCATCCAACTGACGACGCTCAAGCCGCTGAAGGCGGCACCACAGTTCTCCGTCACGCTCCGTGACGGCCGCGTGATCGACCTGCCTGTCCAGGGCGCCGGTGCGACCTGGGAGTCCTCCCTCGCCGTGACCAACGACCTGCCCAACGGCGAGGCGCGCTTCCGCTACTTCGGGACCTCGACCGAGGGGGTCTCCACGGAGCTGATCTCGGAAGGCGCCCTCTTCGTCGTCGACACCGCGGCGCCGGTGGTGGAGCTGTGGCTCCAACCCGAGGGACGGGTCCGCCCGGGCCCGCTGACGGTGCGTGTGGTCCCCTCAGAGCCGCTCGCGGGCGCGCCGCAGCTCGGCGTCGTCCTGCCAGGGCAGGCGCCCGCCGCGGTCGGTCTGGCGCCGCACCCGGACCTCCCGGGGCAGTTCCTCGGGCAGGTGACCGTGCCCGAGGGGGCGAAGGACGGCGTAGCGGTCTTCCGTGTCGAGGCAACGGACCTGGCCGGAAACGTGGGGAAGGCGATCGGACGGAACGAGCAGTTCGACGTCGATACGACCCCCCCAAGGGCGCCGCAGGGACTGGCTGCGACGCCGCAGCGGGAGGGACGCATCGCGCTCACGTGGGCCCCGCCGGCGTACGGGGCCTCGGAGATCCCCGAGGCGCTGGCCGGGTACAACGTCTACCGCTCCAACCAACCGATCGCGGACGTGAAGGCGCTCGTGCCCGTCTCGCTGAACGTCCGCCAGGGCGAGCACGCCGACACGACGCCGACGGACGGCGAGTGGCACTACGTCGTCACCTGCGTCGACCGCGCCGGGCTGGAGGGACCGCCATCGAACGCGGTCTCGGCGACGAGCGACCGGGTCCCGCCCGCCGCCCCGAAGATCACCGCCGCGGGGCTGTCGGCATCGAAGACGCGCATGGAGGTCTCCTGGGAGGCCGCCGACGCCGAGGCGCAGGTCGTGTTCCGCGTATACCGCTCCCCGAGGCCGATCGAGAAGCTGGAGGGGCTCGTGCCCGTCTGGGAGGGCGCGGAGCACAGGGTGGAGGACATCCCGCGGGAGACGGGCCGCCTCTACTACGCAATCGCCGCCGTGGACGCCCTGGGGCACGTGAGCGCCCCGTCCGCGGCCTACCCGGTCGAGTACGCGCCCGTGGCGGCCTCTGCGCACGTCCGCATGCCGTCTCTCAGGCTCACGCGCGGCAAGCACGCCGTGACGCTCGAGACCACGCGGGCGCTCGTCGAGGCCCCCTCGCTCTCCGTGACGCTCCCGGGAACCGACGCCCCGATCGCGATCGCGCTCGCCGGCTCGGGGACCACGTGGAGGGGTGAAGTCACCATCGAAGACGGGACCCCGGAGGGGAAGGCCCGATTCGCCTACGTCGGGAAGGTCCAGGAGGGGGCCGAGGTCGTCCCCGGCGACGTGATCGCCTCGGGGGAGGTCTTCGACGTGGACGGGACCGCGCCGACGGCCCGCATCGTCTTCGACGACCCGCTCGGGCGGAGGGACCAGGCCGTCGCGATGCGCGAGGGGACGTACGGGTTCACGCTGGAGTGCCCTGAGGAGCTGGCGGCCGCGCCGACGCTCTCCTTCCTGCCGCGCACGGGCGACCCGAGGCCGATCGCGCTCGAGGCCTCGGGCTCCGGGCGCTGGCGAGGCGCGGTCCAGATCGACAAGAACGTCGTGGAGGGGACCGCGACGCTCGACTTCCTCGCGAAGGACCTCGCGGGGAACGAGGGGAACCGCGTCCTCGCGGGGAAGTACCTGGAGGTCGATCGGACGCCCCCGGAGGCCCTGGACCCGGTTCAGGCGGTCTTCTTTCCGGGCGGGCAGGTGAGGCTCGGGTGGAACCGTCCGCCAGTCCCCGGTGACACGCGGTTCCAGGTCTTCCGCTCGAACCAGAAGATCGAGGACCTCTCGGCCCTCACTCCGATTGCGGACCACGGGTTCATCCTCTCGTTCGTCGATCGCCCCGAGGAGGACGGGACCTACTACTACGTCGTCCGCGTGATCGACGACGCGGGGAACATCGGGAAGCCGTCGGAGGTCCAGCAGGTCCGGTGCGACAAGTCGCCTCCGCAGCCTCCGACGGGGCTGGCCGTCGAGGAGGACGGCGGCGTCATCCACGTGACGTGGAAGTCCCCCGAGGGGGAGAAGCCGTTCATCTACAACGCCTACATCTCGGACCACCCCGTGACGTCGACGGTGGGGGCGAAGTCGATGAGCGCGAACATCCCGGGGAGCTTCACGGAGATCTACGGCGCCCCCGAGGAGAACGGGACGTACTACCTCGCGCTGACGGCCGTCGACGAGGCGAACAACGAGTCGGCGCCGTCGGAGTCGGTGAAGTTCGAGTACCGCCGGTTCGCCGCGCTGTCGCGGATCCACATCGTCCAGCTCGTCGCGAGCGGCATGGAGACGAAGGGGCTGGACGCGCTGGCCCGCAAGGAGCGCGACGAGAGGCTGAACCGCGTCCGGGTCGGCCGGTACGAGGTTCGACTGGAGACGAACAAGCTCCTCGCGGAGCCGCCGACGCTCTCGTTCGTGCCGGAGGGCGGGGAGCCGATTACGGTGCCGATGTCGGGCGGGGGCACGGCGTGGCGCGGGGCGATGGAGATCGGCGAGGACCTCCCGCAGGGGGCGACGTACTTCCAGGTCTCGACGAAAGACACCGACGGGAACGTCGGGAAGGACATCCTCGAGGGGGAGTACTTCGTCATCGACACGACGCCGCCGGGGGCGCCGCCGTCGCTCAAGGTGGAGGCGCGCACGGAGGAGGCCGCGGGGACGATCCGCTTGACCTGGCGCACCCCGGAGGGGGAGGTGCCGCACTTCTACCGCGTGTACCGCTCCGAGACGCCGATCCGCCAGTTCACGGAGGCGGTCCAGGTGGGCCTCGTGAAGGTCGTTTACGAGAACGAGGCGGAGTACCTATACGACGACTTCCCGCCGAAGGACGCGACGTACTACTACAGGGTGACCGGGCTGGACCTCGCGGGGAACGAGAGCGGGCCCACGGAGTGCCTCTCGGCGGACTGCTCCACGAAGGCGCCGCGCGCGTCCATTCGGGTCTTCACGGCCGCCTCGGGGGACGTCCCCGCGGAGGTCATCGGCCCGGGGAAGGTGCGCGTGGAGCTCTCGACGTCGAGGTCGCTCTCGGCCGCGCCGACGGTCTCGTTCGCGGGCGTTCCGGTCCGGATGGGCGGGAGCGAGTCCGTGTGGACGGGGGAGTTCGAGGTGCCTGCCTCGATCGAGGACGGCGAGGTCGAATTCACGTGGACCGGGAAGGCCGTGGACGGGACGGCGGGGAGCTTCATCGCCCAGGGGAAGACGTGGCGGCTCGACCGCGTGGCCCCGATGGCGGAGGTCCTGATCCCGCGCATCGCGCAGCTACAAGTTCAGCTCTCCTGGGACGGGTCGGAGAAGCACAAGCTCGACACGCCCCCGCTGGGCGTCGGCGTACACGACGTGGAGGTCTCCATCTACCGCACGATGATGGACGACGAGCGGATGGCCCGGTGGGCCCAGAACGACCCCGGGGACCCGAAGGAGCTGGTCGGGCCGCCGGAACTCTCCTTCGAGACGGCAGACGGGAAGAACTTCCCGATCCCGCTCCGCGGCTTCGGCGCCCGCTGGAGCGGGCGGATCGAGATCCGCCCGGAGATGGCGAACGGCAAGGCCGTGCTCCGCTTCGCGGGCGAGGACCGCTCGGGGAATCCGACGAAGAAGCTCGCACCGCTTCGCAGGTGGCACGTCCTCGACCCGGACGACATGAGCGATACGCCGCGGGTGATCGCCAACTACGCGACGACGGGCGGGAGGTTCATGATCGACACGGTGCCGCCGGGGGCGCCGCGCATGAAAGACCTCGTTGTGCGGAAGCTCGGCGTGGTCGAGATCCCGTGGGAGAAGCCCGAGGGCGAGGCGCCGGCCACCTATCGCTCGTACCGCTCGCTCTTCCCGATCACGCAGGAGAACCGCGGGACCTGCATCAACGACAAGGTGATGGCGCCCGTCTGGGTGGATGCCCCCCCGCACGATGGCAACTGGTACTACGCCGCGACGGCCGTCGACCTCTCGGGGAACGAGGGGCCGATCTCGGACTCGAAGCACATCTTCGTCGACAGCATCAAGCCGGAGCTGAAGATCACGCCCGTGCCCCTCGACGACGAGTTCGTGATCATCGAGGTGGAGTCGGACCAGCCGATCCTCTCGCTCGACCTGAAGTTCCCGGGTTCGGCCCGGGTAGAGGCCATCCTCGGCGGCGAGTCGGGCCAGCTCGAAAAGAAGGAGGGCGGGGGGTACACCTACCGCAAGAAGTTGCCGCTCGCGCAGCTCCAGGAGGTCTTCAACGGCAAGGTGGAGGTCATCGTCTACAGCCCCGACCCGGTGGGAAACGTGGTGTCGAGCAGCGCTCCCATCTCGGCGCAGGCGATCTCGAGCGCGACAGGCGGGTCGGTCGAGAGCGGGGACGGTCTCGTACAGCTCGTGATCCCGCCGGGCGTCAGGCCCACGGTCCCGAAGGGGCCGAAAGAGCAGCGGGTCACCGGGAAGGACGACGTCTACTTCGTCAGCTACGCCTACATCCCGTCGAAGCCGAAGCTGCGCATTGAGCTGCCGGTGACCGGAACGGCGCTCGCTAAGCTGCTCGACGTCCCCGATCAGGTCATCGAGGCGGCGCTTTCGAGCGCGCGGCCGGGCTCGACGATGGACGAGCCGGTCCCGGAGGACCTCGTGCGCGAGCTGTGCGCGATCTTCCAGAAGGAGGTCGAGCTCCTGGCGCCCGGAACGGCGGAGGAGGATGCTCGACACCGACGCGTCACGGACGTGGAGTCCCTCCCGCCTGGGCTCGAGGTGATCGGGAAGCCATACGTCGTGCAGATCAACCGCCCGCCCGAGGAGCCGCTCGAGATGAAGGCCTCGGCGACCCAGGCGGACCTCTCGGGCCTGCAGAACATCCCGAAGCTCATGATGAAGATCCCGGAGGACCTCGCGGACCAGTACAGCGACCCCGAGTTCATGGCGAGGAAGCTGAAGGTCCTCTCCTGGAACCCTGCGCCAGACGGGGACAAGAAGAAGGCCCGGTGGGAGGTCGTGGACAAGGTCCAGATGGACCCGGTGACCAAGGAGATCATCGTCCCGGCGGACAAGGTGACGACATATGTGATCGTCAGCGAGCGGACGCCTCCCACGATCACGGAGCTGTCACCCTCGGAGGGCTCCAGTCTCGCGGAGCCGATCAAAGAAGTCACATGCCGCGTCTTGGACAAGGGGACGGGCGTGGCCACGGGGGCCGAGAACCGCGTCGTTGTGGAATTCGACGGGCGCTCGGTCGACCCGGCGTTCGTGACGCTGGGCGAGGGCGATCCGACGGAGGTCCCGGTGACGGCGCGAATCGCGGAATGGCTGGCGCAAGCGCGGCCGGAGACGAAGGGGCAGATCGCCCCCGGACCGCACCGGGTGCGCGTCTACGCGCAGGACATCGTTGAGAACGTGGCGACGAGGACCTGGGAGTTCCACTACGACGACCGGCCGCCCGAAATTCGGGCCGTCTATCCGAGCGAAGGGGCGATCGTCGCCTGTGCGCGGCCCGCGGTGACGGCGATGTTGATCGACAACGCGGGGATCGACCCCTCGTCGATCGACGTGCGGATCGACGACGAGCCGCTGGCGCAGGACGAGGTCTCCTTCGACGAGGCGAGCGGGCTTGTGGCGGGGCTGCGCCGTCGGCCGCTCTCGTCGGGAAAGCACCGCCTCGTGGTGGCCGTGAACGACAACTGCGGGAAGCCCGCGAGGCCGTACGAGGGGACCTTCCTCGTGGACACGGAGGGGCCGCGCGTGGTGGCTTCCAGCCCTGCCCCCGACGGCTGGGTGCGGGAGGGCGAGGTCCGGCTCTCGTGTGCGCTCGTGGACGTCCCGAGCGGCGTGGACCTGTCCCCCGAAGCTCCCCCTGGGGGAGCGAAGGGGGAGCCGTCAGGGATCTCGGTGATGCTCGACGGCGCCCGCGTGGAAGCGGCGTACGATGCGACGGCGCAGACGCTCTCGGGGGTCCTCGACGTGAAGGACGGGGAGCACCGCATCGAGGTTCAGGCCCGGGACCGCGCGGGCAACATCGCTACGAGGGGGTGGAGGTTCCGTGTGGACCGTCACGCGCCGATCTTCTTCGACCTGGGGGCGAAGGCGCGCGTGGCGCTGCGGCTCGCGGACTTCGGTAGCGGACTGGCCGCGGAGACGCTGGTCGTGACCGAGGCGGGGGAGTGGACCTGGGACCCCGACTCGGGCGTTTTGCTCGCCGAGAGGACTCCGCAAGCCGCGATTGCTGACCGAGCGGGGAACCTGTCGAAGTTCGCTTCGCCCGGCGTGCCGATCTCGGAGTACGACAAGCTGCTCTCGGGTGGGAGGCCTCCGAAGATCGAGCCGCCTCAGCCTCCGAAGGTGGAGGAGACCCCGCCCACTCCGCCGACGCCCGCTCCCGCTGCGCCAGCGGGCACCGAGGGCGGATCCGCCTGGCCCTGGGTCCTCGGCGTCGTCCTTGCCCTCGGCGCGGGCGGCGCCAGTGGGTGGTGGTACCTCCGTAAGCGCGGCAAGGGTGTTCACAGACCGTGAGCCTGCTGCGGCGCTCCTGAGGATCGGCTCGCGATCGGGGGCCCACATGGGGCGCGCCGCCAAGCAGTTCGCAGGCCGCGGCAAGCTCCTCGACGAAGAGACCTGGGGCCAGCGCCCGGGCGTTGACCTTGCGATCAGCCTGGAAGGCGCGTAGCATGCCTCGTGTCGGCAGTCACCGGACCGGACTACACGGACGGGTTCGTATGCCCTGGGCGACGTAGAGCTGACGTCCCCGATTTAGCGGGTGGTTACCATGAAACGCAGCAGTGGCATCCTCGACCGTCTGGTCGATCCCGTCGTCCGCACGTTTACGCCCGAAGTTGCGCGCGCGCTGGTTCGGCTCCGGGCCGAGCCAAAGCTACAAGCCCGCATGGACCTCTTGGCGCGGAAGTGCAATCGGGGTGAACTGTCCGCGCCGGAGCGCGACGAGTACGAGACCAGCGTCCGGTTCGCCAACTACCTTGCGATCCTCCAGTCGAAGGCGAGAAGCCTCCTCAAGGAGCGCGAGCGCGCCTGATGCGCCCCGCGACGCGAAACTGGGTCCAGACCCGGGCCGGCGATCGGTGCGAATACTGTCGGTTCCACCAGAGCCACGAGCCGTTCTATCGGTTTCACGTCGAGCACATCATCGCGGAAGTGCATGGTGGCACGGACGGCTTAGGGAACCTGGCGCTCGCGTGTCATCACTGCAACGAGCGCAAGGGGACGAACCTCTCGGGGATCGATCCAGTTACCGGTCGGATCGTTCGCTTGTACGATCCGCGTCGGCAAAGCTGGGGGCGGCACTTCCGGTTCAATGGCCCTGTGGTCGTTGGTCGCACGCAGCTCGGGCGCGCGACCGTGGCCGTCCTCGCCATGAATGCCTCGGATCGGGTTGAACTCCGCTCCGAGCTGATCGCAGAGGGCGTGTTCTTCGAGCCGGCCTGGCCGTCGTAAGGGAACGCTTAGAGAGCTTTGCCAGCGCGCTTGCGCGCCCTACTCCAGCACTCGTGCCGGGTAGGAGAGCTAGTCCCACCAGAAGTACCAGACCGGTGCATTGAGGAGGATGCCCGCCAGGGCGCCGACCGAATTCACCCCCTGCCAGACGATGTCGCTGCAATAGCCGGCCTGCATCCACGCCAACTCGATCGCCTCCGCTCTCGTGCGAGGAGGCCTTTTCACACGCATCTCCACCACGTCGTGCGTCATGACCACGGGTTCCGCCCCGTATCGCTCCTCCCAGTGGCGGAAGAGGGAGGCGTGCTGCTCGGGGAGCGGATTGTCGTTCCAGCCGCCCCATCGGAGGATTGCCGGCGCGTGCCAACCTTGAGAAGTAGGCAGGAAGGCGAGTAGCACCGACGCCAACGGCTTGTGCGTCCGGTAGTCGTGCACAGATTGGAATTGCGTGTTTGGAACAGGCTTGCTTGGGAAGTCCGCCTCTGGATCTTGTGGTGGGGGCGCGTCCTCTTCGTCGCCGGTCTGTTCGAACGCCTCGGCCCGACGGGACTCGATCCAGGGGAACGGAGGTGTCGAGTGCCCTTCCGCCCAGGAAACCAACTCCGAGGTCCGCCGATCGTCGTCAGAGGCCTCGTCGAAAAATCGCAGCTCTTCAGGCTCACCGAGCACCACGGGCCAGCGAGCCGTCTCCTGTGCGACTCCGCGGGCCCTCGTCCAGACTTCGATGGCGGATTGACCTGGGATGCGGACGAACGGGATGGACTCACGAGAGAGCTCAAACAGCTCGACGGGGCCAACCTCAACGCCTGCTCTGCGGAGGAGCGGAAGAAGGCGGTCCATGGGTGACTCCAGGGGCGAGGATGGGAGCATACCCGGTGGGCGTCCTGGTCGCAAGGAAGGCCACGCAGACCCATGAGGCAACCCACATTGCGCCAGGCCTCCCCTCAGGGCGCCGGCGGCATGTCGGGCTCCAGGTCCACGCCCAGGCCGTCGGCGAGGCGGTTGATGTAGTTGAAGTAGGCGACGATCTGCGCGGCGTAGAGCTGGATCCCCGCGCGCACGGCTGCAAACCGTGAGCGCCGGACCGCGCGGTCGTCACGGAATGGGCGGGTACGCTTCAACCGGCTCCGCCTCGCCGACCTCGCCGAGGCAGTCCGGGCGGGATGACGAAATCGCGCGGAGAGGGAGGTCGGAGTGTCGTACACTCCGTGCACGTGCCTCCCGCGGGAACGCGGCAAGGAGGATGATTGCCGGCGATCCCCATGACCTCCGAGCCTCCCCTACGCGGCGCCCTCTTCACCGTCGGACAGCTCGAACTTCACGCCAGGACCCTCGCCGTCGCCCATAAGCTCGGCCCTCCCCGCAGCGGCGGCCGCCTTCAGCGAAGGCTTGCCGATTCCGAGCGCGTCATCGCGCGCTGCCACGACCTCCTCTCCGCGGCCCAGGCCGCCGGCCGCCGCCTCAGCCCCGCCGCCGAATGGCTCCTCGACAACCACTCTCTCATCGAGGAGCAGATTGGGCTCGCCCGCAGGCATTTTCCCCGCGGCTACAGCCGTCACCTGCCCCACCTCTCCGGTGGCGATCCCGCCGGCCTCCCGCGCATCTACGACCTCATCGTCGAGCTCATCACCCATGTGGACGGCCGGGTCGACGACGAGGCCCTCGCTCGCTACGTCGCCGCGTATCAGTCCGTCACCCCTCTCAGCCTGGGCGAGCTCTGGTCCGTCGCGATCATGCTCCGCCTCGCCCTGGTCGAGAACCTTCGGCGCGTCGCCCTCCGCCTCGCCGGCCAGCGCGAACACCGCGACCTCGCCCTCGACTGGGCCCGCCGCATCAACGATCCCGGCGATCGCCCCGACAACGCCCTCCTCGTCCTCGCCGACATGGTCCGCGCCGGCCCGCCCCTCTCCACCGCCTTCGTCGCCCAGTTCACCCAGGCCCTCCAGGGGCGCGGCGCCGCCACCACCTACGTCATCGCCTGGCTCGAACAGCGGCTCGCCGAGGAAGGCCAGAGCCTCGAGGACGTCGTACGCGCCGAAAACCGCAGCCAGGCCGCCGACCAGGCCTCCATGGCAAACTCCATCGCCAGCCTCCGCTTCGTCAACGCCACCGACTGGCGCGATTTCGTCGAAGCCCACAGCGCCACCGAGCGCATCCTCCGGGCCGAGGCCGCCGGCGTCTATGCCCGCATGGACTTTTCCACCCGCGACCTCTACCGTCACGTCGTCGAAGCCACCGCCCGGCGACTCCGCCTCACCGAGGAAGAGGTCGCACGCACCGCCGTCGCCCTCGCCGACGCGGCCCGCGACGACGTCACCGGCCACGTCGGCTACGTGCTCGTCGACGACGGCCGACCGCACCTCGAACGCGCGCTCCGTGGACGTCGTGCCGCGAGCCTCGTCCCGCGGTCTGTACTCCGTGGCTTCCAGCTCCTCGCCTACCTCGGATCCGCGGGACTCCTGACGGCCGCCGTCGCCGCGTGGCTCCTCTCCTGGCCGGTGCTGGCCGTCGCCGCCGTCCTCGTCGCGTCGCAGGCCGCCCTCTCGATCGTCAATTGGGCCGCCTCCCTGCTCCGCCCGCCCCGGGCCCTGCCCCGCATGGATTTCGAGCACGGCATCCCAGACGACTGCCGGACCCTGGTCGTCGTGCCCACCCTCCTGACCGACGCGTGGCGCATCGACGGCCTCCTCGAGGGTCTGGAGCGGCGCCATCTCGCCAACCGCGATCCCAACCTCTGGTTCGGCCTGCTCACCGACTTCGGGGACGCCGACTGCGAGACGGCGGACGGCGACGACCTCCTCCTGGCCCGGGTCGTCGCCGGCATCGACGCCCTGAACGGCGCCTACGGCGCGCGTGGCCGCTTCTTTCTGCTCCATCGCCCCCGTCTTTACAACCCGCGGGAAGGCTGCTGGATGGGCCGCGAGCGCAAGCGGGGCAAGATTGAGGACCTGAACGCCCTCCTCGGCGGCGACGCCGGCGCGCGCTTCAGCCGGATCGTGGGCGAGGCGGCCTCGCTGCGCTCCGTTCGCTACGTGATCACGCTCGACACCGACACGGACCTCCCCTGGGGCGCCGGCTGGCGGCTCACCGGCGCCGCCGCCCATCCGCTCAACCGCCCACGCCTGGAGGCGGGGCGCCTCACCCGCGGTTACGTCATCCTCCAGCCCCGCGTGTCCATCTCCCTGCGCAGCGCCCAGGGAAGCCGCTACGCCCGCCTGCTCGCTGGCGACGTGGGCCTCGACCCCTACACGCGCCTCGTCTCCGATCTCTACCAGGACCTCTTCGCCGATTCTTCGTTCATCGGGAAGGGGATCTACGAGGTCGACGCCTTCCGCGCGCTCCTTCACGGCCGCTTTCCCGACAACCGCGTGCTCAGCCACGACCTCCTGGAGTCCTGCTACGCGCGCTCCGGCCAGCTCAGCGACGTGGAGCTGATCGAGGACGCCCCGGCGCGCTACCTCGACGACGTCGGACGCCGACACCGCTGGATGCGCGGAGACTGGCAGATCGCCCCGTGGCTGGGCCCGCGGGTCCGCGACGGCCAGGGGCGACGCGTCCCCTCGCGGGTCTCGGCCCTTGGCCGGTGGAAGATCCTCGACAACCTCCGCCGCGCGTTCGTCGCGCCCGCTTTCGCCGCGCTGCTCATCCTCGGTTGGCTCGTACTGCCGGACTCGCTCCCGTGGACGCTGGCCCTCCTCTCCCTGCTCTTCGTGCCCGAGTTCCTGCCAGGCCTCGTCGAGCTCGCCCGAAGGCCGCCCCGCCTGCCGCTCGGCATGCACGCAGCGGCCGTCGCCCGCTCCACCGCGCGCCGCCTCGCCAAGATCGTTCTCTGGCTTACGTTCCTCCCGTTCGAGGCGGCCGTGGCCCTCGACGCCGCCGCGCGCTCCCTCTGGCGGATGCTCGTCAGCCGGCGGCGACTCCTGGAGTGGCAGACCGCAGCCTCCGCCGAAACCTCAGGCGCGCTGGGCGTCGGCAGCATGTGGCCCGGTCCCGCCCTGGCGCTCGCCGTCGCGGCGGCGCCGGGCAGGCTGACGTCCGCCCCGATCCTCCTGCTCTGGCTGCTGTCTCCCCTCGTGGCCCGCTGGATCAGCCGGCCGCCCCGCTCCCGCGCGACGCGGCCGGACGCGGGCGAGGTTGCCTACCTCCGCCGCGTCGCCCGGCTCACCTGGCGCTACTTCGAGACCTTCGTCGGGCCGGACGAGAACTGGCTGCCTCCCGACAACGTGCGGGAAGGGTCCCTGCCGCGCGTCGCCCACCGCACGAGTCCGACCAACATGGGCCTCTCCCTGCTGTCCACGCTGACGGCCCACGACCTCGGCTATCTCAGCGGCGGTCGGCTGCTCGACCGCAGCGCCCGCGCGATCGAGTCGATGGAGACCCTGGAGCGCCACCGCGGGCACTTCTACAACTGGTACGACACCCGGACGCGGCAGCCGCTTCCGCCCCTCTACGTCTCCACCGTCGACAGCGGCAACCTGGTCGCCCACGTTCGCGTTCTGCGCGCCGGCTTGCTGGAGCTCCCGTCCGCGCCGATCTTGCCGGCGGGAGCGAGGGAGGGGCTGCGCGACACCCTTCGTCTGCTCGGCGAGCACGAGCCCTCCGCGCTGGAGCCGCTTGGCCGACTGCTCGATGCGCCCGCGGAGGGGCTGGCCGCCACGGCCGCCTGGCTGAACGCGCTCGGCGCGGACCGACCGCTGCCCTCGACGCCCGAGGGCGAGTGGTGGGCGGCCGCCTTCACGCGCCAGGCGCGCGACCTCCTGGCGGACCTGCGCGAACTCGCCCCCTGGCTGGAGACCGGCGCGGAGGTCCCGCCCGAGCTCGACCGGGCGTCCAGCCTGCGCGAGCTGGGCCGCCTCGCGCGGCGGTGCCCCGGCGAGCCGTTTCAGCGGGGAGCGGACCGTGTCGCGGCCCGGCTGCGGCGCATCGACGACCTGGCGGAGCGCTGCGCGGGCCTGGCGGAAGCGGAGTTCTCGTTCCTTTACGACCCGCGGCGCAAGCTGCTGTCCATCGGCTACCGGGTCACCGAGCGCGTTCTGGACAACAGCTTCTACGACTTGCTCGCGTCGGAAGCGCGGCTCGCGAGCTTCGCGGCCGTCGCGTCCGGCCAGATCCCCTTCGAGCACTGGTTCGCTCTGGGGCGCCGCATCAGCGCCGCCGGGGGACGGCCGGTCCTGCTGAGCTGGAGCGGATCGATGTTCGAGTACCTGATGCCCCTGCTGGTGATGCCCGGCTTCGAGGGGACGCTGCTGGACCAGACCTGCCAGGCGGCGGTGGAGCGCCAGCGAGACTACGGACGCCGCCGGGGCCTGCCCTGGGGGATCTCCGAGTCCTGCTACAGCGTGACCGACGGGCAGGGGACCTATCAATACCGCGCCTTCGGGGTGCCCGGGCTGGGCCTGCAACGCGGGCTCGCCGACGACCTGGTGGTCGCGCCCTATGCCTCCGCGCTCGCGCTGCTGGTGGATCCGACGTCCGCCTGCGCGAACCTGCGGCGGCTGGAGGCGGAAGGCGGCCTTGGGGCCTGCGGGTTTTACGAGGCCATCGACTACACCCCCGCCCGCCTGCGCCCGGGGGAGCGAAGCACGATCCTTCGGAGCTTCATGGCCCACCACCAGGGGATGAGCCTGCTGGCGATGGGACAGGCCGCGCTGGGGCCGGCGATGGCGCGCCGTTTCCTGAGCCATCCCGACTACCGCGCGGCCTCGCTGCTGCTCCAGGAGCGGGTTCCGAAGGGGAACGCCCTGATCCATCCGCCGGCTCGGGACTTCCAGGCCCCAGGCCGGGCCTCGGATCCGGCGGCGGAGCCCTTCCTGCGCGTGTTCTCGACGCCGAAGACCCCGGCCCCGGAGGTTCACCTGCTGTCCAACGGACGGTACCACGTGATGGTGTCGGCCTCGGGCGGCGGCTACAGCCGATGGAGCGGCCTGGCGCTCACGCGCTGGCGCGACGATCCCACCTCGGACGCCTTCGGCCTCTTCTGCTACGTTGCCGAACCCTCGACCGGACGCTTCTGGTCCGGTGCGTTCCAGCCGACGCTCCAGGCGGGCACGCGCTACGAGGCGGTGTTCACGCCGGGCCGTGTCGAGTTCCGCCGCCAGGACGAACTGATCGAGACCCACACCGAGATTGCGGTTTCGACGGAGGACGACCTCGAGATCCGCCGCCTCCGGCTCGGCAACCGGTCGACATCGACCCGCACGCTCGAGGTCACCGCGTACGCCGAAATCGTCCTGGCGCCCGGTCCGGCCGACGAGCTGCACCGGGTCTTCAGCAACCTCTTCGTGCGGACGGAGATTCTACCGGAGCAAGGCGCAGTCCTCGCGACGCGGCGCCCGCGCTCCGGCGAGGAGCGTCCGCCGTGGATGTTCTGCCTGACCCGCGCGGGCGCCGGCGAGGTCGGGCCCTGCAGCTACGAGACCGACCGCGCGCGCTTCATCGGCCGCGGCAGGAGCGCGCGGTTCCCAGCCGCGCTCGACGCGGCCGGTCCGCTGTCGGGCACTTCGGGTTCCGTCCTCGACCCCTGCGCGGCGGTGCGCCGCGGCGTCAGGCTGCCCGTCGACGGCGTCGCGCGGATCGACGTCATCCTGGGCGCTGCGCCGACCCGCGAGGCCGCCCTCGCGCTGATCCTGAAGTATCAGGACCACCGGATGGCGGACCGCGTCTTCGAGCTGGCCGCAGCGCACAGCCGTGCCGTCCTCGGCCACATCGGGGCCGGCGACGCGGAGGCCCGGCACTACGAGGAGCTGGCGTCGGCCGTGATCTTCCCCCGGGCCGCGTGCCGCGCCCCCGCCGGCGTCCTGCGCCGCAACCGCAAGGGCCAGCACGGCCTCTGGGGCTATGCGATCTCGGGCGACCTGCCCATCGTGCTCCTCCGCGCGAGCGATGCCGAGCATCTTGGCCTCGTCGGCGAGCTTCTGCGCGCCCACGCGTACTGGCGGATGCGCGGTCTCGTGACGGACCTCGTGATCTGGAACGAGAACGTCTCGGGCTACCGCAGGGACCTCGACGACCGCATCCTCGGTCTGATCGCCGCCGGCACCGAGGCCCACCTGCTTGACAAGCCGGGCGGCGTTTTCGTGCGGCACGTCGATGCCTTCCCCGAGGAGGACCGCGTTCTCCTGCAGGCCGTTGCCCGCGTCGTGATCCGGGACGCCGACGGTCCCCTCGACCAGCAGATGGAGCGCTGGCGTAGGGCGTCGCGGCCCTCCCGGTCCGCGCCACTGGCGCCCTCGCCCCTGGCTCCGGCGTCGGAGGCCGCTGGCCCGCCTCCGCCGCGCGGCGGGCTGCTCTTCCCCAACGGGACGGGCGGCTTCACGCAGGACGGGCGCGAGTACATCATTGACCTCCCTCCGGGCCGCCGGACGCCAGCGCCCTGGGTGAACGTGATCGCCAACGAGCGGCTGGGCACGGTGGTCGGCGAGAACGGCGGCGCGTACACGTGGTACGGCAACGCGCAGCTCGGGCGGCTCACCCCCTGGAACAACGATCCCGTCGGCGATCCAAGCGGCGAGGTCATCCACGTCCGCGACGAAGAGAGCGGTCGCGCGTTCAGCCCCACGCCCTGGCCGCGCGAGAGTGGCTCGGCGTACGCGTGCCGGCACGGCTTCGGCTACAGCGTCTTCGAGCACCGCGAGGACGGCCTGGAGACCGAGCTGAAGGTCTACGTTGCCGTCGAGGCGCCGGTGAAGTTTCTGGCCCTGAAGATCCGGAACCCCGGAGGGCGCCCCCGTCGCCTGTCCGTGCTCGCCTGCGCGGACCTCGTGCTCGGCGACCTGCGCTCACGGCAGGCCATGCACGTCGTGACCGAGTTGGAGCCGCTCACGGGCGCGATCCTCGCACGCAACAGCTACAACGCCGAGTTCGCCGACGTCGTGGCGTTCCTCGACTGCAGCGAAACCGTGCGCACTGCTAGCGGCGACCGGCTCGAAATCCTGGGGCGGAGCGGGGATCCCTCGGACCCGGCGGCCCTTCGCCTGCGGGCGCTGAGCGGACGCCTGGGGGCGGGCCTCGACCCCTGCGCCGCCCTGATGGTCCCCGTGGACCTGGCCGAAGGAGCCGAGCGGGAAATCGTCTTCATCCTCGGCGCGGGCCGCGACGCGGCGGAGGCCCTCTCCCTCCTCCAGGGCCACCGCGGCGTCGGTCCTGCGCGCGTCGCGCTGGAAGAAGTCTGGCAGTACTGGAACAGCACCCTCGGGGTGCTGTTCGCCGAGACGCCCGACGCCGCGCTCAACGTCATCGTCAACGGCTGGCTGCCCTACCAGACCCTCTCGTGCCGGCTTCGGGCCCGAAGCGGCTTCTACCAATCGGGCGGCGCCTACGGGTTCCGCGACCAGTTGCAGGACTGCCTCGCGGTCCTGCACGAAGAGCCGGGACTGGCCCGGCGGCACCTCGTGCGCTGCGCGGAACGGCAGTTCGCGGAGGGCGACGTCCAGCACTGGTGGCACCCGCCGGGCGGCCGCGGCGTGCGCACCCGCTGCTCCGACGACTTCCTCTGGCTGCCCTACGCCGCGGGCCGCTACGTGTCGTTCACGGGGGATACCGGCGTGCTCGAAGAGCGGATCCCCTACCTGACGGGGCGCGCCCTCGCCGACGGCGAAGAGAGCTATTACGACCTCCCGGGCCGCTCGGAGCAGACGGGAACCCTCTACGAGCATTGCACCAGGGCGATCCTGCACGGCCTGAAACTCGGGCCGCGCGGACTGCCGCTGATGGGAAGCGGGGACTGGAACGACGGGATGAACCGGGTGGGCATCCACGGCCGGGGAGAGAGCAACTGGCTGGGCTTCTTCCTGCACGAAGTGCTCTCGCGCTTCGTGCCGGTGGCGGAATGCCGTGGGGACGCCGGATTCGCGCAACGCTGCCGGGCGGAGGCCGCCGGGCTCGCCGCCGCCCTCGATGCGCATGCCTGGGACGGCGCGTGGTACCTCCGCGCGACCTTCGACGACGGAGGGCCCCTGGGGTCGTCGTTGAACGCGGAATGCCGCATCGACTCCCTTCCGCAGAGCTGGGCGACGATCGCCGGTGTGGGGGACCCGGGACGCCGGCGCCAAGCGCTGGACGCCGTCTGGGAGCGTCTGGTGGACCCGACTCTCAAGATCGTCCGGCTGTTCTCGCCGCCGTTCGACGCGTCGCCGCTGGATCCGGGCTACGTCAAGGGGTATCCCCCGGGGGTGCGCGAGAACGGCGGGCAGTACACGCATGGGGCGGTCTGGGCAGCCTGGGCGTTCGCGATGGCGGGAAGGTCGGAGCAGGCCGAGGCGCTGATCGCGATGCTGAACCCGATCAACCACGCACGAGACGCCAAGGGCGTGGAGCGCTACAAGGTCGAGCCCTACGCCATCGCCGCCGACATCTACGGTGAGCCGCCGCACGCGGGCAGGGGGGGCTGGACCTGGTACACCGGATCGGCGGGGTGGTACTACCGGCTGCTGCACGAGGTCGTATTCGGAATCGAGCGGTGCGTGGACAAGCTCCGCTTCCGTCCGCGTGTGCCCGCGTCCTGGGCCGGCTTCAAGGTGCACTACCGCTACTACCAGACGTTTTACCACCTGATCTTCACACGTTCGCCGAAGCACAGGGGCCCGGTCCGCCTGACGCTGGACGGCCGTCCTCTCGACTCGGACGTGTTGACGCTGCTGAACGACCAGCGCGACCACACCGTCGAGCTCGTCTTCGGGCAGGAAGCCGCGGAAACGGCCGATCCCTGAACCAGCATAGAGTCGGCGCCTGATCCTCGGCGATCCTCAACCCGTCCGTGGCGGCGTCCACGACGCGCTCGTGCCAACGGAACCGGGCGAACGCCTCCACCCTCTTGACGGCGCAGTACTCCGTCCGCGACGGGAGGGCGACCATGCGTTCCGCGGTCCGCAACGCCTCGTCGCACTGTCGCTGCTCGACATGGTGGGAAGCGCACCCGCGTAGGACTCTCCAATCCAGGTAAGACTTACCTCGTTCGGCCGCCCCCCGCCGTGTCGGACCAGGACACAGTCGATGCCGGCCTTTTCCAGCCAAGTATCAGGCGCCACGCGCCTTACGAGCGCGATACGCACGGGGGAGCCCAGGTGGCACCGCGGTTGCGTCTCCTCAGATCCTGCGGATGCGCCGAACGGGGACTCGCAAATCCCCTTCGCCATCTGCTTTCCAATCTTCGGGAGAAAGGAGATGGCACGGTTTGTCACACCCGCAATGACGGGTCAAACCACGACCGGGTAGGAACTTAGCGATCGCTAAGGTCCAATTGCTCTCCGAGCGAAAGAAGAACACACATGCGCACCTTCAACGCCTATCTGACTAGGATCATGGGGTCACTCCTGGCTCTCCTGGTCCTCTGCGCGAACGCCAGGCCCGGCGAAGCGGATGGTCCTCAGCCGGTCAACCTGGGGGCCGCCGGCGAATTCGTGCTCCTGTCCAAGACCGGAGTCACCACCACTGGGACTACTTCCATCGTCGGCAATGTCGGAGTGAGTCCGGCTGCCGCGACCTACAACACCGGATTCGGCCTGATCCTGGATGCCTCGAGAGAATTTTCGACGTCCAGTCTCGTGCGGGGCAGAATCTACGCAGCCGACTATGCGGCTCCTACTCCGGCGAAGATGACCGCGGCTGTGCTCGCAATGGAAGCCGCGTACACCGACGCCGCCGGCCGGACCCTCCCTAATTTTACTGAGCTGGGCACCGGGAACATCGACGGGAAGACGCTGGCTCCCGGCCTTTACAAGTGGGGAACCTCGGTGATCGTGCCGACCAGTGTCACGCTCTCGGGTGGCTCCGAGGATGTCTGGATCTTCCAGATCGCGGGCGATGTCACGATGGGCAGCGGCGCCCGTGTGGTTCTGCAGGGCGGCGCACAGGTCAAGAACATCTTCTGGCAGGTCGCCGGCAAGGTTGTCCTGAATACCACCTCCGACTTCAAGGGGGTTGTGTTGTGCAAGACGCTGATCGCGATGAAGACCGGCGCAGTGCTGAACGGCAGAGCGTTGGCACAGACCGCGGTTACCCTGGACGCCAATGCCATTACACAGCCCGCCATGCCGTTGCCCAGGCTGTGGCCCAGGCCGACCAAGTGAAGCTGGGGCGCCCACGTTCTCTGTATCCCGTTCTGTGAGAGGCTGAAGGCCTGGTGTCTGTTGTCCCGATCTCGGTTCTGCGAAGCGACGCCCCGAAGGCCTGTGCGGAGCAGGGCCGAGATCCTCGCTCTTCAGGACAATGGGGAGCGGGTGTCTTCGGTGAGGAAGCTCGCCTACCCACTTCGGCCGCGAGGGGTCCTCAACAATGTCCTGGAACCCAACGAAGGAAAACCGACCATGAAGACCATGCACGTATGGACGTGGGGGTTGGTCGTCGCTGTCGTCCCGTTACTGCTGGTATGCGATGCAGCAGCGCAGGACACGACCGAGCCGACCTTGCCGACACTCTCGACACCGTCCGATGGGGCCACGTTGACCGCGCCCTCGGTCGCGCTCGACTGGACCGATTCGTCGGACGTGAGTGGGATCCTGAATTATGACGTCCAGGTCGACAATGACGCACTGTTCGGATCCGTGGACTGGTCCGGCGCACCGGTTGTGAGCGATGCGACCACAGCGGCACTTGCCGACGGGGTCTGGAATTGGCGCGTTCGTGCGCGGGACAACGCCGGGAACACATCGGCCTTTACCGCGGCAGGGTCCTTCACGATTGCTACCCGCGCGAACTGGGCGGAAATCGCCGTAGGGCTCCATCAGGAGGGGTGGGTCGAGTTCCGCGAAAGCGAGGCGCGGTTGAATGCGCATCGGAGGTGGCTCGGGGTGACGAGACCGGGCTTCCCGGTGGCCAATCCGCGATACGTCGCCAGCGGGGACGTGGACGGAGATGGCCGTGCGGAGCTCATCGTTGGCTGCGGGCGCGGTGGTGACGGATGGTTCGCCGTGTACGACGACCTCGACAGCGGGGGCGCCCTTCTGCAGTGGGTGCAGGTCGGATGGGCCGAGTACAACGAGGAGGTCGGCAGCACGCGTCCGTCGGCCGGCGACGTGGACGGCGACGGAAAGGACGAGATCGTAGTGGGTCTCGGGCCATACAGGAATCGTGGCGGGTGGTTCGTGGTCTACGACGACGCGAGCCAGGGGTTCCGCGAGTTGGGCTGGCGGCGGGCTCGCTGGGCCGCGTACAACGCGGCGAACGGCGAGACCCGTCCCGCGGTCGGCGATACGGATGGCGATGGGCGGGCCGAAGTCGTCGTAGGCCTCGGCGTGTATCCGACCAGCGGCGGGTGGATGGCAGTGTTCGGTGACTGGGGGACGGGGATGGTGCACGAGGCCTGGATCCACATCCGCTGGCGCGCGTACAACGCGGCCAATGGCGAGACCTACCCGGCCGTCGGGGATGCGGACGGCGATGGGCGAGACGAGGTCGTGGTGGGCCTTGGACGCTACCCGGTGGCAGGGGGCTGGATGCGCTACCTGGATGACGGGGCGTCAGGGTACGCAGGACGGAACTGGTTCAGGCTTCCCTGGAGCGTGTACAACAACGCCGATGGTGCGGTCCACCCTGCGCTGGGGAACATCGACGGCGACGCCAGGGACGAGATGGTGGTCGGCCTGTCGAACGGCGCGGGCGGGGCGGGGTGGCTCCTGGTGGCGGACGCGCCAAGCCAGACCTGGCGGACCCGTCGCTGGATCCGTGTCCCCTGGGCCATGTACAACAACACGCAGGGTGGGACATGGCCGGCGGTCGGCGACTTCGTGAGCACGACGCCATTCGCCCTTGGCGCCGCAGCGCAGTTCGCAGCATTTGGGGGCGGGTCAGGGATGACCAACCAGGGGATCCTCACCGTCATCAACGGCGACATCGGGACCACCGGTGTTTCGACGACGGTGACCGGATTCCACGATTCGAACGCAGACATCTATACCGAGACGCCACTCAATGTCGGAACCGTGAACGGGTTGATCTTCACGCCGCCTCCCTCTCCCGCAGGCGCAGGTGTGGGTGGGACTGCGACGACATTCGAGGTCGCAACCGCCGTCGCACGCGATGCACGCATCGCGTACAATAGTCTGTCTCCCGCATCGCTCCCGGGCGGGATGGATCCCGGCGCCGGCCAGCTTGGCGGGCTCACTCTCGCCCCAGGCATCTACAAGGCCGCAGGGGCCACGTTCCTGCTGACGGGATCGGATCTGACGCTCGACGGTCAGGGCCACGCGAATGCTACCTGGGTCTTCCAGACGGCGGCCGGACTCACGATCGGCGCCCCGGGATTCCCTCGCAGCATCATCTTGATCAACGGTGCCCAGGCCAAGAACGTCTTCTGGTACGTGGGCAGTGCGGCGCGCATCGAGAATCGCTGCAACATGGTGGGAACCATCATCGCCAGTTCCGGCGTCACGATCTCGACCGCCGGCGAATCGTCGACGACGACGCTCGACGGCAGGGCGTTGGGCCTGGATGCGTCGGTGACGATGGTGAACACCGTCATCAACGTGCCTGCTCAGTAGGACAGGGAGTTCGCGCCGGGGGAGGCAGGCGCTCCCCCGGTTCGCGTTGACGGGATGACCGCCCAGGGCGTACCACGTCTCCCCTCTCCTTTGAGGCATCGACGAGAAGCGTCAGCGCTCGACGTCCATCGAGATGGTCGTCCAGGCGTTCGTCGACGCGACCCCGCCCGACACGGCGTCCCAAGCCACCATGAAGGCCCTCGCCGGTTGAGCCCGTCGCCCGTTCCGCCTCACCGTTCGCTCGTCACACCGAAAACCACGGGCCGACCTCGGTCTGCAGGGCCAACGCCTGCTCTACGAGGCTCACCATCGCCTGCTCCTCGCCAAAGCAGTCGCCGACCGGATAGTGAGCGACGACGATACCCGACATGGCGGGAAGCGCACCCGCGTAGGACTTTCCGAACCAGGTAAGTCTTACCTCATTCGGCCGCCAGCCGTGTTGGCCCCGGATACAGCCGATGCCGTCCTGTAGGGCCAAGTATTGGACGCCACACGCCTTACGAGAGCGATACGCATGGGGGAGCCCAGGTGGCACGGCGGTTGCGTCTCCTCATATCCTGCGGATGCGCCGACCAGGGATCCGTTGATCCCCTTCGCTATCTGCGGGCCAAGTTTCTGGAGAAAGGAGAAGGAGAGGGCACGGTTTTTTGTACCCGCAATGACGGGTCACACCACGACCGGGCAGGAACCTAGCAATCGCTACGGTCCAATTGCTCTACGAGCGAAAGAAGAACACACATGCGCACAATCAACGCCTATCTGACTAGGATTATGGGGTCACTTCTGGCTCTCCTGGTCGTCTGCGCGAACGCCAGGCCCGGCGAAGCGGACGGTCCTCAGCCGGTCAACCTGGGGGCCGCCGGCGATTTCGTGCTCCTGTCCAAGACCGGAGTTACCACCACTGGGACTACTTTCATCGTCGGCAATGTCGGAGTGAGTCCGGCTGCCGCGACCTACAACACCGGATTTGGCCTGATCCTGGATGCCTCGAAGGCGTTTTCGACGTCCAGCATCGTGAAGGGCAGGATTTACGCAGCCGACTATGCGGCTCCTACTCCGGCGAAGATGACCGCGGCTGTGCTCGCCATGGAGGCCGCGTACACCGACGCCGCCGGCCGGACCCTCCCTAATTTCACTGAGCTGGGAGCCGGGAACATCGACGGGAAGACGCTCGCTCCCGGCCTTTACAAGTGGGGAACCTCGGTGATCGCCCCGACCAGTGTCACGATCTCGGGCGGCTCCGAGGATGTCTGGATCTTCCAGATCGCGGGCGATCTCACCATGGGCAACGGCGCCCGTGTGATTCTGAAGGGCGGCGCACAGACCAAGAACATCTTCTGGCAGGTCGCCGGCAAGGTTGTTCTGAACACGACCTCCGACTTCAAGGGGGTTGTGTTGTGCAAGACGCTGATTTCGATGAAGACCGGCGCAGTGCTGAACGGCAGGGCGTTGGCACAGACCGCGGTTACCCTGGATGCCAATGCCATTACACAGCCGGCCATGTCGTTGCCCACGCCGGCCAAGTGAACCTGGGGCGCCCACGTTCCATGAGAGGCCGCAGACCTGGTGTCTGTTGTACTGATCTCGGTCCTGCGAAGCGACGCCCCGAAGGCGTGCGCGAAGCAGGGCCGAGATCCTCGTTCTTCAGAGCAAGGGGAAGCGGGTGTCCACGGAGGGGAATCCAGAACGATGACGTCCAGATCGACAATGACGCACACTTTGGTATTTGTCCTTGAATGACAGTGGGATTGTGCTCGCCTTGTTCAACTCTTCCATAGGAGGACACATGATGTCCAAATTCGTCGTCGGGCTGTTGGCTCTCGCGGTCTCTTTCAGTACGGTCGGCTGCCATGAGGGCCGCAAGACCGAGGAAGGCGCCCTCATCGGCGGAGGCGCCGGCGCCGGCGCGGGCCTCATCGCGACCGCCGCGGGCGCGAGCCCCTGGTGGATCCTGGGTGGCGCGGTCATCGGCGCGGCCGGCGGGGCCATCGTCGGCCACGAGATGGACAAGGCCGACGAGGAGAAGAAGGCATGGCAGGACCACTACACGCATTGCCACGCGCAGCACCACCAGTGCGTGCCCTGCGGCGCCGTGTTCTGCAACTCGAACGCGTGTCCGAGCTGTCACGCGAACGAGTTCCGCATCTACACGCGGTAAGAACGAAGGACGGGCGCGGGCCAACCCCGCGCCCGTCGCGCTTGGACCCGAACCTGACCCTCACGGGAGGACTGCCATGTCCGGGTACGGAACCGTCCGCATGGGGGTCGGATCGCCGGCGACCTCGCTCAGCGAGCTCGTCGACACCGTCACAGAGCTGCCCGGCCAGAGGCTGACCCTTGAGACACATTGCCGTCAACTTAACTTCCGATCAGCTTGCGGCCCTTTGAGAAGCATTGCCGTCAACTTAACTTCCGATCAGCTTGCGGCCCTTTGAGAAGTGAGCGAACGACTTCCAGTGTTTGCGGCCCTTGCAGTAGCGTCGCTTCCGCCGCAGGACGTTGCGAGGCTCTAT
>Ga0080064_1001500_pt1 | contig 46572 bp, 73 predicted proteins | sample Subgrocontami54m_FD_69260 | JGI IMG/M metagenome (GOLD analysis project Ga0080064, IMG submission 69260) | Subsurface groundwater microbial communities from S. Glens Falls, New York, USA - GMW46 contaminated, 5.4 m (SPADES assembly) (version 2) ...
TTGAGGCCAAAGTTCACTACCCCAAGCCTTTGCACCTTCAACCCGCGCTTGGCGGGCTGTACGGCGTGGGCGAGTTCCCGGTCACGGAAATGCAGAGCCACACCATCATCAGCCTGCCGATCCACGAGTACCTGACCGCGAGCGAAAGAGACTACGTGGTCGCGAAGGTCAGACAGTTCTACGCCAGTTGACATGCTGGCGCGGATGTTGAACAATGCGGTGGCGCGGTTGGGGCGACTTATGGGGTTGCTGCCAGCCATGTTCTTAGACAGGGGCGACTGTCCGCAGGGATAGCCGCCCCTTATGTTTTCAGACATCGAATCCCGTCTCAGGGACTTCGAGCTTGGCGCGCTGGAGAGCTTCAAGGCTGGCATGTCCGCGCCGCCTGTCCTCTACCGCGAGCAGGGACTTTTCACGAAAGCCGGTGCGTCTCCTGACGCGCCGATGATGTTCGTTGCGTCCGAAGAGTCGCCCGACCGCATGGGCGATGTCATCATGGCCGCGGGTTGGAAGCTCGACGCCTTCCGGCAAAACCCCGTCTTCATGCTCTCCCACGATCACTCCGGTCTCCCTATCGGGAAGGTCGCGGACGTGCGTATCGAGGGCAAGCAGCTTCTCGCATCCGTCCAGTTCGACACCGCCGACCCATTGAGCGCACAGGTTAAGGGCAAGTACGAGCGCGGCTTCATGAAGGCCGTCTCGGTAGGCTTCCGGCCCTTGTCCTATGAGGACATCGCGGACAACACGGGCAAGCGGACGGGCCTGATGTTCAAAGAGGCGGAGCTTCTCGAACTCTCCGCTGTAGCGGTGCCTGCTCACGCGTCCGCTCTCCTGCGGGCGATACAGGCGCAGAAGTTCTACTCACTCCCCAAAATGGAACCCAAAACGCCGCCTGCTCAGGTGGCGGGTATGACTGCCGCCGACTATGAGCGGGTAAGTCTCGCACTCCGCGAGCTAAAGGATGGTCTGCATGTCTGAGATTGACGTGCTGTTGAAAGAAGTCGCCGACATCAAGACGACGGTGGACAACAAGGTCGCCGCCGGTCAGAAGCCGATCCAGGAAGAGATCGCCCGCATGGGGAAGGTCTTGACCGAGGCGCAGGCCGAAGTCAAGAAACTCCAGGTCAAGGACGGGTCGCGCATCATGCACGACTCCGACATCACCGTCCGCGACGGGCAGTTCGCAGGCTTCAACGCGAATGACCTTTCCGCGGCAGCGGCGGGGCTGGCAAACAAGGCTCTCAACATGTCGGGCCAGCCGCCGGTGACTGCCCTGAAGTCCTACGAACGGTTGGTACAGGCCCGCCAGTCCCTTCACGACGCCATCGGCCCGGACTTCATCTCCTCATGGGAAGAGAAGGCTGTCCGCGCCATGACAGGGAGCGGTGTCTATACCGAACAGGCCCGACAGAGGGCCAAGCAGGGGGCCGCGGCCTACGCGTGGGACATGCGGCGGGTCTGGGCCAAGACAAAGGCTCTCGATTCCACAACCGCCGCCGCAGGCGATGAGCTTGTGCCGACGCTCGAAAACGCCTCTCTCTGGCTGGACGTGAACCTGAACACGACCATCCTGCCTCTGTTCCGTCAAGTGCCGATGCCGTCGAACCCCTACGACTGGCCCGTCCAGTTCGGGGACACGAACTGGTATCCGGTGACTGAGAACGTGCAGGTCACGACCACGACTCCCTCAACCGGCAAGGTCAGCCTGACGGCCTACGGGCTGAAGACCGGCATCCCGTTCTCGGACGAACTGGACGAGGACTCAATCGTCGCTCTCGTGCCTGAACTTCGGGCCACGCTTGTACGGAACGCCGCGCAGGTGATTGACGACGTGATCCTGAACGCCGACACCACTCTGGCAAACAGCATCAACGCCGACGGTGCCACCATCTCCGCGGCGACCGCGGGCAAGGCGCAGTGGACGCTGGGCTTCAACGGCCTCATCCGCTACGCGATGGTGACCAACACCGCGGCCTCCGGCACGGCTGCGAAGGTGGACATCAACTCCACGATCTCCGCGGGCACCGTCTACAACAAACTCCTGCGGATGCTCGGCAAGTTCGGAGCCGCGCAGGTGCTCGGGGACGTGGTGTTCATCTCGGACGTGAACACGGCCATCGCCTCTCTGACGATGGATGAGGTTGAACTGATGACCAACTTCGGGCCGCGGGCGACCATCTCGTCCGGCGAACTCGCCCGCATCTACGGTGCACCGCTCGTCGTGTCCGGGCAGATGAAACTCGCAGACACGGACGGCAAGGTCACAAGTGCAGGCAACACGACCAACACCGGGCGCGTCATGGCGACGAACCTGTCTCAGTGGGCCGTGGCCTTCCGCCGAGGCATCACCTTCGAACCCGACCGGGAACCCGGCAAGGGGCAGACGACCCTCTATGTGAGCATGAGAATCGCCCTGAACGACAGGAACAACGGCAGTGCGGCCCTCAACCCGTCGCACACGGCCATCGCGTACGACATCACTGGAATCACCTAAACCTAGCTAGCCACAGATACGGCAGATAAGAGGTCAACAAAATGGCTGGACAGATCACTCGCGGGCTACCCACCGGCGAGATCGTCAAGAACTCGATTGCGCGAGGCACCGGGGGTGCTTCGAACGCCCGCATCTACGGTGAGACTACGGTGGTCTTGCCGATCAACGCGACAAGCTCGGCAGTGGCCGGGGGCGTCTCGTTCCTGAATCCCGAAGTCGGCACCGTCATGGTGACTGGCCTCCGGTGGGTCATGACGACCTCCGGTACCGGCACGATGACGATAGCCGTCTCCGCTGATGGCACAGGATCGGCCACCATCATCGCGACAGCCGCAACGATGCTGGCGGGCGTGTATGAACGGGCACCTGCGGCTTCCGCGACGGCAGGCGGGGCAATCACCGCGGTCGGCAAGCTCATCGGCCCCGGCGGGACAGGCACGAACAACAGCATCACCCTGAGCCACAACGAAGACGCCGGGACTTCTGTTGGCTACGTTGTCCTGAGCTACGTCCGTGTCGGGACTGAGTAAATGCAGAACATCCTCCTGAGCGCACCTGAAGGGGAGCAGCTTAAACAACTGCTCCCCGCAGGCACCGCAGGCGCGGCGTCCGGGACGATCCTGGGGATGCCCGTTGTAGTGAGGGTGGCGTTTTCGCTGACCTCCACCGCGACGGCGAACTTCAAGTGGATCAACCCGGAGGCTGGTACTGTCGCGGCGGCTTTCCATTACATCGTGCAAGGGACGGCAGGGACAGGCACGATCAACGTGGGCCGCACCTCAGACGGGACAGGCTCAGGCACGAACCTTGTTGACTCGGGGACACTTGCCTCCGGTATTCACCGCGACGAGCCGCTGAACGGTGTCACTGGGACTCTGATGCTGCTCGGCCCCGGAGGGTCTGGGACGAATAACAGCATTGTTGGTCAGGTCACGGACACGGTGACTTCCACAATGGGCGGGCTGGTTGGCTTCGTGACGTATCACAGGATCGGCACATGAGAGTTTTTGCAAAGAGCCTGCACATTTACCACGACGCCGCGACGAGTCTGGACTACCAGATCAACGGCGGGACGTGGGCCGAGATACCCGCGGGCATCGCTCAGATGCTCGTTGAGGCGCACCCGGCGAAACTGTTCATCCTGAAGCCTGAACAGAACACACCCGACGACCCTGTGACCGAACTGCCGAAACAGGAGATCGTCACCACGGAGATAACCGCTCCCGTTGACCGCGAGATGAAGCCCAAACTGTTCACGGGGTTCCTGAAACCTAGACAGAAGAAGTCATAAATGGGCAACGCAATCAACCTGTTTCCGGCTCCGCAGGGCGACATCCTCAACGCGTCTGTCGGCTCGTTCGACAACGGGACAGGGACGGTCGGGCAGTTCGCCGGGCTGACCATCGTTCCCAACGTCGGCACGCCTCAACTCCTGATGTCCCTGACCACGGTAGGTTCAGGGGCTACCGGGACAGCCACGGGGACGGCGTACTCCGGCCTCAAGGTATTCAGGCAGGCTGATGTGATCGTGAACGTTACGGCGGTCGTGGGAGCCGCGACGAATAGCCTCATTATCTTTGTGGATTCGCAGGTTGACGGGACGAGCTGGGTCAACGTCGCCCAGTTCCCTGTTTCCACAGTGGCATCGAACTTCGTGGCGCACTTCACCCGCGGGACGGCGAACGCGATTACGGACGTGACGGCTGATGCAGGAGCCGGGACCATCCGGGCGGTCGGACTTGGCGACACCGTGAGGATACGCCGACAGATCACAGGCACGGCCACGACATCTTTCTCGGCCTCCATCTACATAACGAATATGATCGGGTGAGGCATCTATGGCGCACTCCTACGCCGATGTCCTCACCCTCAAGGGTACGGCCTACCTCAACATAACCAGCACCGTCACGGCGCACGATGTCGCGCTCCGCGGCCTCCTTGAGATCGCGTCCGAAGAAGCGGATAGGTATTGCGGTCGCTGGTTCTACGCCCGGCAAGGGACGCTGACCTTCGACGGCAAGGGCGGGACGCTCCTCAACCTCCCGGACTTCACGACGCTCACTGGCGTCAAGGAAGATACCAACGCGGACGGGACGTTCGAGACGACGTGGGGCACCGCGGACTTCCTGAACTGGCCCTATAACGCGCAGCCTACCTCCGATAACGCACGGCCCTATCAGGCGATCATGGTCTCGCGCCTGTCGAATGGGACGCAGGATGTCTTTCTCCGCGGCCAGCAGAATTACCAGCTTGTCGGGACGTGGGGCTTCCAGTCCTACACGATAGGCTCGGCCACAGGGTCTAGTTCGATCAACGCTGCCGCCCTGTCGGTTCCGCTCAACGCCTCGGCTTCCGGCGTCATCGAACCCGGCATGACGATCCTGATTGACACCGAGCAGATGTACGTCACCGCGTCCACCGGGACTGCCGTCACGGTTTTGCGTGCCATGAATGGCTCGACGGCGGGCACGCACGGCTCAGGCTCGCTCATTTCGGTCTATCAGTACCCCTCGCCGGTCAGACAGGCTGTCCTGATGCACGCAGGGCGGCTTTTCAAGCGCGCTCAGGCTGGGTTTGCCTCGGAGTCAGGCGCGCCCGATGGTCAGGTCACGGTGTTCCGCGGCGGCATGGACGCGGATGTAAGAGCGTTGCTGGACGCGTACAAAAGGCCGGTGCTCTGATGGCTGACGCTGAGTTTGTCATAGACGCCCGGCAGTTTCAGGGCTTGCAGAAACACCTTGATAATCCTGAGTTCATGCGTGGGCCTGCGCGTGCGTTTATTGAACGCGGAGCGCGCACGATTGACGATCAAGTTACACAGCGGACGCCTATCGGTGTCTCCGGGCTGCTGAAGGGTGGTATTGCGACTGAGTTCAGCAACGAGGGTCTGACGGCTCGCGTTGGGACGAACAGACAATATGCTCCGGCGGTGGAATTCGGGTCTCGCCCGCACTGGGCACCGCTTGGCCCCCTGCTGAGATGGGTACAGGTAAAAGGTCTTGGTGGCCGCTTCAGTGTGAAAACTCGTCGCAGGTTGGGGAATAAGTTTGACCGAAGTGCCCAGGATGTGGCGATGGCAAGGGCCATTCAGCGCAAGATTGGACACAAGGGCACGAAGGGCCAGCATATGTTCGGGAAAGGGCTAGCAGCGGCCCGACCCATCATCGAAGCTGACGCGGCTGTAATGCTGGCGGAGATCGAAGGCGAGTTCCGCACATGATCTCGGCCATCAAAGCAGCCATTCAGACGCGCCTCCTCACGCTGGCGACACCCCCACACGTCTATCTGACTCAGCAGGACAGCATCTCGGACTTCCCCGCCGCGGTCATTCAGACGGAGGCCGTTTCGTATCCAATCACAGCGGGAGGAACGGTCGCGGAAGTGACGCTCAGGATCACGTACTTCGCAATCGAGGCGGTCAAGGAGGGCGCGTTCGGGCGATTGGACGCGGTGCTGCACCCGTCCAACACCGACTGCGTGGCCTACGCGCTCGCGGGCGACGGCACGCTCGGAGGCGCAGGGTCTATCCGGGAAGTCAGGGCCGAGAATATCGGGATGCGGCAGTTGCCCGACACGATGGTTGCAGGTGCGGACTTCGTAATAAAGGTGCTCAGGTCGTGAGTACGCTTGCCGACATCTCCGCGGGACTTGCCACGCGGCTCAGGACGATTGCCGGGCTTCGCGTCTACCAGCACGAGCCGGACAACCTGAACGATCTCCCTTGCGCCGTCATCATGCCGGAGAAAATCAACTACATCATGGCAGCCGGAGGGACGGGATTTGAAGGCACGTTCCGCATCGCCCTGTTCACAAACTCCGGGGTGCGCGAAGATGCGTACACCCTGCTTGAATCCTACATAGCTCCGAGCGGGGCGAGTTCCGTCCGGGCCGCGGTGTACGGCGACGGGACGTTGGGCGCGACGGTGGACGCCGTGATAGCGTTTTCAATCGAGGGGGTAAGGTTCGTCAACCCTCTCGCCCGGTGTGACTTCATGCTTCAGTTTGTGAAAGGGGTTGCCTGATGGCTCTTGTCTATGCCGGTGCAGGCAGGCCCGCGATCTACGTTCATGCGGCGAACCTGACCACCGCGGGCCGCGTCATGAACATGGAACTGTCCCGTGACGCCGTGGACGTTTCGGCTTTCTCTGACTCGGCGCACCGGAACCTCACGACGCTCCAGAAGGCCACGGTTAGATATGACGGGCTGTTCAACGACGCGGACGCCATCGGGACGCTGAACTCGCACGGCGCGATCAAGGATTTGCTCGGCGGGACACGGCGGGCCATGACGGTCTGGCCCGCGGGAGACGGCACAGGGACACTGGGCGTCGGCTTCGGCTCGGCCTACGCCAGCAGCTACAAGCCCGTGGGCAGCGTCGGCGGGTTCATTTCGCTCGGGGCGGACATCGCGCCTGACGGGACGTACCACATCCTCACGTCGCTCGGCTCGTCCACGGTGGCAGCGATAGGGTCAGGAGCGACCTTCAACGGGCCGGATGTGGACATGCTCGCATCCTCAACCGGCGGCGGCGTAGTCTATATCCACGTCTTCAATAATTCAGGCACCGGCTCGGTGAACGTGTTCCTGAGTGACGGGACGGCCAGCGGCGCAGTCGCCACTTCCGTGGGTACGATCTACACATTCCCTGCGGGCGTCACCAGTTCATCTACAATCTACGCGATAGGTTCAGGAACGAACGTGCGCCGGTGGAGACGCTACAACGTTTCCCTGACGGCGCAAGGCCCGAACACGGTGAGCGTCCAAGTGGGGCTTTTCACAACCGGATAAACCTAGATTCCAAGACGGGTTGACCGTCCATAATGCCGGAGGGCATAGATGGCAATCCCCGTTTTCGCAAATGCTGGTGTAGAGGTCGTCGTTGTGGATGTCAACGGAACAAATCGCATCCTGACGACTGATTACATCGGCGGCTTCCCCGAACTCTCAAATGACATGGTGGAAGTCACAGCGGCCTCCGACATCGCGCACCGGAACATCGGCGGGCTTCAGGACGCCAATATACGGCTCTCGTTCAACCTGAACGACACCGCCACGACAGGTTCCTGGGCCGTCCTCTCCGGGCTTCTCGGCGGCACATCCTCAGTCCGCAACGTCATCAGCTACCCGGCTGGCACCGCTTCCGGCAAGCCGATCATCACGCTTCCAACGCGGCTTCAAAGCGTGAGCATCAACGGGAACTCCGGCGACAAGGTGACGCTCGACGCGAGCTTTGTCATTGACGGCACGCGGACAGTTGGGACGGTCTAATGGCGGCAGGCATCAGAAGGATCCCCCTTCCGGCCCTGGACTACCAACTGGACGAGGACGGCTGGATAGACGTGCTGTCCCGCGCAAACGGCGAACTCTTGCTGGCCGTCACGATGACGCCTGACGCCGACATGCGGGTAAGGGCGGGGTTGCAGTCGTTCGTTCAGGGGTGGTCGGTCAAGTTCGACGGTGAGGTAATGCCGTTCAGCAAGGAGACAGCCCTGAACCTGCCTCTTGAGGTGTTCGAGATGGTAGCAACGGAGCTTCAAAAGCTCCCTTTGGCACGGAAGGCCGCCGCACCGAAACCGTAGCGGAGGCCGTTTCGTTCTCAAGCCTCAGAAGGCAGGCACTCAGGCCGGAACACTGGACAGCCATCGCGAAGATGCGGGTCTGGAACCTGGCGAAACTGACAGGGCAAAGCCCGGAGAGCGTCGAAGGGTGGGACGCCGACTGGTTCCTCTGGGCGGAGGCCATCGAACAGCACTGGTCAAATGAGCAGCGTAAGCAAATGAGGAAGCGATGACGACGGACGCCCGCAGGCTGGACGTATACCTGTCCCTCAAGGACGGGTTCAGCCAGAACATCGCCAAGTCCGAACGCGGCCTTGACCGTTTCAGGACATCTCTCAGACGCGCCTCGATCACGCTTGGAGCGTTCGGGGCTGCGGGTTCTCTTGCCATACGCTCATGGGTCGCACAGGCCGAGACAACCCGCCAGTCTGTTTTGCAGCTTGCCTTCACCCTCGACACTTTGGGCGAGAACGCGTCTGCGATGGGGCCGCGGCTTGAGGCGATGTTCGCTGGCCTTTCAAAGGAGTCCGGCGCATCCATCAACAGCATCAGAAATACGTTTGTCGCCCTGACGCGTGCCTTTGGAAACGGGGTTGGGGGAGAGGCTTTCGCCGAACGGACTCTTGCCGCGGCGGTTGCACTTGAAAGGCTGACGGGAACAAAGGATGCAGCCAACCTTCTGGCGAAGGCTCTTGCTGGGAATGAGGACGCAATTGAAGAGTTCCGCACGCTCACGAACATTGATCTATCGACCGCCAGTTCGACGGCGGAGCGGTTGGCTATGGCGGTGGCTGGACTCGTGCCCCACCTAGCGGAAGGCAAGGGGTCACTCGATGATATTACCAATTCCGCTGTCAATCTGAAGGACAAGATGGGGGAGTCTTTTGAAAAGCTGGTATCGAAGCCGCTTGCGATGTTAGCCGATGTAATGGATAGGTTTGCAGAAAATGAAGCACTGGTTACGTTTGCTGCGACCTTTACGGCAATGGGAACGGCTTTCGGTCTGCTGGGGGCTTCTCTCGTAGGAATACTGTGGCTGACCTCTTCTCACCCTCTTGTGCTGGCTTTGATAGCAATATCCGTCGCAATCGCGGGTATCGTTGCCGGAGTTGAGGCACTGAATACTTTAGAGGCGGCAAAGGGGGCTGCACGAGCGGGGGCGGCGGGCATGTTCGGCGCGAATCTTCCGGCAAGTCCAAGTGGACCCGAAGGGAGCGACGATAGATTCCTGGTCAATTCAATACTCCAGAAGATCATCGAGAACAAGGGGTCGGTGGATTTCATCTCGGACAGGGACTTAGATACTTGGACGAGCTTGATTACTCGGAATCCCGCCCGCTTCCCAGCCCTCCGTGAACTTCTCGCCCGCATCCGGCGCGCCCGTGTCGCGGGTAACACGAAAGAGGGTGGGATCCCCGGTGATGGGACGGGTGGCCTGCCGCGCTACAACGATCCAATTCCGGGCACTGAGGGATCGCCGGGCTATGTGCCGCCCAACGAAGGGCCGGGTGACTTCCCGCCTCAGTGGGGTGGTGGTGGCGCAACAGACCGCGGCGGTGGTGTGACCGTCACGAACTACAACATCACAAACTACGGCGATCTCGACATGCAGCGTCGTCTCATTCAGCAGATGGACGATGCGGCCCGGCTCGGCGGCCTCACATGACTAAGAGAAAGCGTATCGGCTTGTGGCTAGCGTGCTTCGGACTGCTCCTTCTGGCCGCCACGGTGGGTATATCCGACGGCTACACTCTGTTGATCTGGAGTGAGCTCGGGTGGCAAGACTTAATCAGCCTACTGTTGAGTGGATTCGCCATGTTCGGGTTTGGTTGGGTCGCTGCAAAGCCGGATAAGAGATGACGACCGCCACGTACATCGTTGAGGTCTCATGGACGGGCGGAACCGCGTTCACCGGGACGACTGACAACGTGACAGGCAAAGTCCTACATGCCGAGTGGAACCGTGGGCGGCAGTTCGCTAGCCAGCTTACCGGGAAGGCACCCGCGGGGCAGGCCATCATTCGGCTCAACAATGACGGCGGGACGTTCAGCACGCGGAACGCCAACTCACCGATTGCGGAATTGATGATTCCCGGTAGGGCAGTCCGCATCAGGACTACCGCGCCGCTAGGTACGACTCTCTGGCGCGGCGTCATTGACTCGATTGAAAACAAGGTCTCGCTGCAAAATGACCACGTAGCCATCCTGAAATGCACCGGGCCGCTTGGGTACGTCAACCCTGTGGCTGTCCGCGTCCCGATGGCGGTAGACCAACTCACCGGCGCAGCCATCGGTACGGTGCTGGACAAGGCGTCGTGGCCCGCCGCGGACAGGGCGATAGACACCGGCCAGACCACGATGAAGCGGTTCTGGGTGGAAGCTAAACCGGCTCTTGACGCGCTCCGCAACATTGAAGCGTCCGAGGCCGGGTATTTGGGAGAGAGCAAGGACGGGAAGATCGTCTTCGAAGACCGACAGCACCGCTTGAAAGGTTCCTATCTGGCATCGCAGAGTACCTACTCTGACAACGCGACCGCGGCCATCTCGTTCACGGACATACAGCAGGAAGACCCGATCAAGGTCATTTACAACGACTTCTCAGCCGAAGTCAGACGGTATGTGACAGGGACAGCGACGAGCCTCTGGACATTGCGGGATACAGGCGCGGACTCGCCGCCTATCGCGTACAGCGGGACGTTCAAGGTGGAAGCGCAGTTCCCCTTCGGCAACCCTACCGCGACGATAGGAGCTATCGCCGCCGCATCATGGACGCCGCTTGTGGCAACGACCGATTGGAACGTCTTCTCCGACACCGCAGGCACTGGCACTAACCTGAACGCGAACATCGTCGTGGCGTCGTCAACCTACGGCCAGTCCATGCAGATCACCCTGACCAACACCGGGACTCAATCGGGCTTCGTGACGCTGCTGAACGTCCGCGGGACGGCCTTAATTGAAGACAACCTTTCCCGCATGAGGGCCGGAGACGGGGAAAGCCAATCCCTCTACGGCATCAGGAGCTACGCGAACCCCGGCCAGTTCGTGCCGAGCGTGGCGGAGGCGGAAGACTGGGCGCAGTTCAACCTTGCGATCTACGGCCAGCCGTTGCAGATCGAACGAGTAACGCTGAACGCCAACCGATCATCCGCCGAGATGAATGAAGTCCTGACGCGTGACATCTCAGACCTTGTGACCATCTCCGCAACTGGACGGTCTGACCTGGGTTTCACCGGACTCTTTTTTATTGAGGCCGAGCATCATCAGGTGAACGCGGACAAGACTCATTGGGTGACATTCGATGTCAGCCCCGCGACCGGGTACGGGGGCTTCTGGGTAATCGGCAAGAGTGAACTCGGTGCCAGAACGAAGCCTGCATATTGAGTACGCTCTACGATGCGGCAATGCTCTACGACGCAGACCGGCATTACAACGTCGGGCCGTGGAGTCCCGTGCCGCTTTTCCAAGTCGGCAAGATGGTCACAGGGACGAACCTGAACGACTATGTGAGAGATAATCAGGCGGAACTCTCCCTGCATACGCATTCAGGAGGTTCAGGCTCAGGGACGGCGGCTATTGGGCCATTGACACTGATGACGTTCATAGACGCGGCGGCACCCGCGGCACCCGGAGGGACGCTGACCAGGCTCTACACCACGACGGGCACCGCCTACGTAATCGCAGGGGCCGGTACGGGCCGCGCCCTTTCCTCCACTGACCACACGCACACGGGGTAACAGATGGCCTGGACAACTGGTACATGGGCAGACGCGCAAATCCCTACTGAGGCGACGCTGAACGCCCTCATCAGGGACAACCTGAACATGCTCGCGCTGCACAATCACGGCTCATCAACAGGCTCAGGCGCAGGCTCAGCCGCGCTCGGCAACCTGATAACCGTCACGATGATAGACGCGGCGGCTCCCTCCGCTCCGGGCGGGTCGCTGACGACGATCTACTCGTCCGCGACGGCGTTCGGCGTGATCGCAGGAGGCGGCACACCCAGACCTTTCAGCACGTCGGGGCATGAGCACGCCATCGCGACGGCTCAGGGGCTACTTACTACAGGCGGGACGGCGACGGGCGGGACACTCCTGACCGGCACGTTCTACGCGTTTTCGGCTCTGGCGACTGGCGGCGCGACGGCTACGCTTCTGGCAAAGGCCATCACCATCGGCGGGACGGGTAGCAGGGCTGTTGCGGTAAGCGGGGCCGCGATAGTCTGGATTCCGGCGAGTGGCGGCGCGGACATATTTTCCATGTACCTTGACCGCGACGGGACGAACCTTGTGACGTTGACTGCCCAACCGGGGGTGGGAAGCGTCGTTTACAGTTTCGTCGCGAGCACCGTTGAACTAAACCGGGCAAGCGGATCAGCCACATATCTCGTCAGGTTCGGGAACGTCGGCACCGCCGGGACGGTCTACTTTGTCGGACGGGCACTCACCGTGAGCGAACTCAAACAGTCCTAGAGGATTCACCGTGGCTATCAACTTCCCAACGACCCTCGATACGACTGCGAACTTCCCTGCTGCCGCCGCGATAGTCAACACCTTCTTGGATGGCTCTGGCGGCGGGTCTGCAAACACCGTTCATTCGACTCTTCACGGAGCCACGGACGAAGCGGTTGTAGCTATCGAAACGAAGCTCGGCATCGGCGCAGGCGCGCCGAGCGCAGGCAAAGTCCTGTTAGGTGCGGCTGGTGGTGTCTCATCGTGGGCGGCACTAGACAATGTGGTAATTGGCGGCGTCACCCCCGCTGCCGGGACGTTCACGACGGGTGTGTTTGGCGGCGATGTCTTACAGAAGACAGCAGCGAAAGCCTTCGCCTCGCAAGACCCGACAAACACTAGCGTTTATCACGTTGGTGGACAAACCACCATGACGATGACGGATAACCAGACCATCACAATCACATTGTCGGCAATAAATCATTGCGGGATAGTGATAGTCGGGGACAACAATGATGGCAAGGCGGCGGCGTTCTTCTGTGCGTATGGCTCGGCAACAATCACCGAAATCTCTGACGTAACAAATACTTGGTCTGTGACTGACACTGACGCAAATCCCGGCATGGCGATTTTCAAGGGTGCCAATTCCGATGTCGTCACGATCAAGAACTATATGAACACCAACCGCGTTATCACTGTCAACGTTTGTGGCCCCTTGTTGAGCGCGACGGCCCCCGCGTAAGGAGACTCAAGTGCCCTATAACACCGCATCTCTCAAGCCAGTGCAAGCCCCCCCGACGGCAAATGTTTTTGAGGTTCGCAGAATTGAGATCATGAATGATGCACCGCCAAGGATTCGGCTTTGGTGGCGATACGGCACGAAGGATGCGGCTGTCATCGGCGGCGTCAACTGGGAGGGTGAATTGAGCAAGAGCTTTGACGCGACCGCCTTAGGCACCGCGAAGCCGGACGGCACAAAAACGTGGTATCAGAACCTCAAGAATCTTTCGTACAGTCTGCTTCTAGACGCGGTAGACCTGCCCGCAGGAGGCACCGTCTCTTGAGCTTCCTCCTCGGCCTCGGAGTAGGCAGCGTGATCGGCGGCATCGTGGCGGGTGTCATGGTGATGTTCCTGTTCACGGTGCGCGTGACCTCGGATGAGTAGCAAGGCGAAGAAGGCCGGGAAGCTGCGGCGATTGCTCCGCAAGGAAGAGTCTGAGCGCGCACGGCTCAGGAAGTACGGTAAGGAGACGAGGTAATGGAGATCAAGATCACGGCGGAAGACCGAGCCAACGGACTCGCCGCGCAGGTGCAGATGTTGAGCGAGCAGGTGTCGCGGCTGCTGGTTGAGAAAGCGGCCCAGAACCGCGTGCTGACGGAGATCGAAGTGGCAGAAGCGGCGAAGGCCAAAGAGCCTGCCAAGAAGTGATAAGATACGGCGGACGCTAAGAAATACGCAAGCTAGTTAAAGGCAAACACGATGACAGACGCAAAAGCCCAGCCTAAACCAGCCGTAGTGAAGGCGGCGAAAGCCGTGAAGGTGCTCAAGGTCGCCCTCATCGGGGCGAAGCTACGCAGCCCGCTAAAGGGCACGCGGTCCCTGAGCCTTGACTTCCTGCGTGCTACCTCAACCGGCACGCCCTCCGGTTTCCAGAAGTCTGTGCGGCTGGACACGGCCACGATGGACAAAAAGTACCCCGCTGCGTGGGCGATGATTCAAAAGGGGCTGGCCGAGATAGAGCAGGGTGAAGCGGGCGTGGCGTTCAAATCGTGACGCTGCCGAGCGGCGGAAGGGCCATCTATGCCAGAGAATGAAGTGCCGACGAAACCCGAGCCGGTCGCCATTGAGCAGCCAGCCCCCGCGCAGGCCGCTCCACCGAAGAAGGCCGACGCCGTTGAGGAGCTTGCCGACACGGTTGACCAATTCTTCACGAGCGTACAGTCCGCGGGTATGCGTTCGTTGAAATCCATGCTCGCTCAATTCATGTCGAAGGCTGACGCCGTGATCACGAAACTCGACGCGGATGCTGGCGGCGTTCCCCCGAAGAAGGCCAGCCCAGCAGTCCCCCCAGCGGTCGCCCCAGAGAAGAAGGAATAACTTGGGCTGGTTGGTCGCTCCCATCATTACGAGCCTCGTGGGCGCGATTCTTCTCGTCAAGATTTGGGACATCATCTTCGGGGGAGTGTCCGGCTCTTTTTTAGGCGTCGCCCGCGCCGGAGTATTCGTCGGGACGTGGGCCGCGATCACAACGGCGTCCGGGATGCGCGGCGTAAACAACCTGACGCGCCGGGTAAACGGCAGCGCAATCATAAAGCGACTAAGGACTCTCACAGGTAGTGCGCGTCCGTAGCGGAAAGAGGAATCAGATCATATGGCCGAATACCTCCCAATCATCGCCGTCGTGGGCATCCTGGTTGCTGGCGGCTTCATCGTTTCATGGGTCAAGGGCCGCAACAAAGACAAGGTTTAAGCATGGGCGTCCCTCGGGGCGCGGGCCGACGGTTGATGCGAAGAGTGAGGATGCGGCTCCTCTTCGTATTCTTTGCCTTTGGGGTTGGTGCCGCTCTCGCATGGCTGTACCGTGAGCTGATCTTCTTCTGGCTCTACGCCCCTGCTAGGGGGAGCCTCTCGTCTTTCGGGGGACTTCCCATCTACACATCCCCGACTGAGGCGTTCGGCGTCACCATCAGCCTCGCCATGAAGGGCGGCATGGCTGCGGCGTTCCCCGTAGCGACGTACAGCGTGCTCACGCTGGTGTCTCCGTTGCTCGGTCGCAAGCAGCGCAGGTTTGTCCTGTGGTTTTTCACGCCTGCGTTCTTCCTGTGCTACCTGGGTGGTGCCGCGTTTGTCTATTTCGTCATGCTGCCCGCAGGGATGAGGTACCTGCTGAACTTCGGGACGAACATCGCCGTCGCGCAAATCCGCATCTCGGAATACATGAGCCTCGTTACGGCCCTGCTGTTCTGGGTCGGGGTCATGTTCGAACTGCCCCTCGTCATGTTCTTGCTGGCGAAGCTGAAACTCGTTGGATACGACAGGTGGAAGAAGTTCCACAAGTACGTCCCTCTGGCGGCGTTCATCCTCGGCGCGATCATAACTCCCACATTCGATATGATAAATTCAACACTGGTGGCAGTGCCGATCATTGCGCTGTTCGAGGTCGGGCTGTTTCTGTCGTGGATGGTCCGGCCAAGGGTCAAGGGCCACAGGAGCCTATGGCAGAAAGTAAAGGCACTGGCGAAGCGCGGGTGGACGGCGTTCTGGACAGCGGTACGAGGAGGAGACGATGTTCTGTGAGCAGCACCCGAAGAAACAGTGGCCGCACTTCAAACTGTGGGCGGCTCCCCTGTTCTTCCCCATCATCAAACATCAGGGCCGCTGGCGGAAGTCCGTCTGGCCGCGGCTAGACTTCTCATGCGCCGGGCCGGGGATGCCCTGCCAGACCTGCGGAGGCGGCATGTTCAAGGGGCAGGACTGCAAGTGCGCTCGGCCCGGCATGTGGACGGACTGGAGCGGCGTGATCGTCGTGGACAAGCAGAAAGGAACCTGACATGGCTAGGCCGCACAAGGGCAAGGCGAAGCGAAACCGTGGCATCTGCCCCTGCAACCCGCACAAGGTTCAGCGCGGCAATTCAAAGGAAGCCGAGCGAATCTCTGTTAGGAGGCAAGATGAGAAAAGATAAGATCGTCCGGCCCAAGCGTGCGCCCCGCGCCATCGTGAGCGTGCCGTTCGAGCGGGCGGACTTCGAGGCCATAGAAAATGCCGCAGAAAAGCAGGGCATCCCCATATCAGCGTTCATTCGGATCGCCGCTCTTAGGCGGGCCTATCCCCTGCCGTTCACCTATCCCCAGACACAGACAGCAGGCACCGCGGGCATCACGCTGGAGAACCTGACCGTCTGGTACGCAGCCTAGCCTACCCTGACGCTCTGCTGGCCCTTCCCGGCAGGGCGTCTTTGTTTAAGAACCAGAGAGGCCGCGAGGTACGACTTGCACGTACCTTACGGGCGTCTTGCGTTGTCCTTGCCCTACGGCTTTTGCCGTTTGGCCCGATGCAGCGACCTGACGGAGGGTTCGTAGCCGCGGCGTCTCTGGCTGAGTAGGCTATCCGGTGTTGCTGGTGAGAAGGCCAGCCGCTGATTCGACAATGTCGATGAATTTCTGCCGCCTCGCTTTGGCCCTGCGCGCCTTTTCATCCGCAGCCGCCTCCAGCTTTGCGAGCCGCGCATACCGCTTGGCACTGACGATTCTAAAGGGCAGCATCTTCTTCCTCCTCGTACTCTGCATGGGTTTTACAGCGCGGGCAGACGCCCGTATCGCGGTCGTAGAGTGCGTCGCCGTCAGGGGTTTGCTGTTCTGCGGCGTTGCAGCATGTCGAAGTCCAAGTCATCGCTTTCTCCCTTCAAACGCTCTCATCGCTCTATTCGCCGCCGAGTTCGTTGACCTGTCCATCACGGCCACATTGCCATCACGGGGGTGCCACACGTGCGCGCTCAGCCTGTTCTTCTCGTGAACGAGCGGCACGTCCCGCTGGCACTTCGGGCACAGTGCCCCCTTAGCCGTCCAGACCACCACCTCCCGCACGTCTTGGCCGCGCAGCGTCACTGAGCCATCCGGCTGCGTTACGAACGTCATGCCGGGGAAGCCCGCGCCGCACCAGTCACCCCGCCCGATGCCGGATTGCTTAGACAAGAAGACACTCCGTACACATGAGCCAGTAGGGGTCTGTCTCGGTGCAGACCGGCTCGAATCTGCACGGCCCTTCATGGCGCGCCGGGATGGTCAGGTCAGCGACGTAAGTGATGGCTGTTGAATCAGATGTGTTCATTCTTTCCCCGCCTTATTTGAGATTGGCGTTCCAAGATTCCCAGACCGCGCGGTGGTGCATTGTGTTTAGACCATGCACCAGATGTGTCATGCCGAGACAGTTTTGAAATCTCCGGCTCAGACCGCGGCTGTGCCATCGGACATCGACAGCACCGTTCGATGGTGAGAACCCGGCAATCAATGTGAAAGCAGTGTTTGTACGGAGCGTGCATGGCATCAGGCTAGGGCTTCCCCGCAGCCACACGGCGCGTCTCGTCGATGATCTCCTGCATGGTCTGGACTTCCTCCATAGGGAACTGCCCCCGCAGCTTCTCGTAGGTCAAACGGGACATGCTGACCATGATCGGGTGTTCGCGGCGCACCGCCGCCTCCGCCGCCTGCATCCGCTTCCGGGCCTCTACGACGGCCAGCCCATGCTCGCGGGCGCACAGCCCTTCGGCTTCGACGATGCGTAGCTCCGCCGCTTCCAAGCGGTCAAGGAGGGCAAGGATGACGAAAGGCGGAAAGGCGCGGAGATAACTGTCTCTATCAATAATGTCTGGCGTGAGATCGCCCGCAATCACCGCTGCCTTCCTGAGTGCGGCAAGGTCAATCGTCATTCATGCCCTCCTGCCAAACAGTGGTGCTCTGTGATCTTGCGCCCCTTCTTGTAGCCTGCCACATGGCACTTTGGGCAACGCGTGGCCTCGAACTGAAGCCGGTGTCGGCGTACCTTCGGGCGGGGCTTCCCGGTGCGCTTCTCGGCTGAGTGCTTGGAACAGATGCAGACGTACAGCCCGTCCCACGGCCCCTGATCGCCCGGCCACTCGAAACACCCAACCACATCGCAGGCGTTCTCAACCGGCACCCTCATAGGGTCCGGCCAGCCCAGCACTTCAAAGCCGTACTCAAGAGCCGAGAGTGAGCAGCTACTCAGGTACGCGGCCCCCTTCGTACTCGTACGGCACCCTACCTGCCACAAAACTCCCTCAAGGGCTTCGCGAAGATCGGCGTTCGTGGCTGTCTTAGCTGGCAGGGTCATGGCTGGCCCCGGTACTTGCGGAGCGTGGTAGCGTCCTCTGCAGCTACCCATGCTTCCGCCGCCTTGCGGAAGTCCTCACCCTGCGCCCGCCCTGCACTCACGCCCTCAGCGTAGGCAGCACGCAAGGCGACGGCGATGGCCGTATGAGCGGTGCATATTGTCAGATGGCCCACCCATCCCTCAACGGGTATGGCGCACCAACAAGGCGACTCCCTATCCCATGAGCCGGGCAGTTCAATCTCCTGCGCCTTCGCATCGTAGTCAGTAGTCATCGGCGTGTGATCTCCCTGATTACTAGAAACACCACTCCGACTAGGATGGGGCCGAGGACGAGTCCCATAGTTACTTTGTCGGCGTAGGTCAGCATCAGTTCCCTCCCTGGTCGTTGCTGAACGCGTGGCCGAGCGGTTGGCACTTGCAGCCTCGAAGATGATTTATCGCTTCAAGCCCGAAGTCAGGCTGGCACTCATGCGCCGCTCGTGGCTGGCCGCACTCCCAGAGCGTGAGACCTATACATGAGCACGGCTTTGGGTGGCCACAGCCGCCAAGCGTCACTGTGCAGGCGTCAGAGTCAGGCGGGTTCACCAAGTCATGCGCCGCAAAAAGCTGCCACGCTTTGAGCTTGCTCACGTCCTGCCTCCTTCGCCAGCGATGACCTCGGTGAATGATGCGGGTGTGTAACCGTGAAACGGAGCCGTGTAGTGAGAACGAGCAGATACACCTCCACAGGTTGCGCAGGGCCATTCGGAATAGGTCTTCATGTGCGCCCGCGCCATCTCGCACAGGGCCAGCACGGAGGCAGGGTCGCAGATGGCGATGAACTGTGCTTCATTTAGCATGACTCGGTTGAGTAGGGCGTTCGAAGTAAACCAGCCAATATGGGGTGGAGGGCCAGACCCGATGGCCTTCTTCGCAGCCACCGCGATGCGGGCTATCTGGGTAGGGGTCAGGTCAGTCATTGGGGACATACTCCTTCAAGGCGATGTGTAAGTCGGACGAGAGTGGCCATAGCACACCCGCGATCTTCTCGTAAGCCTCTGCCCATAAGACCGAGTGGCTGTCACTTCCGGGCCGGGGCTTCACGCACGTTGTCGACAGGATGTGCGCCACCTCATGCGCCACGACGTACCTTCGGACGGGCATGACAAACCCGATGGACAAGACCCTCGGCCCCTTCGGTCGGCGTTTCAGATTTCCCGCCTCGTCGTAGTCTGTGATCGAATGACACTCGCCTGCCCACGCACTGCCCGGACGCCCAACACCCGACTCGCTTGGTGCCCGCGCCGCCACTGACTCAAAGAACCACACCGGCGGAATTGCCGATAGCAGAGGCTCGTCCAGCCAGTTTCTAATTTCCTCGTGGATGCGGGTTAGTAGTCTCAACGTCATCTTGGGCGTGATCTCTCCCGACGCCTCCTCGATACGCCAGATGCGCTGATGGGGTGTCAGGTCAGGCATCGGGACTCCCTTTCAGAATGAGACGCAAGAGTTCCTGAGAACAAAGTCGTACAGCAGCGGCGGCATGATGACCTTCGGGCGTGACAGGATATGCAGCCTGCTCATTCATCCAGCGACCAGCCATAGCAACTACGGCGTCATGTAGCTTGCCGTCCGGTTTGCCAGCACCCGGCGCAGCGAGGGCGGATAGGGCGTGTGCGGCGGTTGAGATGGCGAAGTAGGCCCGCTCCTTGTAGAAGCCCGCGTGTTCGCCGCCTCCTTCTTCCGCGGCTACGTCCATGCCCATGAAGGCGATTTCTTGCAGGGTGTCCTTCAACGCCCTCTCCCGGCCCTCGGCGGCGGCAAGGTCGGCTCGGCTCGCCTTGAGTTTGTCATCCAGGGCAAAGGCGGTTTTGCCAAAGTCGTTGCGCTCTTTGAACCAGCGCGTGCCCTTCTCAGTTTCGGCTTTCAAGTCGCCCTCCGTCTTTTTCATACACCGCTCCGCGGCGGCAAGCTGATCTCCCGTGTCTATCAGGGCGTCATTGAGTTTGGCAGAGAGAAGCTCCGCCTTCTCCGCACGCTGCTCCGCTGAGGCGGCTGCATTTCCTCGGAATACAGCCATATCCCTCAGCCCTTGAATCTCATCGCCTACCTTGCCAGTTCCACCGCAGATGCACACAAGGCCCGACACATGGGGCCGACCATTGCAGGTGTGACAAAGCTCCGCTGCCTGCCGCGCTGCGATGACAGCGGTAACAGCATCCAGTACCTGCGTCTCTGTGTACGATGCGTTCAGGATGCGCTCGGCTTCGGCTCTTGCGTCGGTCACTTCGATGCCTCCATAGCTGCGATGGCAGCCGAGATGATGGCGGAGGGCGCGTCAGGGCCGTTCTCCGTGACGTAATGTCGGCTTACCCGGGAGCGGTCAAAGGTCTGGAACGAGACCTCCCAGCCTGGATACATGCCCACGAGAAACCACCTCGGCGCTCGCTCCCTCTCGGCCATGCGCTCGATCACAAGGCCCGCCTCCATCCACGTTGGGCCGCGCAGTACCCACGCCCGCATCATGTCCTCAACCTCTGGCGTAAATGGGCCGAGCCATTCCAGCAATTCAGCGACCTTCTCGGGAGTAACGGCTCGTGCGTCGGTCATCGTGTCCTCGATTCATATTCGGCTAGTGCTGCGCGGCCCGCAGCGGTGATAGCGACTCCCACAAGGCGCAAGGTCAATAACTCGTCTATGGTGCGGCTCGGAAAGGTCGCAACCTCTTCTCGGCCCGGTGTCATAAGTTTCAGCACCTTCGCCTGGGCATCCGTGATCGCCATGTCTTCCTCCACTTCGATAGATACAGCGGGCGGGCCGTATCAAAGCCTCCCTGCAAATCAGGTGCATTACTTGTCGGCTCCACGGACACCGCCCGCTGCGATATAGGTCGGGGGAGCGGCCCCACATCCATTGGGTTGAATGCACGTCCCAGACTCAACAGGTTCGTTGAGGCACGCTCTTGTCCCCGGTCGGGCAGGCCCCCCAGCACGTCTTAGGACGCCGTTGTAGCCTGGCCCTGGCACCCGCTCGTCAGCAGGTGGTGATATCACGGAGCCTTCTCCGCCTGTTCTTGCACCCACGCGTCGTAGTCCGCATCCTCCTGCGGCGCGGACGTGGCTCTGTCCTGCGCGTTGCACCAGCCCTTCGGAGCGTCATCGGCCCGGTGCGCCGGTGAGCGCATGGCGGCTGTTTTGAAGAACGCCACCTTGTGAATCGGGCAGATGCCGTACTGCGACGGCCCTGACGCCCGTGGTGCCGCCTGCCGTGCCACAGGAGCGGTGCGCTGCTCGTCTGCGGCGTCGTTGTCGTTGTCCTCGTCCGCCGAGATCATAAACAGCTTGCTCAACGCCTGCTTCTGGGCCGCGGTGAAGGCTTTGGTCGCGGCCTTGTCGCCGGAGTCAATCGCCTCTCCCGCGCTCACGACGGTCAAAGACTCGGCCCCGTCCGTCAGGGTGAACTCGGCAAGCATGTGGCAGGCCGTTTTGTGCGCCCCGCCCTGGGTCTGTCCAGCATCCACGTATTCGACGCTCAGAACCTTCGGCAAGATCGCGATGCCCGCCTTCGCCATCTCCGGCCTGAGCAGGTCAAGCATCTGGCCGACCGTCACGAACTTGTACTGAGGGTTGCTCCCTTCCTTCGGCAACGGCTTGACCGTCGCCATGATCCGGGCCAGCTTCTCGGCGAGTTTCACTCGTTCAGTCGTCATCGTTCCCTCCTATGGCACGCGCTGATTGCTCAGGCGGGCCGCTACCCGTGCCTCGCATGGGGCCGGGATGCACTCTTGGCTGTCACGCCCGCAACCGTAGCCGCAGGAGTGGATTGTCTTCCAGTCGTAAGACCCGTCCGGGAGCCGCGGCCAGCCGGGGCCATCGTCGGGGCGCATAACATGGTCAAGTTCAACCGGGTCAATGTCTTCGTGGCGTAATAGGGCCAACGCCACGCGGTGGGCGACGGTGCCGCTCATCAGGCTTTCACCTTTTCAGGCGGCGGCCACGGCTGCACATCGGCGTTGTCTACGTACTCCCAGAGACGGACGGTGAATTTATCCCTCCCAGCGGCCCACGCAGCGTCCCCAGCGGCCCACGCAGCGTCCCTCGCAGCGGCCCACGCAGCGTCCCCAGCGGCCCACGCAGCGGCCCTCGCAGCGGCCCCAGCGTCCCTCGCAGCGGCCCTCGCAGCGGCCCCAGCGGCCCTCGCAGCGGCCCTCGCAGCGGCCCCAGCGGCCCTCGCAGCGTCCAATTCCGTTCCCGTGGCCCTCCCCTCCGCAAATAACCGTGCAACCTCAATCGCCTTCCGGGGGCGGTCATCTTTCGGCATGGCCTTTTCGTACAGCCCCAGCACCGACGCCGCGCAGTCCGTGGCGAACAGGCGTGCCGTCCGGTCATTCCAGTTGGTGAGTTCCCGGACGAGGCGCATTTCGGCAAAGGCTGACTTGCCATCTACGCCGGACTCGTGCAGGCCGTCGCCCTTGACCTCGACTTCAAACAGACGGGCGTTTATCCATCCGAGAGCCTGCGGCCTCTGGAAAGCGTGATAGCCGACTCTGCACAGCACTAGCTTGCCCGCGATCTTCGGCATCCACTTTCCGGGCCGCTTGCCCTTCGGCAGATGCCACTCGTTGCCTGAGACCGGGCCGTTGCCGTCTGCGGTGAGAAATTTCCAGTAGTTGTTCACCTGCCCGCTCCCGCCGTGGCAGATGGGCACGCGTCGTTGTCGCTATGAGTAACGTCCGTCGCGAGGTGGGTCTTTGCTCCCGCCTTCGACTTCGCTCTGTTTTTACAGAGTCCGATGTCAGGTCGGGCAAGGGCGACGGTCGTGCGCTCGACCGAGTAGCCCTCACGAATGAGTTTGGCGATCTCCCGCGAGGTCGCACGCTTCGTCATCGGCACGTCGACGGCGGCGAAGACAATCGCTCCGCATCCGTCAAGGCACCGCGCAACGTAGGCTATGTCTGTGTCGCTCACCTGCCCGCTCCTTCCGGCACACACCGGCATTTCCAGTCGTTCAGTTGCGAGTTGAACTGCCCACAGTTCCCGCACCGATTGCGGAAGCCGCAGGATGTACAGACTGAAAACGCTGGCGGGCGCAAGTCGTGGTCTCCGAAGTGACAATCAGCGTTGCCGTTGCAGTGACACCACGCAAATGCACACATCAGCGTACAAACTCCGGGCCTTTGCCCTGCCACTGGATAATGTTGGGGGAGCCTGTCGTAGCTGCCACGCGTGCGTCTCTTTCGGCGTCTATCGTGGCGGCGAGTTCCAGGAGGGCGGCGGCCCCGTCCTTGAGGTCTTGGAGAGAGGCATCGAAGTCCGCTGAGACGCAACGGACGGATGGTGCCCTCATGTGAATGGCCGGACTTTCGACCGACACCTTGATCTTCCCCCACGGGTCGCGGTCTGCGTAGATTTTCACTTGCCTACCTCCGATTCCAACATGGCCTCAAGCTCGGTCTGCGCGTCGCTCATGGCGAGCATTGCCCGCGCTTCTGACCGCATCAGATTCGGAAACGCCTGCTGCACCCGCTGGCAGGCTGACAGCAAGCTCTCGATGGCGGCGCGTTCGCGTGGGGTCATCGGGGCGTCCTCCGCGTTAGCACTAGCAGCGTTCCATCGTGCGCTACAGATAGGCTAACTCGATTTAGGCGAGCGTATTGACGCAACATCTTGCCTTCATTGCATGTTGCAGAATAGTGTCGGGGAGGATCATGTTCAAAACTGAGTGTGCCTCCGACTATTAGGCTCTCCACCGCGAGTACGATACCTTTGTAGTCAATTACAGGCGACGGACGAATCTGCCATTTTGGATCGGTGAACTTCTCACTCATCGGCTACTTCCTCCGGGGCTGCTTGGGCTGGCGCACGTAAGGCGCGTCGTAGTAGGGACTGCGGCACTTTGGGCAGGTCATGGGTCGGCCCGGCCTCTGCGGATACCAGCGGTGCTGGCAGCGCAGGCAGTGGAGTTCACGGATAGTCGTCATGCCCTCACCTTTTTGTGAGATTGTCGGATTTGCTCGTCCACTGCCCTGCGGCAGGCAAGATGCCAGTAACCGACACCCGAAAAAAACCACTCGCCGCCCAAATCCACGGGCTTCTCGCAACCGTCGCAGAGAGTCATACCGTCCCTCCGAAACCTGCCGGGCACTTCCCGACTTCACCCAATAGTATAGCACGCCTGTCAAGCGCAGATGCACTACACGCCCGCAAGCCCCCTGTCAGCCTGCGCGCTCAGGCATCGGCGGGAACCTTGAGGAACTGCATCATCAGCGTGCGGAAGGCGTGTGCAGCCTGCGCTGGCACTACTCCGTTGCCGAGGATGCGGAGCCTGTCGCTTCGGCTAAGTCCAGCCAACCCTCCGGCCAGCCCATCAGCCACATCACGAAGTCCGGGTTGAGCCGTAGCCGGGGCGAGGTCTGGCCGGGCGGCAAGGACTGAGGACCAGGCATCGCTGTCCGTGGGGCCTGGCGGCCAAGATAGCCATTTGTTGGAGCCAAGTTCTCTCCCGTGCCTTCCTTGTAATCGTTCGCCCGCGGTGTTGACCACGCTTGCGCCGCGTTGCCCAGACCTGGCGGACTGCTCTTCTTGTTGCTGCCCGTGTTCGGTGCTTCCGGCGCGGTGTCCGGCGTCGGCCAGTTGGCCGCTGCCTCTCGCAGCGCTGGTTTCCCAAAGTTGTTGCCCATCACTGCGGCGTCCGGCGTGGGCCACCCCGAGGACGAAGAGTCGTTCCCGTCTGTGGGGCGCGCCGACTTCCTGCGCCGTGAAGATGCCCGCCGCAGTCCGGTAGCCAAGTTGTTCAAGGTCTGGGCGGACAAGTCCCTCTCCGAGGTCCCGAACACTACCCCCCACGTTTTCGATGAAGACGAACTCAGGCCCGACTTCTCGAATAATTCTGAGCGCGTGCGGCCAGAGGTGCCGTTCATCCTCGGTTCCCCGGCGTTTCCCGGCGACAGAGAAGGGCTGGCAGGGGATTCCGCCAGAGACGATATGAACTCTGCCGCTCCACGGGATGCCGTCGAAGGTTCGGATGTCAGACCAGATAGGAGCCTGAGCCACGAAGCCCCGCGCCATGTGCGAGACCAGGACTGCCGCAGAAGTGGCTTCTCTCTCAACGTGACAGACGGTGCGATAGCCGGGAATGGCGGAACTGAGTCCGAGTTCCAACCCTCCAGCCCCGGAACATAAAGCCACACCACAGACTTCTCCTTTAGGCATCGCTCACCTTCCACCTGAACACGCTGGACGCGTTGCTCGTCGGGCGTTTGCTCGGCTCCCATCCGATCTTCTGCCACTTTGGGCCGTCCTTGAGGCGGGCGAAGATGGCCCCATGAGCCGGAGGGTGGCTGCATGGCCCGATCTGGCGCACCACGTCGTCAGCCGTCACCGAGCCTGTCCGCTTGGCGATCATTGCCGCGACTGCGCGGGCCTCGTCGAGCCACGGGCCGGAGAGACGTTCATGCTTGGCCGCGATGCGCTCCCAGTTACGCTTGCCCAGAACTGCGCTGAACGTAAGCTGCTTCGGCGGTGTCATGGCTTCCCTCCTCTGCACGCGCACATGCGCCACGTCTTGAATCCGGGCCTGCCCCTGACGAGTTCGCGGCGGTAGATGCGGCCAGTGTCGTAGCAGACGCGGCAGGCGGTACGCTGGCGTTTGCGGTACGGCTTCGCGTGGGCGCAGGCTAGGCACTCAGTCATACGGCTTTCCTCTCTTGCTGCCGCCAGCGGTTCACGGACCGCGTGGACACTTCCAACCGGGCGGCGATCCGGCTCACTGACCAGCCCTGCCGCGTCATGGCTAAGGCTCGGCGTTTGAGCTTCGTGTTGTCTACGAGCGGCTTCACGAGGGGCGGCAGCACATACGCCCGCTGCCTGCCACGCACAGTGACCAGCAGCGCAGGGTCCACCCACGGCAGCGGCCTCATGCTCACCGGGCCTACGATGCCAAATTTGCTGAGGTCGGGCCTCATGTCCTCAATGTCGCCCAGAAACGCGCTCGCCGCACCTGTCGCCAGGATGACCTGTCTGTTCATGTGAGGGTCATCACTTTCTGCGTGCGGGCGTTGACGGCCTGTTGCAGGTTCCGCCGCGCCGTGTCGTAGTACGCCTGTTTGAGTTCGATGCCGATGAACTTGCGGCCCGACAGGATGGCCTGATACCCCTCGGAACCGATGCCCGCGAACGGGCTGAATACCGTTTCGCCTTTGTTGCTCCACAAGCGGACGCACCGCTCAATCGTGCCGAGTTGCAGGGGTGCGATGTGCCTCTCGTCTTGCGTAGAACGGCCCTCTGCGACGTTGAGGGTGTCTGACTCCCGGATGTTGTACCAGATGGGCCTCGCCCACTCTATCCACTCGTCATTGGTCAGGTCGGGGTGAATCGCAGCAGAGTTCTCGCCCGGCTTCCTGAAAACGAGTATGTAATCGGCCAGTCCGGGGCGTAGCCATGACGCATCCTTTTTGAGTTGGGCGAAAAGCAGCCCTTTTGCGTGCGTCCGAATTGCCTGAGCCTGAGGGTCCTTGTCGATCACTACTTCCCCGTGGTAGACGAATCCGGCCTTTAGGAATGAGGCGATCACATCCCCGCGGAAGTCCTTTAGGCCTATAAATCCGTCCGTGATGAGTTTCGCTGGCACTTGCGAGACGTGGCAGGCTACATTCCGCCCCGGCTTCAACACCCGGAGAAGTTGCTGTTGCATGAATGCGAACTGTAAAAAGAAGTCGTCAGGCGTTCGGTTGTTGCCCATGTCGCGATCGCTGTCCGAGTAGACGTACAGGCTCAGGAACGGCGGCGAGAAAACGGACAGGTCAACCGACGCGTCTGGCAGTTCCTTCATCCGTTCGGCGCAGTCCCCAAGCATCAGCCGGAAGTCCTCTCCGACTGTTTCATCCGTGTGATAGCCGTTTTTGTTGACCTGTACCAAGCCAAGCTCCTCTCGCTCGTAGTTGCTGACGCGTTCGACCATCTTGGCGACGGTCTCTGCGGCGGCGGCTTCTTTCTGTTGCACGTTCTCAAGGATGGGGAGTTCCACGTCTGAGATCACCACGACGACGCGGACGGGCGACTCCTGCCCAAACCGCCAAGATCGGCGGATGGCCTGGTAGTAGCTTTCGTAAGAGTCATTCAGGCCGATGAAGAGCATGTTGTGGCAGTTCTGGAGGTTGAGCCCAAACCCGGCGATGCTCGTTTTCGTGGTCAGGACACGGGTTGAGCCGTCAAGGAATCCGCCGATGCGCTTTATCTTGGCGTCCATAGGATCTGCGCCCTCAACGAGTACCGCATCCGGGCAGGCTTTGTTGAACTCCCGCCCTTCATCGTTCAGGCCGCACCAGACTATCCACTGTTCCGAGGATTCGTTGACGATCTTGGCCGCGGCTTCCACCTTCTGCGTTATCGTCGTCTTGCGAGCGGCAGATCGCCCGGTTATCCCGTTCAGGCCGGTTGAGAAAAGCTGGCCCTGAGCGCGGGCTACGGCCTGAGCGTCCCCGTCAACCGTCACATGCTCCACATTGAGCGGCGGCAGTACGTACCCCTCGTCGCTGAATCCGAGGTCCGATGGAGTGCGGAGCATCATCGCCCATGACGCCATCCAACGATAGAAGGCTTCCACGGCGTGCCCCTTCATGCGCCATCCGTCGTCATCGTGGACGAAAAACATGGAGAGCATTTCGACGCGGGAAGCGATGCCCAAAAACTCAGAGTGATTGGCGAATTCCGCGATATCGTTCGGGGCGGGCGTCGCCGTGCAACAGAGGCGGTACGGCGTCTTTTGGAACGTCTCGATTAGAGCCGTCCGCGTCTTGCCGTCCACGCTTTTCAGGATGCTCGATTCGTCCAGCACCACGGCCCCGAACTGGCTCGCATCGAAGTGACTGAGCATCTCGTAGTTTGTGACGCTGATCTGCGTTTGAACCTGGGCCTGCGAGCGCACGTACCGCACGTCTAGGCCGATCTGCTTTGCCTCCCGTTCCGTCTGCTGGGCCACGGCGAGCGGCGCAAGGATGAGGGTGCGCTGGCCGGTCAGACGCGCCCATTCGAGCTGCATGAATGTTTTACCCGTTCCGCAGTCCGAGAAGATGGCCGAGCGGCCTTTCCGCAACGCCCATTGAACGAGCGTTCGCTGAAACGGAAACAGCGTCGGATGAATGGCCGAGAGTTCAACCGGAATCCCGGCGTTCGCCACGATTAGAGCCTTGCTTTTCAGGAAGTCTGAATAACCGTTCACGTCGTCCTCCGCTTTTTTGAGATGGGTCAGGATAACCGGGCCAATTTGCTCCATGACGGGGCGCACCGGCAGATCGGCCAGAATCGCCTTCGTAAGATCGTGTGCTTTCATGTGCGGCCTACGACGGTGTAGCTTTCGCGGACGGCGAGCGTAAACGGGGTCGAGATCATCCGAGCCCCCCCTGCGCGCCTGCCCCAGAAGGCACCTGCGTGGCCCTAGACGATACGGTTGGCACTTTCTGAGCCTCCTGACAGCCTGTGCAAAACACAAAGGCAAAAGGCGCGCAACCCCTGGCACCGTACAAACAACCGACGAATCCGCTTTCTCTGCGCCACGACCGCTCACAGGCCATCGCGACCTCGGCCTGTTCAAGCCACCTTTCGACCTGAGCGACGGTCAGGCTGTCCCACAAGACCTTGTGACCGTCGTAGAAAATCTGATACCGCCCGTTGATCTCGCGGTACATGGCGGCGATCTCGGTGCGGGCGATGGCGTTAGGCATGGGCGACTCCGATGTCTTTCAGGGTCATGACTAAGTACCACCCGGAACATCTACTGCGTACACGATCTGGGATAGATTGACCGATATCCCTCTCTCCCAATTCATTTGTGGCCCCTTCGTGATGCCCTTGAGAAGAATGAAGTCTCCTCCGAGGTATTCTGCCTCTGTAAATCTGATCTCCTCGCCCGTGGTGAGTGTCACGGAATAGTCAATCGGGTCGTAGCAGGCTTTTGTCAGGACGCTGCCTATCCGTAGATCGCGGTCTGCCTGCATTTTGTCTTCGGCTGCTTCGCTTACCATTCGATCTCGTTCTCCTTCTCGGCCACATGGCCGGGTATTCGTGCGCCTGAATTGCTTGCCCGGTCTGAGATGCGGGCCTTGTTCGGCTCGTAGTGAAGGGTTGCCCTGCCCGTAGGCCCATCCCGATGTTTCGCCACATAAACGTCCAGCGTGTTCATACGGGCGGGGTCAGGCTCGGCACCCTCTTGCTCGACGTAGTAATCGTGCCGGTGGAGCAGCAGCACGGCGTCGGCGTCCTGTTCGATGTCACCGGACTCGCGTAGGTCAGTCAGCCGGGGTATCAACCTGGACGAGCCGGTGCGCCCCTCAGAGGCCCGGTTGAGTTGGGCGGCGATGATTACAGGCCGGTCAATGTCGCGGGCCAGGGCCTTGAGCCGGTGCATCATCTTCCCGACGAGTTGCGCCCGGTTTTCGCCCCTGTCGCCCTGATCGTTCAGAAGGCCCAGATAGTCCAGCAGCACGATGTCCGGCTCGCCGTAGATAGCCGCCGACTCTCCGATCACCTGCGCGACTTCCTCCGTCGAAAAGCTAGCCGTGTCGGTCAGATGAATTGGCAGGTCGTGGATTAGCTTGAAACCCTCACGAATCTTGGTCTTGCTTGGTAAATCCTGCTTCGGACTCAGGGCGCAGTTCAGGTGTATCCCGGCGAGTCTCGTGATGGCCGTTTTGTCCGATTGCTCCAACGAGACGTAGGCAACCTGTTTCCCGGCCTTAGCGACGTTGTAAGCCACGGTCAGGAGAAATTGCGTCTTGCCCATGCTGGTACGCGCCCCGCAGACGTAAACACACTGCCTGCGGAATCCGCCCGTCACGTCGTCCAGCGAACGCAGCCCCGATGACAGGCCCAGATTGGCAAACCCGCCCTCGATCTCCTTCTCGATCTCAGGCCAGAGGGAGTCCATTGCCTTGCCGATGGGTTGGAGCTTCCGGGACTGTCCGACTTGGCGGATGGGAGAGAGAGCGATGATTGTTTCTTTGGCGATGGCTGCGCTTTCGGCACCGTTGAAGGCGTGGTCTGCCATCCGGTCGGCCAGCAGGATCATCGTGCGTTTCTGCGACTTCTCCCGGACAAGGCGGGCGTAGTGTTCGGCATGTGTGGAAACAGGCGTGTCGTTCTCGATGGTGTTCAGGACGGCCCGCCACTCCCCCTCGATGCCCTCAAACCGGCTCAGGACGGTCAGGCGGTCTATCGCTAACCCTTGCGAATCAAGGGATGCCATCGCGTCCCAGATCATGCGGTGCGCCTCACGGTAGAAGTCGCCGGGGCCGATGATCTGCTTGACGATGTGGAATTTCGCTCCCTCAAGCAAAACCGAGCCTAGCAGGGCTTTCTCGGCGTCCAGATCGTGGGGCTGCAAACGGTCATGCTGTTGCACGGCGGGCCTCACAGTTGGCGCAGGGACATTTCTCTCTGCCCAAGTCGAGATCATGCAGGACTTTCCCGTTGGGCGAGACTAGGCCGTTTGACTGAGGCTTGGCCTGACCGGGCGGGGTCTTGCGTTCCGCGGACTTGTTCAGGACGGCCATGACATACGAGAGCTTGCGGGCGTTGGCCTTGACTGCCTCGACAAAGGCTTGTGGCACCCAGTCCAGCGGAAAGGCCGGATTTCGCTTTGCGAAGTCCGTCAAGGTCTCGCCTATAACCGGGGCGAGCATCCCGATGTGTGTTTCGTAGTTCTGGACGAGGGCTGCGACCAAAGGATTTGCGGCGGCGGCCTCGCGTGCGGGTGCGGGGGCTGCTTCTTTTCTTATCTCCTCTCCTCTAGCACTGACAACTGGTTGCATGTAACTGACAACTGGTTGCACAGTGTTCAGGTTGAGATCGGATTCATACTTGAAAGAGATGCGCCGTTGGCTTTTGTCGTGGCCGTTGAACCGAGGGCCATTGACGACGTGTAACCGCGCGTCTGTTACATGCAACTGGCCGTCAGTTACATGCAACAGACCTCCGGTTACAAGCTCTTGCGCGAAGGCGTCGGCTTGGTCATCTGTCCACGTGGTTCCGACAGTCAGAGCCTTCCGGCTGATGCGGGTCCAGGGGTAGGTGCCGTCGTCGTCTTGGGCGACCAGCAGATAGACATAGAGGCGGAAAGCGGAGTCAGAGACGCGGGAGAGTTTGTCGCTCCCGATAATGACCGAATGGACTTTCCGCCACGGAAGCAAGGGATGCCCCTTAGAAACAGAACGGCCCGTCCCTTAAGCGTTACTGAGACTTGGCAGAGTCAGTAGTCAGGCGGGTACGGGCCGAGTCTGTCCCTAGCGGGGCGACATGAATTGTACCTGAACTACGATATAACGACTCTGCCAGTTACGATCTTACACGGTTCCCGCTGAGGGCCGCAACCCCCTATGGCTCACTTCGCCTTCTCCTTCAGGGCAGCGTCCACCATGGCGCAGCCGCAGGGCATGTTGTGAAGTCCGGCGCATCGTCCGACGTGGGCTATGTGCTTGCAGGCCGCGCAAATCTTGCAGCAAGCGCACGTCGCTTTGATCGTCGTCATGGGTGATCCCCCTCCCTAATGGGTGTCTAAGTCGCTCCGGTCAGAGCCTAGCGTGCGAGGTGTTCAGCGAGGCTCCTGCCGTCCGGGAATATGGCCTCGGTCAGGTCGGCCTCGGTCAGGTCGGCCTCGGTCAGGTTGGCCTCGCGCAGGTTGGCCCCGGTCAGGTCTGCCCCGGTCAGGTCTGTAAAGCGCAGGTCTGCCCCGGTCAGGTCTGTAAAGCGCAGGTCTGCCCCGGTCAGGCCTGCCCCGTACAGGTTGGCCCCGGTCAGGTCGGCCCTGCGCAGGTTGGCCTCGCGCAGGTTGGCCCCGGTCAGGTCGGCCCTGCGCAGGTTGGCCTCGCGCAGGTCGGCCCAGCTCAGGTCTAGGTTGGCCTCCGGGTGCGCCTCCCGCCATGCAGCGATTGCAGCCGCGCCGTTTTTGACGAGTACCACGTGTTCAGTGTTCATCTTCATCGCTCCTTCAGTGGTGGGTGGGGCGGCAGGGTGCGTGTCCAACCGTGCGAGGGTTTGCGCTTATCCACGGCAAGCCGGGCATGGGCGTTACTAGTCCGGTGAGACCTCACGGCCACTCTGCCGCCTCGCAAGTAACTATAAACCCGGTTGTATCTTCTGTCAACCCGGTTGACAATCTAGTGGGAACTGGCGCATAATCGGCCCATGCCAACACTCACTCAGAAGCGCGCCGTCCTACTCAGGCAGAGCAAGATGCTCGCTGCCGAACTCCGGCAGGCCATCCTTGACCTGAAACGGGCGGGCGGCATCACTCAGGCCGACATCGCGGACAGGCTGGGCGTGACGCCTCAGTACGTGGGGAAAGTGCTGCGCCAAGAGCGCGTGAAGTCGCAGCCATGACGCAGACAGCCCTTACTTTCACAGGCCGCTGTCATCTTGAGCATGGCGGGGTCGGTCATTGGAACGTTGACGTGCTGTTCACGCTCAAGACCAACAAGGGCCGCGACAAGTGGTGGTACGAGGCCGACTGTGCGCCCGGAATCCCGCAGCCACGGACCGCGCTCACAATGGCAAGGGCCGACGCCATGAGCCGCCTCGATAACTGGCAGGAGACCGTCGCGCTCGTGGAAGAGTTCGGCAGGCAGGCGCATCTCGTAAGACGCCGGGCCTGCCCTTACGCCGCACGTCCCTACGCCGTTCGCCCTTGAAACGCTCCGCAGTACGTATAGCCGCGGTGAGTCCCAAGAGGGCCGCACTCAACCGCGAGCGGCGCATCGTTTTGGCGAAACTCGGTCAGGAGCGCGGGCCGGGGTGCGAGGCCGGGTTAGACGGCTGCACCGGACGCTGGCAGGACGGCCACGAGTTACGGCGGCGCAGCGCGGGCGGCTCGATCATAGACCCCGAAAACATCCGGCTCGTATGCCGGGCCGATCACGAGTTCATCACCGCTAATCCCGCGTGGGCACTCGCCAACGGGTGGCAGATAAGCAGGTACGGGACGTGAGGGCTACCACTCCACCGCGAAAGCGTAGAATCCCCATAAGAGGTTCACGCGCGATATGACGGCAACGTACACTTTTCGTAAGGGCTGGTACAAAACCTTCCTCGCTGAACTCTCCTCAACAGCGAATATCACCCGTTCCTGCGCATCCGCTGGCGTCTCGAAACAGACCGCCTATCACGCCAAAGAACAGGACACGGAATTCGCCCAAGCGTGGGAAGAAGCGATCTCAGATGCCGCCGACGCCTTGCATCAGATCGCACTTGAGAAGGCCCGCGCAGGTTCCGATTTCTGGCTGGACAGGATGCTCAAGACGTATCACCAAGCCATGAAGAACTCAGACCCGCTCGTGTCCGTCAACGTGGACGCAAGGACTCAGAGCGTAGAATTGACCGGACTCGTCACAGCCGACGCGCTGGCAAAAGCCCTGACCCTTCTTGCCGAAGTGAAGGCTATCCCTGCCCACCTCAACGGACACGCTGGCCCAGGCACTGCTGAAACGTCCTGACCTCATGCGGGCCTTGTACCCGCGCATGACCAAGTACGTGCCTATCAGGCCGCACCCGCCGCAACTCGCCTACCTCATGCTCCCTCAGAGGGAAGCCCTCTACGGTGGCGCAGCCGGTGGAGGTAAGAGTGCGGCCCTTCTGACCGCAGCCTTGCAGTACGTGGACATACTGGGGTATGCGGCAATCTTGTTTCGTAGGACGTTCGCAGACCTGAGTTTGCCGGGCGCACTGATGGACAGGGCTAGGGATTGGCTCGGCCCCTCGGACGCAAGATGGTCAGACGTTGAGAAGACGTGGCACTTCCCCTTTGGGGCCACGCTCACCTTCGGCTATCTCGACACGGCGAACAACCGTTTCCGATATCAGTCGGCAGAGTTTCAGTTTGTGGGCTTCGATGAGTTGACTCAATTCCCCGAACAGGACTACCGCTACCTGTTCAGCCGCCTACGTAAACCTTCAGAAGGCCCGCTGTCACAGGTTCCGCTCAGGATGAGGGCCGCCTCCAACCCCGGAGGGTTGGGCCACGATTGGGTCAAGCAGCGATTCATCACCGAGGCTGGCAAAGAGGGAAGGGTGTTCATCCCGGCCCGGCTGAGAGATAACCCCTCCCTTGACGCCGAGACCTATATCAAGGGGCTGGATGAACTCGACCCGATCACCCGTCAGCAGCTTCTCAACGGTGACTGGACGGCGAGACAAGGTGGAGAGAAGTTCCGCAGGGAGTGGTTTGAGGTCGTGGAGGTAGCACCGCCTGAGGCCCGGTACGTGCGCGCGTGGGACTTGGCCGCTACTGTGCCCGAACTCAACACCGACCCTGACTGGACTACGGGTGTCAAGGTAGGTCGTCACCCGAACGGCATGTATTACATCGCGGACGCGCTCAGGTTCAGGGGCACTCCCTTAACTGTAGAGGCCAAGATCGCGCACACCGCTCAACTCGACGGGAGATCAGTCCCGATCAGGATGGAGCAAGAGCCGGGAGCATCAGGTGTGAACACGGTTGACCACTACGCCCGCATCGTCTTACCGGGCTATGATTTCGCCGCGGTGAGGGCCACGGGAGACAAGGCCACGCGCGCGAATCCAGTAGCTTCCGCGGCTGAACGCAGATACGTCAAGCTCGTTCGGGGAGTTTGGAACGGCGCTTTGCTGGATGAGTTAGAATCGTTCCCGGTAGGCGCGCACGACGACCAGGTGGACGCGCTTTCTCTTGCGTATCAGGAAGTCAGCTTTGGGGCAGGGAACCTTTTGGCGGCGATACGATGAAACCCAACGTCTGCCGACTCTGTGAAACAGCGCACTGGAGCCACGAGGCGCACGCGCTCGCGGGCGTCCAGCCGCGCCCCCTTGCCAAAGAACTAGGCCGTGACAGGGGCGGCGTGGCAACAGCGATTCGCGCGAAACCCGTAACAGAAAAGATTCGCGCGGGAGATTCGCGCGGATGCCCGGTCTGCGGCGGGTCAATCCCTGAGTCCAAGACAAAGCCTCGGCGATACTGTTCCGCCACCTGTCGAATCAAGGCGTCCCGCACGCCCGCGCTGACGAGGGCATGATGCCTGACCGTCGCTCGTTCCTTGACTGGGTTAGACGCCGACCTAAGATCGTCAGGCGTTCCTCGATTGCCGACATCCGTTCCGCCGACACCATCCTCAACGCCTTCGGGCATGGTCAGGACTGGGCGAATGAGTCCTATGGCAACTACTACGTCCAGAACGTCCCGGTCTACCGCGCCGTCAAGGTACGCGCTGACGCCGTAGCTTCCGCGCGTCTCGTCATAGGCCAGCAGGCAGAGAACGAGGAAACCGGAGCTAAAGAGTTCACCCCGATAGAGGATGGCAACGAGGTTCAGGACTTACTCGATAGGGTCAACCCGTGGATGTCGCGCGGAGACCTGTGGCGCACAACCGAGTCCTACATGAGTCTTTATGGCTCGGCCTTCTGGTTCCTTGACGATGAGCCGTTCGAGGGAGGTCTGCGCAAGACGATCTGGCCGCTTCACCCTTCGAATATCCGCGTGATGCCCGCGACTAGTGGTGTCACGAAGTACATAGATCATTTCGAGTTCATCGGTGAGGCTGGAAGGCGTGTCCATCTCTCCGTGGACGAGGTGATCTGGTTCCGCACCTTTAACCCGCTTGACCAATTTGCAGGTCTCTCCGCGGTCGCTCCTTCACGGTTGACGCTGGACATGGGGCAGGATGCGCTCAGGTACAACCGGCGTTTCTTCGAGAACGGCGTGATGATCGGTAACACCGCATTTGTCGTTCCGGGCCTGACTGCCCTTCCGACGGAGGAGTTGGAAGCCTTCTATAAACGCATCGAGGAGAAGTATCAGGGCGCGAACAACGCGCACAAACCCCTGCTTGTCCCCGGTGCATCAGGCTCGGGTGCCGGCGTGGACGTGAAGACGCTCGGCCTTTCTCAGAAAGACATGGAGTTCATAGGCAGCCTGAACTTCACGATCCAGGATGCGGCTAGAGCTTTCGGCGTGCCTCCCCCGATGCTCTACAGTCAAGATCAGAGCAAGTACGCCAACGTCAAGGAGTGGAACGCCGACTTCTGGCGCGGCACGATCATGCCGGAGTGGGAGCTTCTAGCTTCGACCGTGACTGAACGCTTGCTGCCTCTGCTCGGCATGGAGGACATGGAGGCGCGGTTCGACTTCGCTTCGAACCTTGCCATCCAAGAGTCCATGACTGACCTGCGCTCGGCTGACAGGGAAGATGTGCGGGCGGCAATAATGACGATCAATGAGGTCAGGGAGCAAAGAGGACTCCGACCTGTTGACTGGGGCGATGAGCCTGTCGGTTTCGGAATTGGGGGGGCGAGTGTCTTCACGCCGTTCACGGCGGATGAACCTATCGATCCCAATGACATGCCCAACGATTCCGCGGCCCCGAAGACACCAAAGGGCAAGAGCTACCCGGACGCCTTTGTTTCCCGTAGCTTTTCCCGCAGGCTCGACATGGCCGCGGACGCCTTCATGTCCATGCAGAGGAAGCTCTTTGTCCTGCAACGTCAGGAGACGGCGAAGAACCTTGTTGACGGTATCCCTGTTTTCAACGCCAAAGCGTGGCAGGAGACATTCAAACAGCACGGAGGGCCGCTTTATGCACGCGTGGCCCTTGTATCCGCACAGGAGGCCGTACAGCAGGCCCGCAGGTCCATCCCGAAGATACCGACCTTCGACCCTCTGCACCCGGAGATCAAGACGTGGCTCGAAAGGCGCGTTGACCTGTGGGCGTCACTTGTAAACGCCGAGACGGGAACCTTGATTCAGGGTGAGATCAACGAGGCCAATGCTTTGGGTGAGTCAATCCCGCAGATACAGGAACGGCTCGAAAAGGTTTTCAAGTTCAACGATGCAGTACGCACTGAACGCATCGCGCGTACCGAGATGCTTAGCACCGCCAACCGCGCACGCCTTGCCAGCTACGAGCAGTCCGGTGAGGTAGAGGGGCTTAGGTGGCTCGCGGCGCACGATGACAGGACGAGAGATTCGCACGCAGACGCGGACGGTCAGACGGTGCCTATTCACACGCCCTTCACTGTCGGAGGAGCAAAGCTCGACGCGCCCGGAGTGGGGGCCAACGGGACTATGGGACCAGCCTCGGAAGTGATAAATTGCAGGTGCACAGTCGTGCCTACGCTCAGGCCGATAAAAGGAGTCGTGATTGACCGACCAACCCCAGCCTACCATCGCGCCCTCAGCAACGGCGTCCAGCACTAGTCCGACCTTCAACCCCGCAGCGATGGTGCTGCCTTCAGGACAGATCGCCCCGATCACGATGGCCCTCTCCGGCCTGGGTGTCATCCCCCCCGGCGAGCAGGCCAAGTATTCCCAACTCGGCATCCGCTACAACCGCGACGCTCACGAGCAGAAGTGGGTACAGGAACGCGCTGTTACGGGTTGGGAGCATCGCTCTCCCATGTCCGTGCTTGTCTGCGTCATCGGCCAGCACTGGCGCGAGAGATCGTGGGCGCGGGTCGCTGACATGGTGGAGTTCACCAACAACAGCGGCTACCCCTGCGCGCTGATAGAGATACAGGACAGGTGTTTCCAACCCTATGACGCGCTCGGCACCATGCGGAACGAGGCCATCCAGAAAGCCCGTCAGGGGTGGGAGTACCTCTGCATGGTGGACAGCGACGTGCTGCCCCAACCGGACGTGCTGGTGCGGATGATGAACCACGCTGACCGAGAGGGCCGGCCCATCGTCGTCCCCTTCGTTGAGGAACCGGGTACGCAGAAACCCCTTCACGGGCCAGAGCAGAAGAAGTTCACGGGCAGTCACAAGATCAGGTGGTCAGTCCTGAGTTTTCTGCTGTTTCGTACCGGGGTGTTCAACCCGTATGTGGATGGGCGTTTCTGGGACAACGCCATCGGAGCGGACGAGGGTTATCATTTCCAACGGCTGCATGATATCGGCCACTCGATTAGCCTTATGACTGACGTTGTGGTGCCGACGCAGAGCGCGCCGACCTATCCTCTGACCACGCAGCGGCTCTCTCAGGCAGACTTCAATTCCTTCTGGCAGCAGAAGAAGGAATGGATTCAGAAGATGCCCGACCGCAGGCCCATTGACCCTGCCGACCCTCGTGTCCGTGAAGGCATCTACCTCCCGTTCCACAAGCCTCCGTGCCAGAACATGATCGGGACGGCGCGGTGCGGGACGGAGATGCAGAAGATTGACCTCCCGGATGGTGTAGCTTTCAAGTGCCCGAAGTGTTCAGCCCCGAAGGAGGCGGCAAGTGTTCCCACGCCCGCAACAGTTTGACCGGCCAGGGACGGCTGCGCGCTGCGCCTGCCACGGCAACGAAGTCATGGCCGTCCTCCGCCCGGATAACCGGACTGTCGAAGTTCGGGACAGACGGCACGGGACGGCGCACGTCCTGATCCTGAACCTGCCATCGCTCATACGGACGCTTGACCCACTCGGCACGACCGCAACGCTCGTCGGTAGCATCAGGTAAGCCATGTCAACAACACAGGCGGCATTGACCGCCCGGACTTACGACCCTATCGAGGCTTACCGTAGGCTCTACCTCATCAGGCACGTTGAGGAAGAGATCGTCAGGCGTTACCACCCGACCTCCGATCTCACCGAATCGCCCATGAGGGTGCCTGTTCATCTCTCGATAGGTCAGGAGGGCGTCGCCATTGGGGTAGCGATGGCCGTGCCTCCGGGGACTCACGCCTACTCGACACACCGCTGTCACGCGCATTACCTCGCGTGGGGAGGAAGCCTTGGACAGATGCTGGGCGAACTTTACGGTAGGACGATTGGCTGTGCTGGCGGGCGTGCTGGTTCTATGCACCTGCATGATAGTTCTGTGGGATTCATGGGCACATCTGCCATTGTGGGCAGTAGCATCTCTCTCGCTGTTGGAGATGCTTTTGCTGTTCGCCTCGATAAGCGTGATCGCCTCACGGTCGCCTTCGGGGGCGATGCGGTACTCGAAACGGGGCAGTTCTGGGAGGCGTTGAACTTCGCCAGCCTGCACAAGCTCCGCATCCTGTTCGTGATCGAAGACAACGGCCTCAGTACCGCAACGCCCAAGAGCAAGCGGCAGCGCATCGAATACCCTCTCCGTTGGCGCAGCGCACTAGATGACTCAGCGGCGGGCGTTGCGGCGGCGGTTGGCTCGATTCTCCGGGACAGCCTGGTGCCGGGCGTAAACGTCTGGCCTGCCGTCCTGATGGTCAAGACCCGCCGCTTCTATGAGCACGTCGGCATGGCAAGGATGCCGGAGTACGACCCATATCCAGACGACGACCCGGTGACAGTAGGGGAGAGGGTGCTATTCTCGAAAGACCTGAGCGGAAGCCTTGAGGAAGCGATAGAGGAACAAGTCGCCGCCGCCTTCGCAGCAGCAGAGGCCGCGCCGTGGCCGGGAGTCACCGATGCTTAATGTCGGAGATCGTCTTCTCATATATGGCTCTATCAGGAATGGCTATCGAGAGATTCCAGAGGCCGATATTTATTCATGGAACTGTCGTAATCCTAAGACAGCCCCTTGTGGATGCCTTCTCGCAGAGATCATAGGTGAAGCTGCCTGGGATCGCGGGTGGGTGGGACAGAAGGCTTTCCGTGTTCGTATTCAGCCGGACACGCCTTATTCGCAAGCAGAGTTCAATATCACACAGAAACGCCTTGCAGAGATGCAAACATACAACCATGATCGTCGTCCCTGCGCGATAGACCCACGGACTAAACATAAGAATGGCTGGGTGGCGGTGATGAAGAGACAGTTTAGTTTGTGCGGGTGCGGCTGTAATGGGGCTTTTTGATGTTTTACCGTGAGGCCATCGCGCAGGAACATCTCGCTATCCTTGACCGCGACCCGAAGGCCATCATCCTGGGTGTGGGTGTCAACGACGGGGCGAAATACATCTTCGGGACGACGAAGCTCGCCGCCGAGAAGTACCCCGACAGGGTGATCGAAACGCCCTTGTCTGAAACTATGCTTACGGGCGCGATCATCGGCATGGCCGCGGACGGCTGGCATCCGACGCTGGTACACGCGCGCGCCGACTTCCTGTACCTGTCGGCTGAACACCTGTTGAACACCGCGGCTACATGGCGGATGATCCACGGTACGGGGTGTCCGATCACGGTCAGGGCCATCATCGGCCACGGCTGGGGGAATGGGCCGATGCATACGAAGGCCCCTCTGGAGATGTTCAACGTGCCGGGGCTTGCACTATTCACCCCGCGGAACCTCTGGGGGTTGATACGGGCCATGAATAACGCGGTGAACACCGGAACGCCGACCGTCATCATGGAGCGACGACACTTCTATGATCTAGAGATACCGACCTCTGAATCGCCTGTGTGGAAGGATGACGTGGATTGGAGCATCCCTCGCGGTCCCGCACCAGCATCGCGTCCTCTCGAAACGGTGTACTACGCGGCGCAGACCGCAGGAAGGCAGGAAGCGTTTTGACAAAGCACTTGCATCAGACGGATGCAGATTATTTCGATTGTGGCAACGTTAACGCATCGTCTCCCGGCCTTACGGCGGTACTCTTTGGTTCCATCTATGCAGTCTTGGGCGCATGTGTCGGGGCGATAGTAATAGCGATCCTGATTCAATTCCGAGTTAGTGACATGATATTGGGGTATCTTACTGTGGGCTTTGTTTACAGTATTCCCGCTGTCGGCGTCTTCCTAGCGTGGGATCAGACCCGCTGGAATAAAGCACGGCTGCGCGAAATAAAGAGCCGACATGCCCAGGAGGAAGCGTTTTGACCGCCCTTTACATCAGCACGGGACTCTTTGGCGCAGGAGCGTTCTTCGTATTTCTGAGCGCAATGCCTGACCTGAAACTGCCCGACACCTTCAACCGGCTCGGATGGGCCTGCGCGCTGGCCGGAGTCGCAGTTCTACTCGGCGGGCTGGCCTACGAGGTCAACAACCTACAGGGCGCATTGAAAGCCTACATGCCGTGAAGATCGGCTCGCCTACCGCAGACACGCCTACGCCTTGCGCCCGCTGGCGGGAACTCCCCGACAAAGACCGGCTCGCGTGGGTGAGTGAGAACCTTGCCGAATGGGGCTGGGCCGAGCTTGTGCTGGCCGTCTCCGCGGCAGAGAACGGGTATGTCACCGTGGCCCTGCGGGAACAGTTCGACGCGGCGGAACGCGGGAGACTTCTGCGGGCCGTCGAAAGGCAGTTCAAGGCGAGCATTGACTCTGGCCTGACGGTGTGGCTCGAACCGGCGCAGGACAGGAACCGGCCCAGGCAGTTGAGGGGAGTGAAGGTGCTGTGAGGATTCGAGAGATGCCAATGGGTAAGGGCCATCACCGCAATCTTGCCTGGGTGCAGGGCGGGCGTAGGTTATGGTCGCTTGAGTTCTGGGTTGAGCCTGACCCGATATGTCTGTGGCTGAGTGTGCAGCGACGGCGGATCATTGATATGCGGCGATGGTCTATTGAGGTTCACTTGGTGTTACTCAGATTCGGGTGCCGGCTGAGCCGTCCGAACGAAACATTTCTCTTTAGTCCGCACTTCAAGTGGGCCATATATCCCCATGACTAGGCTCATCCTCGATGGCTCAAAGATCGCATGGCACACCGACCGTGTGCAGGCGTGGGAGGCAGGAGAGCGCATCGCGCCGGTCTCCGTGGACATGGCCCTCACGCGTGCCTGTCAGGCGTCATGCCGAGGTTGCTACGCAGTCTTGCAGGAGCCGCAGGAACGAGAAAACATCACGGTTGACCACGGCTACGCGTTGCTTGACGACTTCGCAGAGATCGGTGTGCGGGCAGTCTCTATCGTCAGCGACGGCGAATCTACGCTCTCCCCCGCCTACGTCCCCTTCATTCAGCGCGCCGCATCGCTGGGGATAGACGTGGGCAACGCCACGAACGGCTGGCGGCTGTTCCCCGATGTGTCAGAGCAAGTCCTGCCCAACATGGAGTGGGTGCGGTTCACCGTGCTGGCCGGGAAGCCCGAAAGCTTTACGCGGATGATGTCGGCAGACCCGACGCGCACAGACCTGTTCGACACCGCGATGGCGAACATCAGCGCAGCGGTAGCGATCAAACGCAGGGACAACCTGGACGTGACGCTCGGCATCCAGACCTTCGTTACTCCCTCGGACGGGGACGAGATACGCGCCTTTGCTCAACTGGGCATAGACCTGGGCGTGGACTACGCGGTAATCAAGCATACGAGCGATGACGAGCGCGGCTCGTTCGGCGTCAAGTATGACGATTACGGCGGCATCACCGAAGCCCTCAAGGAAGCGGAGGCCATGAGCACGCACGATACCGCGGTAATCGTGAAGTGGAACAAGATCAGGGACGGGAACAAGCCTCCCTACAAGCGCATGTACGCGACTCCCTTTCTGCTGCAAATCTCAGGCTCAGGGCTGGTCGCCCCCTCCGGGATGTTCTTCAACGCTCGTTACAGCAAGTTCCACATCGGCAACTTCACGCAGGAACGCTTCATAGACATCTGGCGCAGCGAACGATACTGGGACTGCATGGAGTACCTTGCGGGGCCGATGTTCGACGCGCAGACCATGATGGGGAGTTTGCCGATCCAGCACTATACGGCTGTCGCCCTTGACCGGCATGTGAAGGGACTAGAGAAGATCGTGCCATCTACGGAGGACGTGGCTCACGTTAATTTCCTATGACACATGGCCTCTGGAAAATTCCGCTCGCGGCGCACCCGGTAGGGGTTGACCCTCTGCCGTGGCTGGACAGGGCCAAGAGCGAAGTTCACTCGACTGTGCTTGGCGAGCCGATCATGGACGAATATATCTACGTGACGCCGCGGGGCAAGTCTCCGAAAGAGAACATCGTCACGTACCAGAAAACAGGGACGAGCGAACTCTACCGCGGGGGTGCGTGGGTGGTGGGTGAGAACTTGGGACGGTGTGCCGCGGGAATGGAGTTTGGCGTCATGTCCGACCTATGCGTCCGAAAGACCCGGCGGGTGCAGCGGGAGTTCATGGCAAAGGTCTACGAAGAGAGTGAAGTCCCGGAGTGGCCGAATCCTCTGAAGTGGCGGGCTGGAGCAATGACGGTCGTGGCCGATTTCGGGCATGGCATCTTCCCGGACAGGATTCACCCTCAGAACGTGCGGGAACAAGCAGGCTGGCTCGGCCTGACGGTGCAGGCGAACTCGCTCAACTGGGGCTTCAGCACGCTCAAGAAGTGGGACGTGGGGCCTGATTACGTGGTGTTGGATCAGGTTGAAGCGCGTCTCGCTACCGGGTTGCAGTTCTCGGATGCCCAAGTAGTAGCGGAAAGAGTCATGGAGGCGTTTCACCCGAAGGTATTCGCCATGACGCTCGGACACGACGGCGCGCTCATCACGGACGGCAAGGACACGTTCAGGTGTCCCGCGCTGGCAGATAAGATCGTTGACCGCATGGGAGCCGGTGACGCCTTCCTTGCGTGGAGCGCGCCTCTTGCGTATCTGGGCGCGCCGCTTGAGGTAACGCTGCTCGTAGGTTCGATGGCGGCTGCTCTCAAGGTGGGCAAGCGCGGGAACGAAGCGATAACAAGGGCCGAGATGATCGGCGCACTGAAAGCGGTGATCGCGTGAACATCCTCGTTACGGGTGGGAGCGGCTATGTGGGCAGCGTGCTTGTACCGATGCTGGCGAAACTAGAGGGCGTCTCGCATTACGTCAGCACGCTTGAGCATCCATCTCGTTATCCCCCTCAGGCTGTCTTTGATGGCCGTCCGGCTCACCACATCCGCGTACTTGAAACGATGGCCTTCGGTAACCCCATCGAAGGCACCGAAAACGTTGAGTTCATGCAGGGCGACATCCGCGACGCCGAGACAGTCAAGCGCGCCCTGGACAGCATGGACGCGGTGATTCACCTCGCCGGAATCGTTACAGACGAGCTAGTTGATCTCAACAAGGACTTCGCCTACTCGGTCAACGTCAAGGCCACGCGTGACCTCGTGGAAGCGGCCTACGTCGGCTCAGTCAAGCGGTTCCTGTACGCGTCGTCATCTTCGGTCTACGGCCACGCGGCGGAGGGTGATGCGCCTGTTAGGGAGAACGTGCCATGCCTGCCAAAGACGAGCTACGCCGTGCAAAAGTATCAGGCCGAGCAGATCGTGCTTGGCTATGCTCAGAATGGGTTTGTGACCTCCGCGGTCCGTCAAGCTACGGCGTGCGGCCCGGCCCCGCGCATGAGGCTCGATACGGTCGTCAACGTTTTCTCGAAACAAGCGTACTTCGACGGCAAGATCACGGTCCACGGCGGCAGTCAGTACCGCTCGAATGTCCACGTTCAGGACGCGGCGGAGTTCTACTGCCTGCTCTTGGAGGCACCCGCAGAGGATGTGAATGGCCAGAACTGGAATGTGACGAGTGGGAACCTGCCAGTGAGGGAGATCGCTGAATTAGTGGCAGGCACGTTCCGTGATTTCCAAGCCCCAGAACTCATCCCTGCGCCCCCGATCATCGTTCAGGACGTGGCCGATGCCCGCTCCTATCGGCTGGACGCTACGAAGGCCCGGCGTGTACTCGGCTGGACGGCGAAGCGGACTGTGGCGGACGCGGCCAGAGACAACTTCACATGGTTCCGGGCGGGCAAGATCGCCAACCCGAACGACGCCATATATCGGAACACCGACCGGATGCGGGAGACGATGCTGCGTGGCTAGTAATTACATCGCCCGCTCAATGCACGTCATCGCCTCAATTGATCTGGAGGAAGTTCAGGAGATCGTGCGGGCATTGGTCGCCCTTCGATCTCAGGCTGCGACCGTCTTTGTCTCCGGCAACGGCGGCAGTCAGGCTCTCGCGCAGCACCTCGTCTTGCATCTCAGGGACAACAACATCCGGGCCTACGACGTGATGGCGGATAACGCGTGGCTGACCGCTACGGCGAACGACTACGAATACGATCAGGTTGCGGAGCGGTTCATACAACTTCACGCCAAGCCGGGAGACGCGGTGTTCGTGATCTCCGGCTCGGGCGATTCAACGAACGTGGTGAAGGCTCTCGTAACGGCTAAGAACATGGGCCTGCGTAGGCTCGCTCTCTTGGGCTTCGGGGGAGGCAGAGCAAAGGACTACGCAGAGGCGGCGGTGATACTCGAAAGCACGGACTACGGCCCGGTCGAAGATTCGTTCAGCGTTGTGGTACATGCTCTCAATGAAATGCTGAGGCCAAACTAATGCAAGTTCCGTATTCCTACCTTCCGAAAGAGGCCGAGTCCAAGAAGGCTCTGATAGATCAAATCTTCGCAGAGCAAAGGGACGTGGTGGCCCGCGGTGACTTCACGCTCGGCAAACAGGTCTATGAGGCCGAGGAGTTGTTCGCCAAAGCAACGGGCGCGAAGTACGCCGTAGGGTGCCGGTCAGGAACAGACGCGCTCTACCTGACCATGTGGGCACTCGGCATCGGGCAGGGTGACGAGGTAGTCACGACGGCAAACACTTTCTATGCCACGGTTGGAGCTATCCGGCAGACCGGCGCACTGCCGCGGCTCGCGGACGTGGGTGACGCGCAAGACATGTTTCTCCTGCCGCGCCCGGCGGATGGCACGCCCGAATCGCACGGGCCGCAACTCCCCGTCTCCGGGAAGCTCAAGGCGGTTATCCCCGTGGCATGGGGAGGGGATGTTCCGGCCTACCCGATGCACCGCATACCTCTCGTGGCGAACGCCAACCCGACAGTTCCCTACGCCGTCCCGTTCGTCATCATCGACGCGGCGCAGGCCATCGGAGCGAGTCACTCTGGAATACCTATCGGCGCGATGGGGAAGGCCTCTTGCTTTTCCCTGCACCCGTTGAAGAACGTCCACGTCTGGGGTGACGGTGGGATGGTGACGACGAATGACAAGACGTTGGCAGATGAACTCCGCATCCTGCTCAATCACGGGCTGAAGGACAGGGACACATGGGTCAGGCCGGGGATGAACGGGCGGCTTGAAACGATGCAGGCCGTCGTGCTCAAGCACTTCCTCTTGTCGGGGGTGCTGGACGAGATCACAGAGAAACGACGGGCGACAGCGAAGTTCTACGACGCCGAACTCAGTAGCATCAAGGGACTTCGCATCCCGCAGAGGTCTCCCGCGATCAGGCATGTTTATCACCTGTACCAGATACAGGCGGAACGTAGAGACTTCCTGCTGGCCTATCTGAAGGAAGCGGGGATTGAGGCCAAAGTTCACTACCCCAAGCCTTTGCACCTTCAACCCGCGCTTGGCGGGCTGTACGGCGTGGGCGAGTTCCCGGTCACGGAAATGCAGAGCCACACCATCATCAGCCTGCCGAT